>ERZ773203.1819-NODE-1819-length-10392-cov-29.287027_pt1 | contig 10392 bp, 5 predicted proteins | sample MGYA00580529_ERZ773203 | MGnify/ENA primary metagenome ERZ773203 (study PRJEB29015, sample SAMEA2738176) | human oral metagenome | biome: human oral; feature: human-associated habitat; material: saliva | place: China | collected 2177 ...
TGAAGAGGCCGTCGAACAAGAAGGCCGAGAAACTCACCAAGGGAATCACGATGGCATAAGGGAGAAAAGGTTGCGCCGCCATGCGCACGGCTTCGACATCGGTGAGGAGGGCGATGAGGGTCGTGCTGCCGACGAGGAAGAAGAGGACAAAGCCCATCGCAACCCCACCGCCCCAGGCGAAAAGTCGACGCACAAGAGTGCGAAAGGCCGCGACATTCCCCTCGCCCAGGAAGCGACCACCGAGGGCTTCGCCGGCATAGGCAAAGCCATCCATAAAGTAGCTCACGAGGAGAAAGAGTTGCATCAAAAGGGCGTTGACCGCGAGGAGAGTTTCTCCTTGCCGAGTACCAAAAGCGGTGAAGGCAAACATCACCGAAACAAGGCAGAGCGTGCGCAGGAAGATGTCGCGATTGACGGCAAAAAGCTGCATCCACGCCGGCAACGAGCGCACCACAGCACGCATCGTAGTGTGACAGCGTCCACGCTGCAACACGCGCAGGGCAAGCGCAAAAGCCAATACCGCTCCCGTCCACTGTGCCACGAGCGTCCCCACCGCTACACCGGCGATGCCCCAATGCAGCCCCACAACGAGAGTAAGACTGACAAGGATATTGACCACATTCTGCACAATGGCCACCACCATCGGGTAGCGCGCATTCTGCATGCCCAGCAACCAGCCGTTGAGGGCGAAGAGGGTCAGCATGGGCGGTGCGCCCCAGATAAGGATATTGAAGTAGATACGAGCAGGAACAGCTGCCGCCGCTCCGGGAACTGACCACCGACCCACACGTGATGTCCAATAACACTCATATCCGGAGCAGACAAGGTAGCATGAGACATGTCGGGGCCTCCCAGCGTTTGACGTGTTGCAACCTCAATCATCGGGCAGGCCCCGACCCCATGCCAACACCACCCCCACACCCCAACATGCGAAGAGCCACATTGGTGGAATAGAGGCGCTCGGCCACGTGGCGGACCGAACCGCGGCCCCAGACGACTCGTCCCCGACGCAACCGAGCAGGCCTCGGGCGTCGGGGACGGTTCTCTATGATCCGCTCACTGTCTCGCGGGCGTGAAAGCGACGACCGCGCCGTTGCTAGTCCCGACGAGCAGGTCGTCGAAGACCCACACCACGTTCGTGGCATCGTCGAGCCGTGGCAACACGTAGGTCATATCCCGCGACATGTTGAAGAAGAAAGCCCGCCGTTGGGCAGAGGGTACGCCCTGAATGTACAGGGCATTTCCCTCGGCGCTGGCGCGCACCTGGGCGGCGCGCCACGTGTTGTACTCGGGCATCTCGGGGAATGACTCGCCGGGTTTGATCCTATAGCTCTCCCCGCTGGTAGAGACGGCGACCATGGTATAGCTGTAGTCGTCATTCGGATAGGGGCGCTCGACGGTTCCCGTCGTCCACGGGGCGCTGCCCTGCGTCAAGAAAGAACTGAGGTCTGCCACGCTCGGGACCTCACGGTCGGAGGTTGGAAGACGGTCGAGCTCCCACCCTGCCCTGACAGTTCCCACGACCGCGCCCCCGGTATTGTAGGCGACGGTTTCGGACTTGCTCGCAACGAGGACTCCGTCCCTCGCCAGCGTGATCCTGGAGACGGAAGGGCCTGCCGCGGAGGGGGCCTCCCCGAGCGTCGTGACTGCGCCCGTGGCCGGGTTGATGAGCTGCGGGGCGTAGTGGGCCTCGTCGACGGGGACGACCACGGCAGCGCCCGCTCCGCTGCCAACAACTGCCGTCGTGGGCCTGGTCAGCCCCGAGTGGGCCAGGCCCGCGCGGCGCTGGGGCGAGGTCTGCGTGGACCAGAGGGTCCTCCATGCACCCGAGTCGTGGGACCAGCCGGAGCACGAGCTGAATGTGTCGCAGGTGACGAGGACGCCGCCTGCCACCCCCATCGGCAGGTCGGAACCCCAGGGAGCCTCCGTCTGGGTGCCGGTCGAGCGGTCGACAATGATGCCGCTCAGCAGAATCTCATCCTGGGTCGAGACAGAGGAGGGGAACGCCTCGGCGCGAATTCGGGACGGTTGGGGCCCGGTCGTGGTCCACTGGTTGACAGGCTCGGAGCCCGACACATCGTAGGCGGACACGGTGGTCACGGCCTCGCTACCGCTCCCGTAGGTGAGCACGTACAGGGTCGACCCCTCTGCGATCAGCCGAGCGGGCAGGTGGGAAACGTCGCCGGTGGGGAGCGTCCACGCCGTTGCAGCGCCCGAGGCCCACGCGTCGGGGAGCTCGTTCGTGTTGGTTGCCTGTCCCCGGTAGCCAATCGGTGTCAGAGACACCGATTGTTCCGGGCCGTCGTTGGTCGGAGGCGGGGTCGCCGCCGGGCCTGGGAGTTCGAGGGCGCTTGCGCTCAGTGAGACTGTGAGAGAGGTGGCGAGGGCTGCGAGGAAGGAGGAGCCGGCCAAGAAGAAGCGCGTCGCTCGAGAATGCCCGGGCGTTAGGAGGCGGGACCTGTTCCGGGGGGCGTTGGTGCTCACGGGCTATACCTTTTCTGTCGGTGGTCGGGCAGGGTCTTACGAGGCCTTGGGGGTGAACGCCACGACGCCGTCGAGCGTGACGCCGATGGCCAGGTCATCGAAGGGCCACATGAGGCGATCAGCGTCGTGGAATTCCTGCGAACCGTGTCCCTGGCCGCTGGCCGTGTCACAGAAGAATCTGTTACCAGAGTGGTTTCTGTCGACGGAATCGACGTACACGACCGACACGTCGGTGCTGGCGCGGACCGCGAAGAGCCCCGAGCTGGGGGCGGTGTACGACTGGTCGATATTGCTGGGATCAATATCGACGCTCGGCCTTCCGTCGCTCGGAGTCACCGTGAGGGTGAGGGCCGCCTGCTGGGGAGTGACCGTCGCATTCGTCCATGCGGGCGTCCCTCCGAGCAGGAAATCGGTGAGTTCCGATGTGGAGGGAACACGTCCGTCGCGCGTCGGTGTTCTCGCCGACTTCTCGTAGGAGTGAACGCCCGTGATGAAGCCGTCGGCGTCGTAGGTGACGAAGAAGTCGTCGTTGAAAGCTATGACCCCATCGCTGGCGATGATGACAGACATCTTGTCGTCGCGCCTGGTCCCGAATGGACTGACTGAGGCGGCGTCCGTGACCTGCCCGGTCCGCGGATCGAGGAGCTGGAGCAAATGCGTCTGCGAATCAACGGACAGGACGACCGACTGGTGCTCTCCGGTGCCGATCACGGGAGTATCGGGATAGGCGATGCTGTCCGAGGTAGGCAGGGCATCGAGGAGGAAGTCGGTGGTTGTCTCCCACCGGCGCACCCACGAGGAGGACTCCTGCGTCCAGCCCGAGCAGGTGTATTGGCGATCGCACGCCACGACGATGCCGTTAACGGCCGCGAGCGCCTCCGATTCCTCCCATGGAGCCAGAGACTGGGCGCCCGTCGCTTTGTCGATGACAATGGAATCGACGATGAACTGGTCTCCATCTGACACGAAGGTGGATTGCCTGAACGACTCGGGTACGGGCCCTGTCGTGCGCCACAGCTCGCGCGGCTGCTCGGAGGAGATGTCGAAGGCCGCGACGGTGGCCTCACGAGTGGAGGAATCCGGGCCGATGGAGAAGACGTACAGGGTGGTGCCTTCGATGGTCGTGAGCGCCCGGGGGCCGTACGGTGAGGACGGGAAGGGGATCCTCCACGCCGTCTCGACGCCCGAGGCCCAGGCGGGGGAGATCGATCCCGTGCTCGTCGCGTCCCCGGAGTACCCGACGGTAGGGGTGGAGGTGAATGAAGGGTGAGGGTCCTGACCCCCCAGGGTCTGCGTGAGCTGACGAATGCCGAAGACTGCGGCCAGAACGACGATGACGCACAGCAGAGCCACGAGGAGGACTGGCCTCCCGCGTCTCCTCGCGTGGGGCCGCGCACTGGCGGGCTGGGGGATTGGGGGCGTCCCGCTCGGCGGCACCCACTGCTCGGCCTGCGGGGGAGTGTTCATGCCCGGATGATCGTCATTGCTCATGAGTAGTTTCTATCACAGGGTAATGGCGGCGTGGTAACCGGTCCCAACAACAGGAAGACACCGCGACGAACGCCTCGATACCGCTCTCGGTCATTCCGATGCCCATGCCGTCGAAGGCTCACGCGGTTCTCCCCTGGCCAGCCACGGCCTCGTCAGGAGGACGCCGGCACGAAGGCCGTGACTCCCGTCTTGCTGGCGCCGATCAGCATGTCGTCGAAGACCCACATGGTCTGTTTCGGCAGGTTGAGAAGGTTTGATGTGTAGGTGAGCCCGTTGGCGGTATCGATGAAGTACCGGCTCTGGTCCTGGTAGGTGAAGGTATCGGCATAGAGGACCGAACCATCCGCGCTCACGCGAACCTCCTTCGGGCTGAAGAGGCACGTACTGGTCATGTGCTGGCTCAGCACGCCGGGGACCGGAGTCGTGCGCGACGACCCGTCGGAGGTGAGGGTGACCTGGATGGAACAGTCGTCCTTACCCACGAGGCCTACCGTGCCCGTCGCCCAATTCGCAGTCTTCGTCGTCATGAAGGTCTTGATATCCGCAGTGCTCGGGTTGCTACCGTCACGGCTGACTGCGGGTAGACGCAGATATTCATCGGTTGAGAACGTGGATTGGCGGGCCCCCGAGCTGTCGGTGAGGAACCCCTGCTTCTTGCTGACGTCGATGATGACGAAGCCGTCGGTCGCCACCTCGACGTATTGGCCCAAGCCTGACTGGTCGGGGCTGGGCAGGGTCGTTGTCTTTCCGGTATGGATGTTGATGATCTGCGGGGTTTCCTGATAGTTGAAGGGGACCAGGACGGAGGCGAGTTCACCCGTGCCGGAGCGCGTGGTGCCTGCGGGCGCATAGCCCAAACCCTGGTTACTCAACCCGTAGGACGTCTGTGGATTCGTTGTCGTCGTCCACAGATTCGTCCACTCGCCGGAGGTTTGCATCCACCCGCGGCACGAGGATGTCGTCGAACAGGTCACCACGATGCCGTCGGCCTGCGCGAGGGGAAAATCATCGCCCCACGGGGCCTGTGTCTGCTCGCCGGTTGCCTTGTCGATGACTACGTCGTGGAAAAAGAGCTGGGTCTCGCTCGACACGAACGCGGGTGTGTACGTCATGATCGCGGAGTTTTCCGTGGGGCCGACCGTGTCCCACAGGAGGGTGGGTTCCTCCCCGGACAGGTCGTAGGCCTGAGTTCTGACGGCGGAACCGCGCTGGCCCTTGATCGTGTCGTTGCCGGCGATGTAGAGGACCTGACCCTCGGCGAACATCTGCGGTCCGAACTGAGTCATTTCTGGCGGCAGCTCGAGCGTCCACGCGGTGGCCACGCCCGAGGACCACTGCGGCGATATGGAATGCGTGTTCGTGGCGCTCCCGCGGTACCCGGGCGCACGGGCCGGCAGGTTCGCCGCATGTTCGCGTTCCTCCGTGTTCGTAGCAGTGCTGGTGCTCGACGTCGTCTGATGGGACGACGGCGTCGACGATGATCCGCTCCGACCGGGGGAGAAGAGGGAAACTGCGACGTTGAGAGCGAGGATACAGCCGAGCACGATCATGACGACAGACGGCTTCCGCTTGATGGCCGTCTTGTCCACCCGTGTCCGGGAGAGCTCCAGGGCTGTGGAGAGGGAAATCGTCGACTTCTGGCCACCATCGGGTGCCCTCCGCGACGAGGCCGTGGCCGCCGCCGCGGAGACGGTTTCCGTCGGGGTGGGAGCGGCTTCCACCCCGGGGAACGCATCCGGCAGGGGTAGGGAAGCAGTGGTCGGGATATCTTCCACCTGCGGCCAGTTGTTGCCGCCCTCTGCCTGCGCAGCCTCATCGCCTGGCGAGGACGCGGCATCCGGGAGCAGGTCTGTGACGGCGGGTAGTGGCGTGAGCTCAGGAAGTGACGCAACACCGGGAAAAAGGTCTGTGGCGGGAGAGCTTTCGCTGTCCGCCGGACCAGCGACAGCCTCGTCCGGGATAACGGGCGGAGTGTCGTTCAGGAAATCGCCGAAATCCGGCAGCGGTGCCAACTCCGGCAGAGGCGCGAGGTCAGGCAGCGGCGTGAACCCGGGCAATTCCCCGAACTCCGGGAACTCGGGCACGTTTACCTGCGGATCCGCGTTCGGCGTATCGGAGGGGCGAGTGCGCGACTCGTCGTTGGAACCGCGGCGGAGGTCATCGTTGTTCATGAGACGTTTCTATGAGAGGGCAGTCGTGGTTTGGTCATTGGACGGTGATCTCAGGAGGACGCCGGCACGAATGCCGTGAGTCCGCTGTCGGTCAAGCCGATGATCATGTCGTCGAAGACCCACATGGTCTGTTTTGGCATGTTGAGTTCGTTCGACGTGTAGGTGTATCCGTTGATGGTATCGATGAAGTATCGCTTATCGTCCTGGCGGGTGAAGGTATCGGCGTAGAGAACCGAAGCATCCGCGCTGACGCGGACCTCCTTCGGGCTGAAGACACACGAGCTGGTCATGTGCTGGCTCAGTACACCGGGAACGGGGGTCGTGTGTGTCGACCGATCGGACGTGAGAGTGACCTCGATGGAACAGTCGTGCTCGCCCACGAGGTCGACCGTTCCCGTCGCCCAATTCGCAGTCTTCGTCGTCATGAAGGTCTTGATGTCCGCGGTGCTTGGATAGGTGTCGTCACGGCTGACTGCGGGCAGACGGTGGTACCCGGCTGTGGCGAACGTGGATTGGAGGGCGCCCGAGCTGTCGAGAAGGAGCCCCTTATGTTGGCTGGCGTCGACGATGATGAAGCCGTCGGTTGCCACCTCGACGTTTTGGCCCAAGCCTGACTGATCGGGAATGGGCAGCGTTGATGTTTTGCCGGTATGGATATTGATGATCTGTGGGGATGCCTGAAGGGGGGAGGGGACCAGGAAGGACGTGAAAGCGCCCCCGCCGGAGATGCTGGTGCCCCTGGGTGCGTAGCCCAAACCGCGGTAACGTGACGCGTAGGACGCCTGGGCGATCGTGGTCGTCGTCCACAGGTTCGTCCACTCGCCGGATGTCTGCGTCCAGCCGTTGCAGGTGGACGGTGGTGTGCAGGTCACCACGATGCCGTCGGCCTGCGCGAGGGGAATTTCTATGCCCCACGGGGCCTGGGTCTGCTCGCCGGTCGCCTTGTCGATGACTACGTCGTGGAAAAAGAGCTGGGTTTCGTTCGACAGGAAGGCGGGCTCGTACGTGACGATCGCTGAATTTTCCGTGGGTCCTACCGTGTCCCACAGGAGGGCGGGCTCCTCACCGGACAAGTCGTAGGCCATGACTCTGAGGGAGCCGCTCTGGCCCGTGCTCCTCTCTGTGGCGGCGATGTAAAGGACCTGGCCGTCGACGAACATCTGCGGCCCGAACTGAGTCATTTCTGGCGGCAGCTCGAGCGTCCACGCGGTCGCCACGCCCGATGCCCACTGAGCAGAGATGGAATGCGTGTTCGTGGCGCTCCCGCGGTACCCGGGGGCGCGGGTCGGCAGGTTCGCCGCGTGTTCGCGCACCTCGGAGTTCGCCTGTGCGGCGGAATGCGACGAGGTCTGATGGGACGAAGGCGTCGACGACGATCCGCTCCAACTGGGAGAGAAGAGGGAAGCCGCGGCGTTGAGCGCGAGGATACAGCCGAGCACGATCATGACGACAGACGGCTTCCGCTTCACGGCTGTCTTGTCCACCCACGTCCGCGAGGGCTCGGGGGCCGCGTCCGGCAGGGGAAGGGAGGCAGCGGTCGGAACATCTTCCACCTGCGGCCAGTCATCGCTGCCCTCTACCTGCGCAGCCTCATCGCCCGGCGAGGACGCGGAATCTGGGAGCAGTTCCGTGACGGTGGGCAGTGGCGCGAGCTCAGGAAGAACGTCACCGGGAAAAAGGTCTGTGGCTGGAGAGCTTTCGCTGTCCGCCTGACCGGCGAGCGCCGCGTCCACAGTGATGGGCGGAGTGTCGTTCAGGAAATCACTGAAATCCGGCAGCGGCGCCAACTCCGGCAAAGGGGCGAGCTCAGGCAGCGAAGTAAAGTCCGGAAGGTCACCGAACTCGGGGAAATCCGGGGTACCGACCAACGGCTCTCCATCCCGTCCATCGGAGGGGCGAGATGGCGCCTCGTCGTTGGGACTGCGGTGGAGGTCATCGTTGCTCATAAGACGTTTCTACCATGCGACCGCGCCCGGAGTGCGCTCGCGGCAGTGAACGGGGATGTGGGCAGGCCTCACGCTCAGCAGCCTCGACGGTGCCGAGCAGCCGAGAACGGGGGACCTACTCGGCGCGCACCATGAGGGCGCTCGCCAGCGCGGCCACACCCTCGCCTCGTCCCGTGAAACCCAGGCGATCCGAGGTCGTCGCCGACACGGTGACCGTGCCCCCGGCGATCTCGCTCATGACCGCGCAGGCCTCGGGCAGTCGGGCAGCCATACGAGGCCGATTCCCCACCACCTGCACGGTCGCGTTGCCGAGCACCCAGCCGGCCTCGGCCGCCATGCGGCGAACCTCCTGAAGGAGCGCACGCCCCGACGCCCCCGCCCACTCCGGGCGGTCCACGCCGAAGACCGTGCCCAGCTCACCCAGGCCCGTCGCCAGCAGCATCGCGTCGCACAGGGCGTGCGCGGCAACGTCCGCGTCCGAATGTCCCTCAAGAGGGCGCTCGCCGGGCCACTCCAGGCACGCGACCATCAGCGGGCGCGGCGAGTCGGGAGCAGCGAACGCATGGACGTCGACCGCTTGGCCGATGCGGAAAGGCAGATCAGTCATGGTACCAGGGTAGCGTCACGCGGAAGCCGGAGTAAAGGCCGTGACCTGGCCCTTCGAGACCACAATGACGAGGTCGTCAAACGCCCACGTAAGCTGATCCGCCTTCACCATGTCCGTCGCCGCGTGGACGACATCCCCGTCCGTGTCGAGGAAGTAAGCGTGCTCGATCTCCGTGCTGTTGCCATTCGACACGTACACCGCGGCGCCGTCGGGGCTCATACGCACCTCGTCAATATCCGTGTAGCAGGGATCGCTGGAACTGACCGTCAGGCCCTTGGCTTTGTGTACGATGCGCGAGCTTCCGGCCGAAGTCGGAGAGACGGTCACGTCCTCGCACTTGGGGCCCGACGCCTCGATCATGCCCGTCGCCCACGGGGCCTTCCCGGACTTCAGGTATGCCTGCAGCTCCTCGAGGGTCGGGGCCTGGCCGCCGTCCGCGATCGCACTCAAGTAGCGCGTCACCTCGAAAGAATTGACGAGCGTCCCGGAAACGTCATAGAAACGCACCTCGTCGTTGTTATCCCTAATGGCGACTCCATCGCTGGCGACGAGGACATCGCGTCGGTAGCCGGATTGCTCCATTCGAACGCTGTCACTGAGCGTCGCGATCGTTCCCGTGTGCACGTTGATCAGCTGCAGGGATCGCCTGCCCTGCACGGGGGCCAGGACCGACGCGTCGTCTCCGGAGCCGACGACCAGGCTGTCGCGCATATCCCAGATCTTGTTGCTCGTGTCCTGCAGTGCCGTGATCGACTTCCACTGCTGCTTCCACTCGGAGGTCTCCCACGTCCACCCGGCGCAGGTCTCGGCACCCGAGCACGTCACGAGGACGTCACCGACAGCCGTCAGGGGCGAGTCATCGATCCAGGGGGCCTCCTGAACCTCACCCGTCGCCTTGTCCACCGTGTAGTTGCCGACGATAAGCTTGTCGCCGACGGACACCATGCGCAGCGGCAAACGAGAGGAATCACGCCTCGCCTGCGGGTCACTCGAATCCCAGATGACCTGCGGCTGCGAGCCCGAAATATCGACGGCAGCAACGTCGATCCCCTCGTGGCTGCTAGGGGTGCCAGCCACGTACAGGGTCGTGCCGTCCACCAGGGTCACCACGTCCTGGTGCTCTCCCCGGACAGCTGAGACGCTGTCGAGGACCCACGCGGTGCCGACGCCCGCCGCCCAGGCGCTGGAGAGGTTACCGGTGTTCATCGCGGACCCGCTGTAGCCCTGGGAGCTGCTCTTCTCATCGCGCGGAGCGGAGCCCCATGGCCGGAAGAAGTAGCCGAGGATCAGGAGGACGACGATGAGGAACGCGAGGATCGACAAGGTGATAAGCCACCCGCGCTTCGAAGAAACCGTCGAGGCGGCTCCCGGATCGTTCGGGCGCGCGATGGGGGTGGGCACCGACGACGGCGCGGTAAACACGTTCGTCGATGGACCGGGAACGCCCGCAACCGGGGCGCCCGTCGGCGGCTGGGGAATCGGGGCACTCGAAGAATCGAAAGCGGAAGGCTGCGTCCACGGGGAATCGTTCGTACTCACCCGTCGTTTGTACCACAGACGGGCGTGAGGCTTCCCGGGCGAACGCGGCCCCGGCCTCGTCCCGCGCATGTGACGAGGAACGGGCGCCCTCGCAGGTCGCGCCCCCTCTCCGATAGGATCGACCCGTGCGCTACATTTCGACCCGACGCGGCCC
>ERZ773203.1823-NODE-1823-length-10377-cov-5.250823_pt1 | contig 10377 bp, 5 predicted proteins | sample MGYA00580529_ERZ773203 | MGnify/ENA primary metagenome ERZ773203 (study PRJEB29015, sample SAMEA2738176) | human oral metagenome | biome: human oral; feature: human-associated habitat; material: saliva | place: China | collected 2177 ...
TTCTATGACACCTGAAAGCAAAGTAACCTGGCTTTTGGTTACTTTTATTCCAGTTGTAGGGCCTCTGATTTATCTCATGTTTGGAGAACGCAGGCTATCTCGGAAAGAAATGAAGCAGTTGCGCAGCATGGACTCCATGAAGTTTCGTGAAGACAATAGCTATGAGCTGAGATTGGACCTGAAAAAGAAAAATAAATCAGCTTTTGGGATAGTTAAGTCCTTGCTTAGTATGGACCATAATGCGGATGTTTACGACGGGACTGCGTCTCAGTATTTTGCCTTGGGAGAAGATATGTATGCTGCTATTTTAGAAGACCTGAAATCAGCAGAAAAATTCATCTTTCTGGAATACTATATTATCGAAGAAGGCAAGATGTGGAATAGTATACTGGAGATTTTGAAGGAAAAGGCTGCTCAAGGAGTAGAAATCAAGCTCCTCTATGATGACATTGGCTGTATGGCGACTTTACCAGGAGATTATACAGAAACTTTGCGTTCCTTTGGGATTGATGCACATAAGTTCAATAAGGTGATTCCGCGTATGACGGTGGCCTACAACAACCGAGATCATCGTAAAATTCTTGTTATTGATGGGCAGATTGGCTATACGGGTGGTGTCAATTTGGCAGACGAGTACATCAACCACATTGAGCGGTTTGGTCACTGGAAGGACAGTGCCATTCGTTTAGATGGACGAGCTGTTAAGGCCTTAACGCGACTCTTCCTCATGAACTGGTACATCAACCGTGGGGAAATCGAGGATTTTGACCGCTACCATATTGAAAATAAGGCGGTCGAAGGAGAAGGACTCTACATTCCCTATGGGAGTGGACCAAAGCCGATTTACAAGTCGCAGGTCGGAAAGACGGTTTATCAAAATATGATCAACCAAGCGACGGATTACGTCTATATCACGACTCCTTACTTGATCATCGATTATGATTTGACAGAAGATATCCGCAATGCGGCCCTTCGTGGGGTGGATGTTCGCATCGTGACCCCGCATATTCCGGATAAAAAATTGATCCAAATTGTTACGCGTGGGGCTTACTTGGATCTGATGGATGCTGGAGTGAAAATCTATGAGTACACGCCTGGTTTTGTCCACAGTAAGCAAGTTCTTGCCGATGATGAAATGGCGGTTGTAGGGTCGATTAACTTTGATTACCGCAGTTTGGTCCATCACTATGAAAATGCTGTCTGGATGTATCGGACGCCTGCCTTGAAAAAGATTCGGGAGGACTTTGACCATATCTTTGAAGTGTCTCAAGAAATTACAGAGGATACCTTCCGCTTTACATGGCACCAAAGCTTAATCAAGGAAATTATGCAATTGTTCGCACCGATGTTGTAATAGGTGTGGGCATACGGAAGAAAGAGTCAGAAGCTAAGAGATCTGACTCTTTTTTCGAAGGACTATGTGGCAAGAGGCTGACACGGTCGGCAGAATTTGGTATACTAGAAAAGAATCCTTTTTATGAAGAAGAAAGTTCTTCTAATGAAGAAGTTCATCAAGCCTTAACAGAAATTCAATTAAGTGTGTTAAAACAAGAAATTTTAACGCAAATTGATCAAGCTTTGGAAAAAGGGAATCAAGAGGTATTTATTAAATTAACGGAACAATTGAAAGAACTAGAAAAGTAAGAGAAAGAGAGGCGAGTGAATGTCGATTCAGAAAGAACCATTATTTTTAGAAGCATTACCTGTGATGCAACAATTAGTTGATGCAGGGTATGAAGCCTATTTTGTAGGTGGTTCAGTAAGAGATATGCTCCTTCATAAGCCTATTTCAGATGTAGATATTGCAACAAGTGCTACACCACAAGAAGTTAAAGAAATCTTCTCACATACAGTAGATGTAGGAATTGAACATGGAACAGTTATGGTTATCCATCATAAAGAAGGTTATGAAGTCACAACCTTTCGAACAGAAGAAGGTTATGAGGATTTTAGACACCCAGATAAGGTAACTTTTGTTCGCTCATTAGAAGAAGATTTAAAACGTCGTGATTTTACGATTAATGCATTAGCGATTGGAATTGATGACCAATTGATCGATTTTTTCGATGGTATTGGTGATTTAGAACGTCAATGTATTCGATGTGTGGGAGATGCAAAAGAACGTTTCAATGAAGATGCATTACGAATGTTTCGTGCAGTACGTTTTGTCGGACAGTTAGGATTTCAAATTGAAGAGGAAACGAAAAATGCCATTTCTCTTTTAAAAATGAATTTATCTAAAGTAGCCGTGGAACGGATGAAAGTTGAATTTGAAAAGATGATTCAAAGTTCTTATCGTAAAGATGCATTGAAATTATTTGTTGAAACGGGATTATATCAAGCTTGTCCATTATTTGATGGAAAAGAGGATATTCTTTTAAAATTAGCAGAATTTCCTTTGAAAGAAATGAGTGTCTTACAAGCTTGGATTTTATTCGTAGATGAATTAAATCTGAGTGATAAGGAAGTGACTCATTTATTAAAATTATGGAAATCATCTAATGAACAAATTCGAGATGTATTAGTTGGATATAAAACTTATCGTGCACGAAAAGAAGATGAGTGGAATTTCTTTTTAGCTTATGCGTGTCCGTATGAGGTTGCCTGTGAAGTGGAGCAATTATTAATTGCTCAAGCTAAAAGCGCTTCTATGGAAGTATTAGAATTAACGTATCAGTCTTTACCGATTTGTTCGATGAATGATATTCAATTGAATGGTCATGATATTATTCGTATTTTAAAATTAGATAAAAAAGGTCCCATTATAGGGCAGGTATTAAAAATGGTTGAAAAAATGATTTTAGAGCAAAGTATTGAAAATAATGCAGAAATTTTAGAAGCTTATGTTCTAACTCATTTTGAAAGTGGAAAGTGAATAATCATTGAAAATATTCGTGTTCAATGGTAAAATTCGAAGAGTAAAGAATAAAAAAGTGTTTTCACTGTTCATGAGGGTGAGAACATACATAAAAAGGAGAGACTTTTATGAAAAAAGTAATGTCAGGATTACGTTTTGTATTCCGTAACGGAGAAACATGGACGATTAACCGTCGTTTAATTGGAGATTTATGGATCAAACAAGTTACAACATCGTTTGGTCGTATTAATGGAAGTGAATTCCAAGAAATTCATCCATGTGAATCATTACGTATTGAAGTGTTTCCTGAAGCAGACCACGTAATGTCTGAAGACATTAACTTAGGTGGATTAGAATTAGGAATGTTTGAACGTGTTAAAAAATATAGCGATATCGAATTAATGGATATTTTATATTTAGATAGCGATCATCCAAAATCAGACGTAATTGTTTCAACAGATCGCGTATACTTCCCATATAGTCCAGTGGATGAAGATGGTAATGACAATAAATACCAAACTTCAGCTATTGGAAAACATGGTCATTTATACATTGTAATTGACCCTGCGAAAACTGTGGAAGATATTTACCCAGAGATTTAATTACGAAGGACTTCTTGATATAGTAGTATAGGACGCCAGCAGCTTCGCGAAGCGAATCTCATGGCTAAAAATTGAGCCATGGTCTCAATTTTCCCTTGTAAAAGTAGCCGTTTCCGGCTACTTTTACGCATACTACTATAAGAAGTCCTTCTCCATTTTTACGTAAGGAAATGAAGGTACGTATTAGAATAAGACTCTTTGATATAGTAGTAAAGGACGCCAGCAGCTTCGCGAAGCGAATCTCATGGATAACATACTACTATAAGGAGTCCTTTTCTTTTTTATTTGCACTTATTTCTAGAATCCTAAAATATTCACCTGGAAACATCTGATAATAAATTGACAATAAAGAAGAAAAACAGGTAAAATAATTATGATTGAAACAAAAAAAGAAGGTGAGTAAATGCCGACATATCAAGTAGGATATGATGATAATACATGGGATTTTAATGATGCCATAGCAGCCGCTAAAGTAGGCGATGTATTGGAAATCCAAAAAGATTATTACCTAAAATTTTCAACGGACAATCCATATGAAATTACAAAAAATCTTACTTTTTTAGGATTATTAGACGAAGAAAATGGAGAATCATTCTTCACGAATAAATTTCAAGGATGTATTTCTCTTGATTGTGGAGCATCCGTAGTATTTGAAAACATTTGGTTTACGAATGTTAACAATACAACATTAATGATTATTAATGAAAATTGTGCTGTTACGTTTAAAAATTGTGTCTTTGAATGTACGGAAGATCATAATGAAAATTATTTAATATTTGCAAAAGATGATTCGTTTGTTACATTTGAGAATTGTAAAACACATTTTGTTAGTGATGAAAATAATCAAACTATTTTTCTAAAAAATTGTTCTGTAACGGCAAATGATTGCTTTTTCCAATGGAGAATTTCTTCGGAAGGTTCGCAATTGAAACTTACAAATACTATTTGTGAGAACTATTCAGGAAATGCTGTTTATTTACAAAAAGATTCACGATTAGAAGCTAATAATTGCCAATTTTATGGTGGAGATATGCTGAAAGGTTATCCAATGATTTGGGTAACGAATTCTTCATTCCAATTAGATACAGGAGTTATTGGTAAAGCAGATAGAGGACAAGGAATTTATTCTGAAAAGAAAAGTGGCGTAACTTTGACGGATGTTACGGTTCAATCAATGGATTTGAGAACAACAATTACTCGTTTAAATAATTGTAAAATTATGGATAACTTTGATTTAGGTCCAAATACTTATTGCTTTGCTGATGGAATAATCACATTCCAGTGTGAAAGTAAGTCAAGTATTCCATTAAGATTGTACTATTGTTCAACTATTTTTGCGAAACAACTTTTATTCGAAAAATCTCTTGAGGTGAGTATTAAAGGATTGGAATCTTCCTTAATTCATGTTCAAGAATTAATGTATGCCCAAGGTAGTTCGAGTGAATTAAATATTGATACAGATGAAGATTCTATTTTACATGCATCTGTTCGTCATACAAAAGGTGTCAGTGCAGAAGGAGATGAGAATGCTCCTAAAGAATTAGATAGTTATGAAGAATTACAAAGTTTAGTTGGATTAGAAGCTGTTAAGAAAGAAATCGATACATTAATTGGAATGGTTGATTATAATAAACAACGTGTTTTAAGAGGAGAACCACCTCAACAATTAGTATTGCATTCTATGTTTATGGGAAATCCAGGTACAGGTAAAACAACTGTTGCACGTTTAATGGGTAAAATCTTATTTGAACGTGGGGCATTGTTTGGAGATACGTTTAAATTTGTGGAAGTTTCTGAATCAGATTTATTATCTGGGTATGTGAACCAAACAACAACTCAAACATTAGCAAAATTAGAAGAAGCACGTGGAGGAGTTCTATTTATCGATGAAGCTTATTCATTAGATAAGAAGAGTACTAATGATACGGGTAAAGAAGCTATTACAACGATTCTTAAATATATGGAAGACCACAAAAATGAGATTATGATTATTTTTGCGGGATATACGAAAGAAATGGAGCAATTTTTACAAATTAATCCAGGTTTAACTTCACGTGTTCCTAACCGATTAGATTTTGAAGACTATACTCCAGAACAAATTGTTCAAATGGGGATTAAAGGTCTACAAAAAAATAGCTATGAAATTGCAGATGTCGAGTACTACACACGTAAAGTGACGTTGGAATATAATCGTTCATTAGATCGTAGTAATGCACGTTGGATTCGTAATTTTAACGAAAAGATTATTAAACAATTAATTGCTCGTGTTATTGCTGAGAAAAGTGAAGATATTTCACTCATTACAAATGCGGATATTGATGCAGTTCTAGAGATTGGTAAGTATCAAGACAATGGCACGAAGAAAGATGCATGGGAAGAATTACACCAATTAATTGGTCTTCATAAAGTAAAAGAACAAGTTGAAGACTTTATTGCTCAAGCTGAAATGAACCGTAAACGTGAACAAGAAGGTTTTACAACTTCTGTAACAACTTTACATTCATTATTCTTAGGAAATCCAGGTACAGGTAAAACAACAGTTGCCAGAATTGTTGCGGAATTATTGTACCAAAAAGGGTTAATTGCTACGAATAAATTAATCGAAGTGTCTCGGGGAGATTTAATTGGCGGATACCAAGGTCAAACGGCTATTAAAACAAGAGAACATTTACATGCTGCTCTTGGTGGGGTTCTATTTATTGATGAAGCCTATTCTTTAAAACATGGCCCTAATGATAATTTTGGACAAGAAGCGATTGATGAAATCTTGAAATTTATGGAAGATCATCGCCGTGACATGGTAGTCATTTTTGCAGGATATCATAAAGAAATGGCAGAGTTTTTAGAAACGAATTCAGGATTGAAGAGTCGTATTCCAACGACATTTGATTTTGAAGACTATAGTCCAGATGAAATTGCACAGATTGGTGAATTTATTTTACAAGGTCAAGGATATCAATATGAGGCAGAAAGTTATCGAGCAGCTGTGAAGGAAGCATATGCTTCAACGGATGACCATAGTAATGGACGTTGGATTCGTAACTTTAACCAAAAACTATTAGCACATATGTCTCGTCGTGTGACAAAAGATGAGTCGAGTGATTTTAATACGATTACAAGTGAAGATTTAGAAAAAATGAGGGAGGTATAAGATGACAGATTATGTAGCACCACCAAAAAAGAAAAAAGATTCTGATAATGATAATAATGACTATGTAGTCCCTCCGAAAAAAGATGATTACGTAGCTCCTCCAAAAAGAGATGACTATGTAGCACCACCTAAGAAGGGGCAATCTAGTTCTTCTGATGAATGGAGAGAGAATATAGTCTTTCAAACCAAACCTTCTTCAGAATATCCAAAAGAGGAACCAAAACTAGATCCTCAAATCATTCCTTATTCAGGACATGGTGGCTATTTTGATACACCAAAGCAAGACTTAAGTTTCTATATAACGGGTTATTTATTGATTTCACTATTCAATTATATTACTTCTTTTAATGAGTTAGGATTATGGGGAAAAATCTTCTGGCCTATTTATGTCCTACTTTCTAACTATACTTATAGTTGGTATATTGACTATCGTCGTTTCAAAGGTGGACTTTTAGGATGGTTCTTTACACCATATGGTGGAATTCGTGCGGGATATGCTGCTTCTGAAATCATGGATTATAGTAGTGGAAAAGTCAAACGTGGACTATTTGGTGGCTATAAGATGAAAATGAAGAAAGATTTTGGATCACATCTGCTTTCATTTTTAATTATTACGTTTATCGTAGAAATTATTAAGTATTTTGTAGCAATTCCAGTTGCATTTATCTCGTTATTCTTCCATAAGAGTACAGTTCGTAAATATGTAAGAGCTAGTGAAGAGGCTGTAAGAGGATAGAAATTGACTTTTCTGAGGTAGCGGTGGACGCCAGCAGCTTCGCGAAGCGAATCTCATGTTTTCTGCTACTGTAAAAAGTCGTTTCCGAAAAACGATAGTACTTGCATTTTTTGGAAAAATAGCGTATTATTCTTATATTCATGGACGAGAACGTTCTATTTTTGAAACAATTAGCGAGCTAATGATTGGTGAAAGTTTAGCATGTCCCTCAAAGATAGAGAATCATCTCTGAGATATATTTCTGAAATAATAGTAAGAAATATCGCCTAAATAGCGTTAACAATTTACCAAGTTGAAAAGTAGTGAATACTTTTCAAGAATTTGGGTGGTACCGCGAAACTTTCGCCCCTGCTTTTGCAGGGGATTTTTTATTTTATAGACAAAGGAGGAAATGCAATGAAAATGAAAGAAACATTGCAAATTGGAAAAACAGAATTTCCAATGCGTGGGAATTTACCTACAAAAGAAATCGATTATCAACAAGAGTGGGAAGAAGCAAACCTTTATGCACAACGTCAGTTAAAAAATGAAGGCAAACCTTCTTTCGTATTACATGATGGCCCTCCATATGCCAATGGGGATGTTCATATGGGACATGCGTTAAATAAAATTTCAAAAGACTTTATCGTACGTAGTAAATCAATGAGCGGATTCCGTGCTCCATTTGTTCCTGGTTGGGATACTCATGGTTTACCAATTGAACAAGCTTTAGCAAATGCTGAAGGTGTTGATCGTAAAAAAATGTCAGTAGCAGAATTCCGTAAATTATGTGCAGAATATGCTTGGCGTCAAATCGACAATCAAAGAACAGTGTTCAAACGTTTAGGTGTAACTGGTACATGGGATAATCCATATGTAACATTAAAACCTGAATTCGAAGCAGAACAAATTCGTGTATTTGGTAAAATGGCTGAAAACGGCTATATTTATAAAGGATTAAAACCAATTTACTGGTCTCCATCAAGTGAATCTTCATTAGCTGAAGCAGAAATCGAATATAAAGATGTAGAAAGTGCTTCTATTTATGTAGCATTCAAAGTAAAAGATGGAAAAGGCTTATTGGGTGAAGATACTTCATTTGTTATTTGGACAACAACTCCATGGACACTTCCTGCAAACTTAGGAATTTTCGTTCATCCAGATTATGTATATGCACAAGTGAAAACTTCTGCTGGTACATTCGTTGTTGCTAAAGATTTAGTAGAATCATTAACAGCTACATTATCTTGGGAAAATGTAGAAATTTTACAAGAATTCCCAGGTAGTGCATTAGAATATATGACTGCTTGGCATCCATTCTATGAACGTGAATCATTAGTAATGAATGGGGATTATGTAACATTAGATGCGGGTACTGGTTTAGTACATACAGCTCCTGGACACGGGGAAGACGACTTCTATTATTCTCGTAAATATAATTTAGCAGTATTATCTCCAGTAGATAGTCAAGGTTGTTATACAGATGAAGCACCTGGATTTGAAGGTATGTTCTATGCAGATGCGAATAAAGTGATTACAGATTTATTAACTGAAAAAGGTGCACTATTAAACTTAAGTTATTTTGTACACAGCTATCCACATGACTGGCGTACGAAAAAACCAGTTATTTTCCGTGCGACACCTCAATGGTTTGCTTCAATTGATGCATTCCGTCAAGAAATTTTAGATGTAATTGAAAATGACGTTAAATGGTATCACCCATCTGGTCAAGTTCGTATTTATAACATGGTTCGTGACCGTGGCGACTGGGTTATTTCTCGTCAACGTGTATGGGGAGTTCCATTACCTGTATTTTATGCTGAAAATGGTGAACCAATTATTACACCAGAAACAACAGAACACGTTGCTCAAATTTTTGAAAAACATGGTTCAGATGTATGGTTTGAATGGGATGCAAAAGATTTATTACCAGAAGGCTTTACTCATCCAGATTCTCCAAATGGTATCTTTACAAAAGAATTAGACATCATGGATGTATGGTTCGACTCAGGTAGTTCTCATGCTGGAGTTTTAGGAACTCGTGAAGAATTATCATTCCCAGCAGATATGTATTTAGAAGGTAGTGACCAATACCGTGGATGGTTCAACTCAAGTTTAACAACAAGTGTAGCAGTTCATAAAAAAGCTCCTTATAAATCAGTTCTTTCTCAAGGATTCGTAATGGATGGAGAAGGGAAGAAAATGAGTAAATCACTAGGAAACGTTATTTCTCCAGCTAAAGAAATGAAGACTAAAGGGGCAGATATTATTCGTTTATGGGTAAGTTCTGTTGACTATGAGTCAGACGTTCGTATTAGTGATGACATTTTAAATCAAGTATCAGAAGTTTACCGTAAAATCCGTAATACAATGAGATTTATGTTAGCAAATACCACTGATTTTGATCCTAAAGCTCACGCAGTAGCATTTGAAGATTTACGTACAGTGGATCAATATATGTTAGTACGATTCAATCAATTAGTAGATAGTATTCGTAAAGCATATGATAACTATCAATTCTCAACAGTTTACCAAGGGGTTATTAACTTCTGTACAGTTGACTTATCACAATTCTATTTAGACTTTGCTAAAGATGTTGTATATATTGATCAAGAAAATGGCTTTGAACGTCGTGCAATGCAAACAGTATTGTATGATATCTTAGTAAAATTAACAAAATTATTGAGTCCAATTTTAGTGCATACAACAGAAGAAGTATGGAAATACTTAAAAGAAGAGGAAGCTTATGTTCAATTAGCAGAATTCCCTGAAGTAACTCATTATGAAGGAGAAGAAGCTATTTTAGCTCGTTGGGCTGAATTCTTTAAAGTTCGTAATACAGCTCTTAAAGCATTAGAAGAAGCTCGTAATGAAAAAGTGATCGGTAAATCACTTGAAGCTCATTTGACAGTTTATCCAAATGAAGTAGTGAAGACTCTTCTTGGAGCAGTAGATAGTAATGTTGCTCAACTCTTGATTGTCTCAGAATTGACCATTGCAGAAGGTCCAGCTCCAGAAGGTGCAGTGGCCTTCGAAGATGTTGCCTTCACTG
>ERZ773203.1827-NODE-1827-length-10355-cov-16.225631_pt1 | contig 10355 bp, 7 predicted proteins | sample MGYA00580529_ERZ773203 | MGnify/ENA primary metagenome ERZ773203 (study PRJEB29015, sample SAMEA2738176) | human oral metagenome | biome: human oral; feature: human-associated habitat; material: saliva | place: China | collected 2177 ...
CATCCATTAATATATTCATTTGTCTATCTATGGTATGTTCTTACAAAGAGGATCCAGCAGGCCCTCCCGCACCGAACTCATTCTTTACCGTCGTATTCGGCATCATCTTGCCAAAGGCATCCATCATTACAGGCATTCTAGCTAATATCTATTTAGTCTTGATCCTGTTGGGACTTCGCGATGACACCCGCTTCTTCTACACGTACTATCCGTATGTAGCCATTTTCTACTTATTCTACTTGGCTAGCTTTAGATCTAGTGAAAGTAGCAAAACGCAGCAAATCCTGTGCTTCCTATTCATTACGCTCACTACATTGTGCTTAGCCCTTATCGGTAAGCGTGTGATTAATGAACCAATTCTCTGGCTCAATACGATTTACGTAAGTGCATTCAATCTAATTTTCTTAGTACATAATGTATATTCTCTTGTGAAAGGATTAAAACCTTCTGTCCACACCACAGTTATGGCTCTTGCCTTAGGTGCGGTTCTCTTGACGCCATTCATAGGCTATACAACGTATCGTGAATTTGTTACGTATACTAAAGTTGATGGTGAATGGCATGCAAGACTACCAATAGCTGCTACCTTTGACCCTAACTTCACGGACTATGGCACACCATATGTACCTGTAGATGATTTAAAACTACCAGATACAACCCCAGTGAACGGCAGACGCGTCGAGTATATCAATTTTGATGCTTTGTCTACACCAAAGGTTATCTCTATTGCAGGCTACGATAAATACATTGAAAACATCGAGTTAATTGTATACGAACAAGACCTTAAGGAATACCAAGTAGAATCGGCTAACTTCGACTCTATTTCCTTCAAATTCCTTAACCATGGCCTTGATCTAGAAGTATCTTTACCAAATGGAGTAACAGAGGTGCATCATATTTATGATAAGTTCCTTACAATCGATAAAACAGCTATTGATCCTGTCATTATAGAAGGCACTGGATACAAGCTATTGATTACATCGTACTTCATAAACCAATTCGATACACGTAAACTTAAATTTAATGTGCTGTATAATTAAATTGAAAGTATTATAAATACAATATAGACTTAGTACCCTATTGTAATATTACAAAAGCAGTACCCCGTAAGGGGTACTGCTTTTATTCATTAATTAAGCTTTGTAAAAATATCTTTAGCAAATTCTTGTGCCGCTTTACAATCGTCTTCATTTGGATGTACTGCTGCTTGTTTGTGCCGTGCATCGCGGTCGGCAGATTGACCGTGGCTATGACCTTTCGGGAACATTTTATACATCATTTCGATGACCTTAGGGTCTACCTTACCTTGGCAGATGAATGTCCCAACTGGCTCTATACCATCGGGTAAACAGTTTGCCGCATTGATTAAACTTTCCTTGGCATGTGCCATTTGCGGCGGTACACCAGCTGTGGCAAACAAAGCAATATGAGGATTATGTAATGTACCGAGTAGATCACGAGCTTCTTTATTGGCTGTTCCTTTATCCACCCAAAAGCCTGCAAATACAAGATCATAGGATGCTATATCGGAAGGCAATTCTTTCATAGACACACATGGTGTACCTGCTGGCAATACGCTAGTAATAGCCTCAGCTACTTGTTTCGTATTTCCCGTAAGGGACGAATATATAACGATAGATTTCATTTTCACCTCTATTTAGGTATTATAAATCAATATAACCATTAGATTAAAATCTATATAATATTATATAAAAATTACTTCTTTACCAGATATTCACTATAGCAAATTATTAGCATTATATCTTATAGATGTTTCATTTAACTCACTAACTTTATAAACGCCTAATAAGTAATTCTTATTTTCATTAGATATTTGTGTTGCAAACTCAATATATTTTTCATCAGATACATTTACAGAAACTAATGTAGAAATTTCAGCCCCTACTTGTGTAAATGGATATTCATGTATATATACCTTTGTGTCTTTTCCATCTGACGACTTAATCGTCATAACTGTTTCAGTATCCCAAAACAAAAGCTTAGATTCCTCGGTGATATTTACACTCTGCACAATTGTACCATCATTAAATATAAGACCTTGCTCACTAAGCTTTAGAATATCAGAATATGCTATATTATATTTTTCAAGATAGTCATCATATCGTGGCAAAATTGGGATTTGATTTGCATTGCAAAATGAGTAAGAACATACTCTCTGAAATAACTCTGCATCTTTTTTGCTTAAATTTCTCAATACATCAATAGTTTTAAAAGAATATGTTGATGGTTTGGAAACTTCCCCAGCTAAAAGTTTCGCCCATAAATCCTGCATTGTTTCATCACTAACATTACCTGATGCTTGATAAAACCTGACATACCAATCAAAATCATAATTTGTAATTTCATCTACGCTATTATCAGAATGTATTTCTGAATAATATTTGTCAGCTTTTTTAGCAATTTCTAAAAAATTGTTTGATTGATAATAATCAACATAAGTCATTTTACCTGATTCAAGTAACAATTTAGTAACTTCTTTAAACTGTCCTGATTTAATTTTTTCAAATTCAGTTACTGATGTATCATGTCTCAAAAAAATAGATGTTAATAATCCGCCTACTACTAAATTAATAGGACTCATAACTGTTGAAAGATTATTACTCAAAACTGTTATAATCTCTGTCCCTGTCATAAATCTTCCCCTTCTTATAATAAACAATAGAAATACTAATACAATACTAACACGATCTCTAATAATCTCATTTACTCTGATTTACTATACCTAATTATAACTTAATATTAGTTTTTATAAAATTATTATGACTCAATAAAAAGGTATCTCCATTCCAATCTACGGTTAAAACTTGTCACTTTAATACATTATAGATTAAATACACTAAAAAAATATATTTAATAAAAGTAGAAAATATCACTCTAATATATTCTATTGAAAGACTCACTCTTTAAAATACTCCTCTATATCATAAGAGTAAATCTATGAATAATTTTATCCAACCTATATAACTTAATAATTATTAAAACTACAATATTACAATTTTTATATATGCGTCTCATATTATATTTTCTAGTATTTATAACTATATCGATAAATTTAAGCATACTATATTTATAAATTTCTAAATGTCAATATTGAATGTATAGAATTTTTTCGCTATAATCGTAACATAATGTATAAGCTTAATAGGAAAACTACAACATATAGTAGTTTTCTTATTTTTCTGATTAGACTTAACTTAAAGATATTTTATACTTTTCAGTCTAATCTTATATATGCTTAGATTAACAGTTTTATTACTTTTAAGACTCAAGGGGAACAGTAATGGAGATTATGATCAAGAAACGGGATGGCCATTTCGAGCCTTTATCCGTTGAAAAAACGAAACGTATGATTGCCTTCGCATGTTTGGGGTTAGATTCTTGTGATCCACTAGAATTGGAAATGGATGCGAAGTTACAATTCGTTGATGGCATGACAACTAAAGAAATTCAAAAAACTTTAGTACAAACAGCTATCGAAAAGGTTATCTCTAAAAAAGACGACGGTTTCGGCAACCAAGTTAATAAAATGAACCAAGATTGGCAGTTTGTAGCAGCTCGCCTCTTCTTGTTCGATCTCTATAAAGAAGCAGCTATCACTCGTCGTTATAAAGCATTCGGTTATGGCAACTTCCCAAATCTTGTACATATGCTTGTAGAAGAGAAAAAATACGCTGACTTCTTCGTTACAGAATATACACCTGATGAATTGCAAGAGTTAGGCGATTACATCAAACCTAAACGAGACTATCTCTTCAACTACGAAGGTCTTAAATTATTAGCTGACCGTTACTTGGTAAAAGGCTTCAACAAAGAAATCTACGAATTACCACAAGAACGTTTCATGGCTATCGCTATGCACTTGGCATTAGTAGAAGGCAAAAACAAGGTAGAGTACGCTAAAAAATTCTATGACTTGATGAGCCAATTAAAAATGACAACAGCTACACCTACATTGGCAAATGCTGGTACACCATTCCATCAATTGTCCTCTTGCTTCATCTCTGGTGTAGATGACAACTTATGGTCCATTTACGACGTAAACAGCAAGTTCTCCCGCGTATCTAAACACGGTGGTGCTCTTGGTATCTACCTTGGTAAAGTTCGTGCATTGAACTCCGATATCCGCGGTTTCAAAAACTCCTCTGGTGGCGTTATTCCTTGGATCCGTTTGTACAACGATACAGCTGTTGCAGTAGACCAATTAGGTAAACGTAAAGGCGGCGCTACAGTAACACTCGATATTTGGCACAAAGACTTCTACGAATTCGTAGAGCTTCGTACAAACAATGGTGACGACCGTCGTAAAGCACACGATATCTTCCCTGCTATCTCTGTTCCAAACATCTTCATGGAACGCATGATCGGCCGTGAAAACTTCACCCTCTTCGACCCTCATGAAATCTTGGCTGTAAAAGGCTATGCTCTAGAGGACTTCTATGACACAGACGATAACAAAGAGTTCACAAAACGTTACCTTGAATGTGAACAAGATCCGAACTTACACGGCATCGAAGTACCAGCACTAGACATGATGAAAAAAATCATGCGCTCTGCTGTTGAAACTGGTACACCATTCATCTTCTTCCGCGATACTGTAAACGCTGCAAACCCTAACAAACATGCAGGTATGATTTACGCATCCAACTTGTGCCACGAAATCGCACAAAACGTTGGCTTCACAAACCTTGCTGAAGAAATCATCAACGAAGACGGCACTATCACTACTAAAACAAATACAGGCGACATGGTTACATGTAACTTGAACTCCATCAGCCTTGGTCGCATTTCTGACGAAGAATTAGAAGAAAATATTGCCCTTCAAATCCGCATGTTAGACAATGTTATTTCTATCAACCAAGCTCCAGTACCAGAGTCTCGTATGACATCTGATAAATACCGCGCTATCGGTCTTGGTACTTCTGGTTACCACCACTACCTTGTAAACCACGATATCCAATGGGAATCTGATGAGCACATTGAAGTAGCGGACAAATTGTTCGAAAACATCGCTTACTATGCTATCAAAGCTTCCATGGAATTGGCGAAAGAAAAAGGTGCATACCCTGCATTCAAAGGTTCCGAATGGGAAACTGGTGAATACTTCACACGTCGTGGCTACACATCCGATCGTTGGAAACAATTGGCTGCAGACGTTGCTAAATACGGTATCCGTAATGGTTACTTGATGGCTGTAGCGCCTACTGGTTCTACTTCCAACATTGCAAATACTACAGCTGGTATCGACCCTATCTTCAAAAAATTCTTCATCGAAGAGAAGAAAGGTTCTTTCACACCAAAAACTGCACCAGATTTGAACAACAAAACATTCTGGCTCTACAAAGAGGCGCATACAATCGACCAACAATGGTCCATCAAAGCTTGTGGCGTACGTCAACGTCATATTGACCAAGCACAATCTTTCAACTTGTATATCACACCTCAAATGAAAGCGAAAGAAATCCTAGATCTTTATGTTGAGGCCTACAAACAAGGTATCAAAACAATCTACTACATCCGTAACCAATCTCTTGAAATGGATGAGTGCACAAGTTGCTCCTCTTAATAGTTAAAAATATCATTGCTATATTTTACAAAAACTATACACTATAAGTAGAGAGCACTAAACTCAGGAAAGATACTTTCACCAACATTATAAATCTGATGACGACCTATAGCAGTATAGGTCGCATCGTTGTATAAAGGAGTCCTACTATGGATAAAAAACTGATTTTCAACGAACATGGTGAACGTGGCACGCAATCTATGATTGGCGGCAACACCACAAACCTTCGCGAATGGAACCGTATCAAGTACGACTGGGCGAACCAAATGTACCGTACAATGCTCAACAACTTCTGGATTCCTGAAGAGATTTCCTTGAACGAAGACGTTAAGCAATTCCCATACTTAACAGATTACGAACGCCGTGCATTCGACAAAATTATTGCATTCTTGAACTTCCTTGATTCTATTCAATCTGAAAACTTGCCTAACTTGAGCCGTTATATTACAGCATCTGAAGTGGCATCTTTATTGAATATCCAAGCATTCCAAGAAGAAATTCACGCTCAAAGTTATTCCTACATTTTGGACACTGTAACAAATCCTATTACACGTGACAAAATTTATGACGAATGGCGTACAGATAAAACATTACTTGAACGTAATCGATTCATCGCTGATGCATACCAACGTTTCAGCGACGATCCTAGCGAAGCAAACCTTATTCATACAATCATCGCGAACTATATCTTAGAAGGTATTTACTTCTACTCTGGCTTTAGCTTCTTCTACACATTGGCACGCCAAGGTAAAATGACAGCTACATCCACTATTTTCAAATACATCAACCGCGACGAAGTAACTCATCTTGTATTGTTCCAAAACATCATCCGCGAGTTACGCCGTGAACGCCCTGACTTGTTCACGCCTGAACTGGAAGCGAAAATCACTGACATGATTCGCCAAGGTGCAGAAAACGAAATCGCTTGGGGTCAATACATCACTGATGATAAAATCCTCGGCCTTAACAACGTTCTTATTGAACGCTACATCAAATACCTTGCCAATATCCGCTTAGAAGCAATCGGCTTGCCTCATCTATACCCTGAAATCAAGGACAATCCAATGGAATGGATTGAAAGCTTCTCCAACTTGAATAGCACAAAAACTGACTTCTTCGAAGCAAAAGTTACAAACTATACAAAAGCAGCGGCATTTGATTTCGATGATTTAGAATAATAAAAAAATGATAAAAGAAAAAGTGATTCTCACGATGGGAGAATCACTTTTTTCATTATAAAGGTTATTCAGTTAATAACGGTTAGCCAGCTGTATATGGGCCGAATCGACCTGCAAATAGATAGGAACCCATTTTACCAAGTTTGGCAGCAAAGATAGAAGCTACGATACCTAAAATAATCATAATCCATGCGTTATCAGCATTTACACCGTTAGCAATAGCGATGTAGGCTTGTGCACAGGAAAGAATAAAGTAGATAACTGTTAAGTAAATCTTTGCTTTAGGAATTTTAGATGTTCCTGTTTTGTAACGTAATTTACTACCAATATAACCAGAAATACCACCAATAATAACGAGAAGTGGTAAAATCATTGCTACTAATGTAATGGCAGGGAATAATACATTTGCAATAGATGGAATCAACAATGCAATAACAGGTACTAAGAAAGAAGCTGCTGTTGCTGCGATTGGGAAATGTACCGCAATTGGATGTAAATGAAGATCTAGCAATTTTTCACGTTTTGTATTAATGCGACGTGGCTTGTAATCCATCCAAACTGTTGGAGGAAAACCACATGTTGGACAAGGTTGATCCCTGTACTTAGCATCCTCAATATATCCGCATACACGGCAAATTATCCATTCCGTACCTTGTTCAGGTGTTGATTTAGCTGCGGTAGAACTTGTTGCTGCCGTAGCTGCTTTTTGTTCTGCTGTCATAATGAAATCTCCTTACTTAAGAAATTCTATATAATCAAATAATAATTATTATTTACATATATTATAGCATAATTCCCCAAGCAAAAGTAAAATTTATATACTTATCAAAAAATTAAATATATCGTACTACTAACGTACCTATAATCAAAGGTAGCGGTATTTGATTTCCATAAATTAGAATACTAAGAAAAAAGATACCCAATCCAGAGCTTTGAATTGGGTATCTTTTTATCGTTTATATTTTGAAATAGTCCCCCAACGCCACCCTCGTTTTTACAGTTGACACGTGGTAATACATTGTAAATTGTATCAATACATTTGTGCGCAAATAGGCCTACACTGTAGATTTTCATTCGCCCCATGAATGTATTCATAACAAACTTGGTAAAAGCAAAAGTTTTGTGTCCACCCTGTTTCAAACTACCAACTATATTAGCTTTCAATCAATTCAGTTGTCCAGTTTGCAGACTGCAATAGGTTATCTAACAAACGAACTTGTTTTGCTATATTGTCAGCTTCTTTTTGGATATCTCTGACATTAACGGTCGGTATTAATTTAATCTCAGACCCTCTTGCACGGAAATTAATGCTACCTGCGCTATTCGCCAATGTTCTATACGCACTTAGACGCATCGCAGCACTATCTTTTTCAGCAATGATTTCAGTAATAGAACGACCTTCTACAATAGTTTTACAATTCGTTAAATTAATATTAGCAATTAATTTTTGAAGTCTAGTTACACATTGATCTAATGCTTTCAAGAGCTCTTCAGGACTCTCATTTGGTACTTCCCCTTCTTGTACTAAACTATTGGAAGTTAAACGAAGCTCTAAATCGCTGATTTTATAATTTAAATCAGCTCGTTCTTGTAATGCTTCTGCTAGTTTCATAAATTTTCACCTCATACCAAAAATATATTAACTTACCTATTAATAATTAGACTTCATATAGGTATCTATTTCATATAAGTATTAAGTATCAACTTATTCTTATTGTATAACGACTTATAAAACCTTCCGCATCATCACATGTGGACAGCCTTCATCAAGGTATTCTTCCCCTTCTGCTTTATAGCCAAGGGATTCGTAAAATGCTTTTGCCTGCACTTGTGCGGATAAGGAGCAAGTTTTATATCCATCGCGACGAATAGCATTTTCAGCAGCCATCATAATTTTAGTGCCTAGATGTTGTCCTCGATATAACTTACGTACCGCCATACGGCCAATATGGGCATCTCCAGCTACGTCACTAGGAAAATATCGGCACGTGCCAGCTGGCTTACCATCTATGGATAAGAGGACAAATTTTGCAGTCTCATCGATTTCATCAAACTCGTCTTCAAAACCCTGTTCCTTCATAAACACATCAATGCGTATTTGTTTTATTTCATCAGTTATATGATCTAAGATTTGAATAATCATAGGTAACCCTTTCGCAGAATAAGTATATTTATAAAAATCGATTTAAGCATATTACGAAACATAATATAAACACTGAAAACTTCTTATTTTTATTATATCAAAAACACGCTTAATTCCAACAAACATCTTAAATTCTATTAATTCCCACAGCCAAAATATTTTAAAACTTCCATGAAATTCATGTTTAGGTATTGCATAATTTTATCATTTGGGTTTATACTATACCCAACATTTTAGAAAGGAGCAACCAAAGATGACTAACCAAATTAGCCTCGCTACAAAACAATACTTTTATTGGTTCTTTATCCAACGTACGGGTAAGGAACTATTTGTGGTACGCTAATTAAGATTGAGTCATTATTAGTTGCTTAGAATAGTAAAAGGGCTACCCGTATTAAACTACGGGTAGCCCTTTTTTGTTTGCTATCCCGTATGGTGAGCCCTACTATTCACTGTAGTTTACAAGGAGGATTTATCATGATTATTACATTAAAACAAAACGCAGCAACAGCAGAGGTATCTCGTTTACGCAGTGAATTAGAAGAAAAAGGCTTCATTATCCATCCAGTAGAAGGCGCACGCTACAACATCTTAGGTCTTATCGGTGATACAGCATCTCTTGATGCTCGCCAAATCGAATCCCTTGATTTCGTAGATAAAGTAACTCGCATTCAAGAACCATACAAAAAAGCAAACCGTAAATTCCATCCAGATGATTCTGTAATCAACGTAGGTGGCGCACTTATCGGTGGTGGTCACTTCGCAGTAATGGCTGGTCCTTGCTCCGTAGAAACACCTGAACAAGTATTAGAAACAGCAAAAGCTTGTAAAGAAGCTGGTGCCACAATCCTTCGCGGCGGCGCGTTCAAACCTCGTACTTCTCCATACTCCTTCCAAGGTATGGGTCCAGAAGGTTTGGAATTGTTAGAGCTAGCTAAAAAAGAAACTGGTCTTCCTATCGTTTCCGAAGTTATGGATATTTCCCAATTACAATACTTCGATAACGTAGATATGCTTCAAATCGGCGCTCGTAACATGCAAAACTTCACACTTTTAAAAGAAGTAGGTAAATTAAACAAACCAGTTCTTTTAAAACGTGGTTTATCTGCTACATACGAAGAATGGTTGATGGCTGCTGAATACATCATGTCTGAAGGCAATGAACAAGTTGTATTATGCGAACGTGGTATCCGTACATTCGAAACTAAAACTCGCAATACCTTAGATGTAACAGCAATCCCTATGATGCACGAATTATCTCACTTGCCAATCATCATGGACCCTAGCCACGCAGCAGGTATGAGCCGCATGGTTCGTCCACTTTCTCTTGCATCTGTAGGCGGCGGTGCAGACGGCCTTATGATCGAAGTTCACAACGATCCATCCAAAGCATTATGCGACGGCCCTCAAGCATTACGTCCAGACCAATTCACTAGCCTTATGAAAGAAG
>ERZ773203.1828-NODE-1828-length-10352-cov-3.029135_pt1 | contig 10352 bp, 8 predicted proteins | sample MGYA00580529_ERZ773203 | MGnify/ENA primary metagenome ERZ773203 (study PRJEB29015, sample SAMEA2738176) | human oral metagenome | biome: human oral; feature: human-associated habitat; material: saliva | place: China | collected 2177 ...
CCCGTCCCATGACGGCGACCGCCTGGAAGGAGCTCATGGAGAACGCCGGACTCGTCGTCGACTGGGTCGACACCGCCCCCATGGCCCTGCTCAAGGTCGGACGCAACATCCGCGACGAGGGGCTGGGCGGCTTCCTGCGGATCGCGCGCAACGTCGCCGCGGACAAGGCGCTGCGCCGGCGCGTCCAGGAGATGGCCGCCACCTTCAAGCGCTACGAGAAGGACATGGTCGGCATCGCCCTCGTCGCTCACAAGCCCGCTTCCTGAGCCCCGTCCCCTCCTGCGAGGTCTGGGGGCCGGTCGTCGGCCCTGATAGCGAGGGCGGCGTCAGTCGTCGTGGGTCGCCCCGCGCAGACCTGCGCGCAGAACCTCCCGGTTGAGCAGCGCGATCGCCTCGATCGGGATCCCCGCCGGGCACGCCGGCAGGCACTCGCCGTACTCCGAGCACGGCCCGAAGAGCTCATCGAGCTCCCGTGTCATCGCCCGGGCCCGGCGCCCCCGCTCGATGCGCCCGGCCGGCATGAGCGACAGGTGCGCCAGCTTCGCCCCCGCGAAGAGCGCCGCCGCCCCGTTCGGGCAGGCCGCCACACAGGCCCCGCAGCCGATGCAGGCGGCGAAGTCCAGCGCCCGCTCGGCCTGCAGATGCCCCTGGGCGACGTCGTCGGCGTCCGGGGCGGTCCCCGCGGCCACGTCCACGGTTCCGCCCACCCGGATGAGCTCGTCGAGCGCCGTGCGATCCACCGCCAGGTCCCGGATGACCGGGAAGGCCGCCGACCTCCACGGCTCCAGCCGGAAGCGCGTCACCCCGGGGAAGGCCCGCAGGTGCTGGCGGCAGGCCGGGGTCGTGTCCATCGGCCCGTGCGGCACCCCGTTGACGAGGAAGCCGCAGGCCCCGCACACCCCCTCCCGGCAGTCCGACTCGAAGACCACCGGCTCACCACCGGCCTCGATGATCTGGTCGTTGAGGCGGTCGAGCAGCTCGAGCAGACTCATCTGCGGCTCGGCGTCCTCCACCACGTGGCTCTCGAAGAAGCCCCGCGCCCGCGGCCCGTCCTGCCGCCAGATCTCCAGCTCGATCCTCATCGGTAGTCCCTCACCTGCATGGGCACCAGCGAGAAGCTCAGTGGCTCCGTGCGGCGCGTGTGCCCGCCGTCGGGCCCCGTCTGCCAGGCCGAGACGGAGCACCAGGTCTCGTCATTGCGCTGGGCCTCGCCGCCCTGGGTCGCGTACTCCTCGCGGAAGTGGGCGCCGGCGGACTCGCGCCGGTCCAGGGCGTCGAGGATCATGACCTCCGCCAGCTCCAGGAAGTCGGCGACCCGCAGCGCCTTCTCCAGCTCCTGGTTGAGGCGCGCCTGGCCGCCGACTACCTTGACATCGGCCCAGAACTCCTCGCGCAGGGCGCGCACCTCCTCCAGGGCGCGCAGCAGCCCCGCCTCGGAGCGGCTGACCCCGCAGCCGGCGTAGAGGATCTCGCCGAGCCGGCGGTGGAACCACACGGGGCGGTGGGTCCCGCCCACCGCCATGAGCGCCTCAATGCGCTTGCGGGTGTCGGCCACGGTCTGAAGCGCCTCCGGCGCGTCAGGGCTCAGGGGCTTGCTGCCCACCAGACCGGCCAGGTAGTTCGGCACCGCCAGCGGAAGCACGAACCAGCCGTCCACGCTGGCGCTCAGCAGCGAGTTCGCCCCCAGGCGGTTGGCGCCGTGGTAGTTGTTCGAGGCCTCCCCGCCCACGAACAGTCCCGGGATCGTGGACATCTGGTCGAAGTCCACCCACAGGCCGCCCATGGTGAAGTGGGCGCCCGGGGCGATGCGCATGGGCACCTCGTAGGGGTCCTCGCCGGTGGCGTCGAGGTACATCTCGAACAGGTTGCCGTAGCGCGAGGCGATGGTCTCCTTGCCCAGCCGCTCCAGCGCGTCGCGGAAGTCGAGGTAGACCGAGTTGCGCAGCGGCCCGACGCCGCGGCCGGACTCGATCTGCTCGCGGGCGTTGCGCGAGGCGACGTCGCGCGGGGTGAGGTTGCCGAAGGCCGGGTACTTGCGCTCCAGGTAGTAGTCGCGCTCGTCCTCGGGGATCTCGTTCGGGGGCCGCTCGTCCCCGGGGCGCACGGGCACCCAGATGCGCCCATCGTTGCGCAGGGACTCGCTCATGAGCGTCGTCTTGGACTGCCAGTGGGAGCTCACCGGCAGCGCCGTGGGGTGGAACTGCACCATGCAGGCGGAGGCGAAGGCCGCCCCGCGCCGGTGGGCGCGCCAGGTGGCGGTGGCGTTGGAGGCCATGGCCAGGGTCGAGTAGTGGTAGACGCTGCCGTAGCCGCCGGTGGCCAGCACGACGGCGTGAGCGGTGTGGGCCCGCACCTCGCCGGAGAGCAGGTCCCGGGTGACGATGCCCTGCGCGCGGGAGTCGGCCACGATGAGGTCGAGCATCTCGGTGCGGGTGTGCATGTGGACGCTCCCGGCGGCGACCTGCTCCTGGAGCGCCTGGGCGCAGGCGATCTCCAGCTGCTGCCCGGTCTGCCCGCGCGTGTAGTAGGTGCGCGAGACCTGCACCCCGCCGAAGGAGCGGGTGGCGAGCTGGCCGCCGTACTCGCGGGCGAAGGGCGCCCCGATCGCCTCCATGTGGTCGATGACCCGGCCGGACTCCAGCCCCAGGCGCACGACGTCGGCCTCCCGCCCCCGGTAGTCCCCGCCCTTGACGGTGTCCTTGACGAAGCGCGCCAGGGAGTCGCCGTCGACCTTGCGGGCCCGGGCGGCGTTGATCCCGCCCTGCGCGGCCACCGAGTGGGCGCGGCGCGGGGCGTCGTGCAGGCTGAAGCACTCCACCCGGTAGCCCAGGCGCCCCAGGGTCGCGGCCGCCCCCGCACCGGCCAGTCCGGTGCCTACCACGATGACGGTCAGCTTGCGGCGGTTGGCGGGATTGACCAGGCGGTACTCGTCGCGCCGGCGCTCCCAGGCCTGCTCGGGCGGGCAGTCCGGCAGGCGCGCGTCGAGGTCCTCGCCGACGTCGTACAGGCCGCCGACGGCCCCCGGCACGCTCGCGCTCATCCGATCACCCCCGTGCAGATGAGCACCGGCAGCAGGCCGTTGACGACGGCGACGGTCAGGGCCACGGCCAGGGCGACGGCGCGGCACACCTTTCGCAGCCTGGGGCCGGTGCCGCCCAGGTCGATGACCACGTTCCACAGGCCCTGCGCCAGATGGAGGGAGAGCGCCAGCATGACCAGGCTGTAGAAGACCGCCATGCCGGGGCGCGACAGGCTCGCCACGAGGTTGTGGTAGGCGCTGACCTGCAGCTCGCCGTTCGACGTCGTCGGCGCCTGGAAGCCCTCAGGGGCGATGAGACGGCCGATGGTCAGGTCGAGAATGTGGATGAGGACGAAGACCCCGATGAGGACGCCGGTCACCAGCATGGAGCGGGCGCCGATGGTGCGGGCGGGCAGGGCCCGGCGCCGGAAGGCCCCACGAGCGCTCCTCGCCCGGCGCCACAGCGCGATTCCCGCCGCGACGTGCGCCGCAACGCAGGCCCCCAGGGCCAGGCGCATCGCCCACAGGAGCCCCTCGTGCGGCAGGAGCGGGTAGGCGACCTGCCGCAGCCAGACGGCGTAGCCGTTGAACGCCTCCGGGCCCGCGAGAACCTTGAGGTTGCCGACCATATGGACCACGACGAACAGGGCCATGACCGTGCCGGTGATCGCCATCGTCGCCTTGAGGACGCGCTGCGATGCCCACACGGGGGTGCGGCGCCTGCGCCGGGGAGGAAGCGCGTCACCAGCGGGCTGAGCAGCCTCAGGAGTGTGGACGACCGTGGACGTCGCAGCCATCTGGCCTCCCCTCCTTTGCGTAGAACAACCCATAATTATGATAACGAACACTGTGATACTGGCATAGAGTGTGAACCCTGTGTTTCGTCGGGCCGGCCCGAAGGTGGGCCTCTCGTGCTCGCGGAGCTCCCGTGGGGCGTGGCGGTCATCGCCTCCGTTACCGGCATGAACGAACCTGCCACGCGATAACCTCGCCCAGGAAGTAGGAGCTCCATCGACGAAAGGACCAGCCGTGCCCGTTGAGGTCTCACCGGTCTTACCGGGCGCGCCGGTCTCACTGGTCTCGCCAGTCTTGCCGCGCACCTCCGGCCCCTCCCGCCGTCAGGTCCTGACTGGAGGCGCCGCCGGCGCCCTCGCCGTCCTCCTGGCCGCCTCCGGCTGCTCCAGAAAAGCCGACGGTCCGCGCCTGCTGACAATCCCGCGAGAGGACACGGGCACCTTCATCCGCAACTTCAACCCCTTCACCACCAACAGCGCCCCCATGACCGGGCAGGCCATCTACGAGCCCCTCCTCATCGTCAACCCCCTCAATGGCGAGATCACCCCTTGGCTCGCCGAGTCCTGGGCGATGTCCGAGGGCGCTACCGCCCTCACCTTCCACCTGCGACCCGGCGTCACCTGGTCCGATGGCAGGCCGCTGGTGGCCAAGGACGTCGTCACCACCTTCGCGGTCCACCGCGCCGTCGCCGGCGGCTACGACTACCTCGACTCCGTCACTGCCAACAACGCCACCGCCGTCACCCTCATCTTCACCCGTCCCAACTCCGTCGCCCTGCAGGAGCTCGGCAGCCAGCTCATCGCCCCCGACCACGTGTGGTCCACCATCTCCGAACCGGCCGAGTACCCCAACCCCGAACCCGTCGCCACCGGCCCCTTCACCCGGGTCGCCAACTTCCAGACCCAGTCCTTCGACCTCATGCCCAACCCCACCTACTGGGGCAACAACCACCAGAGCGACGACGCCGGTGCCCCCAGCACGGGCGCCTCCGCAGGAACCTCTGCGAGTCCCTCCGCCGGTGAGACCGCGAGTCGCACCGCTCGTCGAATGTCGGTTCCCGGCATCCGCATGCTGGCCTTCGCCGGCAACGACAGCGCCAACCTGGCCGCCGTCAACGGCGACGTCGACTGGGCTCCCCAGTACATGGCCGACATCCAGACCGCCTACATCGACAAGGACCCCGCCCACCGCCATTACTGGTTCCCCGGAGCCGACTCCACCATCCAGTGGACCCTCAACACCACCAAGGCCCCCTACAACGACCCCGCCTTCCGTAAGGCCCTCAGCCAGGCCATCGACCGCAAGACCATCTGTGCCACCGGCATGTCCGGCTACGCCCAGCCCGCCGACCCCACCGGCCTGGGGGAGGGCTTCCAGGCCTGGAAGGACCCGGCCGTGGCCGCCCTTCCCCTGTGCACCTTCGACAAGGCCGCCGCGGCCGCCGCCCTCGACGCCGCCACCCTGGGCTCCGAGGCCGACGAGACCCGCCTGCTCTACACGCCCAGTCACGACGCCGACGGCGCCTACCCCATCGTCCTGGTCTCCTACCTCGCCGCCCGCCTGAGCTACGACGACGCCCAGATCGCCGCCGTCGTCAAGGCCTACCTGCGTTTCGCGGCCTCCACAAGAGGACAGGACGCCTCTGCCAAGGCCACTGGCTGCGCCCCCATCACCCGCGAGATGCGCGAGAAGATCAACGCCGCCATCGACAAGATCTCCGCCTGAGCCGGCCGGCCAGCCATCACGACGCCGCACCGAACCGCACATGTCCAGTCAGCACCCGCCCGCCCAGCCGCCGCCCCAGACACCCCGAGGAGGGTCAGCCGTGGCCAGCACCACCGCACCGTCGTCGGCCCCACCGCCCGGCGCCACGACCGCGCCCAGCAGCTCCGACGATGTCGCCATCCAGCCCGGGAAGGCCCCCGGGCAGACCGGCAACCGGATCTTCACCGGGCTGTCCTTCGGGGCCGGCACCCTCATCATGGTGGTGCTCGCTCTCGTGGCCGCCTTCCTCATCCGGGAGGCGCTGCCCGCCCTGACGGCCTCGCGCGAGACCCTCGCATCGGTCTCCTTCATGCGCGGGAGCAGCCTATGGGGCTACGTTGCCCCGCTCGTCTTCGGCACGCTGCTGTCCTCGGCCATCGCCCTGGGGGTCGCGGTGCCGCTGAGCATCGGGGTGGCCCTGTTCATCTCCCACTTCGCCCCGCGGCGCCTGGCCCAGGCCCTGGGCTACATGGTGGACCTGCTGGCCGCGATCCCCTCGGTGGTCTTCGGCCTGTGGGGCTTCCTGTGGCTGGTGCCCCTGCTCGACCCCATCAACACCTGGCTCAGCGAGCACCTCGGCTTCATCCCGCTGTTCGCCGACTACACGGCCCCGGCCAAGAACATCACCACCGCCTCGCTGGTCCTGGCCGTCATGATCCTGCCGATCATCACCGCCACCATCCGCGAGATCTTCCTCCAGACACCCACCCTCCAGGAGGAGGCCTCCCTGGCCCTGGGCGCCACCCGCTACGAGATGATCCGCCAGGCCGTCCTGCCCTTCGGCCGCTCCGGCATCATCTCCGCCTCCATGCTGGGGCTCGGGCGCGCCCTGGGCGAGACCATGGCCGTCCTCATGATCCTCTCGCCCGGCATGGGGCTGAACTTGCGCATCCTCCAGGCCGGCCAGCACCAGACCATCGCCGCCAACATCGCCTCGCAGTTCCGCGAGGCCTACGGACTGAGCGTCAACGTACTCATCGCCACCGGCCTGGTCCTGTTCATCATCACCTTCGCGGTCAACTCCCTGGCGCGGTGGATCATCGCGCGCCGCTCCGAGTTCTCAGGAGCCAGCTGACATGACGCCCACGAACACACCCGAGCCCACGTCCAGCCCCAGGTCCGATTCGGTCACCGACGGCGCCAGGGCGCCCAAGTCCCTCAAGGCCGCGCTCGCGGCCGCCGAGGCCCCGGCCGCCCCCGTCGACCCACTGGCCGACCCGCCCTCCATCGAGGGCGTGCCCCTGACCTCCTACCGTCTGCCCGACTGGTTCATCTGGGCGGCGCTGGGAGCCGCGTTCGTCGTCGTCGGCGGGATCGGCCTGCTGGCCGGATGGAGCATCGCCGCCGTCGTCACCCTGACCGCCCTGGTCTGGGTGGTGGGCGCCACGGCCGTCTCCTGGGTGCGCGAGGGCGATCGCTGGGGCCGCAACACCCTGGTGACCCTCCTCATTTACCTATCCTTCGCTGTCGTCATGGTGCCCCTGGTCTCCCTGGTGTGGATGGTCCTGTCTGGCGGCTCGGCCCGCTTCGGCTACGACTTCCTGACCACGAACATGCGCGGCGCCGACGCCTCCAACGGCGGCTTCTACCACGGCATCGTCGGCACCCTCCAGATCACCGGGATCGCCACCCTCATCTCGGTGCCCCTGGGGCTGTTCACCGCCGTCTTCCTCGTGGAGTACAACGGCGGCTGGATCGCCCGGGCCATCACCTTCCTCGTCGACGTCATGACCGGCATCCCCTCGATCGTGGCCGGGCTGTTCGCCTACTCGATCTTCCTCATCGCGGCCGGCCCCCGCTACCAAGCCGGCATCATCGGCGCTGTGGCCCTGAGCGTCCTCATGACGCCGGTGGTCATCCGCGGCGTGGAGGAGATGCTCAAGCTCGTCCCCTCCCACCTGCGCGAGGCCTCCTACGCGCTGGGCGTGCCCAAGTGGCTCACCATCGTCAAGGTCGTGCTGCGCACCGCGGTGGCCGGCATCACCACCTCCGTCATGATCGCCATCGCCCGCGTCATCGGCGAGACCGCCCCGCTGCTCATCACCGTGGGGCTGACGATCCGCACCAACACCAACCCGCTGAACGGCTCCATGTCCACCCTGCCGGTGCTCGTCTACGACCAGTACTCCCGCGGGGAGGCCGCCGCCATGGAGCGGGCCTGGGCCGGGGCGCTGACCCTCATCATCCTGGTCATGCTGCTCAACCTCGCGGCCCGCCTCATCTCCAAGTACTTCAGCCCCAAGGGCGGCCGGCGCTGAGCCCCGCCGGGCCCACCGCGCCCGCAGCGCCACCAGAGCCCACCACCGTTCACCTCAGGTAAAGGAACCGACGTGTCCAAGCGCATCGACGTCATCGGCGAGAACATCTACTACGGCGACTTCCTGGCCGTGAAGGACGTCAACGTCGTCATCGAGCCCAAGTCCGTCACCGCCCTCATCGGCCCCTCCGGCTGCGGGAAGTCCACCTTCCTGCGCACCCTCAACCGCATGCACGAGACCATCCCCGGCGCCCGCGTCGAGGGCCAGGTCATCGTCGACGGCGTCAACCTCTACGGCCCCGGCGTCGACGCCGTCCAGGTGCGCCGCGCCATCGGCATGGTCTTCCAGCGGCCCAACCCCTTCCCCACCATGTCCATCGCCGAGAACGTCCTGGCCGGCGTGCGCCTCAACAACCGCCGCATCAAGAAGTCCGACGCCGACGACCTGGTGGAGGCCTCCCTGCGCGGGGCCAACCTGTGGGACGAGGTCAAGGACCGCCTCGACCGACCCGGCCTGGGCCTGTCCGGCGGCCAGCAGCAGCGCCTGTGCATCGCCCGCGCCATCGCGGTCAAGCCCGCCGTCCTGCTCATGGACGAGCCCTGCTCCGCCCTGGACCCCATCTCCACGCTCGCCATCGAGGACCTCATCTCCGAGCTCAAGACGGACTACACGATCGTCATCGTCACCCACAACATGCAGCAGGCCTCGCGCGTGAGCGACATGACCGGCTTCTTCAACCTGGAGGCCACCGGCAAGCCGGGCCACCTCGTCGAGTACGACTCCACCGACAAGATCTTCTCCGCCCCCAGCCAGCAGGCCACTGAGGACTACATCTCCGGGCGCTTCGGCTGAGGAATGAGAGGCCAGGTGTCACGAATGGCGACTTTTCAGGCCGTCTGAGGCCGCTCTGAGCGCACCCTGATTCACGTTTGTGCAGGTCAGTGCGTGATATGTCGCTCCGGGGGCTGGTGCCGCGCAGGTAAAAGTCGCCCGGAGTGACACTTTTGGGCGCCTTGCGTGACAGGGCGGTGCGGTCACGAGACGGAGGCGGGCGACAGGCCGCTCGGGAGAGATGGGGACGTCGGGCCGGAGAGCGCCAGTCGGCGCGAATGCCGCTCGCGGCGGCTTGAGTTGGAGCCCGGGGCCCGTCACGGCCCGACGCCGCCCACGAGTCTACAGGTCCGGGCTTGTGACCGTCCCGGTGTCCGCCCAGCGGTCGAAGCTCCCGTGAGTGCCGACCGCCCCTACACGTCCTCGGGTGCGTCCAGACGGTAGCCGACGTTGCGGACCGTGCCGATGAGGTTGTCGTGCTCGGTGCCCAGCTTGGCGCGCAGGCGGCGGATGTGGACGTCGACCGTGCGCGAGCCGCCGATGTAGTCCTCGCCCCACACCTCGTGCAGGAGCGCGTCGCGGGTCAGCACCCTTCCCCGGTTGGCGGCCAGGAACTTCAGCAGCTCGAACTCCTTGTAGGTCAGGTCCAGGATCACCCCGCGCAGACGGGCCGTATAGGCGGTGACGTCGATGACGAGGTCACCGATGTCGATGCGGTCGTCGTCGGCCTCGGTCGTCACCGGGACATGGGCACGCAGCAGCCGCAGCCGGGCCGACAGCTCGGCGGGCTTGGCGCCGGCCATGACGAAGTCGGCGGCGCCCCAGTCGATCTGGACCGCGGCAGCGCCGCCCTCCTCCAGGATGAGGATGATGGGCGGGCAGTCCATGGGGCCGGTGAACAGCTGGCACAGGGCACGGGCCCGGGTCAGGTCCCCACGCGCGTCGATCATGACGACGTCGGCGCTGTCCACCTCCACGTAGGAGGAGGGGATCGGGGGGAGGCACTCCACCTGGGAGTCGAGGAAGGCGGCGGCGGGCAGGACGCTGGTGGCGTCGCTCGCATGAGTGAACATGATGATCCGCATGGCCGCTCCTTCCAGGGCTCCGACCGGGACTCGCCGGTGCGTACGACCTGAGCAGCGGCGGTTCTGTCAGGGTAAGTCAACCACACGTGGCCGAGGGAGGAATCCTTCGGACGGTAACCGACCGGATAGGGGGATCCGGGTCGAAGGAGGTCGGAGTGGGGGTGACGGTCGCCGGGGTGTGGGACGATGCCTCCTGTGACTACCCACCACCGACGAGCCCAACCGGCTGCGCGCGCCCGTGGAGCCTCCCGTGATTCCCGCGCCGACTCCAGCGCTGCCGCCGTTCCGACGGCGCCCGCGGACGTCCGTGGCGCGACGGACTGGGCCAGCGTCATCGGCACGAGTGAGTCCGGGGGGACGAGCGCATCGGCGTCCTCGGCCGGTTCCCCGGCGTCCGCGCGCTCGGCCGACTCGGTGGACACCCTCGACGTCGCCGAGGACCTGGGCTACGCCACCCGCCGCGCCTCCAATCGCCCCAAGGAGCCGGGCCTGGTGGACCCGGCCTGGACCCGGCTCGCTTTCGCGGGCATCGTGCCGCTGCTGCTGGCGGTCGGCTCGGTGCTGCCCGGTTGGGTCAGGCTCGTACTTGTGGCCGTCCTC
>ERZ773203.1829-NODE-1829-length-10352-cov-2.713217_pt1 | contig 10352 bp, 6 predicted proteins | sample MGYA00580529_ERZ773203 | MGnify/ENA primary metagenome ERZ773203 (study PRJEB29015, sample SAMEA2738176) | human oral metagenome | biome: human oral; feature: human-associated habitat; material: saliva | place: China | collected 2177 ...
TGTCCCCTTTATTCTTGGATAACTAATCCCCTCCCCCACCCTTTTTTACAAAATAAAACCATTTCATCAGTATCAAAATATTAAAAAAGATAAATAAGCCTCTGAAGCCTTGAGTTTCATTAAATATTTGGTCTTTTTTCTCTATTTTTGCGGGCAATAAATGAAAAGGGAAATGACTTACCTCATCACAGGAGCGAGTGGTTTTATTGGTTCACACTTGGCAGAAAAATTATTAAAAAGCGGACATTCTGTCATTAATATTGATAATTTTGATGACTTCTACCCCTATTCCATCAAAGTTAGAAATACATTAGAATCGGTTGGTAAGACTGACGATTTTGAATTTTCAGCCAAAGAAAAGGATATAGAAAGGCTTATTTCTGAGACACAATCTGAGAGATATACGCTCTATTATCAAGACATTAGAGAGATTGATGGACTGAGAAAAATCTTTACCGAGAACAGAATTGATTGCGTGATACACTTGGCAGCACTGGCGGGAGTGCGACCATCAATAGACCGACCATTAGACTACGCAGATGTGAATATCAAAGGGACGATGAACCTCTGGGAAATTTGTAAAGACTTTGGGATAAAGAAGTTTATTTGTGCATCATCTTCAAGCGTATACGGCAATAATGAGAAGATTCCGTTTGCTGAAACCGACAGCGTGGATAGACCGATATCTCCCTACGCAGCTACAAAAAAATGCACCGAAATACTGGGGCATACCTACCACCACCTATACAATATTGATATGATACAGCTGAGGTTCTTCACCGTGTATGGTCCGCGCCAGAGACCCGACCTTGCTATCCATAAATTTACGAGGCTTATCTCTGAAAACAAGGAAGTTCCATTCTACGGAGACGGCAGTACGGCGAGGGATTATACCTTTGTGGATGACATCATTAGCGGTATACAGCAAGCTATTCTCTACCTTGAAAATCATAGCAATGTCTATGAAATCATCAACCTTGGCGAGAGTGAAGTCATCAGCCTCAATGAGATGCTCACAACTATTGAAACCGAGCTTCATAAAAAAGCCCATAGGAAAAATCTGCCAATGCAACCCGGTGATGTAAATAAAACCAATGCAGATATAACGAAAGCAAAAGAATTAATCAGCTATAAGCCAACGACAAAATTCTCCGATGGCATAAAAAAATTTGTGGAATGGTTTTTGAGAAACGCCGAAACTCAAAAATGAAAAATAAAAACTTTGATAAGTCATCATTTTTTTTAACTTTTGCAAAAAATTTAAATAAAAAATAAAAACATATGTACTGGACATTAGAATTAGCCTCATACCTGAGCGATGCACCTTGGCCTATGACCAAAGCAGAGCTGATAGACTACGCCATAAGAACAGGAGCCCCAATGGAAGTAGTAGAAAACCTGCAAGCAATTGAAGACGAAGGGGAAGTATATGAATCCATAGAAGAAGTATGGAGCGATTATCCTACCGATGAAGATTTCCTCTGGAACGAAGACGAATATTAAACAAAAGCAGTAAGCAGAGCACAGATAGCTTACTGCTTATTGTCTATATACCACATAAATTTAACCTATATTATGAGTTTTTTAAACAGTATTCTTAAAAGTTTTTTAGGTGATAAAAACGCTAATGACTTAAAAGAAGTAAGAAAAGTAGTTGCAAAAATTAAGGCTGTAGAACCACAAATTCAGCAGCTTTCCGATGAAGGATTAAGAGAAAAAACAGCAGAATTTAAAGAAAAAATAAAGGCTTCCTCCGCAAATGTTACCTCACAGATAGAAAAGATTAAAGAGGAAATAGCCAATACTTCCAATATAGATGAGAAAGAAGCGCTCTTCAACAAAATTGAAACTCTGAAAAAAGAGGCTTACGATTTAGAAGAAAAAGTCCTTACACAAATACTTCCTGAGGCATTCTCCCTCGTAAAAGAAACCGCAAGAAGATGGGCACAAAATGGGGAAATTCGCGTAAAAGCTACTGATAGAGATAGAGAACTTGCCGCAACAAAGGATTTCGTGTCCATAGAAGGAGATGAAGCCGTATGGCACAACCACTGGGATGCAGCAGGTACACAAGTAGAATGGGATATGGTACATTACGATGTTCAGTTCATCGGTGGGGTTGTTCTACACTCGGGCAAGATTGCAGAGATGGCAACAGGTGAAGGTAAAACCTTGGTAGGAACACTTCCTATCTACCTCAATGCACTGCCAGGAAGAGGGGTACATGTGGTAACCGTAAACGACTATCTTGCGAAAAGGGACTCCGCTTGGATGGGACCGCTCTATCAGTTCCACGGACTTACGATTGACTGTATAGACAACCACCAACCGAACTCCGATGCTCGTAGAAAGGCATACAACTCAGATATTACCTACGGAACGAATAATGAATTCGGATTTGATTACCTCCGCGATAATATGGTAAACTCCCCAGAAGAGCTCGTTCAGAGAGACCTCAACTTTGCGATTGTAGATGAGGTGGATTCCGTTCTCATCGATGATGCCAGAACGCCACTTATTATCTCTGGACCCGTTCCAAGGCGACAGGCAGGAGTTTGATGTACTAAAACCCTCTGTTGATAGAATCGTAGAGGTTCAGAAGAAAACCGTTTCAAGCATCTTTAATGAAGCAAAGAAACTCATCGCAGCAGGAAATACAAAAGACGGAGGCTTCAAACTGCTACAGGCGTATAGAGGACTTCCAAAGAACCGACAGCTCATTAAATTCCTTTCAGAAAGCGGTAACCGCGCATTGCTTCAAAAGGTAGAAGCACAGTATATGCAGGATAATAACCGCGATATGCCTATCGTGGATCAAGACCTCTACTTCGTTATTGATGAAAAGAACAATCAAGTAGACCTTACCGATAAGGGAATCGAGTATATGTCTCAGGGGAATTCAGATGCCAACTTCTTCGTGCTTCAAGACATAGGAACTGAAATCGCAGAACTCGAAGCTAAAAACCTTGATAAAGAGCAGGAGTTTGCAGAGAAAGAAAGACTCTTTGCAGATTTTGCAGAAAAATCCGAGAGAATTCATACGCTTAACCAACTGCTAAAAGCCTATACCCTATTTGAAAAAGATGATGAATATGTGGTAATTGACGGTGAAGTGAAGATTGTAGATGAGCAAACAGGGCGTATTATGGAAGGGCGCCGCTATTCCGATGGCTTACACCAAGCGATTGAAGCAAAAGAGAATGTAAAAATCGAAGCGGCTACACAGACTTTTGCTACCATTACCCTGCAAAACTACTTCCGTATGTATAACAAACTAGCAGGGATGACGGGTACTGCTGAAACAGAAGCTGGCGAATTCTGGCAAATCTATAAGCTCGATGTAGTGGTTATCCCTACCAATAGACCTATCCTCCGCCACGATAGACACGACCTCGTCTATAAGACCAACCGTGAGAAATACAATGCCGTAATTGAAGAAATCGAGAGACTCACCGCAGAAGGAAGACCCGTACTTGTAGGGACTACATCGGTGGAGATCTCCCAATTGCTTTCCCGTGCATTAAGCCTCAGGAAGATAAAACACAATGTCCTCAACGCCAAGCTTCACCAGAAAGAGGCGGAAGTAGTCGCCGAAGCGGGTAGAGCCGGCACGGTAACTATCGCCACCAATATGGCAGGGCGTGGTACCGACATTAAACTCACCAAAGAAGTAAAAGAAGCAGGAGGGCTTGCCATCATCGGAACAGAGAGACACGATTCCCGAAGGGTCGACAGGCAGCTTAGAGGGCGTTCTGGTCGTCAAGGAGATCCAGGAAGTTCGCAGTTCTATGTATCACTTGAAGACAACCTGATGCGCCTCTTTGGCTCAGAGCGAATTGCCAAAATGATGGACAGACTTGGGCATAAGGAGGGAGAAGTTATCCAGCACTCTATGATTACCCGCTCCATAGAAAGGGCTCAGAAGAAAGTAGAGGAGAATAACTTCGGTATCCGTAAAAGGCTCCTTGAATACGATGATGTAATGAACAAACAGAGAGATGTCATCTACAAAAGAAGGAAGAATGCACTCTTTGGCGACCATCTGAAATACGATATTGCCAATATGATTTTTGATGTAGCCTACTCCATCGTGAATAGAGGAAAGGTAGATGGCGACTTCAAGGACTTTGAGTACGAAATCATCAAGTACTTCACAATGGGCTCCCCTGTAAGCGAGGAAGATTTCAAGAATAAATCCGTAAAAGAGCTCACCGATATTGTCTTTAATGCAGCTCAGGAGGATTACAACAATAAACTCAACCTGATGAAGGAAAAAGCCTTCCCAATCATTGAAAATGTATTCAAAAATCAAGGGAATATGTTTAAGATGATTCAAGTGCCATTTACCGATGGGCACAAGACAATGACCATCGTTACCAACCTTGAAAAGGCATACGAAAGCCATTGCGAAAGCCTCATCAGCGACTATGAGAAGAACATTACCCTCGCCATTATAGATGAAAACTGGAAACAGCACCTCCGCGAGATGGACGACCTAAGGCGCTCCTCACAAGGTGCCGTATATGAGCAGAAAGACCCGCTCATCATCTACAAGCAGGAGTCCTTCCACCTGTTCAGCGAAATGATAGACAAAATGAATAAAGAAATCGTTTCCTTCCTATACAGAGGAGAAATCCCATCATAACACCGTAGCCGGTGAAGCGCTTAGCCCTCAACAATTGAGGGCTTTTTTTTAGCTCTCCCCACCTTGCAGGTGACCCAGCCGTAGCACGGCAGGCACTTATTACAAACTAACCACGCTCCGCCTACTGCTTACTGCCTAAAGCCAATTGCTTACCGCTAATAGCTAGAAACCAAAAGCCAGTAGCCAGCTACTGCCTAAAGCCAGAAATAAGATTTGATTCTTTCATTTGATAAAAAATAATAAGCAGTCTATCACGGGAAGGATAGACACTCTATTACGGGAAGGATAGACACTCTATTACGGGAAGGATAGACACCCTCACACGGGAATGTGGCAATACCTCACATTCTCGTGTGAGGTATTGTCACATTAGATATTTGCTTAACTCATTATTTAAAAACATCTGTATGGAGGCTCTATTCCTCCCTTAGCACAAATTAAGCGTATATAGGGGTGAGGATGTAAGCCTGCCCATAATTGACAGTTAGCTAATAGCCAAAAGCCAGTAGCTAGAAGCTATTTAATTTCTTGACATCACCAGCAAAATTTCCTGACATTAGAATGGCTGAGGTTCTAATAAAACAGCACTGGGCGCCCCTGCGAGGCGCCCAGTGCCTATATATCTATCAGCTATTGGCTAATAGCTAACAGCCAGAAGCTATTTGCCAGTTGCTATTCGCCTTTCATCAGTGCATCTATATCTTTTTCTTTGTGTCCGAAGAAGCGCTCTTCCAGCCCTACGAGAATCATATACACTACAGGTACAATGATAAGGGTGAGAAAGAGGGAGGAGAGCAGCCCCCCGATGATAACGATAGCCAAGCCATTGTTCATAGACGAAGCCTCACCGTTTGCCATTGCAATAGGGAGCATACCTATGACCATTGCAATGGTCGTCATCAGGATAGGGCGGAGACGGGCGTGGTTTGCCTGTACAAGGGCATCAAAGGTAGTTTCTCCCTCAGCTTTCCTTTGGTTAGCAAAATCTACGAGGAGAATTGCGTTTTTAGCCACGAGACCGATGAGCATAATAATCCCCAGAATGGTAAAGATATTCAGGGATTGATTGGTGAGTGCCAAGCCCCAGATTGCCCCGATGAAGGAAAGCGGAATGGAAAACATCACGACAAACGGGCGAATGAAGTCATTGTAGAGAATCACCATCACCATATACACGAGCATTAATGCAGCGAGCATTGCTACCCCGAGCGTACCGAAGCCTTCGGACTGGTTTTCTTTGTTGCCCCCCCATTTCCATTCTACACCAGCAGGTCGCTGGGTGTTATTGAGCAATCCTTCCCATTCGTCTGCCACTTCACCAGCGGTTCTACCTACTACCTGAGCATTTACGGTTACGGACGGTGAGCGGTCGTACCTCTCTAATGAAGAAAGCCCTGTGGAATTAGCTACCGTAGCAAACTGTGCAAGGCTGATGCTCTCCCCACGAGAGTTGATAAACGAAATATTACGAACATCATCTATACTCATTCTGAAAGACTCATCAAGGATAACATTAATATCAAACTCGCTATTGCCTGTACGGAATTTGGAGTCTGTATTCCCACTAAATGCAGTTCTCAGGGTTTGCCCTACGGTTGCTACATTCAGACCAAGTGCGGTCATCTTGTCTCGGTCTATATCTATTGCGATCTCGGGGTTTCCTTCTTTTACGCTTAGCTCTACTTCATTAGAACCTTTAATCCCTTTGAGGAGCTTCTCTGCTTCTTTGGCATACTTCATTACATCTGCCAGTGTATTCCCTGTAATATTGAGCTGTATAGCTGCCTGCTCAGCCCCCATCATACCGACAGGCACAGTAGTTACTTTTACTCCTACGAGTTCTTTCTCAAGCTGTCTTTTGAGCTTCGCAGCAAAGACTTTGGTAGATTTCTCTTCCATCTGGTCTCTATCGATGAGTTTTACGGTAATCTCAGACTTGTAGGAAGTAGCCTGCGCCGTTCCCATACCACTGCTGGCTTGCCCTACGGTAGTAATGGTAGATTGTATCTCTGGAATTTTATTGAGGAATTCTTCAGCTTTGAGCGTAGCGAGATTGGTCTGCTGCACAGAGGCATCCTTATTCAGCTCGAGCTGGATGAGAAACTTACTCCTCTCTGTGGAGGGGAAGAAGTCATTACCAATATACCCAAACTTACCTAAGAGGATAATGGTAGAGAAGATTGCCACCGCTAAAACAGAGGTAATTGCCTTATGGTTTAAGCTCCATTTTAATAGGTTGCTAATCCAATGGGTGAATTTATCGAGCTGCCTCTCGAAGGCATAGATAATCTTACCAAAAATAGAGCTCTTGCTGATATGCTCCAGCTTACCAAATCGAGAGAAAAGCCAAGGAACTACGGTGAAAGATACCAAGAGCGAGAGCAAGGTAGAAATAACCACCACTACGGCAAACTGGCGGATGATATCCGAAACCAGCCCCGAACTCATCGCAATCGGGAGGAATACCACTACTATCACCATCGTAATAGCCGCTACTGTAAAGCCAATCTCCGAAGCACCATCATATGCTGCTCTGTATTTGTTTTTCCCCATCTCCATATGTCTGTGGATATTCTCTATCACTACAATAGCATCATCTACCAAGATACCTACCACAAGGGATAGGGCGAGCAAGCTCATCAGGTTTAAGCTATAGCCTAATATCATAATACCGATAAAGGTTGCAATAAGCGATGATGGGATGGATACCATTACGATAAGAGCATTCCTGAACGAGTGAAGGAAGAACAGCATCACAAAAGCTACAAGAAATACTGCGATAAACAAGTCGTGAGTTACAGAATCTGCCGCCTCGAGGGTAAATACACTGGTATCATCTGCAAGGTCAATCTTTATATTCTGCTGCTCGTATTGCTTTTCTACTTCCTTTATTTTTGTCTGCACGAGCTCACTTACCTCTACTGCATTGGCATCAGATTGCTTCTGAACTTCGAGAAGAAGGGTGCTTTTACTATTGATACGAGCAATTTTCTCTGCATCTTTCTGCGTATCCTGTACATCTGCTACTTCGGAGAGGAGGATATTCCTTCCATTTTGGGAAGCTATTGTAAGATTTCTAAGCTGCTCCACAGAGGTAATATTCCCTGAAAGACGGATGAGGGTAGTATTATCCCTTGTCTTCAAATTCCCCGTAGGGAAGTCCATATTAGAGGCTTGTATAATCTGCTGAACGGCAGAAATGGTAAGCCCGTATGCTTTTACCTTCTCAGGATCTAAGCTCACACGAATCTCTCTCTCTTGCCCTCCTACGATATTAACCTTCGCTACACCAGGGATTCGGGAGAATGCAGGCTGTATTTTCTCATCTACCAGCGTATAGAGCTCGGTAGAGCTGAGGTTTGCCGTAATCCCCATCTTCGCAACAGGAAGGTCGGAAAGGGAAAATTTACTGAGCGATGGCTCCTTAGCATCATCTGGTAATTCAGAGCGGATGGCATTAATCTTCCTCTGGGCATCATTCAGTGCATAATCTACATCCGCATTATTATTAAAGGTAATAATCACCACAGATGCGCCCTCATAGGACCTGGACTGTATCTTCTTTACATTCTCCAATGATGATACGGCATCTTCTATCTTTTTAGTAACCGTATTTTCTATCTCGGAAGGTCCTGCACCTGGGTATATGGTGGAGATGGTTACTACCTTTACCTCAAACTTTGGGATAAGCTCGTAGCTAAGGCTTTTGTAACTGAAAAGCCCCCCAATGATAAGAGCGGCAAGCAGTACGATAACCAAACTCGGCCTCTTGATAGATATTTCTGCTAATTTCATTTGATGTTGTTGTGTTGTTTTTAATATTTGAAAAGACTTAAGTAAGTTATAGTCTTAAATCTCATTGATGATTTCTTCGGCTTTTAATCTCGTTTTAGGGCTGATGTGAGGCTGATTTTTATCCTCCACACTTCTATAACCAATGGCTACAGCAAAGAGGGTTTTATATCCATCGATTGGGAGTAGCTCATCATACTTTTGGGTATCTATCCCCTCCATTGGAGTAGAATCTATCTCCAAAGCAGCACAAGCGCTAAGGAAATACCCAAGAGAAATATACACCTGCTTCTGTAACCAGTTTTTTACGACCTCCTCACCTTTGGGTTTTACGATTTGCTGATAGTAGGCTATGGCACCTTCGGGAAGTATAGCAGTAATCTGCTCTTCAAAGAGGTTAAGGTTATCTACCACTCGGAAAACCACCAGATGACTTGCTTCTTTTATTTTCTGCTCATTAAAAAATGAGGCTTCAGCGAGCTGGCTTTTCACTTTCTCATCCGAAACAAAAGTAAATCTCCACGGCTGGCTGTTGATAGACGAAGGGCTAAGCCTCAATATCTCTTTCAGCTCTGAGATTTGCTCTGCTGAGATTTTCTGCTTGCGATAGGTTTTCGTTGTATATCTGTTTTTTGCTAAATCTAAAAAGTTCATTCTGTTATTCGTTTTAAAATTTATAATAGGCTTGTAATTGCAATAGGCATTCATCAAGCTACAATGCAGTGGCAAAGGTTACCAAGCCAAATAATATCCCTGGCATATTCGCAAGAGCGATGGGCCAGTCTCGTTTGGGCTTTTTCATCAGCCCGTACATTACCCAGAGCGTACAGTTGATTGCCGCAACGAGTGGCTGTACAGGATTACCTGGCTTCCCGTTTAAGTTATCTTGAATCTGAGGAACATAAGACACATACATTCCCACTGCAGTTACAGTAGCTATCCAACCTAATATGGTTATAAATTTATCGTTATTCATTTCTTTATTTTTTATACTATTTATATTAATATCAATTTAAAAATCAAGGAATATAATCCCAACACCAAGAGTGGTTTGCTTATGATTATATTCTATAAGTGAGTCTCCATAGCCGTGAGATGCCTGAAACAAGAGCTTAAGGTCTCCCTTGATTGGATAGATGTAAGAGAACTCTACAAAACCCCGAAAAGGATCTCCCAAATTACTCCTCATATAGAGAGAAAAAATATGCCTGTGTGAGTTATAAAACAAATGTGCATCAGTCTTGCCCATATATCCTGAAATCTTAGGATTGTCATCTTCCAGAGGGTTTTCGGGTAATCTGTACCATACGCGGTGTAGCAGCCCCCAGTTTCCGTATTCGTAGGCAGACATAAAGATAATTCGGTTCCAGCTCCTTGAAAGCGATTGCTCTTTACCGTTGGATTGATGGTTTACGGAAAGTCCTGCCATTCTTACCTTAAAATCTCCAAGCGACAGGTCGATGGGATAAGTAAACATCAGCTCTGGCTCGTAGTTAATCTCCCGAAATGGTCGGGAAAGTCCCCCATTATACATTTGCCAGTAAGCAGACTGGGTAAAGCCCAGCCAGAGGTTTCCTTTCCCAAAGAGAACTCCTTCCATAATTTTCACCTTCATACTCAGCTGAAACTTTACTTCTACATTTTGGTAGTCTTTAAATTCTGGGATTGGTCGCTCTGGATTAAAGCTCTGAGGCTGTCGGTTAAATACATCCGTCCATCGGAAAGGCAGTACATAGGTTCTCCTGTATGCTGTTGGTTTGAAGAGCTTCGTTTTTGAATCTTCATCGAGCTCCCATATTCTGGTAATCGCATTACTGATACCTGTAATCATAAAATTGGTACTTAAGCTATCAGTTTTTGCTACTAATGAATCCGATGCTTTAGGGGTTATCTGCGAAAAACCAAAAATGGGAAT
>ERZ773203.1832-NODE-1832-length-10334-cov-3.037163_pt1 | contig 10334 bp, 14 predicted proteins | sample MGYA00580529_ERZ773203 | MGnify/ENA primary metagenome ERZ773203 (study PRJEB29015, sample SAMEA2738176) | human oral metagenome | biome: human oral; feature: human-associated habitat; material: saliva | place: China | collected 2177 ...
GGAATCGCATTTGAGCTAATTGAATCGATTTACGAATATTTCCAAAAATACGTAAGAAAATATTAGAATCTTTAGCAACTAATGCATTCGGTTTTAATTCATTTAAGTTAATTAGTAACTCATTTAAGCTATCACCAATGCTTCCAGTGTCTTTATTCTTTACGTTTGCAATCATTTGGTTTGCAAAGTCGCTTACTTGTTTCTGAGTCTCTGCACCAAAATTGATGATTGTGTTTAGATCATTCTCATCGATTGTTTTAGCAATTGTCATTGCCTTTGCTTTTTGTTCTTCTGAAAGTTGTGTAACAGCAACCTCATTTGATGTTACATGGTCTAAAGTGATTAAGTTGTTTAATGCTTGTGTTTGTGTCTCCATTGCATGAATTCTCCTTTAATTATTGTTCTTTTGATTTTTGTTTGATGTATTCAATTTCATACGTTGCATCTAGCAAGACGTGCTGATTGTATGCAACATAATCATCTTTAATCATTTGACAAGTTGTTTTAATACTTTCTAATAATTCTTCTTTTGTTTCAGTTGATGTTGCTTCTTGCATCGATTTAGTTGATAGATCTTTATAAATGCGAGTTAATCTTTCTAGTGATGGCATACATACGTTTAAAAACTTATGCGCATATACCGCTCGAGAAGAATCATCCCTTAACGAACGAACGTAGTCGTCAATTGTGACTAATAACGTCTCGTCATTTACAAGTTTGTGCACTTCTGCTGCTGCAAAAGCATTTGAAGCAATCTTCGCACGAAGTGTATTTATGGTCTTCAACTTTTCTTGAACATATTCGTCATTCTGGTTCTCAATCATCAACTGTTCGTTTACTAATGTTTCTTGCGATTTCGAACCACTAAAGAACGCTTTTAACGTCGCAAAGAATGATTGTTTTTCACCAGGAATTTCTTTCTTCGGTAATAAATGCGAATATTTCTCACCGTTATACATGTGTAAATACACTTGTTGCATTTTCTCAGCGTCTAAATCTGGTAAAGCATACTCATGAGCGGGTAGTCCATCTCGCAAGCCCATTCGAATAATTTGCAATTGATCGACATCAAATGCAGGGTTTAGCATATGAGTAATGTCTAAACCTTCGGTTTGCGCTAAACTAATAACGTCAATTTGTGAACCCGTATACCCTCGTGCATAACCAGAAATGTCTAAATTTAAACTCAAGGAAGTAAATAAACATTCGACAGCGAAGTCTGTTAATTCGTTATCTAACAACGGATACGTTGGAATATTTTCTTTTAGAGCTTGTTTAATGTATTGCATTCGAGTTGGTGAATACTCAGGTCTTGCGAACTCAAATACTCGTTCATCAACTTTACGTAATTGCTCTTGCGTACTATCATATGAATTATATGGACCGAAGTCATAAATTTCCCATAATTGATCTTTTGAGAACTTATTTACAAACTCACTACCGTAACGATCAATGAGTCGTTTAATTTCTCGCATTGTGATTTTCTCATCTGTCATCATTCTTTACTCCTTTTTCTAATGTCTTTCGAATTCGTTTCATTTCTATCCACGATATGTCAGGCGACACATATTTCATAACATCAATACCCTTAATATATCCTTTAATAATTTGCTTCATTTGCAAATGATCGAACTCAATTGAATCAAATAACTCAAGCGGTACTTTGTTCTTTAAACCACGTTCAATTGCTTCAATTTGTGATAACGTGTAACCTGCGTCAGCATATTTAAACAAATCAAAACCTTTATAGATTAAAATTTCATTAAGTGTACGCATCATTGCAGCACTATACTTGTGATTAGCAAGTTTCGATACATCATGACCATTAATTAATTCTTGACAAATCATATGCATTTGTGTATCTGAGTATTTTAATTTCGCAAAAATTGACACGTCGACGTCGTGCATCAACCCTCTTAAAATTACTCTCATTTGATTCGTGTCGAATCGATGATCTAAGTAGTGACTCACGTCTAAGTTTAAGATTAGTCCTTGAGCAATTGTTAGCATTTGCGTGTGCGAATATTGGCGATTCGCGTACACGCAATAATCAATGTTATGTTTCGCACCTTCTAATAAAGCTTCTAATTGCTGTACTGAAAAGTCTTTAGCGTATTCTAATAAATTAATGCCATTCTCTGAAGCATGTCGTAAGACTTTCATTTTGTCAGATTTAATCGATGGATCGGCATAATAGACATCGATGTTTCGATTTAAACCCGTTCTAATTTCAGAGAGTTGAGCTCTATTAAATTGATCAGCCCAGTCACTTTCTAAAAGTTGCTCTAATGTAAGATTATTTGATAGTTTCATCATCGTGACAACCTTTCTTTATATTTCATTTGCCATTATAACATAACTCGTGATTAAGTACATACTGCAACCTAAAGAAAAACACACTTAAAACCTAATGAAATTAGATCAAAAGTGTGTTTGATTATTAGAATGTGAAGCTATATTTGTCAAGCAAATGCATTAATGGTTCACCCTCAATGACTGATTTATGAAATTGTTTAAAAGCATTTGAATCTCTAATACTCAATAAATAAATTGCATTCAATTCGTTGTCGTTAAATTGCGTAAAAAGCTCAACTCTACAACCGCCTTGTTGCATCGCGATTAGTGTTCTAATCTTTTGAGCACTATACTCAGGTTTTGCGTATGATGAAATGTCATAATGCTTCTTATGAGCTTCTCTCAATGCACCTAATTGAGCACTGTTGAAATGTTTCACGCCCCAATCAGTCATAATTAGTTGATTAGTCGTTAAGTTAGATGCTAGTTTAACCATAAATAGACCATCTCTTTCTAGCATCGCGCAATAAACGTTCTAAAAGATCAATTGTCTCAGAATCGTAGACGCTAAGATCTTTCTCAGCATACACTAATAATACAGTCTTCGAATCGTTTAATCGACCGTATAACTGATGTTTAATATCATTAATCGAAAGCTCTAAAGCCTGAATGACTGCCTCAGTGTCAGGCGTAATTGACAACGTTGAACGATCGTCAATTAATGCATCTTGTAGTACTTTATCGAATGACACGACTTCAATCGATTGATGTTTCTTGAGTTCATTTAAACGTTTAATTGATGACACTTGTTCGCAATTTTCTAAATGAATAAAACTATCTGCAACTGTAATTACTGATCTTAGCATAACCACTCTGCCTTTCTTTTTATAATGCTACTAAATAATCAACAAACTCGTCGTTCAGATTTACTACTTGAGCAAATTGACGATCTTTAAACTGATAACACAACGCAATTTCTTCTCTAAGTTGTCGTACGACGTCATTAGACGAAACTGTGTTCATATTAAGAGACGAAATCGTCTCGAATAGATACTCAACAAACTCAAATGATTCTAATACATCACGCATTTTTAAATCATACAAATATCGTTCTTCTAACCATCTCATGATGTTTAACATATTGATAAATCTTTGAGAATCAAAGATGATATATCCATTAATTGTTCCTTCAAAATTCTGTGTAACACGTGCTTTCATAATGTAGCCGCCTTTCTAACGTTGATGAATTGATAGGTATAAAATAAGTGCAAATAACCATGAGTAAATCAATTGAATTAAATATGTGATTGTCATTGTAACAGTTGCAGTAACTGCAGCAACTTTAATACCACGGTTAAATCTTAATTCGTGTTCTTCTTCGGGAATATATGAACATGCATTTTTAGCACATTTCATACCTGTGAAAATTCCTAATGCTACAATAAGTGCATAAATTAAGAACACGACAATTGGATGCACCATCTGAATCGCAGTCGTTAGAGTGTATAAGTAGTTTGTAAATCGACCGTTCGCAAAGAACACCGATGTAGCCAAAATGCTAAGAAACGCACCTAAAATAGTTGCTAAAACTTTACTTGGTGTCGGCATCTCTGGATCAAACCAAAGTTTGCACATAATGATTAAAAATGCTGCCGTAATAATATGAATAATAAGTTGCATAAAAGTAACTCCTTAATAGTTATAGTAAGCAAATTGTTTGCTAAATTTTGTCATATAGTCTGAAAAGCCTCGATCATTGAGAAGCGCTTCAGATAATCGAGCAGTTGCGTCTTCTGGTGAGTTGCAACCTCTCATAGTTGCGTATAAGGTCTCCATAAAATGTAAGAGATTTTCTTCTTCATTAATCGCGATTCTCACCATGTCGTCAATCGAACGTTGTTCGTTTGAATTTAAATAATCTTCTTTAGTAAGGTATAATTCTGACATATCCTACGTGACCTCCCTTAATATCTTGCTCATCAATGATGTTCGCAAATGAGAATAGTTGGACTTCGTCATGACCAGTAAATTCGAATGAGTGTAGCTTAGTATCAAACTTATCAAGCACACCAACTGCGAAACCACCAACTTCTGTAGAAGTATTTGATAGTCGTCGTAGCTCAACGATACAATCGTCTATATCAAACTCTTTATTCACTAATCGTCTAGCGGTGTCTTGATAATGAGTATCGAACACGTGTATTTCTCGATTGATTGTCACTAACGACGGACCTGCTGTTAAAATGTCGATCTCGCCTAAATGATTTACTTTTGCAAAAGCAATCGAGAAGAAATAGTCATTCTTGACATTTGATGCGTCAATTTGACGAAGTTCAAACTCATGACAAATGTCTGCGTATGCTAACTCGATAATTGATTGCAGTGTGTCGTCGAGTGAATCTCGTTTTTGAGCAGTATTACACTTTCGAATGAATGCATTATTTAATGCATCTAATACAATTGCCGCATGTTCAGCATTTGAGTATTTTAATAATTCAAATGTCCAAGCATAATTACGAGTTGCACTTGCTCGAGCAAGTTTGTGTGGATAGTTGATTTCTACTCTCATTTGTCATTCTCCTTTATTTTTATTGCGTTTAATAATGTCAAAAATGCATCCTTCCATAATACCTAACGCTACGCATAACAGAAGTCGAGGGTTACTTCTGTCTAAATAAGAAATAAATGCATATATAAATAATGCAATTATTGCAATGCCTAATAAAATATTTGCAAGAGTGTCTTTCTTAATTGCTGTTGTCCATAATGCTAATGACATTGCGATAGCGCATGTAAACATGCTCCCCCATAAAAGTTGTTGATAATAAATTGCAATAAGCGTCATGTTTGTTTACCTTTCTATTATCCTAATTACACTGTTAAGAAATATACGTTAGTCTTAACTCCGTTGCTGTCGTGCTTATATCCAATCGGTTGTGGTAGAGTGTACGCACCGCGTGCACCGTACGCATAGCCGCCACCTGTATAAATATGATACGAGTTGTCTTCTAAAAACTTTTGTACGTCTGCATATGTGTCGAAAACTTTTTGTTTGACTACATTATTGTCGTCTACAAATGTTACTACAATTTTCTTTTTAAGTATTTCTCTTTTCATTTTAATAACCTCCTATTTAATCACTCTCAAATATGCACGCAAGTGATGCCATGCACTGGACTGCTTATCAGCGACGTATTTTGCTTCGACGTTAGTGTATTTTTCTAGATGATTCCAATCGACAGTTTCAATCAGATTCCAATCGTTATCGTTAAAGAACGCTAATAGATCTTCTTTAGTATCAAAACATTTAATAAAAATATCACTAAGTGTATTGTGAATCGCTAAAATATATTTCATTCTCTTACCTCTCTAATCATAAAGTTCTTAAAGATATTATAACACATTCTTCATACAAGTACATACTCATAAAGAAAAAACTTAAGAAGCCAAAATTACTTCCGACTTCTTAAGTTCTTGTGATACCGTGTATTAACGGTATTTGCTAATGCTAATTTTAATTGTGTTGTTTTTTAGCACGAAGTACTAATACTAATGCACCAATTAATGCACCTAAACCTACTACTGCGAAAGCAGTACCAGCAACTGTACCAGTAGATGGTAACGGTTGTTTTGGTTTAATAGATACAGTTTGTGATTTAGAACTTGGATCTTTGTGGTTAGCCACTTCTACAACATCTTCAGAGTTTAATTTCTTGATGTATAGAGTCTCAAATGCTACTAAATCTTCACCAGCATACTCATCAGTATTTACAGTGAATTCTAACGTTACTTCACCATTAGCAGCTTCTGCCTTGAATGTAGTCTTAGCAGTTGCAACTACTTTAGTTGGATCAGATTTACGTACGAATGAACCTTCAACAACATACTCACGACCTGGAATTAAGTTAGTGTAACGAACTGTGTCAGTTAATACACGTTGACCGTTAGCAACAACTTCTTGTTTACCAGTTTCTTTGTCTTTAGCTTGTGTGCCGATTTCTGGTTTGTATACTGATTGCTCTGGACTGTCAATATCTTCGTGACGACCTACTAATGTAGCTCCCATGTAAATTTTCTCGAATGCTACTACAGTTGAACCTGGAGTTACATCAATTTCAGGGAATTCTACGTCAATAGTACCGTTTGGTTCAGTTGGAGTAAATGTTTTCTCAACTGTTACTACTTGACCGTCTTTAGTAATTGGTTGGTTTGTACCTTTATCCATTAATGTAGCAGAGATTTTGTATTCTTTGCCTGGAATTAAGTTTTTGTATTCAACGGCGTCAACTACAACGTCTGGTTTCAAGCTTAATACTTGAGAGTCAGTTGTTTTACTTTTCGCAGTTGTGTTTACTTTAACGAAACGAACTGTTTGACCTGGATCTTCAATATCTTCGTGTGTTGCAACGACTTGTAAGTCAGGACCTAATACTTTTTCAAATGCTACTACAGAGTCATTTTCTAAAGCTTTCATTACATCGTCTGTTAATTCAGCAGTAAATTCTACAGTTACTTCGCCATTACGCTCAGTTGGTGTAAACTTAGTTGAAGCTTCAACGTCTTTACCATTAACTTGTAATGGTTTACCAGTTGATTTCAACATTAATTTACCTTGTACTGTATATTCTTTATTTGGTTCTAAATTACGATACTTAACAACATCATTAATACGTAATTGTTTATCTTGAGCGGCAACGTGATCGTCTGTACGAGGATCTGTTGCAACTGTACCAATGCTAGAAGTTGGATCTGCAGGTTTGTTTGGCTCTGGATCTTCAGGCGTACGCACGTTCATAATTGAAATTTCTAATGGAACTTCAGCTGTGTTCTGAGAAGTCACAGTTACAGTCTTAGGCGCAGCAATTGAGTAGCCTTTAGAAGTTTCTATTTCTGTAATTGTTACTTCAATAGATTCTTTACCGTTTGGTAATGTAACTTTGATTGGATCTGCACTTACTTTACCTTCTTTAGTACGAACTGTTACTTTTTCTGACCAACCTTCGATGTCTTTACTTGTTACATTAAATGTAGCAGAAAGTTCTTCTGTATCTTTAGCATCAGCGAATTCTTTTGATGAAAGCTTCTGGAACAGATGCTTTTGGTTTATCATAAGTTACTTTAAGCATTACTAGACCGATGCCTGATTGCGTACTCATAGTTGGAGTGTAAACACCTACATAAGCCCAACCAGTTCCGTCACCATTGTCTTTAAATTTATTAATACGGAAGTCTACTTTACGTTCTTGACCTTCCCAGTTAGAATCAGTATCGATGTTTCCGCCACCTGAAGCGTTCTCAATTTCTACGTGAACACATGATAATAATAACCATTGTTCTTGACCTTCGAAACTAAATTTCACTTTATCTGGGCCTTCTGATGTGTTTTCAGATTGAGAACCAACTGTTAATTTCACCCAACGGTGTGGAGAGTTAGCTCCGTTTTCTTCAGTTAAACCAGCTAATTGGTCTCCTGAACCACGTTGCCAGTAGATTAACGTAGATGGAACTTCACCAGCGCCATTTACAATCCAGTTACCTAATTGACGACCATCTGCATCACTTGCAGTAGGAGAATCTGCAATTACTGTGTTACCAGCATCGATGTCATCGCGAATAGAAGCTCGGTTTTTGTTGTAACCTGTAGTTAAGTTCATTGTAAACCATGTGTTTTCTTTTGGTAATTCTGTTGAATGTAAAATTAATTTCTCAGTTGTGTATTGCCAGTTAGACCATTCGTCAGAGTTTGCGTCAGTCGTTGGAGTAGAGCGACGCTCGTAGTTTTTCACTTTACTTACGCCTTCAATCATTAAACGATTGATTTCTTCTTCACTTAAGTTAGCAGCTGCGTCTTTAATACGAGCCTCACCTTTAGTTTCGAAAGCACCGAATAATACGTTACGATCTTTAGCGATGTATACGTCTAATTGACCTTCAGCTCCAGCTTTCACTTCTAATTGGTGAGTTTCGTTGTTGTAACGAATTGCAGCAGGAGATACTGGAACACCATTATCATACACTACAAAGTCTTTTGAACGTAAGTTGTTTAAATAAGCTTCATCGCCTAAGTTTACGTTTACTGTTTTAGTTGCAGAAGAAGTAGACACATATTGAGAAGCAACTTTACTTGAAGTTAATGTTTTGTCTACAGTTACTGTAACAGCTTTTTGTAAACGAGCATTTTTATCGTGTTTAATTGCTAATTGAACTTGCATTGGAGCGATTGACTCAATACCTGCTTTGTTCATGTACTTCTCACTGAAGTAAGAACGAGGAATGTATACAATACCTGTATTTGTATCAATAGTGATGTTGTTTACAACATTCGCTTTTGTGTTATTTTCAGCAAATACAGCTTGGAACACAGCGTCTTTATCTAGACCATTTACATGAGCTACTACGTAGTCACTGCTTGGATCTACATCATAAACTGCTACTAATGACTCAGATTGTCCTAATAAAGTACGTTCTTGGTTGTCAGCAGCGTTGCTGTCTCGTTCGATAATGCTTGATAATGTATCATTAGCTTTTACTAATTCACGGTTGAAATAAGTGCGTTTTACGTTAAACCCTGCGATTGGTTTAGCAGCACCTACTGATTTAATCTTAGAAGCATCTAAGTTTTCGCGAGTAAATACGCTTGCAGCATCGTAAGTTTCTAAATCAGCACTTACTTTGTTTGCTACTTCGTCATTCTTCGCTAATTCATCAGAACCGATATAGTGACCTGTCCATTCGACTGTAATTTTAGATTGAATGTTCTTAACAGTCACAGTAGCATGCTCAGCATCGTGAGTTACTAACGATTGTTCTAAAGATTTACCTGATTCATCAGTTACTGAGAATGAATCAAATACATAGTTTTTCGGTTTAGTGATAGCCAACGTAACATCACTACCTACTTCATAACCCATTGGGCGGTCTGGCATGATTTGAACATCCTTACTTACGTAATATTGGATATTCTTAGCATGAGCCCACGCTACAGGGTTAGTATTAATATCGCGATCAACAAACGTTGGATATACTGTTGATGCTTCATTTGGCATTGTGAATGTCACAGTTTTCTTGTCTTCACTGATTTGACCAGTGATTACTTTTCCGCTTTCACTAACTACGTGTAAATTGTATAATTGATAGCCTGAGTCTTTAACTTCACCGTTATCTTTATACGTTGTCGCAGTTCGCAATGTTACTTGTTCGCCAGCACGCACTTCTTTTTCATTATCAGCAGAGCCGTCGAATTGAACATCACCACCGTAACCATGCGCTAATTTTAATACTTTAGGTTCGCCTAAACGTACTTCATCAGCTTTTGCTACGGTTGCTAATGGTTGAAAGATTGACCCTACAGCCAATGCTGTCACCATTAATTTGTGAAGAGATTTTTTGAAATTGATTTTCATAAAAATCGGTTTCCTCCTTTTCGTTAATAATGTTTATTATATTACATAGCAAATGAAAAGAACACTCGCAAAATACTGTTCTTTTTCAAATACACTACATATCTATATATTTCATTATATACTACTCAGAAGCAAATGTAAACTAGAACTTTGATGATTTGCAAAAAAAAAAAAACGCTAATCTTAGAATCGATTAGCGTTATCACGTTTAGCCTGTTCTAGATATTTACGACTGCGTAATTCTGGTGAGTCAGCAATTTCTGAATCGTACCATGCTTTTGCTTTATTGATGATCGTCAAAATTAACTTACGACTGAAGTAAATCGCAGGGATAATAATTAGTAAAACTGGGAATAGTTTTAATAATTTCAATCCATAAACAACTGCCGCAACAATTAAGAACCCTAAGCCGAACATTTTTAAAGTGTGTTTCATTTGTGTATTTTTCATATTGATAAATCTCCTTTGATTTGTAATCTCAAGAGTATCGTATCATATTCTCGAGCAATGTACATACCCTTTTATAAAAATTTTACGTACACGCGCGCGTACGTGTACGCGTATTTTAATAGAAGCAATAAAATTGCAAATTGCCTATGTACATTCTCAGCATAACAGTGTATAATAAATATATCC
>ERZ773203.1836-NODE-1836-length-10326-cov-5.204751_pt1 | contig 10326 bp, 8 predicted proteins | sample MGYA00580529_ERZ773203 | MGnify/ENA primary metagenome ERZ773203 (study PRJEB29015, sample SAMEA2738176) | human oral metagenome | biome: human oral; feature: human-associated habitat; material: saliva | place: China | collected 2177 ...
AAGTCTTTCCACGTAAAGTCGTTGTCCTTTGTCTCGGGGGCGTTGGCGGTAAGCACGTAGCGGAGCACATCTTGCTTGCCAGGCAGATCGTCGAGGTATTCGTTGAGCCATACGGCACGGTTCTGCGACGTAGAGATCTTGTCGCCCTCGAGGTTCAGGAACTCGTTAGCCGGCACATTGTCCGGCAAGATGAACGACCCTTCGGCGCGGAGCATGGTCGGGAAGACGATGCAGTGGAAGACGATGTTGTCCTTGCCAATGAAGTGCAGCATACGCGTCTCTGGATCCTTCCACCACGTCTCCCAGCTGCCGTAGCGCTCAGGCTGCGCGTCACACAGCTCCTTCGTGTTACTGATGTAGCCGATCGGCGCATCGAACCAGACGTAGAGCACCTTGCCCTCGGCACCTTCGACAGGCACAGGGATGCCCCAATCCAGATCACGACTGACGGCACGCGGCTGCAGCCCCATGTCGAGCCAGCTCTTGCACTGTCCGTAGACGTTTGGCTTCCACTCCTTGTGCTCCTCGAGGATCCACTGGCGGAGGAAAGGCTCGTACTGGTCGAGCGGCAGGTACCAGTGCTTCGTGCGACGCATCACGGGTGCACTTCCGCTGATGGCTGAGCGTGGATTAATCAGCTCCGTGGGGCTGAGCGACGTACCGCAACGCTCGCATTGGTCGCCGTAAGCATGCTCGTTGCCACAGTGGGGGCAGGTGCCGGTGATATAGCGGTCGGCGAGGAACTGTCCGGCCTCCTCGTCGTAGTACTGATCACTCTCCTTCTCTAAGAAGACACCCTTGTCGTAGAGCGTACGGAAGAAGTCGGAGGCCATGCGATGGTGCACCTCGGAGGAGGTGCGGGAGTAGATGTCGAAAGAGACGCCGAAGCGCTCGAAGGTGTCCTTGATAAGCGCGTGATAGCGGTCTACGATGTCTTGTGGGGTGACACCTTCCTTCTTGGCGCGGAGGGTGATGGGCACGCCGTGCTCATCCGACCCACCGACGAAGAGGACGTCGCGTCCGCAGAGTCGCAGATAGCGCGCGTAGATGTCGGCAGGCAGGTAGACACCGGCAAAGTGTCCGATATGCACCGGCCCGTTAGCGTAGGGCAGTGCGGAGGTGATGAGGGTGCGTTTGAAATCTTGTTTTGTTTCTTCCATAGGGGTGATCGATGTTGTACTGTTTATCTGTGTTCGTTTTCTCTCTGGGGTGGATGATCTTCATTCATTGACATAGCCCATCTCGAATCCGGCCTCGGTGCCTTGGCCGGGGCGACTGCGGAGGATGAGCTTGCTGTGGTTACGGACGAGGAGCTCGCGACAGATGTTCAGGCCGAGCCCGCTACCCTTCTCGCCGCGTGTGCCACGTGTCGTGACGAGCTCGTCCGTGTGGAGGATAGATTGGATCTGCGCGTCGGTCATACCTTGGCCGCTGTCGCAGACGAAGGCGGAGACGGTCGAGCCGCTGCACTTGACAACGAGGCGTATCTCGCTGCCGGATTCGGAGAACTTGAGCGCATTGTTCACCAGGTTACGCAGGACGGTGTGGACCATTTGGCGATCGGCCCGGACGGTGCACGGCTCGTCGGAGAAGTCGGTCCGGAGCGTGATCTCCTTGTTTTCGGCCGACATGATGTAGAGGCCCATCGCGTCACGCATGACGTCGCGGAGGTCGAAGCGAGAGGGCTCGTAAGTGATGCGATCGGTCTGCGTGTGGGCCCAGTTGAGCAAGTTATGCAGCAGATCGACCTGCGCTTCGGAGGCGCGATAAAAGAGGCCGAGGTAGCGCGAGAGGGTCTCCGAATCGTAATCCTCAAGGTTGGCCAGGATCTCCTCCATAGCCATCTTCTGCGCCACGGCTGGCGACTTGAGGTCGTGCGAGATGACGGAGAAGAGCTTGTCTTTCGTCGCATTGATGGCGCGCAGCTCACGGTTGCGCCGACGGACGAGTCGGCGGTAGCGGTTGACGAAGTAGAGCACCACGAGGCAGGCCACGATGCCGACGACCAAGAGCCACAGTTGCAGGTAGCGCTGCTTCAGTTCCTCGTTTTGGATGGCGATGCGATGCTCCTTTTCGGCCGTCTCATATTCCACCCGGAAGGCCTTCATCTGCGTCTCGGCGTCCATCTGATAGAGCGAATCGCCCAGCGCCTTGTTGCGCTCCAGATATTCCAACGCGAGAGCTGGGTTCGAGGTGCGATAAAGCGCATAGAGCTGCTCGCAAGCCTTCATCTCCATTTCCGTAAAGTTCATCTCGCGAGCCATCTCGTCTGCCTGACGGTAATAGGCTGCCGCCTCAGCGATGAGTCCTTGTTTCTGCTTGACCTGCCCCAGGTAACCGAGGCAATAGATCATGCCCACGGGATGCTGGAGGCGCCGGACACCGTCGAGCGCCTGAGAGAAATACCGCTCGGCCTGCGTCCAGTCGCCAGCGGCCATGGCGGCCAGACCCATAGACGACTGGGCGGTGGCGATGCCCATCGTGTCGCCGAGCTGTTCGCTGATGGCGAGCGCCTCGCGGAGGATTTGCATAGCCTCCTTCGGGCAGTTCATCTCGCCGTAGGCGCCGCCGAGGTTACGGAGCAGTTCGGCGCGCATGGGCAGGGACTCCGGCGCCGGGATTTGGCGGAGCGTCTCGAGCCCCTTGCGGTACATGACGATGGAGAAAGAGTCGTCGCGCATGTGGTGATAGAGCGCGCCCATGTTGTTGTAGGCCGAGGCCAAACGTTCCGGATTGCCTTGCTTCTCGGCCACCTCGAGGCAGGTGCGGATGCTCTGCCGGGCGTCGTCAAAGTCGCCCGTGCGGACGTAGGCCTCCGTCTGCATGGTCAGGAGGGCAAACCAGCCGGCAGTGTCCTTCAAGGCGCATGTGGGCGGGATGGCCAGCTGCGCGCTGTGGATGCACTTACGGAAGAGCGCTTGGTCGTAATAGTACTGTGCGAGGCCACTATAGAGGATCCATCGAAGGCTGTCCTCCGTCGTGCTGCGGGTGAAATGATACGTGTTCGACAGCGCCTTTTCGCGGGTCAAGACGGCTGCCAGGCGATTGGCGGCCTCGGCGCGTTTGGCTCCGGGGCGGGCCGCCTCAAACTCACCGGTGAGGAGCTCCACATCCGCGTCGCTCTGCGCCACGGCCAAGAGTGGTGTCAGGGTTAGGAATAGGCCGATACCGGCACGGTGTAAGATCTTCTTCATCTCTCTGTCTGTATATCTGAATGTCGCGCAAAAGTAACGGCCGCCGGGGCAATTTTCAATTGTTAATGGTCAATGACCCAGATGGAGACCTATCGCCGGGGACGAGTATGGCCATATATAATACGTATAGGGGGACGCAATGCTTACGCCCCCTCTCTCGTACCCGGAAAACTTCGCGACTACGCACGCTTACGTATCCTCTTCCGGAAAATCTGACGTGTTTCTCGAAAAGTCGATTGTAACAAAGTGTAAATTGTATGCAGTTTCAGGTGATCCATAGAATTCGATAGACGTCTGATAAACAGTGGATAGTGCACTTGCAAAATGAACATTCTGGTCGTTGACACGGAAAAAATGAAATACGTAATATTACGTATTGACACGCCTCTTTTACCGCCGGAACTTTGCACTCGCAATCGGACAAGATTTCGATCGCAGATAAACAAGATGAATAAGTATACGGTAGATCAGAAATTTCCATTTATCAACTCGTAAGCGGTGCGGACAGCCTCCTCACTTCCTACACATCCCCCAAACGATATGAAAACAAAATTCCGCATTTCAATCCTCCTCATCACCCTCTTGGGGCTGATGAGCGCCACAAGCGACAGCTGGGCACAAAAATCACACGCACACGAGGTGACGTTCACGCCCGAGAAGCTCATCGTCCCGGCCGAAGGCGGCACCTTCAAGATTCAGATGAAGGCCATAGGTTATTACTGGGATTGCTCCGCCCCACCCTCTTGGGTGACGTATCTGGAGCCGCGAAGCAATGATAAGGACTATCTGGGCGAGCACGACATCACCATCACCTTCATGCCCAATATCGGCCCTACACGTAGTCACACGCTCTACTTCAAGACCGAATACGCGTATGCCGGCGGCCCCGGCGACGTAGACACCTTCAAGTACGTCATCACGCAGCTCTCCGGGGAATTCGTCGCACCCACCGTGGCCAACAAGGCGCTCACCCTCTCGGCCACCGAAGACGCGATCACCGTCACCTGGCACGCCGCGAAGGACAACAAGACCCAGGCAAACGACTTGACGTATCGTGTCTACGTGGCCGACAAACCCTCGCTGCTGACCGACCTTTCCTTTGACAGCGATCTCCCCGCAGCGCACGACCAAAATGGGTCGAATCCCTCCCAAGCGGGCACTTTCACAACCACCATAGAGAAGTACACCGACGGCCAGCAGCTCATCGAGACGCTCGAACCGGGCACGACGTATTACGTCATCGTGGCCGTGTACGACGAGGATGAGAACGTCACCGAGTACACCATGGGGCAGGTGAAGACCGCCACCCCCGCCACCCCCTTCGTCAAGCTCTCCGAGCAGGAGATCGTTATGGACGCCGGCGGCGGCAAGCATACGCTCACCGTGACCAGCAACTACGGCTGGAACAGCGACGTCTCCCCCAACGGGGCGCTCAAACGCAACGGAGGCTGGTTCACCAATACCGGCATGTCAGCCATCGGTGGCAACGGCATAGCGTCGGATGATGACTACTCCTTCGCTGTCGATCCGAACACAAGCTCGGACGATCGCAAGCTCACCGTCACCTTATCGTCCACCAGAGACCCCTCCATCACCACCACGCTCACCATCACGCAGAAGGGCACTAAGCCCACCGAGGTCATGGTCAGCTCGCTGCTGATGAACCTGCCCCGCGTAACGGTCAATGGCGATCGTAGCCGCTTCAACCTCAACGCCACCGTCTATCCCGCCGACGCTACCGACAAGCGCCTGCAATGGTCGAGCAGCGACGAGAGCGTAGCTACGGTACACGCCTCTTCAGCCTCCGCCTCACGGCTCAAGTCGGGCGTCACGATAGGGACTGCCGTAGAGGTTCGCATCCATAAGAAGGGTAAGGCCGTGATCACCGCCCAGGCCATGGACGGCAGTGGCAAGTCGGCCTCGTGCGAGGTGGACGTCCTCTCCACCGTCGGCAACGCCACCGTAGCCACCCCCGCACGTATCTATGCCGCTAACGGCACACTCCACATCAGTCTTCCGACAGCCTCCCGCGTAGAGATCTACACCCTGCTCGGCCAATGCTTCCACAGCTTCACCGCGCCCGCCGGCGAGACCTCCCTCACGCTCCCCGCCGGACTCTATATCGTCCGCGCTGGTGAATCCGTACAGAAGATCAGCATCAATTAAGCAGCTGTTGGGACTTTGTTTCGGAGACAGCTCCACAGAACAATCATCCAATAAACTCAAAACAGTTTCTGAGACAGCGATGAACCACGACAGCCACAGAACCAGCAACAAGCCTCCCCCACCTCCCTACAATCGGGAGCAAGCGAAGGCTTCACTGAAGCGGTTGATCGACGTGTATGCGCATTACCTGAATGCCTGTCACCCCCTCGACAACCCCAACAGTCACACGCCCCCGAACAAGCGCAACGGCGAACGATAGCCCGCTGTCGCCACGACAAGTACCCCCGCCCACCTGCCATCCGTGCAGAGAGGCTGACGCGAACAACAAGGCCAGACCGGCCCTCAGGAAAAAGAACAAGGGAATGCTTCCCACCCAACAAACATGTATCACACAACAAAAACCCCTACAGAAATGAGACGATTTATTTCAATGATGATGATGGCCATCGTGGCCGTCACATGCGTAACCTGCCTCGCGAGTTGCAAAGACGATCCCGTTCCGGAACCCATTCCGCAGCCGCAACCCCAGCCACAGCCGCAACCGAACCCCAATCCGCAGCCGACGCCCAACCCGAATCCGAACCCCAACCCGGGCGGCGAGGCGAAGTCGATCAAGCTGGACCGGACGGAGCTTACGCTCAAGGTCGGCGAGCGGGCCTCGATCAAGGCCGAGGTAGAGCCTGCCAACGCTGCGGTCAAGCTCGTGAGCTGGAAGAGCAGCGACGAAAGTGTAGCCACGGTGACGGACGGTGGCGAGGTGGTGGGCAAGAGCGCCGGTAAGGCGACGCTCACGGCCAGCTGCGGCAGTGCAAGAGCGACCTGTCAGGTGACGGTCAAGAAGGAGCAGCAGGCGCTCGCACCGATCCAGGTGCAGATGACCGGCACGATCAACCACACGCAGTACACCGCTGGCCAGTCGGCCACGATCACCTTCAACCGCTTCCCCGCTTCGGTCGAGGAGTTCAAGCAGGTGCGTGAGCAGATCGGACGTGAACCGCAAGGCGCCATCGCCCTGCAAGTCATGGCCCATGAGATGTTCCGCCGCGACCGAGAGATAGGCCGCGCGTGTATCGAGCTGAACAGCACCGGGACGGAAGGGCGAAAAGCTATGGAGCGGCTCAAGGAACTTTACCGCGCCGGCGACTCCTACGCCCGTCCGTACCTGATGGCGGCCTTCCTGAAGGGTGCCCGTCCCGACAACGGCTACAACCCCACGAAGCCTTACACGATAGAGATCACGGCAGACCCGGGGCACAAGTATGACAGCACGAAGGACTACACGTTCCAGGCCCCGATCGTGTACTTGCGCATCAAGACCCAAGGCCGTTCGCAGGGATTCGAGATCATCTCCGTGGTCAAGACCTTTAAGCCGGACGAACCGAGCAATGGCACGTATTTCATTGTAAACAACTGCCCGGGCCTGTACGTGCAGGTGGCGCCGATCTCGTACGAGCATAAGTTCTTGGGCCTCGATTAAGAGACTGTTTGGGCTCCCGCCCCGCATACAAACGAATCTTCTTCATCCTTCCCCCTCCCCTGACGCCCCTCGATCCTTTTGTCGGGGTGGAAGGTGGGGAGGGGGATTCCCTCAAACCCCACAAACCCTATACACACCGAACCATTATGAGAACGAATATGATTTGGACCACCTTAGTGGCACTGCTTATAGCCCTCACCGCCTCCGGTTGTAAGAAGGACACCCCGGAGCCGAAGCCGGAAGGCGCGTTCCGCCAAGTGACCCTCAAGGGCTTCTCCTACATCTGCCCCACGATCCTCAAGCCCGTCCAGCTGGCGGACAGAGAGCAGAAGGCTCAGCTCTTCACGCTCTACGGCGACGACGTCACCAACTCCATCGCCTGCTCCGTGAAGGAGTTGGAAGGCGACGACGACTTCACCCTCGAGGACGCCGAAGAGGCCCTTGCGGAGCTTCTCAGAGAGTTCCCTGACGCCACGGGCCAAGCCTACCCGGACGGCGTCCTGCTGCGTAAGTCCGGCGTCAACCCCCAGCTCGGCAAAGAGAATATCTACATGACCATGCGACTTATGGTCAGCGGAAACAAGCTCTTCACGCTGGTCTTCAACTACACCGAGAGCAACAAGGTTATCCTCAGCAAGTATGTCGACCCGGTCATCAACTCCATCCAAGCCCCCAAGTAACTCCCCCCTAACACACGATTCAAAATGAAAGCAACCCGATTTCCCCTCCTCATCCTCATCGCCCTCTGCACGATGACGCTAGCCGCCACCACGACGCTGACGGCCCAAACCAAGACCTTCCGCGGTGCATGGTTCTCCGTGGAATACCCGGCGAACTTTACCGCCGAAGGCTCCCTGCCCTCGGCCACCTCGGGCGAAGACGAAGCGTTTGACAGCGCCACCTTCACCTCGCCCGACGGCTCCGTCACCTTCTACGTCTATTCGCCCCAGTGGTCAGGCGACCCGACCGACATCGAACTTTCGGAGAACGAACGCGAGGGCCAGCGTAAAGTGACCCGCGGCAAGCGCCAGACCGTTACCTACTGGACCATCGGCGCCAAGGACGGCAGCTACACCCGCAGCTATCAGGAGGTGCGCGAAGACGAAACGATGCACGTCCTCGGCATCCACTACACCACGCAGCAGGCGTACAACAAGTACAAGAAGCAGTACCTCCAATTCAAGGCCTCCCTCAAACAATTCGCTGACTAAAATCTCAACGCTCACTCACGCTCAACTCAACTCCCGGGGCGGGCGCCCACCCGACGCCCATGAAACCGTCCGGTGTACACGCCCGCCCCTATCTCCACCCAACACAATCACCCGCTCCCAAATGCATAAACAGATAAACGCATAAACGCATAAACACCCCAACACCAAACATCCCCCAACACCCCCCAAACACCTAAACAGAAATGAAAACAACGAACCGCATCCTTACCCTCTGCCTCATGGCCCTCGTCGGCCTCACGGGCATGACCACCGAACGCGCCGCGGCGCAGAAGAAAGAAAAGGTGATCCTGGACACCGACATGGTCGAAGTCTTTGACGACGGCGTGGCCATGATGATGCTCGCCAAGGCGCCCAACATCGACCTCCTGGGCGTCACCATCGTCATCGGCAACACCTGGGTGCCCGAGGGCACCGCCTACGGCATCCGCCAGCTGGAGTGCGTCAATCGGACAGACATCCCCATCGTGCCCGGCATCCGCCAGCCGATCTATCCGAACCGCTTCGAGACGATCAAGAACGAGCGCATCCTCTTCGGCATCGGCGACGCCTACGTGGGCGCAGCCGGATATCCCGAGCCCGCCTCTTGGCGCGCCGTCTACCTCCAGAAGTACGGCCGCGAGCCGTCCGTACAGCCGCTCGACATGAAGGCCGTCAACTTCATCATCGACCGCGTCAAGGCCAACCCCGGCGAGGTGACCATCCTGGCCATCGGCACCTGCGTCAACCTGGCCACCGCCGTGCGCATCGCCCCCGAGATCGTGCCCCTCATCAAGCGCGTCATCTACATGGGCGGATCCTTCTTCCGCCCGGGTAACACCACGCCCACGGCCGAGTTCAACTGGTGGCTCGACCCGGAGGCCGCCAAGATCTGCGTCCGCACGCCCTTCAAGGAGCAGGTGATCGTCGGGCTGGACGTCTGCGAGAAGATGGCCTTCCGCAAGGATCGCTACGAGCGGATCACGAACCTCGTCCGCAACGAGGGCATCAAGGGCATGATGAAGCGCAACTACCTGAACGTAAAATTCCTCGAGGAGCCTACCTATACGCACTACGTCTGGGACGTCATCGCCGCCTCCATCCTCATCGACCCCACCCTGATCCGCGAAGAGGTCAAGCGCTACGTGGACGTCAACTCGCAGTTCGGCTTCTCCTACGGTCAGGCCCTGGCCTTCGACTCCAACCAGCCCGTCGGCAGCCAGCAGGCCCGCATCATCCTCACCGTCGACGAGCCTCGCCTCTGGTCGATGATCGAGAAATATTGCTCCGAGTTCTGACCCGAATGCACGTACCCGGGGCGGCCTGTAGGGCCACCGGACCATAGCCCGGGGCGAAACCCCGGGGCGTATTGCATACGCCCCACCAAACGGCCCCCCCGGGCCCGAATAACCGTACCCGGCCAAATTCGCCGGCGTCCGCAGACGCCCCCGGGGACGTGTATTCGCCACCGACGGTGGCGCCCGGTAGGGCGTATGCAATACGCCCCTACACGGGTACCCGCCTCAACAAACCAACAAACCAACGGGCCGCAGGCCCCAACACCTCAACATTATGAAGTACATCATCCTACAGCGGGCCAACCCGCAAGACCGCCGCAAGGCCAAATGGTACGCCACGCCCCTCTTAGAGCGCCGCGTGCGTCAGGCCGAGCTCACCAGCCAGCTGACCGAGACCCTCGGCATCCGTTACGGCATCGTCCGTAAGATCATCCAAGTCTTTCTCGAGGCCGTCGTGCGCCACCTCCTCGCCGGGCGTAGCATCTGCCTGCGCCCCTTGGGCACGCTCCGCATCTCCTTCACCAGCGACGGCATGGAGGAGCCCGAGCACGTCACCCCGGACATGATCCGCGACCTGAAGATCGTCATCACCCCCGACAAGCTCTTGAAGGAGCAGCTCAGCAACCTGCACTTCGAGCTGCACGAAGACCCCGCCGCCGCCTCCTCTCCCCACGAGTCGGTCGTCGAGATGATGCCCAGAGCATACCCCCGGGTGTCTGCGGACACCGGCGAATTTGGCCGGGGGCGTCTGCGGACGCCGGCGAATTTGGCCGGGTACCCGAATGCACGTACCCGGCGCACGTAACGATGCACGTACCGGTGTAGGGGCGTATCGAATACGCCCCCCCAAACATCCCGCAGGGATGAATGATCATACCCGGGGACGTGTATCCGCCCCGTACCGGGGCGTCTGGAGGGCGTATGCAATACGCCCCTACACGGGTACCCTGACGTCCCCGACGCCTCGGAAAGTGTCAAAACGC
>ERZ773203.1837-NODE-1837-length-10325-cov-9.231061_pt1 | contig 10325 bp, 8 predicted proteins | sample MGYA00580529_ERZ773203 | MGnify/ENA primary metagenome ERZ773203 (study PRJEB29015, sample SAMEA2738176) | human oral metagenome | biome: human oral; feature: human-associated habitat; material: saliva | place: China | collected 2177 ...
TATGGGCACCATAGTAGATATAGCCGCAGTCTAGAGATAAGGCTAAGGAAGCCGCTGCAGATAGGAATAGACCATTTCTAAATGGTACATAGGTACTAACCGTACCTTCCCCTTCTGTTTCTTGTTGTTCCTTGTATGAACCTTGAGGTATTGCCTCTGTGGATTGGGTCAATAAAGAGCAATTGCTGAAGGCAAACAATTTAGTGACATCCATCGTTTTACCTTCAATTCCATAATAAGCGAGAATAGATGCAGCAGCCTCTAGTTCTTTACTATGTTTTTGACCATATTGAATGGATAACGGCACTACATTGTCTTTGCCAAATCTTTCAATAGCTAGCGCTAAACATGTAGTACTATCTACCCCACCGCTGAATAAGACAACAGCCTTTTGTTTTTGAGCCATAAGGTCTCCTTTCACCTATTACAACAGCCCCATCCTAAGATGAGGCTGTAGATTATACTTTCAATATATTATAAATCGATATCTAATTCTACTGGGCAGTGATCAGAGCCAAAGATTTGTTGGTGAATTTTAGCTTCTTGAATTTTGTCGTCAAGACGTTTAGAGGTGATGAAATAGTCAATTCTCCATCCCGTATTTCGTTCACGAGCCTTACCCATATAAGACCACCAGCTGTATTCTTCAATAGCATCTGGATAAAGATGACGGAATGTATCTGTGAAACCAGCACCTAAGAGCTCTGTCATTTTTGCACGTTCTTCATCGGAGAAGCCTGCATTTTTACGGTTTGTCTTAGGATTTTTAAGGTCTATTTCTTGGTGAGCTACGTTAAGGTCACCACATAGAATGACTGGTTTTTTCTTGTCTAATTCTAGTAAATAATTACGGAATGCATCCTCCCAAGTCATACGATACTCAAGACGTGCTAATTCACGTTGACTATTTGGTGTATAGCAACATACTAAATAGAAGTTTTCATATTCAGCAGTGATAACACGACCTTCTTGATCGTGCTCTTCAATGCCAATACCGTTAGTTACGGACAACGGTTTAATGCGCGTAAATACAGCTGTGCCACTGTAGCCTTTTTTCACAGCACTATTCCAGTATTGTTCATAACCTGGTAATTCCAAAGAAATCTGATCAGGTTGTAATTTTGTTTCTTGTAAGCAGAAAATATCCGCATCCAATTCGTTAAAGGATTCCATAAACCCTTTTGTTACAGCGGCGCGTAGGCCGTTTACATTCCAAGAAATTAATTTCAATTCTTACTCCTTTGCGATACTTCGCATCAATCTAATATGATTCACCGTATTTAAATTGGTGAAAGTCTCTTTCACATAAAATATAAGTAAAGTTTTTGCTTAATGTAAGCTTAATGTAAGCTAATCTAAAAATTATATGTTAGCCATATTACTGGTGTTTATGTTTTTTTGCATGTCTAGCTTCAGCGCGAGCCTTGCGCGCATTTTCGTTGGCCTTAAGGTCGCTTTCACGTTTCTCACGGAAATAATTAGCCACCGTAGACAGGATTAGAATGACCAACACAGTAACATTAAACATACCTGGGCCAAAGTTATAGATGTGATAACACATATAGGCAAAGGCAACAACCGTTAACAATTGCTTTAAAATATTCATTTGACCTCCTATGTTAGTTTAATGTTTCTACACCTGTCTTAAGTGGGAATCCCTCATAAGTTACCCAGTCACTAGAGCTACCAACATATAATGCTGACTCTAAGCCGGCTTCGCTCATAGTTAACAATGCATTACAAGCTGAAACACCAGAACCGCAATACGTTACAACAGGTCTATTTTGATAAATTTCATTATAATACTCAGCTTCTAAGTCTTTTACAGGCTTCGGACCATCGATTGTATAGCCACTTTCATAAAAATGATTAACAGCACCAGGAATATGACCTGTCATTCCATCCATCGTATCTACTTGAGATCCATCGTAGCGGAAAGGCGCACGAGCATCGATGATAACATGGTCACCAGTTTCACTAGCCTTGAGCACCTCATCACGAGTCATAACCATATGCGTTTGCAATTCATAGTTAAAAACAGACGGTTCTGCAGGTAACGGAGTTGGTTCTTTAGTTAGCACATGCCCTTCCTTAACCCAACGCTCAACACCGCCAGACAATACGCGTACATCAGTTAAGCCCATGTAGCGCAACGTCCACCAAAGGCGTCCCGCCAAGAAAAGCCAAGAGTCATACACAACAACCTTGGAATCACGAGTGATACCATAAGACTCAAATGTATGAGCCAAACGCTCCATATCTGGCAATGGATGACGACCACCATGCTCGCCCAAAGGACCTGTTAAATCCTTATTTAAATCCACCGGGTAAGACCCTTTAATATGGCCTTTTTTATAATCTTGATAACCTCGAGCATCTAAAATAATGACCTCGTCGAGACAAGCTAATAATTCTTTAGGAGTGATAAAATTTGACATATGTACTCCTTTCATATGATTATATCGAAAAATACAAATTTGATAATATTATTATATACCGATATGTAACTATGGACAATGAATATCAAAATATAATTTGAACAATACGCAAATATGTCCTAATAATTCTTTCACATTACAAATATCCTATCCATACAAATAAAAGGTACACCTATATAGTATTATAGGCGTACCTTTATATTGTATGCTGATGTATTTCAATTATAAAAGAAAAGAATTCCCACAGTGTAATTAAAAGGTAACTTTATAATATTGTTTAAATGCCTTTACTGAGAGAATATATGCACTTGAAGTTGCATCAACTTTGATATTTTCAGCTGTCTTAATTGGATTTCCAGAATATATCTCCTTCCCATTAAGGTTATAAATAGCACTAACTTTAAGGCTATTTACAATTCCCGAATCTTTTAACTTTGCTTTTTTTACGGTAGACTTAACCTTTTCTGAAGTATACGGCATTTTTGATAAGTTATTCCTTTTTATTATGCCTTCTATTGACTTATTATAATCGTAATCAGCTATAATCTCTCCATCAGCAATAATGTTTTCTTTCTTATCAACTGTATATACCTTAAATTTTAAGGTATATTTGGGAGGGTTATAAAGCGTATTCTGTATAGAATTCAAGTCTAGATAAATATCACTACTACTATCATGACGTTCACGCCAAAACTGTGGTGAATTTTGTAATTCACCTAAAGAAATGGCAAATGTTGCACTGGAAATGCAAACAAAAGTAACAATTAAAGTAAATAGTCTAATAAGACGTAACAACATAAATTATCCTCTCTCAACACTAAAGAACAGGAGCTCTAATCTAGAGCTCCTTTATTAGATAGCATCAATCTTTTGAAGCTCATCACATAATAAAACTAGAGTTTATACTAACACTAATAATTATAAACGTTTAGAGATCGCATCTACTGCATCAATATCAGCAGGTAACCAATCTACTGAGTATAAATTCTCTTTTGAAAGCCATTTTGCCGCTTCATGTTCTAATAGAGTAATATCAGAGTCATTTACTAAAGAACATAAATAACAATGCATTGTTAAATCAAACTTCTCATACCCTGTATATTCAATAGTAATAATATGTTCTTGAACAGCAATATCAGCTTCTAGTTCTTCATGTATTTCTCTTTTGAGTGCTACCTCGTGAGCTTCGCCAGGCTCAACCTTACCACCTGGAAACTCCCAACCATCTTTTAGATCACCATAACCACGTTGAGTAGCTAATATAGTATTATCTTTTTTGATAATTGCTGCTACAACTTCAATATGTTTTCGTTCTTCACTCATATATCCTTACCCATTAATAATATAATCATAAATATCATCCCGTACAGGCACTTCAAGTTGATACTCTAGCTCTACTGCCATAGTACCATTTGCCATAAAGATTTCTTTAGCTCGTTCTCGTCCTGTAGAATGAATAGGACCCAAATAGTAAAACTCTTTAGACTCTTCATCATCCTTATTCTTTCTCATAAATAAGTGCATAGAAACACCTAAGGCATCAGCATTAAATGCAGTCTGCACATCATCAGAAGAAAATGATCGTTTATTTTTAGAAATAGCTTTCAATAATCCTGGATTTTCAAATCTATCTTCATACTTAATAGTATCTTGAATATCATCTGCTTTATGATAATTGATGAATACAGGATATGTCTTTGTTTCCTTATGGAATTTATATCCCCCAATATTCAATGGCACTTCATTTTGAGGCCATTCTAATAATTGGCACACTTGTTCATAGGTATACTTTTCATATAAAGCAAAAGGAGTATTCGGATAAATCTTACCTTTATATTTATCATCAAACTGTTTCAAACCATAGGCGACAAGTTCTTGCACTTGCTCTTTAAAATTACTATTTTCTAATGCATCTTTAAATGCTTGAGATATTCCATAACGACCATTAGATAATTCAATAAATACACTATCTTCAAATGTTTTTTGTGCCGCTTTCACACCGAATTGATTTGTCATAACATTAATGAGATTAATTCGCCCATGCTCAGATAATTCTACATTATATATATTTAAAAGCTCATTAGATACATATGTAATAACATCCTGCTTTTCTTCTAATAATGCTTGTAATACTAATAGCTCTCGTACACGTATTCCTGTTGTTAGTTTTTGAGATATAAAATGTAACATTCGTTCCTGAATAGGTGTAAATGATACATCATAGTCTTTATCTTTAATTTTTATCAAGAAATTATGATAAGACTTAAATTTATTGAAAATCCGACTAATATCAATAGATCCATGCTCTGCAAAATCAGAAATTCTAGGAATACGGCCTAATTTAAAGCGCAAATTAAAATAGGCTTCTTTTATTAATTTCATATCAGAAAACTTTGCTGTATCAATAGATTCATAAATACGTTGTTTCGCAATTTTATCAAAATGTACTGTTGAGCTACCAGGGATAATACGATTACCTGCTTGTACATATCGACGCAATGTATCTTTGTTATAACTTCTATCACCAGATAGTGCCAAGGGAATCATAAAGTTATTTGTATAGTTTCCAATAAAATCAAGGATAACTACATATTCCTTATCTTCAAACTTACGAAGTCCACGCCCTAACTGTTGAATAAAAATTATTGGGCTTTCAGTTTGACGTAACATAATAACTTGATTGATTTCGGGTATATCAACGCCTTCATTAAATATATCTACAGTAAAGATATAATCTAACTGCTCATCAAGTCTACCTTGATACTCCCCAGTTCCTGTTAATCGAGCGATCGTTTTCTCTCTAATTTCTTGGCTATCCTCACCCGTCAAGCTTACCGTGCGATAAATCCCCCTCTCATTAAAAGCGTCAGATAAAGCCTTTGCTTCAACGCGATTACTGCAGAATACCAGGCCTTTTACTCGACTACCACTATGTCCAAAGTAGCGAATCTTTTCAATAATTTTATCTACACGCTCCTTTGTGGACAAATTAGAAAAAGTAACCTCCATATCACTAATCGGTTCGTCTGTATCAACCCATAAGTCACTAATACCAAAATAGTGGAATGGACACAATAAATCTTCCTCTAGAGCCTGTTGTAATCGAATTTCATAAATAATATTATGATCAAAGAGCTCATATAAATCATAACCATCAGTCCGCTCCGGACTTGCAGTCATACCTAATAGAAACTGTGGTTTAAAATAGTCGATAATACGTTGATAACTTTCAGAGCCTGCACGATGTACTTCGTCAATAATAATACAATCAAAAGTTTTTGGATCGTATTGTTTCATTACATCATAACGCCCCATCATTTGCATTGTAGAAAATACATGGGTAGCATCATATTTTTTAACATTACCAGATACTAACCCAAACGTTATAGATGGATCATTATAAACCCGTGAAAAACTTGCCATTGCTTGTTTTGCTATTTGTTCTCGATGCACTATAAATAATATTCTTTTCGGATTCATTTCGCGCATCGCAAAAGCCGCTGCATAGGTTTTCCCCGTCCCCGTAGCAGAAATTAGAAGTCCTCGTTTAGCATGATTCGCTCTTAATTCATTAAAGTTGGCAATAAACTGCTGTTGCATCATATTAGGTTCTAAGGCCGGTAAATCTACCTTCTTAAATTGTTCCGCTACAGACCTTTGTGAAAAACGCTCTGGACGAACCCATCTAGGCTTATACCAAGGTATAAACTCTTCATAAGGAATGGCAAATTTTGAATTCCAATACAGTTCAAATTCCTCATTAATATCTCGAGCATAGGTATCGCTACCATGTACTTCAGAACGAGTATTCCACTCTCTATTGCTCTTTAGCGCATTAATAGTTAAATTAGAACTACCTATTATAATTTGATAGGATTCCTCTTTCCTAAAAATATATCCCTTTGTGTGAAAACCATGTCCACTACCTTGAGTAGTACAATATACCTTCAAATCAATATTCTTTAGATTACCTAAATCTTCTAGAACTTGTGGACTATTAAAACCAAGATAATCTGTTGTTAATATGCGACCATGTACGCCTCGATTTTCTAACTCTTTAAGTATTGGCTTTAATGTTAGTAATCCTTCTGGTGTTATAAATGCTACAGATATTAAAAACTCATCACAACTTCGTAAGCCATCTTCAATAGCTGATAGAACATTACGACCTTCCCCATTAGCAATAAGTTCTGAAGATGTAGCAAAATTGATTAAACGATTCGATTCTGACATAACGAACTCCCCAAATAATTAATACTATACTTGCTATTATACCAGCCGCAGCAGCAGCGTCTAGGGAATATATGTTTTTATGCACAAAATCCTATATATACATTTAATATACACGCTGTTTTATCCATAAATCGTAATTTATAAATATTAATATGTGTTCATATCGAATAATTTCATCAATTCCTTATGATTATTACTGGTATACGCCTTTTTTGTCGCTTAGAGTTGTGATATAATGTAAATAATTACTCTTAGGGGCGTAGTGCGCCCAAATGGATCCAAAAGAGTTAGTGTGTTTGCAAGGAGCGTACGCAGTTGAAAAAGGGGTACATCAAGTTAATAGCGGCCATCATACTCGGTGCGGCTATTATCGGTGGTGGGATTTATGGAGTGTATACACTTCTATCATCCAATACAACGACAATTTTATATCGATCAACAGTTGACGATAAGATCAACGCAATTCGTCCTTATATTGTTGCATTAGACACATATAACTCGTACAGCGTAGCTTATGCTAACCAATTACAACCAACTCTTGAAGAGTTGCGCAATAGTTCTCATAACACGACGATTACCTTGCCTAAATATAAGGATCTTAAAACCGCTTTAGAAGCAGCAAAACAAGATAGTTCTACTCCATATGAAGACGTAAATCAAGCAACAAATGACGTACTTGCCGTACTTGATCAAATTATTCCTATTGCAGATCAGTTGCAAGCTTACTATGTAGAACGTCGATTTGAAAAAGATAATTTCAAAGGTAGCGATGAACTAGCAGCACAATATGTACCATTAGCTGAACAGTTCTATGCTACGTATAATGCATTAGATCTAGCTTTAGATAATCGTAACAATGAACTCTACACCGAGCGCATGAACGAGTATCAAGGTGAAAAACGCGATAATGCGGTTAATTTTATTGAATTAAACCTCATGACAGCACAAACTATCGACCTTATTGATCCAGATGGAAATACGGATACACAAAAGGTTGAAGCTAACTTACAGCAAATTTCACAACGCATCAATAAATTACAACCTGGTACTAATTCAGAAACGCAAAATGCTGTACGAGAGTATCAAGATGCTGTAAAAGAATTTGTTGCTGAAGCCCGCAACTATATCATTATTAACTCTTCTTATGGCGAAGCCTATACGCAATTATTTATCAAATATAACAAAATGGTTGGTAAAGCTAATGCCGTAAATATGGCAGACTTAGATGTAACAGAGAAAAATAAAAAATAAAGATATACAAAAGAGGACCAAATGGTCCTCTTATTTTTTGTTTATTTACGCTTCAAATCTTTTGTAATGATGTAGTATTCAGACGGTGTCATCTTAATACCATCAACCTTCTTATTGCCTACGATATTGATTTTAGGATAGCCTAAGAATAATGCTACCGCGTTATCTAGCATGAGTTGTTGCGCATTGATAACAGCATTACGGCGTACCACAGGGTCATTAGCGCTTTCACCAAGGGCTAACAATTCATCAAAACGCGGATCCGAAAAGCCTGAGCCATTAGTTTCAACACCTGTGCCCCAATATTGTTTCAAAAACCATACTGGTTGACCTGTATTAGCAGTTACTACGCTAGAGATGATCATATCATAATCCCCAGATTGAGATAATGTGTCAATCACAGCATAGTCTACGATTTTAATTTGTAAATCTACACCGATTTTTTTGTAGTCTGCTTGTAATGCTTCTGCATATAAAGGCAATTCAGGACGAGATGTATAAGCATAGAAATCGAGTACTAAGTTTTCCCCATCTTTATCTACAATGCCGTCTCCATTCGTATCTTCATAGCCTGCACGTTTAAGTAATTCTTTAGCACGTTCTACATTGTATTTATTAGGATCGCGCAATTGGTCAAATCCATAGTCTAGAGATGGTGGCAACGGAGCCTTACCTGCTACAAATGTATCCTTCATGAGATCCTTTGCATAAGACTCTCGGTCTGCTGCCGCAATAAGGGCCGCACGCAAATCAGGATTTTTAAGCTTGCCTTTTTGTCCCATACGAACAAATACGTCACGCAAGGAAGCTACTTCATAGATGGTAAAGTTCTTATCATTTTGGAAAATACCGTATTCGCCAGGACCAATACTAACGGCCATATCTACATCGCCCGCTTGTAATGCCATAGCACGTGTGTTGGCATCGTTAATCGATGGAATCTCAACCTTAGCAAAGCCTGCCTTGCCATCCCAGTAATTATCATTACGTTTGAGTTCTGCACGTTCTTTTGTAAAAGAGGATACTACATATGGACCCGTACCGATAGGACCTTCCTTAGCAATATCACGACCATCTGCCTCTACTGTGACATCCATAATTAAGAACAATGGATCACCGAGTAAGTTTGGCAAATTATAGTATTCCTTGTCAGTCTTAATCGTAAGCTCCTGACCCTTAGCGGTAATTTCTGTATAGTTAAAGAACGTTTTTGCTCGTTTACTCTTAGCAAAGGTTCTTTCTAGAGATGCTTTTACAGCCTCTGCTGTCAAACTTTTACCGTTTGAGAATTTTACTTTATCGTTGATGGTGAAAGTCCAAGTCAACTTGTCATCTCCTTGTTTCCAAGAAGTAGCAAGCCATGGTGTCGCTTTCATTTGATCATCAAACTTGATAAGCGTTTCACCTACGCCAAAGCGTACAACAGCCCAGCTAAAATAGTTTTCTGTTGGTTCTAATGTACCAGCAAAGCTAATGGCCCCTACCTTTAGCACATCATTAGACGGAGCAGCGTCTTGATTCATACAACCAACAGTGCCGAGCACGGTCATACCCAAGGTCATGCCAATAAGTAAAGCCTTACGTAATCCTTTCATTTACACACCTAACCTTTCAATATTCCTTAACTATTATTTATGCTCAGACACTCACTATGTTTTGCGTTAACACAACCTAGTAAACCTAACCCACTTTTACAACAGTTAATATAGAGAGAATCTATGTACATCACTTCATATGAGCATATTTTATTATACCCACAGGGGTATATTTTATATAGTCAACTATACTATATATTCGGTGTTAACACAACAAATATTTACGAAATATTTCGATATACCTATTTTTGAAACATCCATATCTACCTTTCATACAAAAAAATAGCAGTTAGCTTGCAAGCTAACTGCTATTGTAATGTACCTATACGCTTGAATGTATTTCTTATACTATGCTTCTAATGCCGCCTCTTCCAGTGTAAGTGGCTTATGATCTTGGCCAATTTCAAAGATGGAGCTCAATAGAACTTTTGTATAAGGATGCTTCGCATCAGCTAAGTGAAATGCATCTAGCTCTTCAACAATAGCGCCTTTGTGCATTACGATCACCTTGTGGCACATAGTACGAATGAACGCAATATCATGAGCGATAAATAGGTATGTTAAATTTTTCTTCTTTTGTAAACGCGCCAATAAATAGGCAATGGAGTCTTGTACAGACACATCTAGAGCACTTGTTGCCTCATCTAAAACAAGAATTTCTGGTTCAAGTACGATAGCACGAGCAATGGCAACACGTTGACGTTGACCACCAGACATTTCATGAGGATAACGATGCATGAATTCGCGAGGTAGGTCTACCATTTCAAGATAGTCACCTGCGATTTGTTCTTCTTTTCCTTTTTCAAGA
>ERZ773203.1850-NODE-1850-length-10273-cov-93.790174_pt1 | contig 10273 bp, 10 predicted proteins | sample MGYA00580529_ERZ773203 | MGnify/ENA primary metagenome ERZ773203 (study PRJEB29015, sample SAMEA2738176) | human oral metagenome | biome: human oral; feature: human-associated habitat; material: saliva | place: China | collected 2177 ...
ACATAGATGCGGGCGCAGCCGGTATCCTCGTGACTCATGAGGCCAGAATGGCCGCGTGGGCAGACCGCACAGTCTTCCTGCGAGATGGTCGCATCGTTGATCGTTCGCGCGCAGACTCGTTGAGGGACCTGCTGACAGACACAGCACCAAGGAACTAATGAGTCGACTCAGGATACGGATGAGGCGATGGGGAGTAGTACTCCGCATCGCCTCACGCGATGCGCGCCATAGCCTGGGGCGCACCCTCACGGCAGTCATTCTGATTTCCCTGCCGATCGTCGTTGCGATCGGTTCCCTCACGTTCTGGGATGTGACGACCTCCCAGCGCTACCAGGCGTCGTCCTGGCTGGGCCACACCTCCGATGTTCAGGCGGTCACCCTCCGTCGTTCCTCGACCGCCCTCGACCAGGACTTCACAGCAGACCGCCTCTCCAAGACAGCCTCGGACGAGGAAGTCGACGTCACGATGCAGACCCTCGCCGATTGGGTCCCTCCGGGCGACCAGCTCGTGGCGGTTGACACCCTCTATCAGCTTCACCTGACGGCACCCGGTGGAACAGGCTACACGGTCGATTCGGGCATACAGACCGCCTCCCTGGACGCGCCTCGCGTCCAAGCGGGACACAGACACGGAGTCCTCGAAACTAATCACGCTGTTATTTCTGACGATGTCGCACGCGCCCTTGGCGTAACCACCGGCGATACGGTCGCCCTCTCGCTCACGGTCGCGAAAGATCGAACGACGCAAGCCCTCGAAGGAAACGCCGTTATCGACGCGGTTATCGCTGGCAGCGGGTGCGCCATCATCGGCGACGGAACGCTCGACATTGATCGCCTCGCGGTCGCGGGGCGAACGCAGACAGCCTGGTACGTGACGGGACCCGTTCCCGTCACGTGGGACGACGTTCGCACGCTCAATAAATCAGGGTTCTCAGTCGTCTCCCGCCAAGTGCTCGCTAGTCCACCGGACGCATCGGCTCTGCCCGCACTGATCGCCCAATACGAGGTCCCACAGTCATCGCGGAGTTCAAGTCCCTGGCAGTACCTGCTCGGAATCGCCGGCGTCCTGCTCATCGTCACCGAGATGATCCTGCTCATCTCCCCCCTCTACACGGTTGCTCAACGCTCCGTCATGCGCACGGCCGCCATGATCGTCGCCAACGGTGGCGACCGTTCAGATGGGCGCCGACTCACCGTCGCGCACGGCATCGTCATCGGTATCTATTCAGCCGCGTTCTCGGTGATGCTCTCCGCAGGGCTGATGGTCGGCATTGGGCTATGGTCAGGCCTCGGCATCGGTATCCTTCCCTTCTGGCCGCTCGCCTTGTCCGTTACCCTGCCGATCCTCCTGTCCCTCATGGCCTCGGTATCACCGGCACACACCTCCTCCCATATCGATACCTCCGCTGTGATCGGAGGACGCGTGTGGGAGCCCTCACGGCTCGTGCGTCGCCGCATGATCTACCCGGTCTTGCTCCTATCCGGCATCCCCCTGCTAGCCGTCGCCGCCTGGTTTGGTTCGGTGTTCACCCTCGTCCTCGGAGTTGCCCTCCTCGAAGTTGGCCTCATCGGGTCGATCCCGTACGTCTTCACACGCTGGCGTGTACCAAACCGTCGGGCGTCCATGAGTATGCGCCTAGCGCTGCGTGACGCAGTTCGAAACGGCCACCGAACGTTCCCGGCCATGGCTTCGATCCTCACGACCGTGTTTGTTGCATGTGCGCTGCTCATCACCCTGTCCTCGTCGAACGAGGCGGGATGGAACTCGCGCCCACACGTGGGCCAGCGCGGACAGATCTTCGTCTCAGCGATCGATAAGACCGATTCAGTGACCCGTTCCCGTGCCCTCATGAAGTCAGCGACTGACGCAGTCGGCAACGAGCGCACGGTCGTGTCCAAGGCCACCCTTTACGGCATCGCATGGAACAGCGGACCCGGCGGCCCCGAAACCATGGTTGAGGCCATCGTGCCCGCCGATCACTCAACGCTCACGCAGTTGGCCGCCGTGGGGCAAATGGCTGAGCTCGATGTTGCATACATTGTCGACGACGGCACCTATTTGCGCCAAGCAGGCTACTTCACCAACGAAGACGACATGGTCCGCGCAATTGCAACCTTGAATGCGGGCGGCGTGCTCGTTCCTGATCCGGCATGGATCAACGGCGCGGGGCAGGCCGAGCTGCGCAGTCTCGACATGAAAGACATTGCGGCGGCGAAGGCAGCCGGCGCATCGGACGATGCCTTGCCGAACGCGCAAGTGATGGCTTCCCAATCCTTCGCGGCGTCGCCGCTCACACGCGTCAATGTCATGGTTCTCTCACCCGCCGCAGCGACGACCCTCGGTCTTGACAGCGTTCCGCTGGGCGAACTCCTGACGGTGGACAATCCTGTTAACTCGGTGGATGCGCCCACCTTCCAAGCGACTATTGCCCGGCAGGTACCAGGGGCCAGCGCCCAAGTCATCACCCCGACCATGCGATCCATCGTCTTGCCCTACGTCGCGGCCCTGATCGCGATCGTCGCCGCGGCGGCCACGGTCGCGCTCGTCGTGGCTCTCTCGGCCTCCGACATGCGCCCAGACCTCGACACCCTCGACGCGATCGGCGCCGCCCCCGCCATGCGCCGCCACGTTACGACCTGGCAGGGCGTCGTCCTGGCCCTCAACGCGATCCCCACCGCGGTTCTTTCAGGCCTCATCGTCGGCGTTCTCGCGGTCGTCACCTTCGCCCGCTCGGGCATCTTCCGGACCCTGGTGACCCTCACGCCGGTCATCCCGTGGGGGGCCCTCGTCGGTATGCTCGTCGGCATGCCTCTCCTGTGTGCGCTCGTCGCAATTGTTCTGACGCCACGTCAGCAGCATCGAATCCGCCGCATCAACTAAGCCCGCTCATGAGTGACGTACCCGAGACGGTCGTGATTCCGCCAGGCGCCCTGGCCTCGTCCTGCGTGCGCGTTGACACGTGGCTGTGGGCGATCCGCCAGCTGAAGTCTCGCTCACAGGCAACCGCCGCAGTGCGTTCTGGTCACGTACGGGTCAACGGCGAACCGGTGAAGGCTGCCCACAAGGTACGCGTGGGTGACGAGGTGCGCCTGCGCGTTGAAGGTTTCGACCGGATCCTCGGCGTTGTCTTACCCTTGAACAAACGCGTGTCCTACCCACAGGCCCGCATGGCCTACGACGATCGCACGCCCGAGCGGCCACGCGTCCATATACCCATCGCGGTGCGCGAGAAGGGCAGTGGGAGACCCACCAAGAAGGAACGACGAGAGCTGGACCGTCTGCGCGGCTACGACTCCCACGAACACCACTGACCCGATCGGCAAGGCAATCGGTCGGGGCGCGGTGGCTTCGACGCGTCAGGCACAACGACTGGTCCCGCCGCCCATGGGACGACGGGACCAGTGGTGAAAGCTGCGGGCCTACTCGTTCGGGAAGAACGAGGTGACCGCGAAACTGTAGTAATCGCCCCACGACGAATCGTAGGGGGCCTGGAACACGGCTGTGCCCTTGCCGTCCGAATCGACCTTGACGATTGCGACGTTGTTTTCGGTGTGCTTCGGGGGCATGAACGACAGGCCGCTATCCGAGTAGGTCATCTTGAGTGTCACGTCGACGGAGGAGAAATCGGGGAGCTTGGCGACCAGATCAGAGTCAGTGACCGTGACTTCCGCGGCGCAGGAGACGGACTTGCCATCCGCGTTCATCGTGCACGACTTGTCGCTGATCTTAAAATCGTCACTCGCGCTAAAGGTGCTGACCACCTGCGCGACCTCAACGCGCTTGGGGCAACGACTGTCGATGGCGGCTGACTTCATCTGATCGGCCGAACTGTAGTCGGCGTAGCGCGAAGAAATGTTCGAGGCGTTATCAGCGGTGATCTGGTTGCACCAGTTGGTGGCGTACAGGTCCGCTGCCTGCTGGCGCGTCGATTCCGTCTCCTTGCGCGTGTTCTCGGTGGCGACGGAACGCATAACGCTGAGGGTAATCATGACCGCGGCTGCGACCCCGACGAGGATCGCGAGGACGAGCAGAATGCGGTTGACCATGGTCATGGTCGGGTTCTTCTTGGGGGCCGTAGGCGCAGGGGTGACGCTTGTACTCACTTGCTTGACTCCTGGATCGATTGGAGATCTTCCTTCGCCTGGTTCAGCTCCTGCTGAGCCTGCTTGTATTCCTTGTTGTGGGATACGTAGCTCTTCGTGCCGATGAGCGCGCCGACGCCAAAAGCGAGGGTCAGGCAGACCAGCACGATGGAGGTGATGATCTGACCGGTCGTCGTCTTGGGACCGGAGGGCTTGGCGGGAGCGTTGGGCCGAGTGCCTAAGGGGTATCTGTTGGTCGCGGTGCTTGCGTTGAAGGTGCCCCTGGGTCCAGCGTTGCCGGAGGCAGAGTTCGTTGCGGAAGCTCCGTAGCCCTGTGCTCCCACGTTGCCGGGATAGCCGGAGGGCGCGCTAGATGCCATGGGGGCGTAGCCCTGGGCGGTGCCAGCGTTGCCGTTCTTCTGGGAACCAGCGTCGCCGGGAAAGCCGCCGGGAGCAGAGCTGGGTGCTTGTGCGCCGGGATCAGGCTGGAATTGGTCGGTCCACTGGCCGCCGTCCCACCAGCGCAGCTGGGGGGAACCGGCTGGGTCTGGGTACCAGCCAGGGATAGGGTTGCTCACGAGGAAGCTCCTTTCACTGTGTCCCGTAAATTCTATGAAAAGTTAAAATTAAATGAAGGGTCAGTGGTGTCTTTCGTGGCACACGTGTGTGATCGTCAACTCACGCGATCGGTGCAGCAATGCCATATGGCATGGCAGTGATCGGCGTGAGGACAGGCCACGCGGTGCACTACATGCTTGAGGGCCACCACGAGGTCATGGTCGCGCCACACTCGGATGTGGCGGACATCTGCGGATCATAGGGTACCGACACAGTGAAGGTGAGAGGCGTCCCGGGTGTCAGTGTCGCGGTCGTGGACCCCTGGTAGGGGGAGGAAGGGTTAAAAGACGCGTCCTTGTCAACCGTGTACCCGATAATCGTGACATCAAGGTCACCGAAGGATGCGACGGAACTCGACTGTGTCATCGTCAACGTGCCGCTCATCGTCGTCGTGACTTGGTCGGTCGTGCATGTCCCGATCGCAATAGAAAAGTCAGAGTCCGACAGTGTGCGCTGCGCGTTGGCTAGGGACTCCTTGTCGGCGCATTGGGCGTGGATGGCCTCCTTAACGGCTTGTGTCGCCGAATCATAGGACTTGACGACATCGCGCATCGAACCCGCCTTGTCGCGTGTGACTGACGCGCACCAGGCGATGGCATCTCTGTGGGCGTTAGCGGCCTCGAGGTGGGTCTGGGCCTCAATAATCTGCTGGTCGATGGCGGCCTTCTCGGATACGGCCTGGCTGGCCTCGGCCTCGTAGGTTGCCGCGGAGCGTGTCCGCCACACGTTCACGCCACCAACGACAGCGGACAAGGTGATGAAGATGACGGCGAGGATCGTGCCGGCGACGGTCGCTGCTCGCACAGGAACGGGAACAGTACTCACTTCTCGGCCTCCTCGATCTGGCGGTTAATGTCATCGAGCGTGGACTGGGCGGAGTCGCGTTCCTGTTGCGCGCTTCGTGCATGCTCTTTCGCGTCGTCATAGATCGCACCGGACGCACCCAAATGTGACCACGCGAAGACGAGGACACCGACGAAGGTAGCAACGAGCATCCACGAGGCGACGCACGCGAGCGTCCAGCGGAGCGTTCCTGATCGCGCGGGTCCGTGATCGTCGGGCTTAGGGGTCCTCGAGGTCGTTGACGAGGCCGGGGCATCCTCCCAGGGTGAGGGGTTGTCGGGCGCGTGTCCCGGGAGCGGAATCTGACTATTCCCACGCCACGAGACCATGGCCTCGTCCGGCACGCAGACTTCAGGTGTGTTGGCATCGCTCGCTCGCGCCGCGTTGGGCGTCGTGACGTCGGTCCAGGAACTCCCGTCCCACCACCGAAGCTGTGTGGCGCCGGTGGGGTCGGGATACCAGCCTTGCACGGGCACACTCATCGTTACTCTCTCTCGGGTTACAACAAGTCGAATACCTGGTCAGGAAGTCTAGCTGCCCTGCGACTAGCGGGCAACGATGGAATCAGAGTCCCACCGGCCACACATTTGTCGCAACGGCGTTGCAGTGACCGCTCGAGATGCCGGGATCGGGCAGCGTTTGGCTGAATGTGCCCGACCCGCCCGAAATCGTGAGCGTGGTCGTCCCAAGAGGTTTGTCGGAACTCGTCGGTGTTGAAGCAGTGACAAAGAGATTGAGAGTGACCTGGAGGTCTCCCACGCTTGTCAAAGAGTCTCCATTGAGGGTCAGAGAACCCGACATTGTCAAACCGTTGCCTGTTGGCGTGCAATCAGTCACCTTGCCAAGGAAAAGATTCGAGGGCGCGTCGCGGAAGGCTTCGATGAAAGCCTTCTTTGCTGGGCACTGCGCTGCGATGGCATCAAGCTCACTCTGGGACTTGTTCTTCAGCTCCAGGCTCTTATTGTCGAGCATCGCGATGTCTGATTGGTCGGAGGTTAAGCCGTCGCACCATGTCGTGGCCGCCGAAGAGTTCTTCGCAGCAGTCACCTGCGTACGTACGGTTGCTGTCTCAGTCTCGGTGGTCTTCTTCTGGGCGTGTAAAGACTCCGTGTCGGCGCGCGTCTGCGTCGCCTTGTTCGACGCCGCGTAGGTTCCATACCCGAGCAAGCCTGACGTGATCATCAGGCAGATGGCCAAGGCCACCCCGACAATCGTGAGAATTTTAAAAACGCGCGACGTCGAATGCGCCTGCGACGTTGTGCTGCTCACTTCTGTGCCTCCTCGAGGTCCTTGTTCGCCTGCTGTAGATCAGAGTTCGCCTGGTCGAGCTCGCTCTGCGCGGTGCTGTGCTCGGATTCGGCCTGAGCGAGGTCGGCGCGGGCACTCTTGAACATCGTTCCCACGTAGATGGAGGTCACGGCAAGAGCAATGACCGCGATCCATGCTGCTGCCGTGCCGATGAGCCAGCCCTTACCGGAACTGGACTTCTGCTTCTTCTTGTCCGTCTTATCGGAGGAAGCGTCGTCGGAACCATCGAACGTCGGCTTGGTACCTGTGGCGTTATAGGGATCGGAGGACACCGTTGGTGCCGGCTTCGCGGAGGGCATGTGCCGCGTCTTCTTCGCAGGCGTGTCCCGGGTGGTGACCTGCTCCTGCTGGCGCTGCTGGGGTTGGCCCTGTGGGCCTGGCACGCCCTGCTGGCGCTGCTGGTGTAGGCCCTGGGGACCTGGCACGCCCTGCTGGCGCTGCTGGGGTGCGCCCTGCTGGCGCTGCTGGGGTTGGCCCTGTGGGCCTGGCATGCCCTGTTGGCGCTGCTGGGGTTGGCCCTGTGGGCCTGGCACACCTTGCTGGAAGCGCGGTCCGGGCACGCCCTGTTGGCGCTGCTGGGGTGCGCCCTGCTGGGGTAGGCCCTGGGGGCCTGGCACGCCCTGCTGGAAGCGCGGTCCGGGGACGCCCTGCTGGGGTGCGCCCTGGGGACCTGGCACGCCCTGTTGGCGCTGCTGGGGTGCGCTCTGTGGGCCTGGCATGCCCTGTTGGCGCTGCTGGGGTAGGCCCTGGGGACCTGGCACGCCCTGCTGGCGCTTCTGGGGTGCGCCCTGCTGGGGTAGGCGTTGCTGGGGTAGGCCCTGTGGGCCTGGCACGCCCTGCTGGCGCTGCGGGGCGGGCGCACCCTGCACGGTGACGCCGGGCATGGGCTGGTACTGGTCGATCCACTGCCCACCGTTCCACCAGCGCAGGCGCTGGCTGCCAGCGGGATCTGGGTACCATCCGGGTACTGGTTGCGACATGACCGTCCTTTCAGTTTCTGAAAGCAGTCTATACCCATCGTCGTGAGCGTTATAACGAGGTATTCGTTCGGGACATCACGCCTGCCGTGCGGGGTGACAGGTACCCTGAAAGGTATGGCAGCTCTCTTTTCGTCGTCACCCCTGCTCGCGCTGTTTGTCGTCGTCGCGTTGGGCGCGGCGATTGGGGCGATCCGGATCGGTCCCCTTCGTTTCGGTGCGGCGGGTGCTCTCTTCGTTGGTCTGACGGTCTCCGCCATCCATCCCGAGGTTGTCAGCACGCACATGTCGATCGTCCAGTCAATGGGCCTCGCATTCTTCGTGTACTGCGTCGGCATTTCCGCTGGTGCGACGTTCTTTCAGGACCTGCGCAAGCAGACGAACCTCCTGGCCCTCACCACGCTCGTCTGCGTCGTTGGTGCAGTTATTACTTTCGTCGGTGGTCGCCTTCTCGGCCTGTCCTCTGGCCTCGCCTCGGGCCTCTTCACGGGAGCATTGACGGCGGCGCCCGCCCTGGATACGGCGACGCGGCTCACGGGCGACGCGAACGCAGCCGTCGGTTATGCGTTCGGCTATCCGATCGGCGTCATCGGGGGCATCCTCATCGTGACGATCACCGTCACGAGGAAGTGGCTGGGTCCCAAGGACACGCCCTCCCTCGCGGGCGCGTCGCTCGAGGCTGTCAGCGTTCATATCTCCAAGCAGATCAACACGCGTGACATCACCGCGTGGCGCGAGCAGCGCGTGCGTCTGTCCTACCTGCGCCGCGGTGATCGTACGCGCGTCATCGCGCCCGGCGAAGACCTTCTGCCAGGCGACCATGTCGTCATGGTTGGCGACCCCGCGTCGATCAAAGACGCCGCTCCCCTGGTCGGCGAAATCCTCGACCATAATCTCGAGGATGATCGGTCCGACCTGGCTTTTGAACGTATCGTCGTCTCTAACCCTGACGTCGCAGGGCGAAGCGTGTCGGAACTCAACGTTACGAAGCGATTCGGAGCCGTCATCACCCGAGTGCGTAGAGGCGACCTGGACCTCCTGGCTCGTGACGACCTCAACCTGCAGCTCGGCGACCACGTCGCTGTCGTCGTCCCCACGGATGAACTCGACGACATCGCGCAGTGGCTGGGTGACTCTGAGCGGCGAGTCGCCGAGGTTGACGGCATGGCGTTCGGCATCGGCCTGGTCCTGGGCCTGCTCCTGGGTATCGTGTCCTTCCCGCTGCCCGGCGGACAGGGATTCCAGCTGGGCGCCGCAGCTGGCCCGTTGATCGTCGGCATGTTGCTGGGTGCTCTGCGCCGCACGGGTCCGCTCGTGTGGACCCTGCCCGCCGCGGCGAACCTGACGATCCGTCAGATTGGCCTCATGCTTTTCCTCGCGGCTCTCGGCCTCAACGCAGGCCCGCAGTTTGCGAGCCTGCTCGGCAGCCCTGACGGTTGGCGCGCCGCCGTCCTCGCCGCCGTCATGGTCGTCGTGTGCTGCGGCGTCCAGGCCCTGGGCGCGAAGTTTATCGGCCTGTCTGCGCCGCGCGCCGCCGGCGGTGTCGCCGGCTTTCTCGGACAGCCAGCCGTGCTCCAAGCCGCGGATGCCCGCGTCACCGACGAGCGCATCGAGGCGGCCTACGCGACCCTTTTCGCTTTCGCGATCATCGTCAAGATACTGCTCCTGCCGATGATCACTTCGTTCCTGTGAACGCTTTAGACTAGGGCCATGGCTACCCCCGACTTCGTCCTTGAGCTGCGTCGACACGTCGGCCACGCGCCCCTGTGGATGCCCGGTACGACCGTCGTTATCCTGCGCCCGGTCCCCGGCTGCCCGCCGATCGACTGGGAGCGCCCCATCGCGCCCGAAGCCGTCGACATCCTGTGCGTGCGCCGCTCCGATAACGGCGCCTGGACTCCCGTGACCGGCATCGTCGATCCGGGCGAGGAACCCGCCGTCGCAGCCGCCCGCGAGGCGTTGGAGGAAGCCGACGTGCACATCGATGTGCGCCGCCTCCTTTCCGTCGAAGTCGTCGGCCCTGTCACCTACGACAATGGCGACGTCACCACCTACCTGGACGTCGCCTTCGTCGCCCAGTGGGTGAGCGGCGAACCCACCCCCGCCGACGACGAAAACAGCGAGACCGCGTTCTTCCGCGGCGACCAGCTCCCGCCCATGAACGACCGTTTCCGCCGCGCCATCGTCAAGGCTCTGAGCGGTCGTCCCGACGCAGACTTCCTCACCACCTGACGCGGCGTTGCCCGCGCGCGTGCCCCGGCCTCGTCCCCGTGCCGAAACGACTTGTGTTCCTGTCAAACCCCTTGCGGGACTGAAGTCCTAGTGGTGGAATGGGGGTATGGATACACCTAGCAAGATTGCATACTCAGTCACCGCCGACTCCACGGGTGGCCGCGCCGGCACCTCCTCCGTCCCCGCGCTCGGCATCACCCACATCATGCGCG
>ERZ773203.1855-NODE-1855-length-10267-cov-2.964258_pt1 | contig 10267 bp, 9 predicted proteins | sample MGYA00580529_ERZ773203 | MGnify/ENA primary metagenome ERZ773203 (study PRJEB29015, sample SAMEA2738176) | human oral metagenome | biome: human oral; feature: human-associated habitat; material: saliva | place: China | collected 2177 ...
ACAAACTACAATCGTCATAATCGATTGTTTTCCAATAGCATTCATACAAATAGAAGTCACTACACAGCTGACTACATGTTGCTGCTACAGATTTGAAGGAGCGGACAGGGGAGGATCTTTCGGACTTTGTAGACATACAGCGGGCTGCCGCCGTTTCGCCGCCGGCTGACCTTGATGTATCCGACCCTTTTCAGCGCCTCGCCCATGCGTTTGGCCGTGAGCGATTGGCGCGTATAGGCGCCGAGATAGGTCAGGATTTCAGTCGTCGTCAGATAGGAGTAATCGCTGTCGGTGGTTGGTAGCTCGAAGCATCGTAGTAGAAGCTCCATCTCTGCGGTCTGCACTTGGAACGCCTCACTTTCGCGGTACAACTCCGCGATCTCCTCGTCGTTGAACCAATACCGGAAGCCCGATTGCAACAGCGATTTCGCCTCCGCATAAACGGCGTCCATCGAGACGGCCCTTGCCCGGTTGATGTCGATGGAGAGCACCTCGAAGGGCAGAAAACGCCTGCTGCCGGTGGGGTCGGTGAGGAAGTCGTTGCCATTCACCGAGGCCACGAAGCTCGCCATGTGGGGGTGCTCCTCCACGTGCTTATCGTAAGGCATGCGGTACTTGACCATCGGGCAGGTGATCAAGTTCTTCAACTCGTTTTCGTCCCGCTTGTTGAGCGCCTTGAGCTGGTCGTCGATGTTGATAATGAGATTCTGCCCGATGTAGGTCAGCGTGTCCTTCTCCTGTGGATAGATCTTGCCGGTATAGCTGTAATCGTGCAGCTTAGGCGGGCAAAGCAGGTCGAGAAACGTCGTCTTGAATCGCCCTTGTTCACCGGTTAAGACTAGGCAGGTGTGGTTGAGACACTCGCGGTCGTCCATCGCGTTGGCGACTACAGCCACAAGCCATTTTGTCAGGTACAGCAGTCATTACTCCGGGTTACGGACAACGACGCAGTCGGCCAACTCACGGATGGCGTGTGCGTTTGGGTCATCCAGTGCAGCGGCGGGCAAGGCTTTGAAATACGCCTGTATGGGATTGACACGGGGCGAAAAGCTGCTTTCGATGATCGAGTAGATGTTGTCCGGGGACGTCGTGATCCCGGCCTCATTGTCGAGTTCACGGCGCAGCGTGTTGATCTCATAGCGGCCGACCTTCACAAATCGACTATCCTCCCGACCGTGATATTCCACTCGTCCCCAAACGGTGTTGTATCGGAATGCGTAATGCTGAGAGAGGTAGGCCTCGATCTCCCCGTTCTTGGATGAGCGTCCGCCGCTGTCCGGTGTTTTGCTGGTGTTTATCTTGCTTTTATCTACCTGTCTCTTCATGGCTGGCTGGGATGAGTTTTCGGGGGTGAAGGTGTGATGAGCATCCCCGGCATCCAAGCATGCAGCGTTGTCCGGCATAATGTTGCATCTGTTTGCGGCCGATTTCTTCAGAGAATAGGCTTTACAAGGAAGTAATTCGTTCCTCCGATAAGACAAAACGGCCGTGAAAGGAAAGGAGGCCGGGGACAATTCGCAGGCTGCTATCTGCTTTCACTTGCGGCAGTTTTCCGAATGGACGGAAGCGGCGTCCATGCTACACCGGCTGTTTCCTTACTGTTCCATTTGCATCCCTCCTGTTCCCGATTGCGTTGACAGCGTTTTGCGTGCAATTACGTTTGCCGCCGAAAACAGTAAAACCTAAATACCAACCAGAAAACTAATACGTGAAACCATGAAGTATTTGATTATTACGGAGACCGATTGGCTGAGCCTGCGCGATGAGGTGCTGAGCCTTGCGAAATGTTGCCTGAAGGCTTTCGGAGAAGAGTCCAAACACACGGACTGGCTACACAACGGGGACGTCTGCCGACTGCTCGGCATCAGTAAACGCACCTTACAACACTACCGAGACACAAGAGTGCTACCCTTCTCACAGATCGGGCACAAGTGCTATTACAAGCGCGAGGATGTGGAAGCATTACTCCTTACGAAATCGAACAAACCTAAAAACAGACAGATATGATGGAAACAGCAAGAGACTTGAACATGGAGACGGACGAGATGCAGCTGGTTGTCTCGGCACTAAGAAGTGTGGGAAAAAGAATTGTGGAAGTGGCAGAGACGCACAAGCCACTCTTTGCCGGCGAGCTTTTCCTTACGGGAAAGGAAGTGTGCGAACGGCTGTATATCAGTCTCCGTACCTTGCAGGACTACCGGGATAGGAGAATTATTCCCTACACACAGTTTGCCGGGAAAATCCTCTATAAGGCTTCGGATTTGGAAAAGATGTTGGAAGCTAACTATAGCCGGACAAAGACAGTAGACGTCTTGCTAAAGAGAAAATGGCACTAGGAGCATAGAGGAGCTTGCTTCAAGTGCCATGTTTTACTTGGGATTAAGTGGGCTTACATCTATTGCTGTTAGATAAAAGCAGAAGATGGCTTTACTTATATTTTGCCTGCTCGCGTTTAGGCAGAGAGCTTAATACGCGGTGATAGGCGTCGTCTACAAGTTCAAGAATGCGTTCATCGGTCATATCCTGATTGAAATATATCGAAATCCAATGGCGATGATTCATGTGACAGCCCGGACGAACGGCTTCGAATTCAGCTTGCAGCAGCACAGATACGTCGGGCGATGATTTGAGATCACCGAAGTCGAACGCTTCGATATTGACAAAACAAAACCACTTGTCGCCGATGGAGAAGACCAGCAGGTTGCGGTCGTTTTCACTCGTTGCCTTGTTGAAAGGCATCTTTTCTGTTACGCCTTTCAGCGAATGGCAATGGTTGCGAAACGTTTCTATATACAATGATTACAACTAAAAAAAAAGAAAGACCTGCTTAACGACATCCTTGATGAGCTGTCGCTTGTCAAAGCTTCATCTGATAAAATCCCAGGGATAGAAACTAAGGTGGATGACTTGACTCAAAAGGTCGATGCTATCCCCACCGCACCGCCCGAGGCACCAGAGATAGTCATCCCATCTGAAAAACTGAAGAAAGATGTCAAGGACGATGTGTCAGAGTACTTCGACGAACTGCCGAACACGTCTGGTCTACTATCAGATAAGAACATCCGGAAGTTGGGCGATGCCTTTGTCAAGTCGTACTTCGGAGAACTCCAAGAGCATTGGGACAAAAAATACCAAGATGAGAAGACGCAACGAGAAGAGTATCACAAGAAAATTGAAGCTCAAGGCATCCTCACCATAGATCAGCTAGCTAAATGGGCGCCCGAGTTTCCTGTGGAGATACAACGACTCATCCGTTTCATAGGCGTAAACATCTTCAGAATAGACGAGCCTGCCGAGTCTGTCCACAAGGTACTAAAGATTATCGGCTACACCCTGCTCCCTCACTGCACAGAAACCACCGACCTTGAAGTCGTGGCTGCAGTACAAGTGGCAGAAATTCAAAGAGTGGACATTGAAGCAGAAATTATCGTTTGTCTCATATCTCCTCTTTGTCTGGGGAACACCTCTTCTCACTTTCTGTGCTTACCAGTATCAGCCGGTGGTGATGGATCTTGACAGAACCAACCGCATCTTCTATCAGTATGTCATCCTGAACGAGAAGCGTGCAAAGGACTATCAGGAGCTGGACTCGCTTATCCACAACAACGAGTTCTTCAAGAGCTATCGTACGCTTGACCGCTGATAGAGAACCTATCACTGGGGCAATCTCTTGTTAGGAATAATGTTCAGGATAAGAGTGAATACTAAGAATTTTAGTGGCAAGATGAAAATTTCGCCACTAAAATTCTTTTGTCTCGAGAATTAATGTTAAATTCGTAGCCATATTCTGACAATTCCCAAAGAGAAAAGCCGAAAGAGCCGATAATGACGGACGCTTCATTGTATAATGGACAAAAGGTAGACACTTCTTCCGAGTGTCATGGTGCAAGACTTACCTCCGGCACGTCCCCCATCACCATAAACGAAGGTGGGGTGTTGGTGGAGAATGTGCCATTGGCAAACAAGCAATGGTTTGTCCTTCGAGTGTCTTATGGTCAAGTCCAAAAGGCTAAAGATACTATAGAGTCTAATGGTATAGAATGTTATATTCCGTTGCAATATAAGCAAATAATGAAGAAAGGTAAGAAGCGCATCGTTATGGCACCGCTACTACCTTCTTTCGTTTTTGTAAATGCATTAGCTGGGGATGTTGAGAAAATGCTCAGTGGAGACAAGGTTGCCACATTCGAAAGCAAGTCGCTGTTGAGTTTTTACTATGATCACACAACATTTCGCCAAGATGCTCCCAATCTTAATCCGGCACTCGTGGTAAGTGATGAAGCTATGAACAATTTCATCAAACTCACATCTATAAAGAGTCCGCATATTCCCGTCATGTCACCCAACATTCAATATAAGTTAGGAGATAATGTTATTATAACAGATGGGGATTTTAAAGGTGTTCAAGGGAGGGTGGCTCGTATAGCAGGGCAGCAACGAGTTGTCGTTGAACTATTTAAAGGATGCTTGATTGCAACGGCATATATTCCAAAAGAGGCAATGAATAGGGCCGAATAGATTGTATATGGAAAGTTGTCAAAATGAAAGTTCTGAGAAGTCCCCTAACAATAAATACATAGGATTGGTTGATGCCGATCTTCTAGATAATGGGACCCGTCATCCGAACCTTGTGCTGTTAAAATTGGCGGGGTTTTTCAATGATAATGGTCTTCTTTTTGAACTAATTCTGGACCCTAAGATTGACATTTCTCGCTACACGAGGATTTATATGTCTAAGGTTTTTACTTTTACAAAATTACCAGAGTTTTACCAACGTGCAATAGGAACGCCCGATGAGAAGAAAATCCTTTGTGGAGGAACTGGCTTTTATGCGAATGAAACAAATGTATCAACATATCGACAAAGACGCGAGGAGGATATGAAGAGGCTAGAAAATGATGAATACCTCAACACGTTAAGAAATTTTTATGGTGGGAAAAAGTTCGGTATTAGTATGGCTAGACAAATGCCATATTATCATTTATACGATACATTCGTAGAACAGCAGGTATTAAAAGGTTTCAAGCGTGAGAAGTACAAAGATTATCAGAAATATTCCATTGGTTTCTTGACACGAGGATGTGTACGCCATTGCTCCTTTTGCATAAATAAATTAGAAAACAAAATATTACCCTATTCTAGATTAGAATGGTTTCTAGACAATGAACGCGATGACCAAGAAAGGTTGGTGCGACCATATATATATCTTTGGGATGACAACTTCCTGGCTTCTGATCTTTCCGTATGGAAACCTCTTTTACAACAATTGATTGATACGAAGCGACCTTTTCAATTTCGCCAGGGACTTGACGAACGAATGCTAGCACAAAGTCCTAATGGAGAGGAGATGGCAGAAATGTTATCTCGCGCACGTTATCACGGAGATTTCATCTTTGCTTTTGATAATTGGCGTGACCGCGAATTGATAGAACGAGCTCTAAAAATATGGAAACGTCATAATCCCAAGAAGTCCACAAAGTTCTATTTATTCTGTGGTTTTAAGCAGGCACAACACAAAAGAGATATGTTTTATAAAGACATTTGGGAACTTTTTCACCGGATAAAAATTCTCATGCAGTATGGTTGTGTTGGCTATGTTATGAGACATGAAGACTACCATAACGCACCCGTTTCAAATCTTTACATACAAATAGCTCGTTGGTGTAATCAACAGCAATTTTATAAAAAGATGTCTTTCTGGCAATTCTGTTACAGGAACCAATCATATTGGGAAGAGAAAACTTTAAAGGTTGCAGATAGGCCTAAACTTAAAACATTTGAAGATTTTGAACAAGATATTAAGATTGGATATTACGACAAAGTAAAAATGTGCCTTCCCTTAAGGACAGTTATGGAGGTTATGGAGATGTTCCCGATGAGAAGGACTGACTTAATAGAAATGTTCAATTATACCATGGCTGATCTTATTGACGAAGATCTTTGGAATTAGAGACGACATTAATAGTAACAATTATGGCAATTATCATAAAATCTCACAGAGGCAATCTTCCTATAGAAAGCGTTATTGGAATAAACCAAAGCAATCAAAAAGTATTGCAAGGCGAGAAGGATATGTATGAACGTATTGTTCATGATTGTGAGGCCAGTCCTCTTACATGGTATATGTGGTATGATAAGACTTTTAATATATCTTATTGTAGCCAAAATGAAATCCAGATTGATTTTCTTCTCATTTGCAAAGAGGGGGCAATCATCGTAGAGGTTAAAGGCGGAATGATAGAGATTATGAGAGGTTACTATTATTATCGTCGCAAAGGTATTCTAACGGAAATGAGTAGAACTCCATTTAAGCAGGCAGAAAATTACAAATGGGCCTTACTAAATAATAGGATACTACAGAAAGAGAAAATCTTTGTAGATTATGTTTGTGCATTTCCTCATAGTACGTTAGATATTTCTCGCGACAACTCTCAGCCTGGTCTATCACACAAACTATGGAATAAAAATAATCAAAATAGTGATGAATCATTTGCAGACTTCTGTTTGAGAGTGATTCGAAAGGACAAACGTGATAATCGTTATAACCGTAGTTTGACAGAGGAAGATTTAAAAGGTATTGTCAATGCGCTCGCTCTTTCCATAGAAGATAAATACAAATACTCATTAACATCAATACGAGAGGTTCTATATTGGCTTCATATAGACAATCTTAGTATATTGGAAGGATTAAGAAAGAATTCTAGAATATTGATAGAAGGTGGTCCTGGTACGGGAAAGACCACTATGGCAAAGGCATTCATTAAAAGGCACAGTGGGCTAAAAGGTCTATATCTTTGTTGGACCGGTCTGCTCGCGAGCAAAGTACGATTGGATTTAGATACAGAGCGTCTAGATTCATGTGTTGTTAAGACATACAATAATTATATCAAAGAAATAACAAATTCATATTTCGATATTGAAAACAGGTACGGCAAGCCTAACTTTAGAGAAAATTTGCAAACAGCACTACGATGCATCAACAAGATGGATTATGATTACATTATTGTAGATGAAGCTCAAGACGTAGCAGACAAAGGGGTAGATATTCTTTTAGATGAGGTATCAGACATAAGACATGCTGGTCTGAAAGAAGGTCGTTTCCTCGTGTTTTATGACCTTGAACAAGGATACAGCAATGTAGATCGTAATTTAGAAGAGGTGATAAGTATCATAGCTGAGCATGCTGCTTGTTTTGTCCTTGACGAGAATAAACGTGTTCCCACAAACAAATTAATCGTAGAGTATGCAAATAAGGTGTTGAAAGTTGAACATAACCAAGATGCATTTGAAACATATATACGAGCACTTAGAGAAGATAATATTCCTGGACTTACATTTACAACATGTAGTTCTGTAAGGGAAGTAAAGAAAAAAATCAAAGAACATGCTCAATATCTTGCTGAGTACTGTGGAGAAATGTCTTCAACGACTCTGCTCGTTCATTCTGACCTTAAGGACAAAGAAGATGCGGATGAAGACTCTACGTATGATACTATTGCAGAAATGACCGCTTTATTGGTCGAATTGTCAGAAAAAACTATTGATAGAAAATCTAAGAATTCACTAGCCTATACAACAATTCTTAAATATAAGGGACTAGAGGACAATAACATAATTCTTGTCTTACCATACTCTAAGATTAAAAGTTCATGGGAGAATTTTCTCTTTGAAATCTATGTTGGTATGACTCGTGCGATTATGAATCTAGATATTATAATGCTTAAGCAAGATTAATATGCCTCACGAAAACTTTATAAAAAAGACAGAACAAGAAAGTCCTAATTTTGAGGCATTAATATCCATATTAGATCCTCTTAGTGCTCATGTAAAGGAAGGGCGTAAATTTTTAAGCCTTGTAAATCATATTGTAGATTTTTATCTTCTTAGAGATATAGAATCTACAGAGGACGTCAAGATGCCGATTATTTATTTTCCTCTTTGTGAAGAATGGGCACAGCAATTATGTGAAGAATTCGTGGCATTAAAAATCTCTTTGCTTTGGGGTGAAGGAACACGTACAAGTTTGCTTTCATCCTATAAAGGATGTATTTATCTGCCAGAAAAGGTTAGCAAAAAAGGACAAGAGGCATTGGCTAGACAATTTAAGTTTAAGCGGAATGTTGTAAAATATCTTACTAACAATATCCTTGGTTATCCTTCCAAAGAAAATGAAAAGTGTTTCATCTATAGTCGATATTTATCTAACGAATTCCATCTTACTTCAAAAAGCCAAGGACATTATCATTTTTGTCATGATTTAATGGGAAATACATTCTCAACGGCTAAATCAATGATCCTTCTAGGGGAGAATGAAAAAGATGTTTACGATCATATCGAAAAAAATGATGGCGCAGTAAAAGTCCCGAATATTTTCTTGTTTATTCAAAAAGACATGGACGGACGCAATACACCATTATGCATGCAAATGCAGCGCTCAACAATAAATGAGTACAATGAGGACTACGATACAGGTATACATAATGTATGCTTTTTCGTTTTTTCTCAAAAACCATATAGATTGCAACGAATCTATGAGAATAAGCATAAATTTGTAGAGCGCCTACAACGTGAAAAAGTGACTGAAACACGAGACTTCATATCCTTCACAAAGGAGGAAATGGACTATCTGTTTAATCGGAAGGAATCCGATATAAGCATTTACAACTTAGAGTATAATAATGACTCTGAGTTACATCACGTCAAAGATGCCTTTGATTTTATGCTCGAGGATATTGATATTCGACACGAGGTAAAGTTACGAAATCAATTAGCAATTAGCTTTACTGAGCAAAGTAGAGCAAAAATTAAAAGACAAATTTTAGCCCAAAACCCAGAGGCAAACGAGGAGTATATTGATTATTTCTTGCAGTTTATAAGGAATAAATATGAAAAGGACCTTAGTTCTGTATTACTCGAATGGATAAACTTCCATCAAGTTGCCGTAGTATTGGATTATAATGTGGAGCCATATTATAAGAGTCAATTAAAGGATTTCCTTGAGTCAGAATGCGGAGCTACCTTCGTTAAATTTTATACATTTAAAAATTTCAAGGTACATAAAGAGAAATCTGTGTTTTTAAACTCTATCGCGGAGAATAAAATTCTAGTGCTATCGATGTTGAACCATTGCACAGGACACAATTGGGTCATATATCCTAACTCCTTTGATCAGTATCATCTTAATTCCGGACAAAGCGTCCTGCAAGTAAACAACAGAATCGTTTTTGACCCACGATTTAGTTGGTATGTATATCGTTATGCAGAACAACAAAAGATGCTACTAAATTCCAATTTCCGTATTAAATACATGAAAAGTGGAATCAGTATTCCGCCCAAACCTGTTGGTTCTGAGCCTAAAGAAGACGAAGACGAACAAGATATCCGAAGTCGGCAATCATCAGGTAGAGAGCAAAATAGAGTTTCCATTTCATTCGGTCCTCGGCAACATAAGACACTCGATGAGAATGATCTGGTTATTTGCAGATTAGGAAATGATATGACTATCGATACCATTTCTGGTCTTATGCGAAATTTCGAAGAACCAACAGAACTCGAAATACAACCATTAGAAGATTTCTACCAACCACTTGAAATTTTTGTAGATAATGCGGAACGCAAAACGGGAGACGGAGAAACTCTAATGAGAAATAATTCCAAGTACGGTCTTTCCGATAAAGAAAAAAACTCATCACGAGAAATGTGGAAAATACTGTTGGAACATCGAGTTGCAGAATCTAGTGAAAAAGATGTTTATGATGAAATCATGAAGACCTTACTTCCCATAGAAAGAATTCAGTTTGTTTCCTTCAAGCGGTGGCTTGATCCATCAGAAAACTCAATACTTCCTCGTAGCAGACGTATGCAAAAAAGGGTTATTGAAGAATATCTTCAGATAGAAGGATTATACACAAGAATTCTGAGACACAGGAAGTCACGAACAAGCACAAACACAGAAGGAAAGAATACGATTTTCAGAACGTTTCTGACTCATTGTTTATTAGAACAAGACATGCAAAAAGCATATATGGGATTAAGCTATGAAGTTCGCGACTATCTTAACATTGCAGATGGAAACGACATAAAGGATATTGTCAATCTTATAAAAGAAGAAACATTAAATCTCAAACAGATAAAATCTATAAAGTATGATCAGAAATAAAAGAGATTCTTTGGAAACTTTCATCCGAGAACAACTGATCGGACCTGGAGGTTGCGGCAACAACTTTGGAATATATCCTTCTCATGAAGGTGAAGAAGAGCCTGTATG
>ERZ773203.1856-NODE-1856-length-10262-cov-3.792103_pt1 | contig 10262 bp, 8 predicted proteins | sample MGYA00580529_ERZ773203 | MGnify/ENA primary metagenome ERZ773203 (study PRJEB29015, sample SAMEA2738176) | human oral metagenome | biome: human oral; feature: human-associated habitat; material: saliva | place: China | collected 2177 ...
AAGGTCGCATCACTACCCGTCAGTTAACGATGACAGCACTCTTTGTCGCATTGATAGCCGTAGGTGCTTTTATACGGGTACCATTACCTAACTGTCCGTTTACATTGCAGATCTTATTTACCACATTGGCGGGCATTGTCTTAGGTAGTCGTTTAGGCGCTGCTAGCGTAGGCATTTATATTGTACTGGGCCTTATCGGCGTACCTATCTTCACCTCTGGCGGCGGTCCTGGTTATATTTTGCAACCTACCTTTGGCTATTTGATTGGCTTTATGGTTGGTGCTTATGTTGTGGGGCGAATTGCTGAATCAATGGATACCTTATCCTTTAAACGATTATTAGTGGGCTCTATATTAAATCTATTAATTGTATATGGCCTTGGCATGGTCTATCTATATTTCATCATGAACTTGTATTTAGGTAAACCAATTGGCGTTGAAGCTGTTATTATTACTTGCTTCTTAATTCCAGTAGGTCCAGATATTTTCCTATGTGCTGTAGCAGCATCTTTAGGTAAACGAATCGTCAAAGAACTACACCACTAATAGAATGCGTTTACGAGGATATATTAATTGTACAGATAATCTAATTAAATAGATATGATTATTAGCATACAGTTTGTATTTCTAGATTTACATAACAGTATAGAACTTAAACGTATAGAATTTGAAAGTATAGAACTTAAAATATAGAATGTAAGATATATGTAACGTAATCATTCTTAATAAAAACGAGGCGTATAGCCTCGTTTTTATTTGTTTAATTCTGTTTTATGGATATACATATCCTAAAATTGGTTCTGCAGATTTGATTTTTGTAATTTCTACATATGGTTGTTGACGGCCGTGGAAGTCTCGAGTAGATACTTTACCTTCGATAGACACCCATTGCTCGTTTTGTAAGCTATCTCCGTCTGTTTTGTATGCAGTCATGCCGATAGGGGCAACGTCAGCGATACAGCAAGCCATAGCCATGCGAGAAATAGTAAATTCGTTAGCCTTTAATGTATTATCTTCACGATTTACATAGCCTGTCATATATACAGTGTAATCTTTATATTGTTCTGCATTAGATCCGACTTTTACAATAGTTTGATAGAAATTATCGGAGTTTAAAACGATTTCTTTTTTTTCTTTAGAAATGCCCGGTTCCTTGCTTTCACTATTAACCGTAATAACCTCACCAATAGCATCGTTTGTAAAGTCAAAGTTATTCGTATCGTCATTTACGCGAACCGCACCGTGAACGCCTGTAGATGGAACGAGTACTGGTGGAACGATGAGCAATACAATAGGGATGATAATAGGAACCACAGATTTCCAGTTGTGTTTGTAATATCTTGATGGAGCCCAAATAATCGTCGCTAGACCGCCTAAGATGAGGGCCACGCTGCTAATACCGAGTAAAAGCTCATAACGTGGTGCAATGTAGTTTAAATAACGTCCTGTCACAATGAGGTATACACAACAAATACCTAATGTGAGATACAGCAAGCCTTTCACGATGGAAAAGCGGTCTTTTAGTCCTAATGTCATGAAATTATCTCCTTTTGTAATCATTAGCTTAAAAGAAATTGATATACTAGAGCCGCTAGATAGGACATAACGGCAATGGTTATGCTTAGTCGCACAATAAATGCGGTAGGCATATATTGTTTTAATATATACACATTTTTGATGTCTAACATAGGCCCCAAGATGAGGAAGCCCATAACTGAACTAATCGGGAATAGGGTACTTAAAGATTTACCAATGATAGCATCCGATGTAGAACAAATAGAGAAGAAGAAAGCCAATACTAATAGAATTGGAATGGCGGCGAAGTCTGGTAATGTAAAACCTGCCTTAAGTAGCCATGGTTTACCATATACTTGGACTACAGATAATACGCCAGCTGCCATGGAAAAATAGAATAGGAGTTGGGAAAACTCTTTTTCCATATGCATTAACAGTCGTTTCTTATTAATATGCTTAGTTTTAGCTGATTCTAAGACGATTTCTTCGTAGCTAAGGCTCTGAGGCGTTCTTACTTTCATCGTGGATGTAGAGAGAGACCAGAATCGGAAGGATAGGGCCACTAGTAAGGCCACACCTAGGCCTAAAACGATACGCCACAGGGATAGCATAGGATTGTCGGGAAATGCATACCACGTAGAGAGTATGGTAACGGGATTGATGATTGGACTAGCAAGCATAAATAGGAGCGCTACCGATAGAGGGATACCTCTATCTACGAGTGCCTTAAATAGTGGAATGATGGCACAGTCACAGATGGGTAATGCAAAACCACTAATCATAGCAGCACCGTAGCTTTTCCAAGAGTGATCGCCTAAGAGTTTCAATAACACCTTTTGAGGTACAAAGTAGCGAATGATCGTTGAGCCCACGGTTCCTAGTAGGAGGAACGGAATTGCTTCGATGATGAGGCCCGTAATAATGGCAAAGCATTGATGTATGGAGTACGGAATATCGTGTCGAAAGGCAGTAACTAATAGTATATAAGTAGTAATACCGATAATTAATAAAGTAGGAATTAGGCCCCATGTTGAATTTCGACATAATTGTTCTACCTTTTCTGGAGTAGGCTTTGTAACAATCTTTGCTTCACCGTTATAGGTGCGCAATAAAGCGTGATGTGTAGGCGTTTCTGTGATGATACAGTCTGCACTATATAATTGACTTGTAGCATCATTTCCCAAACCAGGTAATATGGTTGATACAAATTGATCTGTACAAATATATAATACCTTTTCTATTTGTAATAGATGGCTTAGTTTTTCACTATATAATAAGGCTTCTAATTGGTGAAAGCCGAGCATGCCGTTCCACTCAATCCAAATTTCTTTGGGGTTGATTCGCTCTATATAGTTTGCAATTTCACTAGCTATAGTGTCGTAAGTAGATGGATTCGTAGGGCTGATAGCACTCAATGTATCTGCATCGAGTTGCAATGGCTTTTTGATAAGCTCTACACTGCCTTCTTCAGCACTAATCAGTGCTGTACCGCCTAGTTTTTTTCGGTGTTGTACTTGTTCGTTAATGAAGGAGCTTTTACCAGAGCCAATGAAGCCTGTAACGATATAAACTGGTATCATGATTGACACACTTCGTTATGCACCATTGGTACATTAAAATCTGTACCGATAACGACTAAGCTATAATCGGTAGACTCACTCGGTGTAAGGGAACAGTAATGTGTGCCATACTGAAGTTCGTGAGGTCCTTCTGTGGTCGGTACAATACCTTTTGCACGAAGTACTGTATCTGGCATGCCTTCTAATATGGTTTTCCATTGTAAGAGGCTGAGAGTGCGCAAATCTTTAAAGGTATGACTCATAAATAGATGTTCATCATGCAAGCAGTTGTCGTCGTGACAATGATAGAGTCGTTTGATGTAGTCCCGTAGGGAAAGGGTATCCCATGCTTCTTCATGGATTGGCGTATTAGGCGCAAGGTCGCGAATCATATGTTTTGTAATGCTTGTTTGTTGAATATCCTCTGTATGGCTCAAGAAGATCGCATCGCTATGGGTAATTTGGTCTTTAAAGAAGAGTCCAAAGTTTTTGATAAACATAGGTGCTTGCATAGCATCAACAGTTGTAACTGAAGCATGAACGTAGGCGGACTTTGCAATTTCTTCATCGTTACAAGTATGGATGATTTCACTTAATTTGCTGACGCCAGATGGTTCGATATAGATAACATCAAATTCGTTGTTTTGGAGAATATCGAGTAATGCTTGTTGAAAATTACCTTGTAAGCTACAACAAATGCAGCCAGATGTAACTTCGCGAACGGTAGCACCTGATTTGGAGAGATTTACCGCATCGAGGCTTGTTTCGCCAAAATCGTTTTCTATGATGAGAATTTTATCTGTAGATTTATGTTCTTTTAGTATATGTTGTAGGAATGTTGTTTTTCCAGATCCGAGAAATCCGGATATGATAACTATTGGAATCATATACACCTCCTGAGTAATGTAAACACAGTATACACCTATAGGATAACACAGAAAATACTCCCTGGGGTATATAGAAAATCATGAACATATCAGGAATTAACTGACTTTTTTAAAATATTTGGGGTATATACTTTATATGAGTATACTGGCAAGTGTAGTTGATATTCATAATTATTTGTAAATAAAAGGTGCATACCTTATGTAATATATATGACAACATACTCCTATTTGGATAAATATTTATTTACATATTTTGATGAATTTATAAAAAAATCCCTCCTAATAGATCATTCAGTGAGGGGAGCTCAACTGAATGATCTATTAGGAGGGATGGAGAGAGACTATATTATTGTAATTTTGCTAGTAATGCTTTGAGATATACATACACATTCTCTACAGATGGTAAGTGGACCCGTTCTGTTGGTGTATGTGGGCTTACGATTGTAGGACCAAAGCTGATCATTTGTGTATTTGGCAATATGCCTTTCAATAAACCACATTCAAGGCCAGCGTGAACAGCATTTACATTGGCTGGTGTTTCGAACATTTCGTTATGTAAGGAAATGGCTTGCTCTTCTAATTTAGAGCCTTTGTCGTATTCCCATGCAGGGTAGCCGCCAGTGCGCTCTGCAGATACGCCAAGAGCTTTAGCAAGAAGCATCATTTTCTTAGTCAAGAATTCAAGGCTATTGCTGTTGGAGCTGCGGATGGAAATAATCACTTCTAGTGTATGGGCATTTTCACGAACAATGGCAATATTGTTAGATGTTTCTACAAGGTTTGGAATGGATTTACTTACAGAGTGAACCCCATCTTGTGCAAGATAGATATACGTGATAAGTGCTTCTGCTGTGTCATCTGCGTATACAACTTCTGGAATCGCCACATCTTCTACCACGAATTTGAGACCTGGGTCTGCCACTTCATATTCATGTTGGTATTGTTTTTCTTGGTATGCCAGCAATGCTTTAATGGCGGACACATCTTCGGAGAGTACAGATAATACAGCTATAGATTTAGATGGAATAGCATTATGTTTAACGCCACCTTCGAAGGACGCCAAGCTTACAGGATATTGTTGTTGAATATCATAGAGTACACGAGTTAATACTTGGTTGGAGTTTGCTCGTTGCTCGTTGATTTCGATACCAGAGTGACCGCCTTTAAGGCCAGTTACAGTGATGGACAAGCCCGCATCATAGCCTGGTTGGTTGTTATCGCGTAACAATGGAATGTTTACATGTACGTGGCAACCGCCAGCACAGCTAACAGTAAAGTCATGTTCTACCTCTGTATCAAGGTTGATGAGGTAATCACCAGTTACTTGACCTTCTTTAAGCGCAAAAGCACCGTCCATACCAGTTTCTTCGTTAGTAGTGAACAGTAATTGCATAGGGCCATGTTGTTGGCTTTCATCTTCGAGGATAGCGAGCATCATAGCAGCACCCATGCCGTTGTCGGCACCTAAAGTAGTGTGATCAGCACGCATCCATTCGCCTTCGATGATGTTAGCAATTGGATCTTTAGCAAAATCATGGTTAGAATCATGATCTTTTACACACACCATGTCGATATGACCTTGCAAGATGATACTTGGGCGGTTTTCATATCCTGGAGATGCAGCTTTTTTGATAACTACATTGAAAATTTCGTCTTGGTGAACTTCAAGACCTAAGTTTTTAGCGAAGTTTACGATGTAATCGCTAATGCCTTTTTCATTGCCAGATTCGCGAGGAATTTGGCTCATTTCTTTAAAAATTTCTAATACGCGTTTTGCTTGAACGATTGTTTCCATAATGGTACCTTTCATTCTCTTGTAAATCATATATGTATTATCTAATAAAAGTCCTTATAACTAGCGGTATACAACAAGGGCCTAAGTGAATGATTAGTTTGCTTAGATTGCTTGTTTTCGCCTCTTATAGTAATGACTTTCACAGACATACATAGGGAATATATAAATAATTAGTATATATATAGTTATATCACAATAATGATTATTAGCATAGCTAATGCAGAGACTAGCTATATAGGAATTATATTGTATAATGAGTGTATACGATTAACGATTTAATAAATCCATTCGATTTTAGAAGGTTGGTGAACTAATGCAACATGACAGTCGCAATATCAGTATGCTTATGGATTTTTATGAGATGACCATGGCACACGGCTACTTTACGAAACAAGAAAAAATGGATCGCGTCGCATTTGACGTTTTCTTTAGACGCAATCCAGACAGGGGTGGCTTCGCCATTTTTGGTGGTCTCGAGCAAATCGTTGAGTACATTTTGAATTTACACTTTGATGAACGTGACATTGCTTATTTGCGCGATCAAGGCATTTTTAGTGATGAATTTTTAGACTATTTGAAAGAGTTCTCCTTCACAGGCGACGTGTACGCATTCCCGGAAGGCTCTATCATTTATCCCAATGAACCGGTGATTACTATCGTAGCACCTCTCATAGATGCACAAATCGTAGAAACTGCAGTGCTTACTATGATGAACCATCAATCCTTAATTGCTACAAAAGCTAACCGTATTGTTCGTGCCGCAGATGGCCGAGTGGTAGCCGATTTTGGAGCTCGTCGTGCTCATAATGTGGATGCTGCCGTATATGGTGCGCGCGCTGCTTATATTGGTGGTGTAGCATCCACTGCAACTGTACTAGCAGGGCAACAGTTTGGTATTCCTGTAAGCGGTACTATGGCCCACAGTTGGGTTATGTATCACGGCTCTGAATACGATGCTTTCAAGGCTTATGCTGAGGTGTATCCAGATAATGCTGTATTCCTTGTAGATACTTATGATGTATTAAACTCTGGTGTACCTAATGCAATTCGGGTTGCTAAAGATGTATTAGAACCTATGGGTAAACGGTTGAAAGGTATTCGCCTTGACTCTGGTGACCTTGCATATTTGGCTAAGAAAGCACGTCGCATGCTAGATGATGCAGGATTGGAGGATTGTAAGATCATGGCTTCTAATAGCCTTGATGAATATACGATAACATCGCTCCTCCTTCAGGATGGTCCTATCGATATCTTTGGGGTAGGTGAAAGACTCATCACCTCTAAGAGTGATCCTGTATTTGGCGCTGTATATAAGATTGCAAGCGTTGAGAAAGATGGTAAATGGGAACCACGTATTAAGATTTCTGAGGCCGTTGAAAAGATTACAAATCCAGGTCTTAAAAAGGTGTACCGCGTATACAATGAAAAGGGGCGTGCCATTGCAGACCTAATGACTTTGTTACGTGAGGTGCCTGATACAGAGGAGCCATATCGTTATATTAACCCTGAGCAACCTTGGCGTGAATTATACTTTGAAAACTGTACTTTCAAAGAAATGAAAGAGCTCATTATCAAGGATGGTAAATTGATTAAAGAGTTACCAACCCTTGAGGAAATTCGTCAATATGTTAAAGACCAATTGGCTAATGAAATTTGGCCTGAGGAACAACGTTTTGAAAATCCTCATCGCCATTACCTTGATATGAGCCCAAGCTATTATCAATTAAAACTTGATTTATTGAACCGTATTTATCGGAAAAAATAGGAGGGCCTATGTTAGAAAATCCACAAGCTACAAAGGATGCCCTCATTCAATGGATTCGAGATTACTTTAGTCAAAATGGCCCTACTTGTAGTGCCGTTGTCGGTATCTCAGGCGGTAAGGATTCAACTATTGTAGCCGCTCTTTGCAAAGAAGCCTTAGGGGCAGATCGAGTAGTAGGTGTTCTCATGCCTAACGGCGTTCAATCCGATATCGACGATGCCAAGGCTGTAGTAGAGCATTTAGACATTCCTCATATGACGGTTAATATTGGTGCTGCTTACGAAGCCTTAACACAAGCTATTGTTCAAGGTGAAGGCTATGACGTTGTAACGGGTAGAAACGATTTGTCTCGAGATGCAGCTATTAACACGCCACCTCGACTACGGATGGCAACCCTTTATGCAGTAGGGCAAAATTTGCCAAATGGGGCACGCGTAGCTAATACTTGTAACGGTTCTGAAGATTATGTGGGATACTCCACCAAATTTGGTGATAGTGCAGGGGATTTTAGTCCTCTTGCACAACTCGTTGTAGAAGAGGTTCGTCAAATTGGGAGACTTCTTGATATTCCGTCCTACTTAGTTGATAAAGTGCCCAGTGATGGACTCAGTGGTCAATCAGATGAGGATAAATTAGGATTTACCTATGCTGTTTTGGACCGCTATATCCGGACTGGTGAAATTGAAGATTTAGCTACGAAGGAACGTATTGATCGTTTGAACCGCATCAATAAGCATAAGCTCGATTTAATGCCATCTTTTGATCCAAAACGTTAAGTGACAGGAGAGTTACAATAGATTATTTACTTATATAGTGATAGTGGAGGTAATATGGAGACAAAAATCGCTTTGATTGGCACAGGCGGAACGATTGCAGGGAAAGGTGCTTCTGATACAGATTTGACGGGTTATACAGCAGGTGTGCTTGGGCTTGATGAAATCTTAGCATCTGTACCTGGCACGGAACCATATGGCCCATATACATATACTCAGTTTAGTAATATTGAAAGCTCCGATATTACCGTAAAACACTGGTTAGACTTGTCTAAGCTAGTGCAACAATTAGTTGATCAAGATGATATTGGCGGTGTTGTTATTACTCATGGCACAGATAGCATGGAGGAAACAGCGTACTTCCTTAATCTTACTGTACATACTGATAAGCCAATTGTCGTTACTGGTTCTATGAGGCCAGCCGGTGCTATTAGTGCAGACGGTCCTATTAACTTATTACAAGCTATTCAAGTGGCTAGAACTCCTGAAACGGCAGGAAAAGGTGTTGTAGTCGTTTTAAATGGTTATATTGATGGTGCACGTGATGTATCTAAATGTAATACGACGAATGTAGCAACCTTTGATAGTCCATTAGTAGGTCATCTTGGTATTGTACAAGATGGAGTAGCTCATTATTATAAAGCGTCCACTCGTTGTCATACTAAAGATTCTGAATTCGATGTGAGGGATCTAAAAGAATTGCCACGGGTAGTGATTTTAACTTGCTATGGTGGTATGGATGATATGGTGCCTATGAGTGTGGTAGCTACCAATCCAGAGGGCTTGATTTTGACTGGCCTTGGTCATGGTACAATCCCACAAAATGTACGCCAAATTACGTTAAATACATCATTCCCAACTGTTCGTGCCTCTCGTACGGGCAGTGGTATGGTATCTGCAGTTCCTCAAGATACATTGGCAGGGTATCTCGTAAGTGACACTTTGAGTCCACAAAAGGCCCGCATTCTATTAATGTTAGGTCTTACAAAAACTAAAAATCTTAAAAAGTTACAACAATTCTTCTATACATATTGATGGAAATTGAAATAGAATCTCAAATTTAATTTGATATTCATTTTCAACTGTTATATTGTGTATAACAGTTTTATATGCAATAAACCGCACATCCCGATCGCCTAGGATGTGCGGTTTTATTTCTGTATAGATTTATTAATGGCTATGCTTACTCAGCGCCAATAGCGTTTGATAGCGCTCTTTGTACGCCTACATAGACTGCCTTGGCTAAAGTATCGCCAAAGAGGGAGAAGGAGCCTGCGTCGGTTAAGACGTCTCCATTTGTATCGATGGTGAGAATGACGCCATCTGTCGAAGTACCTGTAGCAGTGGTTTTACGTTCTTTTGTGAGGGCCTCAGGAATATCCTCATTGATAAATGGATAGAGTTTCACACTTTCAGCGTCCCAATCTTGAAGGGCTGCAGTTTTAGCCTCTGTAATGGTCATGATTGCTTTCACCATGGCGCTATCAGTTAAAGCCTTATTTGTAAAGACGAGGATGTTGATTGTGCCAGGCGTTACAAATTCCCCGTCCCGCTCCTCATAGCAATAGCCTGTGCCTGCACGATGGGCTGTTTTTTCGTACCCTGCTGTAACGATAGTTTCTACGATAGTATCTTTTTCCTCGACCTTGGCGTAGGCGTGGAGTGTCATTGTAGCAGATGTGAGAAGTGCTGTACTGAAATGGACTGGCGTATCAATTTGCTCGAACTCTTGGGCTAAATAGTTGGCTACTGAGCCACCTGGTAAATCGTGTTCTGTTTCGATTTGGTATGTTAATTGTTGGTTGCGCACGGCGAGTGTGTGGTGATAACCACCGTTTAATTGTCCGCTAGACAGGGAATAGTGAATATCATCAAAGTGCACTGTAACGGAGTGTAGCTCCTTGGTTATATAACCACCGGTAGCAAGCTCTTGTGGTGCTTCGTATGGATTGTTTAACATGTAAGTCTC
>ERZ773203.1857-NODE-1857-length-10262-cov-2.532282_pt1 | contig 10262 bp, 7 predicted proteins | sample MGYA00580529_ERZ773203 | MGnify/ENA primary metagenome ERZ773203 (study PRJEB29015, sample SAMEA2738176) | human oral metagenome | biome: human oral; feature: human-associated habitat; material: saliva | place: China | collected 2177 ...
GGATACCTCGGCTCTCTTTCTGATCTTGCGGGAGTGCGGGTTCTGGAGCATTCAACACTCACCGGTCCCAGCCAGGGGCGTGTGTATGATGCGCGTGAGAAAGCCGCGAACCGGATTTCTTCCGCAGTAAGTACCCCGGCTGCCTGTGATTGGTGCGGGATCGATACCGATAACGAGGCCCTCAAACGAACCGTGGACCTTCTTGGGGGAGCGGCGATGGACCTGCGCAGTGGCCGCTGGGCTGAAAAGATTGCCTCCGCTGCCGGTTTGGAGTGGCAGATTCCCGGGGATTCATCCTCGGAGGGTGGGCCTGAGTGCGTTGCATACTTTGATGGCCGAGGCGGCGGCCTCGACCTTGCCGGTCTTCCTGCGCTCACCCGCAGGAAAGTTGGCCGCGGAAGTGTCTGGTATGCAGCTGCGGACTTTGATGCCTTGACTCGCTCGGTCCTGCTGCGCTTGTGGACGACCTACACGCGAATTCTCCCTGTGTGCCCAGATCTTCCTGAAGGTGTGGAAGCTCAAGAACGTGAAGGCTTCCTCTTCATTCTCAACCACTCTGATCGTGCGGTTGAACTCGCTGGGATTGTGGGTCAAGATCTTCTCAGCGGAGCTGAGTGTACGGGACACGTTCTTCTTGCCCCGCGATCAGCGATGGTTATTAAACGATAGGAGAAGGCCCGTGGGGGATACTGGCAGCGCGTCTTCAGCTGTTCGCCTCCACGAACTTTCTGTGGATTCGCTTCCCGCCAAGACTCGAACGGTCTTAGAAGGTATCGATCGCCTGCTGGTCTACTCAATTCCGATGCGCCTGCGCTTTCGCAATATCGAGGTGCGCGAAGGTCTTCTTCTGCACGGTGAATACGGGTGGGGAGAATGCGCACCTTTCTGGGATTACGACCCGCGTGAATCCTCGACGTGGCTTGCTAGCGCATTGGAAGCTGCCCGAGAAGCTCCACCGAGGCCTCGGCGCGAAAAAGTGCCGCTCAACGTGACAATTCCGGTGATTTCGGCCGAAGATGCGCGCAAGCGAGTATTCGATAATCCGGGTTGTGCGACTGCAAAAGTCAAGGTTGCAGATACCCGTTCTGACCTTGAGGGCGATTGTCAACGTGTCGAGGCCGTCGCTGAAGCTCTGGCTGAATTGCATGGGGCCTCTGCGAAGGTGCGTATTGACGCCAATGGTGCGTGGGACAGGGAAACTGCTCTGACATGGATTGCTCGCCTAAACCGCGCAGCCCACGCTGCGGGTGGTCTGGAGTACGTTGAACAGCCGTGCATGGCCGTTGAAGACCTTGCGTGGCTGCGGCGCAAACAAGAGGTTCCTCTCGCAGCTGATGAATCGATTCGCCGCGCGGAAGACCCGCTCAAGGTTGCTCGCCTTGAAGCGGCTGACGTTGCCGTTATCAAAGTTGAACCTCTGGGAGGGGCGGGTGCAGTTCTCCAGTTGGCCGAGGAACTGCCCATGCCTTTGGTGATTTCTTCGGCCTTGGAAACCAGTTTTGGTTTGGATTGCGCGGTTCGGGTGGCCTGCGCATTAGATCAGGAACCACGCGCATGCGGCCTGGGCACGGCCTCGCTATTGAGCGGCGATACCGCGGTCTCACCTGTGCACATAGTTGATGGAAATATGATTCCCACCGATCTTGCTGTCAACGAAAGCCTGATTACGCCCTCAGCACCCGATTCTCAGCTCTGTGAATCCTGGGTGAATCGACTTAATGCAATGGCATCCCACCGTTAAAGATCAAGAATAGAAGTAGAAGTATGTACCCCTCACAAGCTTTGGCTGAGTGCATCATTGATTCCCTGATTTCCGGTGGAATTCGCGATTTTGTGTACTGTCCCGGATCACGAAATGCGCCCTTTGCCTATGCGCTTGCGCGGTATGACTCTTTGAATGAGAGCCCAATCCGTGTGCATGTTCGCCTGGATGAACGTTCGGCTGCGTTTTTTGCCCTTGGGCTCACGCTCGGGGAAGGCATTGGTTCCCCCGCCGCGCGTGCCTGCGTGATTACCACCTCGGGAAGTGCCGTCACGCATCTTTATCCTGCGATGAGCGAGGCGTTTTATTCTCATCTTCCTCTTGTTGCTATTAGTGCGGACCGTCCCGCTGAATTGCATGGCGTTGGGGCGTCCCAAACCATGACTCAGCAGGGAATTTTTTCCGACCGCGTCGTGGACGAATGGGATTTTTCGTCGGACACCGCTGAATTGGCCAGTGTTCCTGGCCGTGTTGCACGTGCACTTGCAGCTGCCGCTGGTCGTCCCTCCGGTACTCCAGGTCCAATCCACTTCAACTGCGCCTTCCGCGATCCGCTTACTCCCAGCGACGAGGCCGAGGCTCCTGAAAGCCTTCAGCTTAGGGAAAATCGCGGCGGGGGAGTCGAGGTCTACCCGTCCCAGATTGTGCGTGAACCGAGTGCGGAGGGGGTGCTCAAACCCGATCTTGCAACGGTTGTGATTGCCGGTCACGGTGCACAGGACACGGTGTTGCGCTGGGCTGAGCGCTCGCGGGTACCGGTTTTTGCTGAGCCTATGGTTACCGGCGTGAGCAGTGAAGTCCTCGTTCCCTTCCAGCAGACTCTGTGTGCGGATCCTGATGTTGTCGCACGAATCGCTCAAATTGTTGTCACTGGGCGTCCAACATTGTCGCGTCCGATCCAGAAACTTCTGGCTTCTGATAAGCGCGTCATTGTTGTCTCTCCCTATGCGGCGTGGACGGATCTGCATGGCATGGCATGCTGCGTTGTTTCTTCCCTCACCCAATCTGATCGCGTGGATGCAGCCATCCAAAGTTCTTTGTGTGAAGACTTGTCTGCGCGTGCTCAATCGGTGGCTCGCGGGGTTGATGAACTGATCAATTCCTATGGTGATGAGCTCAGCGAAATTGGCGTTCTTGATGCCCTGTGGCAAGACTGCTCTCATATTTTCCTTGGCGCATCGAATCCTGTCAGGGTCGCGGACCTCATTGCTGGGCGCCACGGCTACGATCCGCAGGGGAATTCTGAGCGCGGTCCGCGGGGTCCCCAGCGGGTGTGGTCGAGCCGAGGACTTGCGGGAATTGATGGAAATGTGTCGACGGCTCTTGGCTGGGCGCGCGCATTGGAAGAATCATATGAATGCCCGCCAACGGTTCACGCCGTAATGGGGGACTTAACTTTCTTGCATGATGCCTCTGGGATGGGAATGCCTCTCGGAGAGGAATTCCCCCGCTGTCGGGTCATTGTCCTGGATGACCGGGGAGGCTCGATTTTTGAGAGTTTGGAGCATGGTCAGCGTGCTTCGAAGGCTGTGTATGAGCGCTATTTCGGAGTCGCTCAGCGCGTGGATATCACTGCGCTTGCTCAGGCGTATGGGGCGAAGATTCGTCGTGTGAGTTCAATGCTGGAGCTTCGAGCGATTTTGAATACAGAAGCTGATGGGCTGGAAGTACTGCAGCTCTGCGTCTCTCGACCGACTGAAGATATTGCATTTTTGCGATCGTTGTAGGATGCTAATGTAACGATTTGATAACGAAATGAGATGGGTTGGTCATGAATCCAGAAGAAACCACTCCTCAAGGTGATGCGCGCTTTCAACCTGGCGCGCAAGAACCCGCCCAGCAATCGGCCTCGCAAGAAAGCGGCGCGTCTGTGCCGATGCAGCACGAAACTGCGCCGCTCCCTGCAGTAACTCCCGCCGCTTCTCAAAGTGAAGCAGCATATAACCCTGGTTCTGCTCATGCTCCTGCTTCTGCTCAGCCCCCTTCATCCGAGGCCTCGGCAGAAGGAGAAACTTTAGCTGGAGTTCCCGCAGGTCCGGCCCCCACTCTTCTTGAGACGCATAACCCCCGCCGCGGGCCCGGCTGGGGAGCGCTTGTCCTGGCGATGGCCTGCACCGCAGGCCTAGCCATCGGAGGCACCCTGGTCATTGGGCAAAACCTGCATTCTTCAGTGACAACCCCGCTGGTCAGTCAGACTTCTGCACCGGCTCAGGGCAATTCCGCTGGAACCGCAGTTGATTGGGAGAACGTCGCAAAAACCGTATCTCCCGCTGTCGTCACTATTTCTGTTTCGGCTCAGAATTCCTCGGGAATTGGCTCGGGTGCGATCGTTGATTCGGCTGGAAATATCGTCACCAACTACCACGTCATTTCCTCGGTCGTTGATGGAAGTGGACGGATTCAAGTAACCCTCACTGATGGCCGAATCTACGAAGCAAAGATTGTTGGTACGGACAAGAGCACCGACCTTGCGGTAATCCGTTTGGTGAATCCGCCTTTGGATCTTGTTGCTGCCCAGTTCGGGCAGTCCTCTGATCTCAAGGTTGGTCAGCCCGTTATGGCCATTGGTTCGCCGCTTGGGCTCTCGAACACGGTGACGACGGGTATTATCTCTGCTCTCAATCGTCCTGTTCAGGTGCAGGCCTCGGAATCGCAAAACCAGGACAACTCAAAGGATCCCTTCGGTCAGCTTCAGCAGCAGGGTAACCAGAGTCAATCGATCACAACGAATGCCATCCAGGTTGACGCCTCGATCAACCCCGGTAACTCCGGTGGGCCGCTATTTAATGAACACGGCCAAGTGATCGGCATCAACTCGTCAATTGCATCGCTCTCCTCATCGTCGAACTCTGAAGCGGGATCGATCGGTCTGGGATTCGCGATTCCTTCTGACTTGGTCGTTTCGGTTGTCAATCAGCTCATTCAAAACGGAACAGTTGACCATGCTCGCTTGGGCGTCACTGTCAGTACCGGTGCCGCGCGAGTAGGCAACGACACCCGTGCGGGCGCGCAGATTTCTGGTGTGAGCCAGGGGTCTGGGGCTGAAGCTGCAGGCTTGAAGGCTGGGGACGTGATCACCAAGATTGATGGGAACACTGTCACCTCGGCGCAGTCCTTGGTCGGTTATGTCCGTCGCTACACGGGCGGCCAAGAAGTGAGCGTCACCTACGTGCGTGATGGCGTAGAAAACACTGCAAAAGTCACGCTTCAGTCAGAGCACTGAGTTAAAGGTTTAAAACCTCGAGCAACGGCCGCATCTTGGTCTGGGTCTCCTCCAATTCGCTGCGAGATGTTGAATCTGGCATGATTCCGCAGCCGGCGAAGATCCTCAAGGTGCGGTCGTTGTTCTCTAATTGACCGCAGCGCAGAGCAATGCCGAATTCCCCATTTCCCGTACCATCAATCCAGCCAACCGGGCCTGAATAACGCTCGCGCTCCGTGCGTTCGAAGGCGTGGATGAGATCCAGCGCGTCATCAGTTGGAGTTCCGCACACTGCGGCAGTGGGATGCAGTTGTGCCACCGCATCAAGAACGCTTCCCTGCGGGAAAGTTGCGTATACATCAGAACTGAGGTGGGCAATATTGGGAAGAATCAGCACATCAGGACGTGCAGGTGCTTGGACATCCTGCGCCACAGAAAGGAGTGCGGCCACGACGGACTCGACTGCAAAGAGATGTTCAGAACGATCCTTTAAAGACAGTGGGAGCGAATCTGCATCCTCGGGTTTGCTGCTTCCTGCAAGGACGCGCGAATGGAGCTTTCCCTGGTGAAGGGAGACCAGCATTTCTGGGGTCGCACCAATTAAGCCTGCAATGGCGAAGGTCCAGGTTTGGGGGTAACGCTGATGCAGATGTTCAATCAAAGCAGCCTGATCAAAGGGAGAGTCAGAAATGATCGTCATGTCGCGGGCCATGACAACTTTTCCGGCCTCTTCATTGCGAAGGGCATCGATGATTTCATCAACCGCGCAGCACCATGCCTCCTCGCTCATGGCACCTGGGCCAATACTCAGCGTTTCGGCAGGTGGAAGCTGGTGATCAATAACCTCAGCATCAAAAACAGGTTTGTCGCGCGAATCGATTGAGCTCGTCACCAAGAAACGTGTCGAACCGCGAGTGATGATGAGAAAAGTCGGTACAACCAGAACACGTTCCCCGTCGTCCTCAAAAGCGCAGGATGCAAAAGCAATCGGAAGGACGGGTGAATCAAAACCCCACGCATCGCGCGTGCCTTCAGCCCAGTGGATCTGTGCTTTCTCCCGAACTAGATCCCACACTCGCGCCGCTTCGGTAATCGCAGCGTTCTCCCCAGCCTCGACAAGGGGAGGACGGTCCTTCCCGCGCCGCCAACGCCACGCTTGCCCCCAGCCGACCATGGCCTCGTCGCGAATCCACGCGCAAAGTCCAGAGGTGGGGAGGAAAGAAGTTAATGGAAGATGCCCCTGAGGGGAGGAAGGATCGATGCGCTCAACCCAGCAGTACAGGGTGGGGATCGACGAAAAGTGTCCGGAGGGCATGTTTCCATGCTAGTGCCTTGTGTGCGCTTCCACTTAAGCGTGCCGATGTGGCGCGTAAATGGGAAAATATGTATATGAGTGAACAGACCGCCTCCCAGCAGCGTCGAGCAGATCTTGACAAGTCTCAAGATCAAGTGGCCGCAATGTTTGATGATGTCTCTTCTCGTTACGACGTGATGAATGCGCTGCTCAGCGGCGGGATGAATTTTATCTGGCTGAAGGCTTTGACGAATGCGCTGGCACCGAAGCCCTCGGACCGGATCTTGGACCTTGCGGCTGGTACGGGTGCCTCATCCGCGCAAATCGCGCGCAGCGGTGCGCGCGTTGTTGCCTGTGATCTTTCCGCAGGCATGATCGAGGTGGGACGCAATCGTCACCCCGATATTGAATTCATCCAAGGCGATGCGATGGATCTTCCTTTTGAAGATCAGTCTTTCGACGCAGTGACCATTTCCTATGGTCTGCGAAATGTTCCAGATCCCAAGCGTGCGCTGGAGGAGATGGCTCGTGTTGTGCGCCCGGGCGGGCGACTGGTTGTCTGCGAATTTTCGACGCCGACCTCTGCGCCGCTGCGTGCGGGTTATTCATTGCACCTCCAGTATGTGATGCCGCTGGTTGCGCGCCTGGCTTCTTCCGATGACGTTGCCTATGACTATTTGGCGGAGTCGATTCGCGAGTGGCCCGATGCTCCCGAAGTTGCACACTTGATTGCCGAGGCCGGGTGGAGTGACGTCCAATACCGTTACCTGACGGGTGGGATCGTTGCTCTTCATCGCGCTGTGAAGCACTGAAGTTCCGCAGGTTTTTGCTCAAGTGAGGAGTCGGAGCTTCTCGCTTGGGGACTTTGTCAAGACCTTTGCATAAGTGGGGGTAGAGGGCGCATAATAGGGGTGTCAAAGATGACCCCTGAATGGAGCTAAAAATGTCTGCACCCCTACGTGTTGGCGTGATTGGTTTGGGCGCACGGTGCGTCATTGCCGAGAATTGCCACAAAGCCACGATTCCTGCAGAACTGGTTGGAGGATGCGATCCCAATCCCGCGATGCGCCAGCGCGCGACAGAAGTTTTGGGTGATTACCCGTGGTTTGAAACCCTCGATGAATTGCTGGAACTGGGCATTGACTGCGCAATTGTTACCAGCCCGGATGACACTCACGAAGACATCACCTGCGCGCTTTTGGAAGCTGGGGTTGCGGTCTATCTGGAAAAGCCGATCGCGATCACTATTGAGGGTTCTGATCGCGTTCTTGAAACCGCGTATAGGACCAAGACTCCGCTCTATGTGGGCCACAACATGCGACACATGGCGGTTGTACGCATTCTGCGTCAAGTTGTCCAAGATGGTCTGATCGGTGAGGTCCGAGCAATTTGGTGCCGTCACTTCGTGGGCAATGGCGGTGACTATTACTTCAAGGATTGGCATGCAGATCGCAGTCGAACAACCGGGCTGCTGCTTCAGAAAGCTGCTCATGACATCGATGTCATGAACTGGCTGTCTGATTCCGTCCCCGAGCGTGTCGTTGGCATGGGAGATCTCATGCTCTACGGAAAGCTCACTGATCGCAGTGGGCAAAAGCCTGATGTGGTCATGAGTGACTGGTTCTCTTTCGATAACTGGCCGCCTGCATCTCTCACTGGTCTTAATCCCGTGATTGATGTCGAGGACGTGTCCATGCTCATGATGAGACAGACTTCTGGCACTCTGATTTCCTACGAACAGTGTCACTTCACCCCCGATTACTGGCGTAACTACACCGTGATTGGAACCGAAGGGCGAGCGGAAAACTTTGGTGATGGTGAAGGCGGGGTTGTGCGTGTATGGAAACACCGCAGCGGATGGGAGCCCACTGGCGATATTGAGATCCCCATCAAGGGAGATGCTGGCGGACACGATGATGCCGATGTCGCAACGATGGATGAATTCCTGCGCTTTGTTGCCAAGGGCGATCGGACCGATACGACGCCGCTGGGGGCTCGCGAGGCCGTTGCTGCGGGAGTGCTGGCCACCAAGTCACTGCGTGAGGGTTCTCTTCCCTTTGATGTCCCGCGTGTCAGTCCTGAATTGACGAGGTACTTCGAGAATAACCAGGATCGAGGAGCCTGAGACTCAGGTGAAAAGTGGGGGGTGGCTGCGGCCACCCCCCAATCTTTTAGGACACGATCAATTTAGGAGACGATCTGAATAACTTCCGATGCGGGGAGCAATTGCTCTCCGCACGCGTGGGCTGTAATTTGGTCGATTCCGCGGCATACAGCACCTTGGACCACCCCGCGTCCGCCCAGCTGAGAGACGCGGATTTCGGGCATGTGGATCGTGAGTTCTTCGAGGCGTGAAGAAAATTCATCCTTCCACAGATCTGCGGATGCTGAGATACCGCCGCCAAGGATGAGAACTTCTGGGTCAATCGTCAGAATCAACGCCGCTGCTCCAAGGGCAAGGTCTCGTGCGAATTCTTTGACAATCCGCGTTGCTTCTGCGTCGCCATCCCTCATCCGGTCGCACACCCACCGCGCTGCTGAGCGATGAGAAAGGTCAGCAGGAAACTGAGAATGCGTGAAGAAATGTGCGGGTGTCTTGTACCAATTGAGGTGAGGGAGTGCGCCGATTTCTCCGGCCGCACCGGCTGAACCGCGGCAGACCTTCCCATCGATCATGAAGGATGCGCCAATTCGCGCGCCGGCCATGATGTAGACGGCAGAAGAAACATCTTGCGCCTGACCGAGGTGCGACTCTGCATCCAGAGCGCACTTACAGTCATTTTCAACGGTAACGGGGCGTTTGTAACGTGCCTGAAGTTCTTGAACCACGGGCACGCTCTCCCAACCGGGAAGAGGGCCGCCGAAAGGCATTCTTCCGGCCTCGTCAACGGGGCCGGTAACGGCGACGGAAATCAGTGCCAGACCGTCGCGGTAGGAGGGGTTTTTCTCAAGAGTGTGGGAAATGGTGTGTTGAACAGCTTCCATTCGCCGGGGTGCGGCCGAAGAAGGGGCCAGTTCAGTTTCTTCTGCGCACTTTTCTTCACCGCACAGATCGGTGAGGGAAGTTGCGATTCGGTTTGCCCCAATATCGATACCCAAGACGAAACCCGACTCTGAGCGGAAACGGTAGCGCTTTGCAGGGCGTCCAGTGGGAGGTGAAGCCGGCGGCAGGGATTGGACCCATCCCAAACGCTCAAGATCTGTGATCGTTGCATTGACCGAAGTGCGTGAGAGGCCCGTTGCGGCAGCAATTTGAGAGGAGGTTGTGTCCTCAATAGCGCGCAGGTGTGCGAGCACCGCGAGGGAATTCATTTCCCTGATGCGGTCGGGGCCGTAGGTCTGAGTCATGGCTCTCTCTTCGTTGGGATGAGACCAATTCAGCGTAGGCCCAGGAAGGAAATCCTGAGCCTACGCTGATAGGCGAGTCGAATAATTCTGAATACTCGACAGTGTGGCAGCGCCTATCAGGCGCGCGTGCGGCGAATCAGAAGGGCTCCAAGCCCAAGCGCGCCCGCTGCGATTGCGAGGACAGTGCCACCGATGGTGCCGGTACGTGCCAGCTTCGTCTTGGGGGCTTGTGCACTCTGCTTTTCAGTAGAGGCAGTAGCTGCCTTGGCTTCAGTGGAACCGCCGGGTGTGCTCGCCTCATTGCCCTTTGGCGTGGAAGGCTGAGCGGGAAGCGAGGTACCCAAAGACACCGTTCCCAAGCTCAGGTAGCCGGGAAGGGTTGTGCCCATTGCTTCGTTTGCAAATGCCACAGGAGCGCCATTGGGGAGCGGATTGACAACCCGAAGGACTGCAGTGAGATCTCCGCTTGCGGGGGCGCTAGCTGCCTGGGCAGCGCGTTCTCCAGCGCCACTGCTCAGGTCAAGTGTGGCCTCGACAGTCGTTGACGATCCGGGCTCAACGGAAGGAAGCGGGGACTCAATGGTCTTGGAAACGACCTTCTCGCCCTTGCTGTTCACCAGCGCGATTTCAATCGGCCAATTCGCGTAGAAGGGGGC
>ERZ773203.1859-NODE-1859-length-10255-cov-134.806765_pt1 | contig 10255 bp, 6 predicted proteins | sample MGYA00580529_ERZ773203 | MGnify/ENA primary metagenome ERZ773203 (study PRJEB29015, sample SAMEA2738176) | human oral metagenome | biome: human oral; feature: human-associated habitat; material: saliva | place: China | collected 2177 ...
AGTATTTCCGTGCGGTGTCTCGTTTGACTGCGTTGGCTCGTGAGGGCATGCTCGGTGAGGAGGCGGAGCGCTAGTTCCGCTGTTCGCCGGGGCCGAGCTTTGGCCGGCTCGGGTTTTGATGCGCTGTTCTTTCTAGTCCCGTGAGACTCGAAGCTCGCCCGATTTGCATGGTTAGCTTGGTTAGTCTGGTTTACCTGAACCGCGCCAACCCCTCTCATACGTGAGGACCCTCGCCGGGTCGCTTAGGAAGCACCCGGCGGGGGTCTTTGTGTCTATTGGTTAGTCTTCGTTATCAACCTTGATGCTCTGCAAGCCTAGCTGGGTGGTGTACACCAGCTCGTAGTCGCAGAGTTTGTACGAGTACACGCCTGCTTCAACCTCTTCAAAAGGCAGGATGAGCTGCCTTTTCAGAACGAATGAGTCCTTCCAGTTTTCGATGCGTTCCTTTTCCAGCTGTTCCAATGCGGCGTCAAACCGGAGTTTCCCACTCTCGATGCGGTGGTTGTGGGCATCCGAGTATTGATAGGGAAGTCGAATTGATGAAGCCGCAAGTTGCATGCTCTGCTGGTACTCTGGAGGCGCTTTATCTAAAGTATTAAATCGGAGGGAATCAGCCTCTTCAGTGCCGCTGATAGAAGGCAAGAGCCGGTAGCTCTTAATCGCACTCTTGGGATTGTCCGGTTGGGTCCGTTCCACAATGATTGCGATAACTTCCAGGGACGCGTCAGTATCGCGAACCTTCGCCTCGCCGATTTGGTCGTCAGAGAACCGCCGGTCGTTGGAATGGAGAAGACTCTTCATGCAGCCAGCCATGGTGTACTGTTCACGCCCGGGTATGCAGAGCAGATAGCCTTTAGCTCGGGTCTTGGCTTGTTCTTTACCCTTCTCGTACTCCTGCTCAGCACTTTCGTAGACTTCTGCCCAAGCACTAGGAATCTCAGCAGATGCATTTTCTTGGTAGGTCTTCTGTACCAGAGGGCTAATGTCCGCAGGAATTTGAATAGGTTCACCGTCGAAGTGGGGGAGTAGCTGTGCGTAACTGCTGAGCAGAATCATCGGCTCATAGACTAACTTCGATTCACGCGGGAAGTCGGGTGCCTCAATGTGTGAGCCGAAAGTTTCAACTCCTCGCACGTAGCACACCGGCTTGCGGTATGTGGGGGTGCGTTCTGAGCTGTTGCGGCTATCGTGACGGTGTAGACGTCCCATGCGCTGAAGTACCAGGTCGACCGGCGCGAAGTCGGTAATCATTACGTCAAAGTCCAGGTCAAGCGACTGCTCGATGACCTGAGTACCCACCACAATGAGGCGGTGCGGGCGTGAGGAATCCTCCCCGTCAGCTTCGCTGTAGTGCGCCTTCTTGCCGAGCTTTGAGACAAGGAGTTCTTCTTGCTCGGTGCGGTGCGTGGCGGTAAAGCGAGAGTGGGTGAGGACTACGTGCTCTTCACCAAACTGTTCACTCAAGAATGCGTGCATTTTCTGGGCTCGTCCAACGGTGTTGCAGATGACTGCGGCGCATCCGTGGTCATTGGTGAGCGGTTTGAGTACGTTCAGGACGCTTTCGGGGCTGTCGTCAATGAGCTTCAACTCGATTTCGGTTTGCTCTGCGGGTTGTTCAACCTTCCATTTCTTAGGTGTTCCGTTATCTTCGGCGGTGAGCGTGTGAATGACGGGGTAATCCAAATCGAGGGGCGTAATATTTTGAGAGCTTTCCTGTGGCGCAGATAAGTTAGCGCTTAGATCCGAGAACCGGTTACGTTTTGAGGCAGGTAAACCTTTTTTCCTGATTTTCAACCCCTTAGCATAGCTCTCCATGAAATCATCACGAATAGCTGACGGCAGGGTTGCCGACATGAGAATAACGGGCGCATTCATCTGACCCAGCCAGTAGAGCGCAGCAGAAAGATACCGGCTCATATATGCATCGTAGGCGTGCACCTCATCAATGATGATGACCTTAGAAGCGAGGCCAAGGTATCGAAGCATTACATGCCGTGCTTGCAGAGCGGTCATGAGAACCTGGTCGATGGTACACACAACGAAGCTGGACAGGAGACCCTTCTTCGTACCGCTGAGCCAGCTGTGTCGCGCGAGGGACGTTCCAGGACGCAGTGTTTTTTGGTTATTTTCTCGCTCGGGGGTGGAGGATTCGTCGAAAATATCTGCTTTGGAGAGTTCCTTATAGGATTTGTTGAAACGATTCTTGGAGTGACCCAGGAACATAGAATGGGGTTTTACGGGTTCACCGTGTTCTTGTGCCACATTATTTGTCTGGTATTTCACCCATTCGGTAACACGGTCAAAGAGGGCATTAGAAGTTGCCTGGGTCGGCGCAGCGAAGGCCACACCCGTGCGACCTGTAGCCTGTGCAAGGAACTCAGCAGCAATAAGACCGGCTTCAGTCTTGCCCTGACCCATGGGTGCTTCGATGCACATCATACCGCCGCTTTGCATGGAGCGTGCCGCTTCGACTACGACTTCCTGCATGGGGCGTAGGGTTGGGGTGTTCCATCCAAAACGGGAAGCATAGAGATTAGCTGCAGGGGTTTCGGGGTTGGTGTCCAGTGCGGCGGTCCAGCGCTGTTCAAGCCCGAGCGCTTGCCAACCGATGCGCGCTCGCTGTTCCTGCTCGGCTGAGCTGAAGGTTCCCATGGGGAAGAAATCAGGGTTTGAGGCAATCCAGTCTGACATGATGACGAAACCGGTAATGCAGAACTGCACGGAGACGGGGATGGCGCGTCCGTACTGCGCTAGCAGCTGTAACGCCGAGGACGCGCTGAAGCGTTTCAAGGTGATGTCGTAGAGTTCCTGCCAGGTTGCATGCCATTTGGGGGAGAGACATTTCAAAATAATATTGCTTGAATCAGCATCAGAATTGGGCAGATAGTCCATGGGAGTGCCGTGATGAGCCCCAGAGATACTAGCGAGAGTTTCAGCAAGTCGCCGTGATATGTCATTAACATTCTTGCTTAGTAGGTACACAAGGATGCTTTGACTGTATTTGCTGTGGGGGCATCGTGTATCTGGGGAGACGAGACTTTCAGGGAACTCAAAGTCCTGTTGCTTGATACGCTGACGATATATAGCGAGGTTTTCGTCGCCCTGTTTGTCTAGTTGGCCTGAGAATTCGGGGGTTGCCTTACCTATGTCGTGAGTAGCGGCGAGCCAGCATACGAGCGCTCGTGTATCTTCCATAGAAAGGTTGAGGTGCTCACTGAATCGCTTCTGTAGGCCGGGTGCGAGCCACATATCCCAGAGCTGTTCGGCAACAGAGCCGGCATCGAGCATATGTTGAACGAGCGATAGTCCTTCGGACAAAGATTCTTGACCCTTTTTGGTAGAGGAATCTTGAATTCCGGTTTTAGCCCAGAATGAGGCTGTTGCAGACGTTGAAAGTTGGTCGGATTCGGATAGCATAATTCTCCTTAGAAGGTAAACTAGTAGAGGCCTCGTTATGAGACGAAGCATATGTTCCCCGAAGCAGACGGGGATGAGCCAGTGTTTGTATATTTGGTTGATGTGTTCCCTGCATGAGTGGGGATTCTGTGTTGTATTTGAATATATCTTAAAAAATTTCAACGTGTTAGTATATTTTTTAGATTCTCATTGACTAACCTTCTCTTCGGTCCTATGATGAAGCTAGCAAGCCGATGAAGGCTCCAAAAGAACCTTCTGGCAAAGGATCAAATAATCGATCTACTTTCATTGTGGGTCAGAACCCATATTTGTGCCTGCTTGTTCGTCATTTGACAGCGAGCTGACTTCGAAGATGAAAGGAGTAAGGATGACTAGCTTAGAAAATCCTAAGTTCAACCTAGTAGATGAACCGTGGATTCCGGTACTGCTGGATACTGGCGAGAGTACTGAGTTGTCGCTCCACGATTTCTATGGGCGGCTGTATGACATTCGGAAGATTCAGTCTGACAGCCCTCTAACTGATACTGCCATTCTGGGGATGGTACTTGTTATCTTTGCGCGAGCAACGTTCTGGGGTGGCAGTATTCAGGAATTTGATGACCTTGCTTTATGGGTTCGTCAGATGAAAAAACGGAGTGATGAAAATATCCAAGATGTTCTGGAATACCTGGATACCTTGAATAGTCATAATCGCTTCTGGCTAGTTGATGGCGAACGCCCCTTTATGCAGGTGCATGATTTGCATACTGCAAAGGACGCTACGAAACCTGTTAGCCGCCTGATTTTGGATTCGGAGAGTGAGTACTTTTCGCAGCGGGCTGAAGCAACCCTCAAATCTCTGAGCTTTGCCGAGGCAGCTAGGCACCTCGTAACGCTTCAGGCCTATGACTACTCGGGTATTAAGCCTGGTGCGGTAGGTGACCCCCGTGTTAAGGACGGTAAGGGTTATCCTCTGGGTGTTGGCTGGTATGGTGCTACCGGTAAGGTAATTGTGCATGGTGCCAACATGATGGAGACCCTGCTTTACTGCCTTGACTACGAGCAGTTGACCAGCGAGTCATTTGAACATGATTTGCCGGTTTGGGAACGTCGAGAGCCGGATACAGCTGCACCCCGTGCCTATGGGGGAGGATCCGCCGCGGCTTATAAAGATGAGCCGGGTCCTGCGAGCGGTATGTGCGAGATTTTGACTTGGCAGTCACGTCGTATCCGTTTGCGTCATGACGGGGAGCGGGTCACCTCAGTGCTGGTCTCCAACGGCGATAAATGGCTTGATCGCAATACCTATACCGACCCTTTGACTGGGTATCGGTATAACAGCGATTTGTCATCGAAAACTAGGCCAGTGTGGATGCCCCAACCTCACTCAGCAGAACGCACCCTGTGGCGTGGTGCTGATGCTCTGCTAACTCGGCTCACCCCAGACTCTGAAAAACAGAATAAGCCTGCACCTGTAATTCGCCAATTGGGACTAGGACTCTATTTTGATACAGATTCTGTGGCTGAGGTTCAGCTGGTAGGTGTTGAATACGGCAACAAGAAATCCTTTGTTGAGGATATTATTTCTGATTCTGTCCAGTTTGATCTTTCGTTGCTGACTGAATCCGGTATTCAAGCAGCTCAAATGGTTCGTGAGAATATCCAGGCCACTATGAATATAGCGGTTGCGCTTGGTCAGTTTGCCGGCAATCTCTCGAAAGCTGCCGGCAAGGAATATGAATTCCGAGCTGATGTTACCGAGTCGATGCTACATCGTATGGAAGATGCCTTCCGTCAATGGGTAGCACTCCAACGTTCTTCTGAAGATATTGATTTTCAGAAGAAGGATTGGCAGGACAAAGTACGTCGTTTCGTTGAGGAAGAAGCAGACTTTTTGACTGCCAACGCTGGTCCGAAGGCGATGATGGGAACTATGAAGAAAGACTCTTCTAAGAATGAAGTTCTCTATAGCGCTGCTCATGCTAGGCGGCAGTTTGAAGGCCATCTCCGTAAGCATCTTCCGCTTGCTTATAAGGCATCTGTAGTTCACTCGCGCAAGGAGGAAACTAATGAGTGACAATACTGAGCAGAATGACCTGCAACAGTTTATCGGTGCAAAGATTATGCGCCTCTATCGTCAGAAGGATAGAGGCGTCTCAAGTGCTATCGCTGAGCTGGCCCGACTTCGTCGCGGTGTTGGAAAGACTCCGTTGGAGTCCCCCCAGCTATGGGGGGATGTCTTGGGCCTAGACAAGGAAGATAGGCAGGCGTTCCCGAAGAAGTATTGGGGGAAGAGCGACAACCCTACCAACGCAGAGACCGCTGCGTACACTGCTCTAACGCTTTTTGCATTGCATCAGCAGTCGCAGAAAGAGCTTATGCATAATGCCGATGTCTCTTTCGCAAAGGCAATTGGTCGCTTGGTGAGCCAGACTACCCCATCAGTGAAGAAGCGTTTTGACTCTCTAATGACCGCTCAGACGGAGAAAGCCCGCCAGCATTATCTGCGTAGCATCGTTACCCTTCTCCGCTCTGAGGGAATTACGTTCGATTATGGCCGTTTTGCAACGGATTACATGTACCTTCTGAACTCCACGACGCGTCAGAAGGTTCTGTACCGATGGAATCGTGACTTCTCCTACGGTTTTCTTCCTGCTCGTTCTGAAGCCAGTAACTAACTAATCGTTCCTATATGTTTTAAGGACAACATCATGACTACTTTTATTGATATTCACGCCCTGCAGACCTTGCCTCCGTCGAATATTAACCGTGACGACACCGGCAGCCCCAAGTCCGCTTTCTTTGGCGGTGTTCAGCGTCAGCGTGTTTCTAGCCAGGCTTGGAAGTCCGTTATCCGCCGTGACTTTGAAGAACACCTTGACCGCTCGAAGCTGGGTGTACGTACCCGCCTGGTTGCTGACAAGGTAGTGGCGCGTATCTTGGAGCTTGCATCCGAGTTTGACGCGGAATCGGCCGAAGAAGCTGTTGTCCAGGCATTTACTGCTGTAGGAACGCCGAAGAAGCACGTTAAGCTTGAAAAGCAGGAAGGTGAAAAGAGGATTTCAGATCGTGCCGTTTCAAACGCTGCTTTGTTCCTGAGCAATCAGCAGATTGATAAGCTGGCGCAGGCAATTATCGAAGCTAACGATGAAAAGATTCCTCCGAAGCAGGTCAAGGAGATTCTTAATACCGAACATGGCATTGAAATTGCGCTTTTTGGTCGTATGCTGGCAGATGCACCTGATTTCAATGTTGACGCGGCATGCCAGGTAGCCCATGCCCTGAGCGTTCACGGGTCCGAACCTGATTTTGATTACTACACCGCGGTGGATGACGTCGTTCGTTCTTCTGATGACGCTACAGGTGCTAGCATGATTGGCACTGTTGAGATGGCTTCGAGTACTCTCTACCGCTACGCTAACATCAATCTGGATGCGCTGACCGCTAATCTGGGTGAGGCTTCTGCAAGCGTTGAAGCAACCTTGGCATTTGTGCGTGCATTCGTCAGTTCTATGCCCTCCGGTAAGCAGAACTCCTTTGCCGCGCGCACTCTGCCTGAAGCGGTTATCGTAACTGTTCGTAACGACCGCCCGATTTCCTATGTGAACGCCTTTGAGAAGGCTATCACCGAGGTTAAGGGACGCCGCGTAGCTGCAGCTCGTGCGCTCGCATCTGAGGCGAAGAACATTGAAGAAGCATATGGTTACGAGCCGGTTGCTTCGTACGTTCTGGCTTTGGGTGACGACCTCAAGAAAGAACTGGCCGGTTTGGGCGAGTCTGTTTCTCTGAAGGGCCTGCTGGAGTCCTTGGAAGCTCAGCTGACTGCTCTCACCTCTCAGGAGTCCTAATGCCCACCCTGCTCTTGAAGATGAGCGGGCCGTTGCAGTCATGGGGTACTCAGAGTCGTTTCCGTCGCCGTGATGCTGGGCACGAGCCGAGTAAATCTGGCGTTATCGGAATGATTGCTGCAGCTTTGGGGCGTTCGCGTAACGAGCCGGTTGACGACTTAGCTTCGTTGAGGTTCGCGGTGCGCACGGATGCCTCGGGTACTCTGATTCGTGACTATCAGACCGCTAAGAATTGGGCTAAGAACCCGGACGGTACGGTTTCTCTTTCGACCCGTATGTACCTTTCAGATGCTGTTTTTGTGGTGGCTTTGGAAGGCGAACATAATCAGTTGGAGACTATCGAGTCTGCGCTGAAGAAGCCTGTGTATCCTTTGTATCTTGGGCGGCGCGCATGCCCGGCTGGGTATGACCTTGTCTTGGGTATCCGTGAGGAGTCTGCTGAGGAAGCTTTGCGTTCGTTGGAGTGGCAGGTTCCTGAGTATCGTCGTAAGGATTTTCCGAGCCCGGTAGCGTTGCGTATCCTGCGTGATGCGTTGCCTGGTGAACGTGGTGATTTGGTTCAGGATATTCCGGTGAGTTTCAGCTCGGAGCATCGTCAGTATGCTTCGCGTGAGGTTGTATCGGTCGAGCCTGTCCTCGTTAATGTCAAGGAAGATCAGCTTGCACAGAACATGGAGGAAGGGGCTTCTGCGAAGAGTTCTTCTACCCAGGGTTCTGAGCCTGATTATATGAAGGCGGTGATGGAAGCGTGACGTATTTTTCTCGTTTCATGATTAATCCGCAGCGTCGTGGTGCGTGGAAGTTGTTGCGTAGCCCGCAGGCGATGCATGCAGCTGTGATGGCGACTTTGCCGCCGGATACGGATTATTCTGAGGGTCGCATCCTGTGGCGTTTGGATGAGTCTAAGCATGCTCCGGTTCTGTATATGTTGAGCCCTGAGGAGCCTGATTTTTCGGCTCTTGTGGAGCAGGCTGGTTGGCAGACTCGCCCTGGTGAGAGCGCTCATTATGGTCGTTTGCTGGCGAAGTTGGAGAACGGTCAGGAGTGGGCTTTCCGTCTTGCCGCGAACCCGGTGAAGCGTCACACGAATAAGCAGACGGGTAAGCGTGAAGTGTTCCCGCACGTGACGGCTGAGCAGCAGCAGGCGTGGATTCGTGAGCGTGCTCCGCAGTGGGGATTTGAAGTAATTCCTACTGTTGAAGGTCAGGATATTGAGGAGTGCCCGATGGTTTCTTCTCGTCAGGACCTTGCGTTTGCCCGCCGCAATGCTGAGGGCAAGGTTGGGAAAGTAACTCACCGTAAGGCTCAGTTTGATGGTGCTCTTCGCATCACTGATGTTGAGCTGTTCCGTCAGTCTCTGCTTTCCGGTATGGGCAGGGGTAAGGCGTACGGTATGGGCCTTCTGACGTTGGCGCCTCTGTCCCGCTAAGTAATGCGGGTGAACGGGTGAAGTGTTCCCCGCGCGAGCGGGGATGAGCCCGCGCTCACGGTCTGGAGCCCGGAAGAGCTCACGTGTTCCCCGCGCGAGCGGGGATGAGCCCGGCTTGTGGTTGCCTCGAACGTTCCAGCTAACGTGTTCCCCGCGCGAGTGGGGATGAGCCCCACGTGCAGACCGACAATGCGTTTTTTGGTCGTGTTCCCCTAGCGAGCGGGGATGAGCCCCAGCCTGCGCCGATGTTTTCTGCCACGGAGCCGTGTTCCCTGCGCGAGCGGGGATGAGCCCGACGAATGGGGCAGCGTAAACATGGACGCGTTGTGTTCCCCGCACGGGCGGGGATGAGCCCTTGTGCTCGGGTAGACCAGCGCCGGGCTTACCGTGTTCCCCGCGCGAGCGGGGATGAGCCCGGCTGGCCCTGCCACCTATGCGGCAACCCAATGTGCTCCCCGCACGGGCGGGGATGAGCCCCGCTTAGCGTTCAGGCGACGCGCGGCGCTCTTGTGTTCCCCGCGCGAGCGGGGATGAGCCCACCTGCGGGGTACCTTCAAAGCTGGCCGCGCTGTGCTCCCCGCACGAGTGGGGATGAGCCCTATATCAAGGGCACTAAAGAAAGCTGCTCAACATGTTCCCCGCGCGAGCGGGGATGAGCCTCCCAACATGGTTCCTGAGGGAGCGAAGAAGGGGTGTTCCCCGCGCGAGCGGGGATGAGCCGGGTCTGAGCCAAAGGGTGTGAGAATCGGGCAGGTGTTCCCCGCGCGAGCGGGGATGAGCCGCCCCAGACGAGAGGTATTCAGACATGCCGCCAGTGTTCCCCGCGCGAGCGGGGATGAACCGGGCATGAGCGACCTGTGGCACTGGACCCGCGTGTGTTCCCCGCGCGAGCGGGGATGAGCCCTTCCCAGTGATCCACCAGGTCCACCGGATCGTGTGTTCCCTGCGCGAGCGGGGATGAGCCCATCTGCGCGCCAACACGGAACCGGATTTCCTTGTGTTCCCTGTGCGAGCGGGGATGAGCCGGGTATCGACCTCGTAAACGTGGCAGACTAACTGTGTTCCCTGCGCGAGCGGGGATGAGTCCGGGGTACCCTCAGCGATACCAGCAATGTCAGTATGTTCCCCGCGTGAGCGGGGATGAGCCAGGCGTTGTGCAGCAGATGGTCAATTCGGCAGGATGTTCCCCGCGTGAGCGGGGATGAGCCCCCGACAGCTCAGCCATTGCCCCCGAAATCATGGTGTTCCCCGCGCGAGCGGGGATGAGCCCTGGGCCGCAAAGCTGGTGGGCGCGGTCGTGATGTGTTCCCCGCACGGGCGGGGATGAGCCCAACAACGGCATGACGCTCACCGGTGTTAAGCTGTGCTCCCCGCACTCGCGGGGTATAGGTAAGGCCCCTCGGCCCGCAGCAGTAAGCTGCAGGTCGAGGGGCCTCCTCATGCATTAGCGAGTAGAAAGGTCAGCCCTAGAAAACTAGGGACTCACCCCTTACGCCACCGCCACGGTGCCCTTGGCTGCGGTGCCGTTTCGGGTCCACAGCAGGAGCGCCGCCACGCTGTTGATGATGTAGAAGATGTACTT
>ERZ773203.1862-NODE-1862-length-10252-cov-2.311170_pt1 | contig 10252 bp, 15 predicted proteins | sample MGYA00580529_ERZ773203 | MGnify/ENA primary metagenome ERZ773203 (study PRJEB29015, sample SAMEA2738176) | human oral metagenome | biome: human oral; feature: human-associated habitat; material: saliva | place: China | collected 2177 ...
TACCCCTTACCTCTTTGTAATCTGCTTCATGATAATCTACATAAAGAATATCTAAATTAGAGTGTTCTTCTCTTGCTTTCTTTAAAATCTCTTTAGCTGTGCGAGATTTACCTGTGCCAAAAATTCCTACAAGCATTACGCTGGTTATCTTGTTTAAATCTAATTCTAAGTCCTTATTTTTACCTAAATTAATTTTCATAGTATTCTCCTCTAGGATAATAGTTCCTGTTCTTGTTCGTCTTCACTATAATCAACCTCTAAAATAAGATTAAACATTTTAGTGTCAAAAACCCTGTTCAGCCTCAAAATCGTATCAAAACCAACATATTTAATCTTATCACAGATTTGTTCTCCGCACATATTTACATCAAGTAAGAACTCATCTTCTCCCAACTTTTCAATTATTGTTGTTTGTTTTAAATCATCTGCTAATTCCCAACAAATAGTACATACATTATTCTCTAAATCTACACTTGCCAACGATGCACTTGCTAACAACATTTCTTTTTCATAGTTTGAAAACTCTGCCATTTTTAAATTCCCCTTCCATATTAGTGAAAAGGAGTGCCTTATACAGACACTCTATTATATCTTTCATTCTGTAATGTAGTCAACATCACAGTCATAGGGTCAATCTTCTGTTTTACAACAGTTTCACCCTTTTCGTTCGATACTTCTTCGTACTGTGTTCCGTCAATAACATTCTTAAAGAGAACTGGAGAATACCCACCTACCATAGCAACGTTAGTACCATTCTTATCTTCTTGGAACATTCCACAATTACTTGTTCTTACATTCCAATAAACAATTGCAGGCATTTCGTAACCATGTTCAGTGAACTTCTTAGCCCAATCTCTATGAAGAGTATTGCTACCCTCTGCGTCATCAAATTGCATATCAGAGATGACATACAACTTATTAGGAATATCTGATTGAGAACAGTTATTCTTGATTGCTGTATCTAAGATGATTTCTAATACCTTATTGAAGTTAGTATTCATTCCCCAATCGGCGTGTTGAGCATTACGAACCTTATCTACAATATCTTCACCTTGAACCTTTACAAGTTCTGGGTTACGACTAAATGTGATAAATCTATTCTTAAATGGACCGGTACACTTATCTGCACAGTATAAGCCTAAAGAAACAGCAACTGCCATAGGTGTACCATACATAGAACAAGATACGTCAACTACACATAAACCTGTTTCATTTCTGCCCTCAAAGTAGTTAGGTAAGTTCTGCCACATTGCTTCATATAAATATCTCTCTGCAAGACTTGGGTTCTTATCCATAATCTTAGAAACAATATCTACAGGAATAAGTGTGCCAGCATTGACCTTAGCCTTACCTGTCATTAATTCCTTTAAGTATTGTGTGTAACGTTCCTGTGCCTTACGCATAAATAATTCACGATAAATCATCTGTGCCTTAGAAGGTAACTTAGAGAAATCAATGTCCTCATAACGATTTTCTGCAATCTTGATTTCAACTAAGTCTAATGCTCTACGTAACTTAGATAATGTTTTACGATATTCACGTTCAGACATATTAAGACCATTTACAATCTTTAATGCTACATTACGTGTATTCTTAACACCATTATTTGCAGATGGTAACCACTTAGCCAAAAGACTTGGTGCCCCACCGTTATTAACAGACTTAACATCTGCATCTAATGTATCCTTAATTAAACCAAGAACATAGCGTTCTACTGGTGTATCTAATAAGCATAACAAGTCATCATAACGGCCATAGAAAGCAAAGTTATCTAAGTTCTTAATAACTACTTCTGGCTTATTCTTTGCTAAATAGTTCATGATAACACGGAAAACTCTACGTTCACCCTGTCCACCACGAATATCACGGATATAGAATAACAACTTCATTGCCAACTCTTTATCTTCTGCAAAAGCAAGATTAAAAGTCTTGATAATCTCTGCCTCATCATTAGTACGCATTGCACCCAATGTACCAAAAGCATCTAATAGACCACTCTTAGTAGACTTTAATGCAACTGCACCATTTTCTGTTGTTGTGTAATTTAATTCATCTTCTAATAATTCTGTAAAATTCATAATTAACTCTTACCTCTTTCTTTCTTATTCTGATTGGTTGTCTGATTAGAAAAATAGTTCTTTTATTTTGCTGTATAGTAAGAAAAATTTACTCTAAGCCTTTGTCTTTTCTTTATCTGGTAGAAAATTTTTGTTTTGCTGTTAGCTTAGAAAAATGAGCATTTAGTTAAAGGGCACAAACGTACAAAAGCCACTATAGTGGTTGCTCAGATTTGCACTGAGGATATTCGCATGAAAGGAGGTAGTTTTGAATATCTAACTAATACAACCACATTGGTTGCGAGAGGTCGGACTTGAACCGACGACCTTCAGGGTATGAACCTGACGAGCTACCAACTGCTCTACTCCGCGATATTGAGAGGAACTAAGTCCTCTCGAATTTTTGGGCTTACTTAAAATGGTAAGTCATCAGATGCTACGTTGAAGTCAGCAACGCTTGTCTGAGTAGCCTTAGAAGAAGTACCTTCAGACTTCTTAGAACCTAATAGTTGGATATTACTTGCTACAATCTTTACATTGTAACGTGTTTCTCCTTCCTTAGTTTTCCAAGATTCTTGTACTAACTTACCAGTTACACCAACTTGAGTACCTTTTACAAGGTGCTGTGTTAATGCCTCTGCCTGTTTTCCCCAAACACTTACGTTGAAGAAACTTGTTTTAGCCTTTTCGCCAAAACCATCTGATGTTGCAATAGAGAAAGTAGAAACTACGGTTTCTCCTGCTTGTCGTAATTCAGCATCCTGTGCTACACGACCTACTAATGTTACTACGTTTAAATCCATAAAATTTTTTCTCCTTGTTGCCAACATTGAACAGTATGAACAACTTACTGTAGACTTATTTAACGTCAAAGTCTATGACCACTAGAAAGAATTTTCACTTGAGCGGATTAAAAGTCTGCTTTTTCTTATTTTTGTTTGCTGTTTCTTTCTACTTACACTAATAGTATATCACACCTATTTAATATGTCAATAGGTTATTTAAAAATATTTAATCTAAATTTTCAAACTCACGTTTATCTAATCTACAGAACGCTTTAATGTGTTTACCCGTTGTCTGACTCCAATCAAACCATAAACGTTTTAATTCTCCATCTGGGCTTCTTGAAATGATTGGTGTCTTGTAACTATACAATGTTTCTGTTCCATCCTCATCAACATGTACAAGTGCTTTACCATAGAAACTTTCCTGCATTTGTTCTGGTAATGGATGTAATTCATATATCTTTAACATATTTTATCTCACACTAGTTGGTTCTATATGCAAATAAGTCATCTGTTAATTCTAATTCCTCACCATCATATCCAGATAGGAAATGACCATAACCATCTGCATTAGCTGCATCCTCACAAAATTGTTCAAAACCACCTTCTACACACTTCTCCAATAGTTTATAGACAGCCTCATTCTTATCTACTAATGCTTTAAATACTTCGACTGGTAACTCTGTCTCTTCTGCTAAAAATTCTGAGACAAAGTAAGAACAAGTTTCTTTAATATTATCCTGTAACTCTTCTTCTCTTTCTTCTTCATCAAGCACTAAATATTCACTACCATCGTCTAACTCGAAATAACGACCAGATATACTAATGCTATCTTCTGAAATACCTAAGCACTTTGCTAATATTTCTTTTTTCTTTTCTGTACTGTAACTCATATTTAGCTCCACCTTTTATTTTCTAGTCTTAAATACAATATCTTCAATATTGCAATCCCACTTTTTTAAGTCATCTGCATACTTCTGTAAGGCTCTTGCGAACTCTTTTGCTTCCTTTTCACCAACATGCTTTGGTTCTAAGTGAATAGCTTCCCCATGTCCTTCTTCTAAGTAGGCATAACCAGTGATTTTTCCATCACGTGTTACAAATACCTTAAAGAAACCATAATCTGAACTCTTATAAAAACTCATAAATTCACAAGTTCTATCATTCATACCAAAATCAAAGTCTGTACCATCGTTACCATTCATATAGTAAATAGCCCCGTTGTCTATTAACATACCATCAGTAACCTCTGGGAATCTATCTCTAATATTCTCTCTAATATAATTTAATACTTGTTGTTTTACATTATCCGCTGTTGACATTACTTAATCTCCTATGTTATCAAAACCTAAATTTGGTCACCTAAATCGTCAGGTATGTTCCAATTGTAATATGCATCAATATCGTCTGGCATATCTGGTGCAGGCCGTTTAAAGTCTACTTGAATATCACCAGTTTTAGGATTCCAAGATACCCAAGCATCATAGAACTTATCTTTCTTCTCAGAATACATTCCTGTTAGATAAACCCATTTTCCACTAATTAGTAGTTGCTTTTCTTCTGGGGTTAATATATGCTTACGGAAATCCCTACCAAAGATACCAAGTTTTCTAAATCCATAGTATAAGAATCCTTGATAATCTTGTTTCTGTAAATTTCCAATAAAGGTCATTTCTTCACCCTTAGAAGTAACCATATCAAAATAAATATTGTTACCTGCTAATAGTTCTTCACACTCTTCATCTGAGAAACGATATGAACCGAATACTCTACTAAATTTAATGTTTTTACCATTAAACTTACCTTCATATTGTTCCTTTTCATCTCCCAACTTAGGAAGTTGTAACCACTCGGAAATTACTTTTTCTAAGACTTCTTTATAATTACTATAATCATCTTCAAAAGCAAGTGGAACTCTGAAACAAGAACAACGAGTAGTTAATACTTGAATTGTATTACCACTACACTTTTCATCATATCCAAAGTAAATATCCTGTACTCTTTCATCAGGTACTACTTCTTTAGATAGTGCAACATACATTTCATTGAACTTATCTCTATGTTTCTTGTATTCTTCTCTATCTACTAAAAAACTTCCATCTCCATATTCGATTCTAACGATTGCCATGTTCATTTACCACCTTTCTAAATATCCTTACTATATATTCCTTATCATACTCACCAACTGCAACCACTTTCGTTGTTTCTGTATTTCCTAAACAAATGAGTGATGGTTCAATAATATCTAACTCAACATTACCTGCATTTTTAATTTTTAACCCATCAGAAACATTTAATTCCCCCAAATCAGTTACAATGGTATTATTATCAATCTTCACCATAAAAACTCTTATAGATAATTTCTTCCCTGTCTCTCATTTTCATCTGCTTTACAGATAATGGCGTAAGGTACTGGGATACTAAGTTCTTGATAATATCTAACAATCTGACCAACTCTGCCAAACAATACAGTTATTAATTTCTTTGTTCGATAATTAAAAATCTTAATTGTTGCATCAGAATATACCACATGAATTTCTAACCCATTTTCGTGGTGCTTATCCACAATAAACGCTGTATGTGGTCTTATTTTATCTCGCATATTAGATACTCTATTACCACGTTCTATATAATGTGTTGTCACTTCTGCTACATTGTCTAATCCTTCTAATGGATATGTGTCAATTACTCTGAAATATTTACCCACAATATTTACCTCACAAACATACTTTAGCATAGAAAAAAGAGAAAGTCAATAACTAATTTCGACTTTCCCAATTTCGCACTTCTTTACTATCAATAAATTCCTTATTAGACATAATATCATCAATAATAGAGTTAATATTATCTCCATTTTTTAAACCATTTAAGATTGTTCTCTTAATTGTAGGTGAGAAGTATAAATACTCTACATCAACCAAGTACCTATCTGCTTGTGGTATTAAATGCTGAGATACAATACATCTCATATTGGCAATTAAGTCATAGGTTAGGTCAGAAGAATTATCCAAGTGGTATAGCAATCTTCGTAAAGTACCTGCCACATCATCTGCGTGGAAAGTAGTCATTGTTAAGTGACCTGTTCTACTTGCTTCTATTGCAGAAGAGATAGAATACTTATCACGAATTTCTCCTACTAAAATACAGTTAGGGTGTTCACGTAACGCTACCTTAATACCATCTGCGAACTCTCTAAAATCTTCCCCCATTTCCTTTTGAGTTATCTTGAAAGAATCAGTAGATTCAAACCTATATTCAATAGGGTCCTCTAATGTAGACCACACTGTATTATCTAATATATCTCCCTTTTGTGAAAAGGTGTTGATGCACGCTGCCATTGTGCTGCTCTTGCCGGACCCTGTGGGAGCAGAGAAGATAATAATACCATCTTTATTTTTAAGTGCCTTATGTAACATATCCTTACAATCTTCTGGATAAGTAATGTTATCAAAGGTAATCTTTTTAGGCTTAATCATTCGGAATGTAGCAACATTCTTTTCTTCTGAAAAACCTAATGCACAACGATAACGATATTTAGAAGTATAATCCTTATCTAATTTATCTTCTGGTACATATACCTCCACCGACAAGTCTAACTGCTTATTATGTACATACCCATCATTTCTTTCATTGGAAACATATAGGTCAGCAAAAGTACTCCACACATCCTTAGAAGTAGGTGTACATGGAACTCTATAAATATTACCATATCTTGATAAATAAGGGTATTCAGTAACTTTTATATATAGGTCAGAACAATCGTGTTGAGTAGCAAAGATTAACAGTTCTTCAATAGATGCTGTTCTTTTATTAAATTCTTTCTTTAACTCTTCCTCAAAAGAAAGTGCTATTTTAAAAGCCATACTTCACCTCTTTAAAAATATTGTTTAAGTTCTCTTATAATTGCTTGTAATACTGGAACAACAATACTATTTCCTGCTTGTCTATATAGGATACCACACATACATTCTCTTCCATTGATATATCGTTGAGGATATAAAGCCTGTGCCTTTTCAAAATCAGATTCATCAAAACCCATTAACAACCAAGATTCTTTTTCTGTTATATGTCGATACTTATCTCCTACAACTACAATATTGGAAGTTGGAACTTTTGCATAGTTTGAAACAATTGTTCTTGCATAATCGCCTATAATCATATTTCTACCATTAAAAGGATTATTCGGTAATTTACCAAACTGAATTGCAATTGTTCTATCTGCAACCCTATATTTATCTGAATAAAAGTTCCTGTCGATAAACTTATCTATATCTACCATTGGAACTGTTTGTACATTGTCAAAGTTAAATGCACTACCATTAAGAATACTAATCGTAAATACACGATTTCTTGTTTGTGGGATACCAAAATCTAATGAATTTAATACCTTGTATGAACTAACATAACCAAACTCTGATAATGCATCTAAATACTTTTGATACTCAGAATAGTTTAGAACATTCTCTACATTTTCCCAAATAACAATCTTAGGTTTATGTTTTGTTTCTCGAATGACTCTAATTGTTTCCCACATCAAACTACTCTCTGTACCAGAACCTTCTGCTCCACCAGTCCTTAACCCAACCGTGCTGAATTGAGTGCATGGGCTTCCATGTACGAGTAGGTCAATTTGTTCTTCTGGCAAGTGATAATCACACACACTCATAGGCGAATAGTTTTCATTATATAAAGCATTATAAGACTTACAAGCATTTTTATCTATCTCTACATATCCAACAGATTCAAACTCTATATTTTCTCTTTCTAATGCTTTTCTAACTGCACCTATTCCACCAAATAATTCTACTAATTTAATCATAAACGATTCCTTTCTATATACCTCACACTTTAATACCTGTACAATCTTTAATTAGTTGTTTGAAAGCTGTTTCAGAATTAAGGAAAATGTACGAATCAAAATAATTCCTCCAAACTAACTACAATAATTGTTCCCATAACTGTATAAAGAAATCTCATGCTCAAACCATTCTAAATCAAAGTCAAAATCATTATGCATAGCATAAACAGAAAACTCACTTAAGAAAGCAAACCTAATTTTTGACATAAGAGCTTCAATAATTTTAGGTGTGTCCGCTACCTCGATGTTTGACAACACTGGATAAGTAACTCCTAAACTATCTAACTTACCTAACATCATATTAATATACTGTTCCTCTGCTGTGGTAAGATTAAACAACAAACCTAATCTACTCATATCTTTCTCCCATTACAAATAAAAATTCCCTTACATAAGGCAATGAGGTTGCCCAACTAATAAAGTTCTCTAATTCATCATCGTCTTTACCAGACCACTCATTTAACTTATGATTCTTTCTTTGGTGTACCATATTTAAGATGTTCTCATAGTTCATTGTTACTGTTCTGGTTTGGCAATACCCTGAAGGTAACCATCTGATTAACTCTTTCCAATATCTCTTATCCTTTGTCTCTAAGTACTTCTGTCTTAGTTGTTCCAATTGACACTCTGTCCGTATTTAACGAACGATTCTTGGGAACGTTCAGGTTACTCTCATTCTTAGTGAACTACCATCCCTAAACTAATTTACCACGGTTGTGTCTTTCCGAAGTTTTTTTAAGCTACACTCAAAGCTTGATTTAATATATTTATCGCCGCATTCACATCTCTATCATGATGTGTTCCACAATCAGGACAAGTCCACTCTCTAACACTTAGGGAGTTTACAATATCCTTATGGTATGTTCCACAGCAAGAACAGATTTTGCTACTGGGGTAGAATCTGTCAATTTGCACAAACTTCTTCTCATACCATCGGCATTTATATTGAATGAAGTTTACTAATTGCGACCATCTGACATCTGCAATGGAATATGCCAGTTTATGATTTTTGATTAAACCACTAACATTCAAATCTTCCATTGCAATAAAGTCATAGTTTCTAACCAGTTCAATACTCAACTTATGGTTGAAGTCTTTTGCACAGTTAGAAATATGTTCATGCAACTTAGCTACTTTATGTCTCTGCTTCTGATAATTCTTGCATTTATCTAGGTCTAATTTCGCTCTCTCCAACTTGGTTCTCATCTTCGAGAGTTTTCTTTGTTCCTTAGCAAGTTTGTCTTTAAAGGCATAAGTGAACTTAGGTCTTTCATATCTCGTTCCATCACTACCAATCAGTAAGTCTTTCAGCCCTAAGTCGAAACCAACTTGTTTTCCTGTTTTGGGAAGTGGTTGTACTTCGGTCTCGATACAAATAGAGGCGTAATATTTTCCTGTGTTAGTTCTTTCGATTGTGATGCTGAAAATCTTATACTCATTAGGCATATCAAAACGCTTTGTCTTGACTTTACCCAACTTTGGTAACTTGATGTGTTTATTGTCCAAGACACTAGCACCTCCCCCACTACATGTTGTTCTATAAGACTGTTTTAAGTTGTGTTTAGACTTGAATTTAGGAAAACCAAAATGAGTTCTATTTTTAAAGAAGTTATCTGCCGCCGAGTTAAGGTCTCTGACAGATTGTTGCAATGCTCTAGCGTCTACCTCTTTTAAGAACTCATTTTCTTCCTTAAGTGGAACTAAATTAGCAGAACGTTCATTCTTCGAAGGAAAGTGTCTGGTTTGTTCGTATGACTGTATACAATCAGTGAGTGTTTGATTATGAACAAAACGGCAACAACCGATGGTCTTGTTAATTAAAACTTTTTGCTCTTCGGTTGGATAAAGTCTTGTTCTAACACCTTTTTGAACTGTATTCACACAATCACTCCTTTCCTTTTTAAGATTATATTATAATTAAGCAGAAAAGTCAATAGACTCTTATACCTACCCATTCAAAGCTAAACAGTTTTACGAATTGTTCCAAGTAAGAGATAATTGCAGTTACTTCTCCACCATCAAATTCAATATCTTCAAAGTCATCTAACTCAAAATCTTCTAATTCAATGGGCTTGCTAGTTAATTTATGCATTGTTGAAGTTGAGTTAGCAGTTGTACCAATCTTGTAGGTATCGTACTCCTTCCACCAGTACAGCGGCGCCGTGATGTCCACCGAGACAAAAATCTGTCTCATGTACTTGCGGTGGTCGCTCCCTGCCTTGCGCAATCTCTTTGCCAGACCGAGGTCATTTTACCCCAGCACATAATTTCCCGTTTCGTCATAATAACTATCGCTTCTCGCCCAAGAATTCAGCGGGTTGCGCGCACCGCGCATTGCATTTTCCAGATTCATGACTGAGCTGTGGTCCAGTTTAATCATTGTGTTCCGCCCTCTTCCTTCCTATTAATAACGCGTTGTCCTAGTCGGATTCGTTCATGCGATTTCGCTTACGCTCTTGATAACGCGCATAGGCCTTTTCCAACATTGCCTTCTCATTGGCAAATTTCAGGAGATGCCATGCTTCATGATACTTGTAATAACCGGAATCCAT
>ERZ773203.1865-NODE-1865-length-10240-cov-41.765930_pt1 | contig 10240 bp, 9 predicted proteins | sample MGYA00580529_ERZ773203 | MGnify/ENA primary metagenome ERZ773203 (study PRJEB29015, sample SAMEA2738176) | human oral metagenome | biome: human oral; feature: human-associated habitat; material: saliva | place: China | collected 2177 ...
CGCGCACCTGCTTGCGGGAACGATTCGTTGCCATGAAATCTTCTTCCTGTTTCTCATGTCATGTCGGGGCGGATCCCCGACATGGGGCCAACTCCAGTACCCGAGTGGGTTCATCGGCTAAGGCCCCAGGTGCCCGCGTGAGCGGACAACTGTTCCATCCTAGCGTCTTTTCAGCAGATTGCGAATGGCACCGAGTCGCTTCGTGAGCATCGCCTCATGCCCGTTCTCGGTCGGTTCGTAGTAGTGCGTCCCCTCCAGGTCGTCGGGAAGGTACTGCTGGGGGGCCACGTGATGGGGATAATCGTGGGCGTACAGGTAGCCCTCCCCGTGCCCCAGCGCCTGCGCTCCGGCATAGTGAGCGTCACGCAGGTGCTCGGGCACCGCTCCCCCACGCCCCTTTCGAACGTCCGCGAGGGCGCGATCGACCGCCAGGTACGTCGCGTTGGACTTGGGCGCAGTCGCCACAGCCACGACCGCCTGGGCGAGGAGCAGGCGCGCCTCGGGCATGCCGATGAGAGCCACGCCCTGCGCGACCGCAACGCACGTCGACAGCACCTCCGGCGCCGCCATGCCGATCTCCTCAGAGGCCGCGATCATGATGCGCCGCGCAATGAAGCGGGGGTCTTCCCCCGCCTCAATCATCCGCGCGAGGTAATGGAGGGACGCGTCCACGTCAGAGCCGCGCATCGATTTGATGAAGGCGCTGGTCACGTCGTAGTGCTGATCGCGTCCCCACCGCACGAGCGCCTGGTTCGCGGCCGCCTCAACACTGGCCACCGTGATCTCGCCCGAACCATCATCACTGGCCGCCCCGGCAGCCGCCTCGAGAAGCGTCAGGGACTTACGCGCGTCCGACCCAGCCAGCCGCACGAGGCCAGCCACGGCCTCGTCGGTGATCGAAAGCCGACCGGCCAGGCCACGCTCATCGCTCAGCGCTCGCCGGATAAGACCCTCAAGGTCCTCGGGTCCCAGAGGATGCAGCGTCAACAGCAGCGATCGTGACAACAGGGGCGCGATGACCGAAAACGATGGATTCTCCGTCGTCGCGGCCACCAGAACCACCCAGCGATTTTCGACCGCGGGCAGGAGAGAATCCTGCTGTGACTTCGAGAAGCGATGCACCTCATCAACAAAGAGGATGGTTTCCTCACCTTCGGTTGCGAGCGTTCGACGGGCCGCATCGACCACACGGCGAACGTCGCTCACGCCCGAGGACACCGCCGACAGCTCGACAAAGCGGCGGCCCGACGCGCGCGCGATCAGGTAGGCGAGAGTCGTCTTACCAGTCCCGGGTGGCCCCCACAAGACCACCGAGGACACGGCGACCCCGTCGCGTGACTCGGGAGACAGGAGCCGACGCAACGGCGCTCCCTCACCCAGGAGGTGCGCCTGACCAACGACCTCCTCCAAGCGCGAAGGCCTCATACGAACGGCGAGGGGCGCACCCGCGGAAAACGCGGGCACGCCCAACTCGTCGAAAGATTCAGAATCGAACAGATCCATGAAACCTAGCTTACGTCAGGGTGACTCCATCCGAGGTAGACCCAATCTTCGGTCCGGACAGAACCTGCAGGACGACGAGGCCACCGAGAATCAGCATGCACGCGCCGGCGCCCAGCAGATACCCGTTGAGCCCTTCAGACTCATCAACGCCGTTCGAGGCCGACAGGACCTCCGCGTGGAGCTTGAACGAACTGGAGGCATCCACCGGCGCACCCGCGCCGGCTGCCGCGACAGTCGACGCGACCTTGAACTCGGCCCAGCCGACGAGCTGGTGCGAGCGGTTCGCGACGACGACCTTGTAGTCGCCCATCGGCAAGCCCGTCACATCCATCGTCACCTGGTTGTCGTTCTCAACCTGGAGCCAGCGAGCCTCACCCGTCTGCATGATGTTGGCGCTCACCCACTCACCGGCAACCGCCTTGTCCGCGGGGACGTTGATCGTCAGCTGGCCGCCCGTGAAGGCGGCGCTCACGCCACCCTTGTTGGCATCGGTGAGCTGAGACTCGTCCGAGATCGGAGACACGGGGGTGTCCGAGGGCTGGGTCGCGTTGGCCGAAGCGGAGGGGGTCGGCGAAGGAGTCGGCGACGCCGACGGCGAGGGCTGAACGGGCGGGAGCTGCGGGTCGTCAGGCTGCGGAGCGGGAACGGGGATCACGCTCGGGGCGGGCTGGGGATCCGCGGTGGGCACAGGCTGCGGCTCGGGCGCCGGGTCAACGGTCGGCACAGGCTGCGGCTCGGGCGCGGGGTCAACGGTCGGCTCGGGCACCGGGTCAACGGTTGGGTCGGGAGTCGGCTCCGGGGTGTACGGCTTGTACACCGTGACGGAGTAGCTCACGTTCTCAGCAAGGGTCTCGTCATCCTTATAGGTGACGATCGTGATGCGGTGATTTGTGCCGGGTTCCCAGGTGACGCCCTCGAGATTGTTGGTGCCGTTGGGCACGGGAACAATCATCGTGTAGCTATTGAGGGGAACCGCCTTCCACAGGTCGTTCGCGGTCGGGGTCACGATCTCGCCGTCACGTTCAAACGACGGCGGATCGTTCGGTGTCACGCGGCCGTTGTCCAGGATGACTCCCCAGTACCCGGTCTTGCCGTACTTCGCTTCGAAGTCGAAGGCATCCTCGAGAGTGACGAGGAACGTAGTGTTCGGGATGACGTAGATACTGTCATCTGCGTGTGCACGCGCGGTGAAACCGGGAATGGCAAACGCGACCGCGCCGAAGAGGCACAGGGCCATGAGCACGCTCATTACCCGGCTGCGGCCGATAAACCCTCGTGCGGCGAGGGCGGATGTGGACCGTCCGTGCTGCATAACGGTTCTCCTTAGGAACTTAATACTCAGAAGATATTGTCTGATAACCAGAGTAACAGGTGTGACGCCTGTATGGGAAGCGCGAACACGCACCATGCGGTTAATCGTGACCGCATTGGCATGACAGGAAGATGGGCCCGTCTACTGGAGGCCACCGTGCGGCTTGCGCACAATACTGACCGTGACGATGGCCCCGAGCAGAGCAAGTAGGCCCCCACCTGCGAGAATCCACCCGCTCAGACGCCCCTCCTCCTCGCGGGCGGCCTGCTGGGTGGCCTGCTGATCCTGATGAGCCTTCGGTCGAATCTCGGAGGCGGACACGACCTGCGGAGAGGTAGAGGTGGACGCCTCGGGAGTGGGATCGTCGGAATTATTGGAGCCGAAGCCATTGCCCGAGGATCCCGCGCGGCGCGACGGGGCGGCGGATGACGAAGGGGAGGGCGCGGCGCCGGGCGCAGAGGACGAGGCCGGGGCATCGCTCGCCGAATCGGCCGCGGGCTGAGCGGGCACGGAAGGACCATCCTGCTGTGTTGACGCATTAACCTCCTCGGGGGCAGGAGCAACGGGGGCGTTCGGAAACGCCGGTTCGCCCGGGACGTCGGGAGCCGGTTCGGGCGGAGCAACCGGATCGGCCGGATCGGGCTCATTGACCGACAGCGAGCACGCCTGTACACCCGCGGCGGCGTCGACGACGCTGACCTGGACGCTGACATAGGTTCCGCTCACACCATCGCCGATGGCGACCTGATGGCTCTCGCCCACAGCCCAGGCAGAGGGGACGGGGATATCACCGGAGAAGGCGCCCTCTGAGTTGACCTCGAGAACGGCCCACGCACTCCTGTTGCGCGCCACGCCGGTCGGGACCCATTCGGGCAGTTCCATGTCAGCACCGCGCTCGACCGCGCCATCATCGAGCGTGACGACGACGAACCCGCGCGATTGGTCCGTCCCCGCGGTCCATCCGCGACCTTCTAGGTACAGGGACTCACCCGCATGCACAACCGAGGAAACGAAGACGCTGGCCTCACCCTCCGATTCAACCAGGCACGAAGCGGCGGGAACCTCTGGAGTGTCATCACTGTAAGCCGGTACCGCGGTCGCGAACATGCCGACGACGATCGACGCTGATGCGGTCAGCGCAAGCAGGGACATATGCAGTCCCCTGTTGCGCGAATGCGACCGTGTCGTCATGCGTGTTGCTTCCTTCTCTTGTGGATAATTTTAGCAAATCTGCCCAATTGGGAACAGATCCTTTATGTCAGTGTTCGGGTAACTAACGGCTGTACGCACAATAGTATTACCTCGCGTCCGCAACGCAATTGCGAGCAACAAGCAAATTCACGGACCACTGCATCAAAAGGCCATTTTACCGGGAAAAGCAAGCCCTTTCATCTAAAATTGTGAGCTATATTATCGGACAACTGTTGTCGGACATAACCTATTGGTCAGCATTTGAGACTATGAAAGACATTCCCCACCCCGCTAACGACGGGGCACCACCAGAGGCGCACCTGTCTCAGGATCAGGGATGACGACGCAGGGCACGTCGAACACACTCTCGATGAGCTCAGGAGTCACAACCGTGCCCGGCGCCCCCTGGGCGATAATTCTGCCTTGCCTCATACACACCAGGTGCGTGGCGTAGCGGAACGCAAGGTGCAAGTCGTGCAACACCGCGACGATCGTTCGCCCCTGGCGTTGCAGCCGTTGCGCAAGGCGCAGCACCTCCAGCTGGTGATTGAGGTCCAAGTAGGTCGTCGGCTCGTCCAGCAGCAAAATATCCGTCGACTGCGCCAGAGCCATCGCAATCCATACGCGCTGGCGCTGCCCACCGGAAAGCTCCCCGACCCTTCGCCCCGCCAACGCACTCACCCCGGCGTCGCGCATCGCCCCAGCCACGGCCTCGTCGTCGACCGTGCTCCACTGGCGCACGAGGCCATGGTGAGGGTAGCGGCCACGCGCCACCAGGTCCTCCACGAGCATGTCGCCAGGAGCGACCGACGACTGAGCAAGGAGGCCAAGCCGACGCGCCAGAGCCTTCTGATTCATCGTGCCAAGCTCGACCCCATCCAACTCGACGACGCCCGAGCGCGCGCCCAAGACACGGGCGAGGCAGCGCAGGAGCGTCGACTTACCGCACGCGTTTGGGCCGACAATGACGGTCAACTCCCCCTCTAAGACGTCGAGGGACAACCCCTCCAAGATCGGCGCATCCTTACCGTAGCCGACCGTAATCTCGCGGGCCGACAGCCCGCTCGCACCACTGTCACGTCCCATGACCTCACCTCACCTCACGAACCAACAAGAACAGGAGATACACGCCTCCCACGACGCCGGTGACCACCCCAACCGGCAGCTCGTGGGGCGCTAAGAGTCTTTGCGCGACCACGTCAGACACGAGCACGAGGAGGCCTCCCAGCACTGCCGATGACGCGAGCCCCACTCCCCCACCTCCGCACAGGCGACGGGCCACGTGAGGGGCGGACAGAGCAACGAAGGCCACCGGACCCGCAACCGCCGTCGCAAGCGACACCAAGACCATCGCCGTGGCAATGAGCGACACCCGAAGCCTGCGCACGCGAACGCCCAGGCCAGTCGCGACATCGTCTCCCATCGCGAGCAAGCCAAGCGGCGCCGTGCAGGCCGCGAGCGGTAACGAGACAGCGAGGAGGACAACGACGAGCACGCTGACGCGAGGCATCGTCACCCCCGCGAAGGAGCCGGCGCTCCACAGCTGGGCGCGCTGGGCAGCCTCCAGCGGGGCCTTGACGATGAGCAGGGAATTAAGGGCGCGCAGCGCGGCCGAGCAGCCGATACCGACGAGCACGACGCGCACACCCGTGACACGCACGCCGCCCGCACACGCCACGATGAGAACCCCCGAGGCCAGGCCACCGATCAGCGCGCCCGCGGAGGTGGTCGCCGGGTTGGCGCCCATCACGATGATCGCGACGAGCGCACCGGTCGCACAGCCCGTCGACAGCCCGACGATGTCGGGACTGCCGAGCGGGTTGCCCGACAGGGTCTGGAAGATTGCACCCGCCACACCGAGCGAGCATCCCACCGCCACCGCCGCAATAACGCGGGGAAGACGGACAGATTGGACGAAGTACACACCCAGGAAGTCATCCGTGGGGCCGCCGTCTCCCACGAGGCGTCGCAGCGACTGCTCGACGCTGAGCCCGTAGTCTCCGAGCGTCAGCGAATACAGGGCAAGCGCGAGAAGAGACAGAAGTCCGAGGCTCACGACAAGCGCACTGCGCCGGTGCAGGCGCACGGAGAATGCCGCGTTCGACAGGAGCGCGTAGCGGCTGGAGGATTCCCTCATGACATTCCCTTCCCGCGCGCACCCAGGACAAAGAAGGGGGCGCCAACCAGGGCGACGACGACGCCGACGGGAACCTCCTGCGGGGCCAGCACCAGCCGCGAGGCAACATCGGCGGCGCACACCCACGCGGCACCAACCACCGCAGACCACACGGCAATAGCACCCTGGCGAGCACCAACCACGCGACGCACGAGGAGGGGCACAGCTAGACCGACGAAGGTCAGGGGCCCACCCAGCGCGGTTGCCCCGCCCGCCAGAGCCGTGACAGCCAGGGTTGCCAAACATCGGATCAGGCGCACGCGGACGCCCAGTCCGAGCGCAGCATCGTCGCCGAGGGTCAGAACGCCGAGCGCGGAGGTCAGCAGCGCGCCCAGCACCGCCCCGCAGGCGATGATGGTGCCCGCCCAGGTTAGCGAGGCCATGTCCACGCCTTCGAGGGATCCCGAGACCCAGTAACGAAACTCATTGAACGCGAATTGATGACCGGCCAGGACAGCCTGCGTCAGGGACGCGAGCGCAGCGGAGACGGCGATGCCGGCCAATGCCAGGCGTGCCCGCGACCCCGCCCCGCCGCGACCGGACAGCATAAAGACGAGCGCGGCCGCCACGCCCGCTCCGACGAGCGCTGCACCCATCGTCAGCGCGCGCGTCGATACACCCGCCACTGCGGTTGCCACGACGACGAGGAATGCCGCCCCGGCGTTGACGCCGAGCACGCCGGGATCAGCCAGCGGGTTGCGAGTCACGGCCTGCATGATCGATCCCGCGAGCCCGAGGGCAGCACCGATCACGAGCGCGGCAAGCGTGCGGGGTACGCGCAGCGAGAGCACCACCCGCGCGTCCTGGGTCTGGCCGCCGTAGCGAAGCGCGTCCCACACGAGGGCAGGTTCAATGTGCCGCGACCCCAGCGCCAGCGAAGCAACGATGATGAGGGCAAGGACCAGCGCCGCCACGGCGCAAGCGGTGGCGGCGCTGGTCACGCTGCGGGCTCTCATGTCAGGCCCACGCCTGATCGGGCGCGCTCATCTCCAGCGTCAGGACGCCGGGACAAACTGGGCTTCGATGGAGGAAACGATGCCGTCCATCAGGAGGTAGCCGCCGGTGGAGGTCCACAGGGAGCCGTCGACGGGGATGACGTGGTCGGCCTGAACGGCACGAAGCGAATCAAAGCCGACGGTCGACTTGGCTTCCTCAAGGGCAGCCGCCGACGCCTCAACGCCCGTGCCGCCGCCCGCAGAGGGGTTGTTGACCGACGACTTGCCCAGCGTGCCGAAGAAAATCCAGTCCGCGTCGATCTGGTCGATATTTTCCAGCGAGACCGGCTCGGAATGGCCCTCACCGTCACGGTCCTGGTTCGCGGGGCGCTTCATGCCGAGCGCGGTCAGCGCCTGGCCGGCGGGCAGCTCCTTGAGGATCAGGCCCGCGCTGTCACCCTGCCAGCGCACGACGGAGTAGGTCTGGTCGAGGTATCCAGCGTCCTTCAGACGGGCGCTGACGGAGGCAACGTGCTTGTCGAATTCCGCGAGCTTGGTCTCAGCCTGGTCGGCAACGCCGAGCGCGTCGGCCGTCAGGGTGAAGGTCTCGCGCCAGTCGCCGCCCTTTTGCGTGGTGAAGAAGACGGGGGCAATCTGGCCCAGAGCGCTCAGGGTTTCGCTGTCGTTGTCCTTCACCGACGTGCCGTCGACGAGGATCAGGTCGGGGCGGGCCGCCCCGATCGCCTCCAGGTTCGGCGCGCCAATCGAGCCGAGGATCGGGATGTCACCCGCGCGATCGGCCAGGTAGTTGGGGACGGTGGTCTGGCCGCGACCCGAGACGACACCGACGGGAGTCACACCGAGAGCGAGCGCGTTATCGGTCGTCGGCTCAGACAGCGTCACAACGCGAGTCGGATGGGCCGGGAGGGTCACCTCCTGCCCGGACGCGTCGGTGACGATGCGGGTATGGGCAGCGTCAGCCGGATCGGAGGACGAGGCCGGGGCGGGTGAGGTGGAGGAGCAAGCTCCCAGGGTCAGGGCCGCCAGGGCCACGGCCACGATGGCGCGAACTCGTATCGACGTGTGCACGTGTTCCTCGTTTCGTCTAGGTCACGATTAGGACATAGGCAAGCCTAACCTGGCAATGACTGCATATCCTGACAAGTTCCCCAGTCGGACAGGCTCACACACACCACTCGTCGAGTGCAGCCAGTAGTCCCTCTCTCCACCAGGCAACATCATGCCCACCCGAATAACGCTCCAGCCTGACAAGCGCACCGCACTCCCCCAGCAGGGCGGCGCAACGTTCAACGACGGGGGCCATCGCCACCTCGCGCGCACCCACCTGACACCAGATTGTCAAGCCGGACAGCGACCGACATGCACCCCTGCCAAGGTCACCCATCAGCGCACCCTCGCCCCGGCCTCGTACGTCCCCACCCCACCACAGGGACGGAGACTGTGCGATAAAACACTCGACGGGGACGGAGCCGCCGAGCGCGGCCTGAAGCACCGCGAGGCCACCAAAAGACTGACCGGCCACGGCCACGGGACCGACCCCAGCCACGTCACACACCGCGCCCAGCAGCGCGCTCACCGCATCGGCGTCCGTCAGCTCTCGGCGCCTGGCCTCCACATCACCCGCGCCGATCGTCACGACGCGCAAGCCCGGGTAGCGCCGCGTCAACCAGCCCACGCCGTTGGCACGCCACACGTCGCCATCGAAGACGACGAGCGTACGCGTGGGCGCCTGCTCCCCGTCGTGCGCGACGACGCATCGGGAGAGATCGCCTCCGATCCGGGCACGGACCCTGGCCCCGATATCTTCTTCGCGCGTGGCGCGCATCGATGGGGCATCGACGTCACCGCCCGGCCAGGACATCTGTGCATCAGGTCCAACAAAAATCGACGCGGCGTGCCCGCGCCCGTTGACGAGCCTGAGCGGGTTACAGGCGTCCGGCCGCGCTTCCTCGACGAGGCGAACCCAGCTCCCCATGTCGACACGCACGCGCGGATCAATCCCACCCGGCCCGCACAGGGCAAATTGATAGCTGAGGATCACATCGGCGGGGAGGGCACACTCCAGCTCGCGGGCACCGTCGCGCCAATCCATGCGGAAGGCATCGATATGCTCACGCGAACGATCCGTCACCGTATTGAGCAGGAGGTAGCACTGCGCGCGCTGCGGCGCCTCACACCGGAACGTGACGCGAACGGCGTCAACGCCGTCGATGAGCAGGCGCTCCCCCACAAGAGGAAGCCCGCTCGTACCGACGCGCCGACGCGCCATCGCACCGGGCGTCAGCCGACAAAAGCCCGTCTGTGAAAAAGACGATTCCTCGAAGGCCACAGATCAGTCGAAGAGCGAAATGTCGCCCGCGCCCACGCGCGCCACGACGGCATCCCCGCCCGCGAAGTTGATGACCGTCGTCGGCTCAGCAACGCCGACCGGCCCCACCACGACCAGGTCGACCTGGTGGCCGATGCGCTCGTCCACCTCGAAGCCGTCCGTCAGCGGCTCGGTCTCGCCCGGCATAATCAGTGTCGAGCAGGCCAGCGGCTCACCGAGGGCCTCGACGATCGCCTGCGTGATGACGTGGTCCGGGATGCGCACGCCCACCGTGTGCTTCTTCTTGTTCAGCATGATGCGCGGGACCTCCTTGGTGCCACGCAGGATGAACGTGTAGGGTCCGGGGGTGAGCGCCTTCATCGTGCGGAACTCGTGGTTGTCCACGATGACCAGCTCGCCGAGCTGGGCGAAGGAGTGGCACAGCAGCGAGAAGTTGTGCTTGTCGTCGAGCTTACGGACCGTGCGAATCGTGTCCATGCCCGACTTGTTGCCGATCTTGGTCGCGATCGCGTAGCCGGAGTCCGTGGGCAGCGCAATCGTACCGCCGCGCTCCAGCAGGTCAACGACCGTGTTAACCAGACGTGCTTGAGGATTTTCCGGATGCATCTCAACGTACGACATGCATCTATTGTGCACGAAACCCCCACCGGCCGGGGCCGGATGGGGGTTTCGTGGACACGACTTGCGCGACCTAGATCACTTCTTGTCCTCGTCGGAGGCTTCCTCGCCGCGCTTCTTCGGCTTCGCGTCGACGCCAGCTTCCTTACGCTGCG
>ERZ773203.1868-NODE-1868-length-10237-cov-3.113043_pt1 | contig 10237 bp, 10 predicted proteins | sample MGYA00580529_ERZ773203 | MGnify/ENA primary metagenome ERZ773203 (study PRJEB29015, sample SAMEA2738176) | human oral metagenome | biome: human oral; feature: human-associated habitat; material: saliva | place: China | collected 2177 ...
AATAGATAGTACTATAACTTTCTATTTTGAGTAAATAGAGGAGAAAAAGAAGTGAAACATGCGTATAAAAAGAAGATAGATTGAATCTTTCAATTAAAATGATTAGTAAACACGATTAAACCGCTATATATAAAATGAATAAGCAACAAGAACGAGATATCCATCTAATAGGATTGGCACTCTTTCTCGCCCTGTCGGCTGCCGTGCAGCCTCATTCCGATGTTCAACCTCATACGCTTTCCGATGAAGCATTACAAACTACAAGAAATCACCGCCGTCGCGCTGCTCGCCGCCGGCGTGGCCTTCGCCCTGATGGGCTTGCTCCTGCCCCCGATGGGCACGATTCACGACAGCGTCCTCTGGGTCTTCGCCCAGTGTCTGATCTACTCCGGCAGCGTGCTGGGCGTCACCGGCTTTTTGAAATCGAGTAGAGGAGTAAATCAGTAGACGAGTAAAGGAGTAGACGGGTAAACGCGTGATTCGCTAATTCGAGTGCTCCTCTCGTTTACCCGTCTACTCCCTTCCCCGTCCACTTCACCTTAAAACACAACCCCATGTCCTCATTACTTCGTCTTTGCCGCACCGCCCTGCTCCCGGGCGGGACGGAAGGCATCCTCTTGTTGCCGACAGAAGTCGGTTTGCGCTCCGTCGCCACCCTCGAACCCCCGATGTCGGGAGCGCATCCCGCCATTCCTGCGGGCGAATATGACCTCCGCCTCGACGTCCCCTCGCCCCGCTTTCTGCGTTTGCCCCGACCGTGGTCGAAAGTGTGGAGCGCACGCCTGCCGCGTTTGGAGGGTGTCCCCGGTCGCGCCGGCATTCTCATCCATCCCGGCAACCGCCCCTCCGACTCCTCGGGCTGCCTCCTCGTCGGTCGTGCCGCCGGCGTCCTCCGTCTTGCCGACAGTGTCGACACCTTCCACCGCCTGATGCAGACTCTCCACGCCCTTCCTGCACCCCTCCGTCTCAGAGTGGAGTAGGGCGGCCACGTTCCGCTCGCTTGTTTCCCACCACGCCGACGCCCCTCGCGTCGGCGTGCTTTTGTTTGGGGCAAAATGTGTGTTTTATGCCTCGAAAAAAAGTTACATTCGTTTGTCTAAACGCGTTGTTTTTCATATATTTGCAGTGTAAACTGTTTCGAACGTTGCCCGTCTTGCATCAACTTCTTTTGTGTGCTGCGCTCGATCATCAAAACCTTTCTCCCCACTCGTTCGTATCGCCGTGAAATATCGGCTAAAAACGCTTCTCCTCTTATGAAAATTGAAAGCTTTTCCATTCAGAATTATAAGTGCATCAAAGACTTAGTCGTGGATTGCCGTGGCGCGGACGGCGAGATTAAGCAGTGGACGGTGTTGCTCGGCGAGAATAATACGGGCAAGACGAATGTACTGCGGGCTTTGGCATTGTTAGAACCGGAAGAGTTGAATCTTCAGGGATTAGATAAGGCTTTTGTGCCATCTGTTTTTAGACGTGATAGAGAGTCGATTCAATTATATTACGAAACTTTCTTGAAGTTGAAAGTTCAGTTGGAGAATGGTGAAGAGTGGTTGTTTGATCCGCGTAAAATTCAATCTTTTAATTTTGATCCTCAAATCCGTTTGTTTGGTTATGGAGTGAGCCGTTATCCGGCTCGTCCTGTATTTGACGAAATTCCGTTCATATCTACAGATACCCTCTTTTCGCCTTACGCGCGTTTGCTTGATCTTCAGAATTGGTTATTGCTGTTGGATTATTCAGCGAAGCATGATAGTGTTATAGCAGATCGGCGACTTCAGTGGATGAGGGAATTGGTGCAAAGCGATTTGTTTCCTGGATTGAAGGATTTCTGTTTTGAAAAAGCTGGTGAAAATGATCATGTCGTAGCGAAATTTGTAACCGAGCACGATGGGAATGTTTCTTTTGAAGGTTTGGGCTTCGGCTATCAAAGCTCGCTTACTTGGCTCGCAGATTTCTGCAAGCGGATGTTTGAATTGTATCCCAAGTCGAAAAATCCCTTGCGTGAAGAGGCTGTTGTACTTGTGGATGAGCTTGATTTGCACCTCCATCCCAGGTGGCAGCGCGATATAGTTCCCGCCTTATCGAAAGAATTTCCCAATGTGCAGTTCATCGTCACGACCCACAGTCCGCATGTGCTCCAATCGATGGAGGACGTGAACCTCTATGTGCTGCGTCGCGATGCGGAAAGCGGAGAAATAGAGGCGGAGCGCTCTAATGTGACGAATTTCACGGGCTGGACGGTCGAGGAGATTTTGTCCGAGACGATGGAATTGAAAGAAGGGGTGCGCTCGGTGGTGTACAACGAGAAGAAACGCGCCTTTGAGAAGGCGCTCAAAGCCAAAGACCGTGAGCAGGCCGAGCAAATTTATGCGGAGCTCGAACGCCTGATGCGTCCCGGCAACCCCATGCGGAGTATCTATAGAGTTGAACTTGAGGAATTAGGATGAAACCATGATACAACTCACGCTGCCGTCCGAGCCGACGGAACTCAAGGCCAATAAAGTGCAACTTACCCAGGATTATGCCGCAAGTTGTCGCGCGGGAAAGCCCAAAGCCGTGTGGAACACAACATACATCCGCGACGCGCTTCTTGCGATGACGCACGACAAGTGCGCCTACTCGGAAGTGAAATTGCAAGGGTGTGGGGCTTATTGGGATGTGGAGCACTTCAAATGCAAGAAACTCTACCCCAAATCGGTGGTGGAGTGGGGAAATCTCCTGCCGGCCTGCGAGTTTTGCAACCGCAGCGCCAAGCGCGACCACGATGTCGTGGCGCTGCCCATCGTGCATCCCATAAAAGACCGTCCCGGCGAGCATTTGTATGTGCGCAGCGGGCGTTTCTTCCCGAAAGACGATAAGGGCGAAAAGACGATTGAGGTGCTGAAATTGAACGACGAAGTGAACCTTTTGTGTTCTCGCTTCGAGGTTTGTAGAGGTTTAGCAGATCGACTCCAGTGCTGCAAAGTACTGAAAGATAAGTGTGTTACGTCGAGTGATTGTGGCTATTTACGCGATAAATTTATGGCGTTGCTGAGTGCCGGTCTCCCCGATCGGGAATATTCGGCCACGGTGGCTACCTTCTTGATGTGCGAGCAGCGAGATTTGGTGCAGGAAATCGAACAGCAGTTGAGAACGTGGCAACTCTGGGACAAGAAAATGAAAGACGCGAAGGCCATACTCTTGAAAAATGCGTTGCCCAAATGAGCAATCGGGCGACTCTATACGCTCTCAAAAAGCTACTAAAGATTTGATGCGGTTGCCCTGCATATCAAGATTCTGATATTTGTGAAGTAATAAGAATGTTGTTTGGAGTTGAATCCTCAGAAATAGGAACTTGTCAGCTTAGAAGTGTAGAATGTTGGGGGGGTGGTTAGTATATAAATATAACGAGTAGTGATAAGATTTAGAAGAATAGTTTGCCTTTTAATGCTCCTCATGACGATGAGTGCCGGGGCTCAGGTTTTTGATGAGCAAGAGCCTCAAGCCCTTGAAGCTCTTGCTCACAAAGGATTTGAAGTGGAGGATTGGGGCGATAAGCAAGTAAGGCTCTCACTTAACGACTCAGATGAGAATAAAGGCATAGAGGCACAGTCGCAATATCCCATTCTTTCTCAGAAGTCGAAACGTCATAGCATTGGTTTGAAATTTATGGGACTCAGCTTCCACCCTCTTAGTGGAAAGCCTAATGCAGAGCTGATGCCCAATCGCTTAGACGAACAGGCTTATTTTGTTTTGGACTTGGGTGCTCTCCTTACGTATGAATACTTTATTGTACCTGATATCCTTTCTGTCAAGTTTATACAAGGCCTATATGCGGATTGTGCTGCCCAGTTTGCAGGTGTGACGAGTATTGGGCTACGAGCTCGTATTTTTCAAATTGGTCGGCATAGCCTCCTCGGGGGAATGGGTCCAACGTGGATTTATCGACATAATTGGTTTCTTATCCCTAACTATGTAGATACGAAATACTTCAAAGGAACACCGACAGATAAATGGCAGTACAAGTTCTTATGGTACGGAGGGGAATTAGAGTACAAGTTTGCGATTAGCTCGAAGCTGGATTTTGCTACGATTTTTGTGCCCGGTTATCCTGACCTTATGGCATTTGCTGTTGGACTTAATTATAAGTTGTAAGCTGCTAACTAGAGCTTAAGAGATACAGACTTTTCCCGATATAATGTGTACTTCCAATATAGCAGTGCAACACGCCTCCCCTCTCTCCTTTGGAGCGTAGTGGAAAAGGGGAGAGGGCGACTTTTTTGCCCGAATGCCCTAAAAACTCGTGGGCTTTTTGCTCACTCTGAGAAAAAGTTGTACCTTTGCGCCCGTATAGAGTCCGACGAGGCCCAAGAAGTCGCGTCGCCCCGTGCGTGTCGTGCCGTTTCGAAAGAAAAGGTGCGGGCGGAAGGAGCGAAGCGCGCCCCCCGGAAAAAACCGTTTTATCACACAAATCACACATCTCATGTACGCAATCGTAGAGATCAACGGTCATCAGTTTAAGGTCGAGCAAGGCCGCAAGCTTTTCGTAGACCGCGTCCGCAATGCTGAAAGCGGACAAACTGTTGAATTCGACAAGGTGCTCCTCATTGACGCCGACGGCGCAGTGAAAGTAGGCGCTCCCACCGTCGCAGGTGCTAAAGTCGTGGCAGAAGTTACCACGCCCCTCGTCAAGGGCGACAAGGTGCTCGTTTTCCACAAGAAGCGCCGCAAGGGCTATCGTAAACTCAACGGCTATCGCCACCAGTTTACCGAAGTCACTATTAAAGAAGTAATCGCATAACCACTTAACACACACAACACAATGGCACACAAAAAAGGTGTAGGTAGTTCGAAGAACGGCCGTGAATCAGCATCACAACGTCTGGGTGTTAAGATCTGGGGCGGACAGGCTTGCGTAGCCGGTAACATTATCGTTCGCCAACGCGGCACCGCTCACTACCCCGGCAAGAACGTGGGTATGGGTTCCGATCACACCCTCTACGCGCTCGCAGACGGCACTGTTGTCTTCAAGCGTGGCGCACGCGACCGCAGCGTCGTAAGCGTTGAGCCCAAGGCCGAAGCCTAAGCTCGTTTTGGTCCGCTCCCTCGGGTGGAGCGGCGGAGGCTTGCCCTCTTTCTTTTCAACCCGCCCGAACAATCGGCGCACTTCTCTCGCAGAGGTGCGCCGATTTCTTTTTAATTTCCTTGTAGACAAGTCGACTCGTAGACGAGTAAACGCGTGAGATGGTTGCTTCGCATGCTTCTCTCGTTTACGGGTTTACTTGTTTACCCGTTTACTTTCCTTGTAGACGAGTAAACTGCATGCCGCAGCTGTGCGCAAAAGGGGCAAGAGCGCGGTATAACGGCTGGGAAGATGGTGCGCGAGGAGTAGGAGTCGCGGGCGAGTGGGCGAATGCGCACGCGGCCGTGAGGGACGTGCGGGCGATGAGTTGGGCCATCGAGGCAAACGGGGTAGGGAGCAAAGGGAAAATGCACCGGCGGTCGGGAAAAGTGCTCGTGCGAGGTTTATTATAGATAGAAGAGGCGCAGGTGCGGCGGGTTGTCGGCGCGAAACTGCTGCGCGCCAACGGCCGCTAAGTCCGTCGCTGCGTGTTTCCGTTCCCAGCACGTTTCTTCGTCTGCCAACCGCGTTGCTTCGTCCGTCAGCGCCCCCGGTCTGCCACTTTAGTCCTCGCATTCCTCCGGTCTGCACGTTTCTTCGTCTGCCAACCGCCTTTCTTCTGCTGTGTAGCCGCGTTGTCGGTTCGCCATTGCTCCCTATTCGCGTTTATTTTTCCTCATTGGCCGCCGCGAAAGGCTTTGTTCTGCTAAAAATCCGTGCCCGCCGGCTGGCGTCCCTCGTCGTTATCGTGCGAGGGGCGCAACTGTTTTTGGCTTTTCTCTCGCTCGTTTCCGGCTCGCTGCGCCCTTTTTTTGTTGACAAGCGCTGTGTTTTTGTGGTTGGATGCAGAGTTTCCGTGCCGGTGTGCGGGCTTTTCCGTTCGCAGGGGCTGCGCTTCTCTCGCTTTAATGCAAGTTTTCGCCACCTCGTGTGGGGCTTTGGGAGCTTCGCGCAGCGCTTTCGCGGTTTAACGCCCCGCTGCTCGGGCGCCGTTCACCGCTTCGCCTCCGTTCGTTGCGGAGCGGTGGAAAAAGCGCGCCGATTTTCCACTTATCCACAATTTGTTTTCCACAGTCTTTTCCACGGTGTGGAGAAAATGTCCACCTTCCCGTGCGTTTCTCCCCGCCTTTCCGTTTTTCCACCGCCGGGTGCACCGATCCCCTCCCGCCGAGGGGAGGAAAAGCCCCCTTCACGCGCGCGTATATATAATATAGGAGCGGAGAAAGGCAAAAAGGGCAGCGCGCCGTTGGCCGCCTTTCGTTGTGGAAGAGGGTCGCTCGGTGCGAGGGCGGTCGACCGGTAGCCCCGCCCCGTGGGGAAAGGCCTCACGGTCGGGCGGAGTTCGCAGAAAGGAGTGGGGGAGTGTGTCGGCAGTGGGCTGCCGGGGGCGCCCGTCGGGGTGGGGCGTGCGAAAGTGGTCGGTCGGGCGTGCTGCGTTTGCACCCGAGTCGCAACGGCAGGCGGGGAACAGGGGCGCCACGGCCGATGCGCTTGCACAATTCGCGCTCAATTTTAAGTATCGTGTCCGAATGATGTGTCCAAATAATGATCAACGTCGGGAGATCGAACAAGTTTTTGCACAACTTTTCCACAGTCTTGTACATATCCCCCGTGAAAACCCCGCCGGCGCACCGCTTTTTTGTGATATGTGCTGCAAATCAGTGTTTTACGCACTTTGTCCGCCCCGCAGTCGTGAAAAAACACCCCGAGACACCCCAAGGTTGAGGGTGAAAGTCGCCGAAGAAAAGCGAGAACTTGTGTGCGCGCAAAACCGCGTACGTCAACGCGCGTCCGCGGGACGCGACTACACGCTCATCCCTCCGCATCTCTCACACAATCAGTGAGATAGCCCGCTGCGCGAGCACGTGTGTTGCGCACGAACGGGGACTTTTCGCCCCAAAACGGGGGATATTGTGCGGCGAAATGTTAAAAATGAGCCTCGGAATGAAGAAAAGTGCATTTACATTTGGCTGGTAAGGAATTTAACTGATACCTTTGCAGCGTAATCTATCGGAGTCGACAGGCCAAAGCCTCGTAAAACGACGATTTTCCACCGACCGGTTACTTCCTTCCGCCTTGGGAATACGGCGAGCGCCCAGCCTGCGCACCGCACAACCCGAAGCCCCCTCCAAAGATGAAACGACGAGCCGGAAAAGAACCAACCACGCGTTCACGCACGCTCAGTCCAAACATCGACCACGTGACCTCCGAGAGGAGAGAAGCCTAAGCACAGTACGGCAGCTTGAGCAACGAACTGGCACAAGAACGCAACCAGAGATGCCCAAACCGGCCAACGCGCGACCACCGACACAGCGGATGACGCGCAGGGCACGTCTAAGCGAGATGACGATAGAACTCATCACGAGATGACCCAGTGCAGCCAATGCACCGTCTTCGACGCGCCCAACGCCTGCGAAGAAACTTTTCTCCCAAAGATTCACCCCTCCCGCGCTCGAACGGACGCCGACGCCTCACGCAGGCCGCGCGTACCTATATATATGGGCGCACAAACGCCACACGCGACAAACGACAGCCGCTCCGCCGACTGTCACACCATAAAACAGAATCAACTATCCCACCGCCCCAACCGGTAAGTATACAACAACACCTAGATATGAAGAAATTCTTCTTGCTACTCACCCTCATGGCAGCCGCCTTCATCGGGACAAGCGCACAGCAAGTCGTGATCAAGAACAATCTGCTCTACGACGCGACCACCACGCCTAACCTCAGCATCGAGTTCGGCCTGAACAAGAAGCAGACCTTTGACGTGCAGGTGGGATTCAATCCCTTCGACCTCGACAAGAATGCCAACAAAAAGTTCAAGCACATTGCGATCCAGCCCGAATGGCGCTATTGGACGTGCGAACGCTTCAACGGACTCTTCTTCGGCATTCACGCCCACGCCGGACGTTTCAATGTTTCGAACATGAAGTTCCCCGGAGGTATCCTCCACACCCTCGAAAAGAACCGTTACGAAGGTTGGTTTGTCGGAGCCGGTGTCGGTATGGGTTACCAACTCGTGCTCAACCGTCGCTGGAGTCTCGAAGCCGAACTGGGCGCAGGTTACGCCTATTTGGACTACGATAAGTTCCGCTGCAACACTTGCGGCAGCCTCGAAGCCAGCAAAACCAAAGACTACTTCGGTCTGACCAAGGCCGCCCTCTCCGTAGTCTACGTCATTCGATAACCCTCACGTAAGCCCCTAAGCAACATGATTTTCAAATCTCTCTCTGTCATCGCATTGCTCTCCGCCGCGCTGGCGCTCCCGGCCCACGCCGCAGGAGACGTTCGGGGAAACGTCGGATTCACACCCGCCAAGGTGAAGGCCGGACGCGACAGCATCCGCATCGCCTTCGACGTGATCCTCGACCACGTTGACCTCGGCACCAACGCGCAGCTCAACCTCCGCCCCCGACTCGTGTCGCAAGACGGCACGCAAGTCTATGAGTTCGCCCCCATCTCGGTGGCCGGACGCAAACGCCACATCATGTGGCAGCGCGGTGAGCGCACCACACCCCAACCCCTCCGCGCAAGAGGCGAACGCATGGTCGTGCCCGTCAGCATCACCGCACCCGCCTATGAGTGGACCCGCACTGCGAAACTCAACGTCGAAGAGCAAATCACCGGCTGCGCCTCCTGCGAACTCGAACGCCACGAGTTCACCGTAGCCGAACGTCTTTCGCGTGAACCCTATCGCCCCACCTTCTCGGTGGCCTATATTACCCCCGAGGTCGAAGCCGTCAAAGTGCGCTCCGAAAAGTTCGTCGCCCGCTTCAACTTCCGCGTCAACCGCACCGAACTCCTCCGCAATCTCGGCAACAACGCCGTTGAATTCGCCCGCGTCGACAGCGTGGCCAACGCCATCCTCGGCAACAAGGACGTGACGGTACGCACCGTGAACATCGACGGTTACGCTTCGCCCGAAGGACAAGAGGCCAACAACATCCGCCTCGCCGACGGCCGTGCCAAGTCGTTCGTCAAATACCTCGAACAAACCTACGGCCTCTCCACCCGCCTCTTCCAAGTGCAAGGACACGGCGAAGACTGGGCCGGACTCCGCCAGTGGCTCACTGCCAACAACACGCAGTGGAACGCCCAACTCTTCGACATCGTCGACGGACAAGCACGCAATAATAACGCGCGTAAGGAGAACCTCAAGAAACTCGACGGCGGCAACGCTTATCGTTTCCTCCTTGAGAACGTCTTCCCCGAACTCCGTCGCACCGAATACCAGTTCACCTACCAAGTGCGCAGCTTCAACGCTGCCGAAGCCATCGAGCGCTACAAGACCAACCCGCGTCTGCTCAGCCTCGCCGAACTCTACCTGGTGGGCAACAGCTTCCCCGAAGGCAGCGCCGAACGTCGTGGCGTGTTCGAAACCGCACAGCGTCTCTTCCCCGACGCCCCCGTGAGCCGCTTCAACGCCATCGCCGGCAATTTGGCCGATGGAAACAACGGAAACTACACTGATTTCCTCGCCAACTTCCCTGCTTCTGCAGAACAGTTGAACAACCTCGGCGTACACTACGCCCTCACCGGCAACTACCAGCAAGCCGCTGAGTGCTTCCGTCGCGCAGGCAACCTGCCCCAAGCCGTCAAGAACCTCCAAGAATTGAGCAAGGTGGAGCGTTAAGACCTGCCAAGGCGCCGTAAGGACGCCCGCGAGTCTATACTCTTCCCCAATCAGATAATCCATTCAATAATCAACAATTTATTCGTTATGAAGAAACATCTTCTCCTCGCAGCAATGCTCCTCACGGCTACGGCCTCTGTAGGAACGTTCTCTGCCTGCTCGAACGAAGACATCAAGCCCTCTATCGAAAAGCCTAACGTCGATGGTACGACTTCCATGTCTATTCAGTTCGCTCTTCAGCTTCCCGATCGCGCTGCGCGTGCTGCCGCCGACGGTCAAGATCTCAACGCGCCCGAACACCACTACGTAGGTAAGTGGATGGGTAATGACCTTGTTGAAAGCGTAGACGTTTACATCTTCAAGGCTGACGCTGCCGCTACCGGTCCCAGCCAGTTCTCGCTCGAGAAGCAAGCTACCCTCGGTCCCACGGACTTCACGTTCGAACAGCCCAAAGCCGGTCAGACCAACTTCGCCTTCATCCGTCCTACCAAGGGCTTCAAGGT
>ERZ773203.1870-NODE-1870-length-10234-cov-3.281855_pt1 | contig 10234 bp, 8 predicted proteins | sample MGYA00580529_ERZ773203 | MGnify/ENA primary metagenome ERZ773203 (study PRJEB29015, sample SAMEA2738176) | human oral metagenome | biome: human oral; feature: human-associated habitat; material: saliva | place: China | collected 2177 ...
AAGCAAAATCAAACACGGGCAGCAAGTGGACAGACGCCACACCTAAGCGTTTCAGATAGTCAACAGAGGCAGACTCGCCCACCCCTAAGAACTTATCGGGATAAGAAATGCCTGGTGCCGCATGGGTAAAATCACGCACATGCATCTCATAAATGACTTGATTTGCCGCCGGCGGCCGGTCGCGCGGCACTGATGACTTTCTCTTTTTCTCATTTCTCCCGCGAGTCGCACACTACTTAAGGTGTGTGACTTGCGGGGATATGCATTCTCTTACATGTCTTCCAACGGATTCCTCAATTCTATTCCGCCCGTAACGCGCAACCTGTTGTTTATCAACATTATTCTCTTCATGGTGCAGCAACTCGTGGCGCAACGTGGAGGGGACGTGCTGGCCGATCTCTTCGGTTTGCACTTCTTCTTGGCGCCCGATTTTCGTCTGTGGCAGGTGGTGACTTATATGTTCTTGCACGGATCGTGGTCGCACGTGCTGCTCAACATGTTCTCGTTGTGGATGTTTGGGCGCATCATTGAGCAGACGATGGGGCAGCGACGTTTCCTCATCTACTATTTCATTTGTGGCGTCGGCGCCGCGCTTTGTCAGGAATTGTGGCAGTTGGGACAATATTATATTGAGGGACTGCACCAATACACGATGGTGTCCGATGGCGTGAACACCATCCCGATGAGTACTTACCTCAATTCGTGGGTGACGATTGGGGCGAGCGGGGCTTGCTACGGCGTGCTCTTGGCGTTCGGCATGACCTTTCCCGAGGAACGCATCATGCTGCTCTTCCCACCCATCCCCATGAAGGCGAAGTATTTCGTGGTCGGCTATGCGCTGATTGAAGTCTTCTCCGCCTTCTATTCGAACGGAAACATCGCCCACTTCGCCCACCTCGGCGGTATGTTCTTCGGATGGCTCTATTTCCGGAGCTGGCGCCGAAAAATCATGGCGGCGCAAAACAGAGGACACTACGATCCCTACACGCGCAACTATTCCGGCGGTTCTTCGTCGGCCGGCGGTGGCGTGATGCAGCGCATACGTCGTGCTTTTCAGCAGGCGGGAGCGGCCATCGAAGGGGCGATTCGGAGCTTGTTCTCCGGTAAGGCCAAAAATAATACCTCTTCCTTCCACACCTCCTCGACCGGCGCGAACGCGGCCGCGGAAACAGATCAGGAGTACAATCTCCGTCGACGCAAAGAACAGGAGCGCATCGATGAAATCCTCGATAAGGTGCGCCGTTCGGGCTACGCTTCTCTCACCGAAGAGGAGAAAAAAGATTTGTTCAACAACACGCGCCGTTCCTGATACTTATGTCCTTCTTGCGTCGTCTTTTCCACTACTTTCGAACCCCTGAAAGCGGAGCGTGGGCACGTTTTGTTTCCACGTTTCTCTCCGGTGCGTCGTGGTTTACGGTCGTCGCTTTTTGGTTGTGCGCGCTGACGCCTTACATCGATCCCCGACATTTCGGAGCCGCGGCCGCCTATGCGTTGCTTTTCCCCTTGTTGCTCGGCAGTGTGCTGGCGATGGGTGTGCTTTGTCTCGTTTTTGCCCCGCGCCGCGTGTGGATTCCGCTCTTCGGACTGCTTGTCGCTTCGGGCAGCATTCGCACTTACGCGCCGATCAACCTGCTCGGTTCACCTTCTACGGGAGTGGCCGAAGGAGAAATTCGCGTCATGACCTACAACACCCGCGCTTTCGGACTGACCGACAGCGGACGTGCCGAAATGACGCGCTATATGATTGCTTCCGGCGCGCAAATCATTGCTTTTCAAGAGGGCATGGGTTCACTCGAGCACAACAAACAGCTGGTGGCGCGGTTGAAGCACACGCAGATTCCCCACTATAAATGCTACAACGCCGGGAGTGAAAGTCTTGGTGTCATCTCTACCTACCGCGTCACCGACGCGCAACTCATCTCTCGCTCAGGCGGCAATATTATTGTGGCTTTTTGGTTGAAAGTGCCCGACGAAAAACCATGGATCATCGTGAATTGTCACCTTCGTTCCAACGCGTTGACCTTTGACGAGCGCGGAAAGTTCAGTCAATGGACGAAAACCGGCGAAAATCCGGATTCCGGTGCGTGGAAACGTCGACTTTACGACAAAATCACCCTCGCCGCCGCCGCTCGTGCCGAAATGGTCGACACTTTGGCGCGCTTTGTCAACGAACATCGCGACCAAGTCAAATTTATCTGCGGCGATTTCAACGACACCCCCATCTCCTCCGCTCGGCATCGCATTGTCGATCTCGGATTCAACGACGCGTTTCGCGCCGCCGGCAATGGCATTTCGCGCACCTTCAACCGCGATGCCATGTACGTGCGCATCGATCATCTGCTCGCCGATCCCCTGTTTGAAGCCGTCGAAGCGCATGTCGACAACAAGGTCTACCTCTCCGACCATAATCCCGTCATCGCCACCTTTCGGCGCACCCGCCGTTAGTCGGCACCTCTCTTAGCATAACACAACTCACTGTCCAACATACAATGAACATCGAACAATTGCTCACCGACGCCGTCGTCAAAGCCGTCAAGGCCTGCTACGGCGCCGACATCACCCCCGATCAGGTGCAAATTCAGAAAACGCGCCCCGACTTCGAGGGACACCTCACCGTGGTCACCTTCCCCTTCTTGCGCATCTCCAAGCGAAAGCCCGAAGACACCGGAGAAGACCTCGCATTGTGGTTGGTCGAAAACACCGACCTCGTCTCGACGTTCAACATCGTCAAGGGCTTCCTCAATCTCACCATCGCGCCCAAAAAGTGGATCGAGCTCCTCGAGAACATCGACGCAGATCAGCGTTACGGCCTCGCCACCCCCGGTGAAGAGAGCCCCCTCACCATGGTCGAATACTCCTCGCCCAACACCAACAAGCCCCTCCACCTCGGTCACGTTCGCAACAACCTGCTCGGATGGGCGGTGTCTAAAATCGCAGAAGCCAACGGCAGCCGTGTCGTGAAGACGAACATCGTCAACGATCGCGGCATCCACATCTGCAAATCCATGCTCGCCTGGCAGAAATACGGCAACGGCGACACCCCCGAGTCCACCGGTAAGAAAGGCGACCACCTCGTCGGCGACTACTATGTGGCGTTCGATCAGCACTACCGCGCCGAAGTGGCCGAACTCAAAGCCCGTCTCGAGGCCGAAGGCGTCGCGCCCGAAGAAGCCGAAACTCGTGCCAAGAACGAAGCGCCGCTCATGGTCGAAGCCCGCGAAATGCTCCGCAAGTGGGAGCAGGGCGACGAAGAAGTGCGCGCGCTCTGGCGCAAGATGAACGAGTGGGTTTATGCCGGTTTCGACGAAACCTACAAGGCACTCGGCGTTTCGTTCGACAAGATCTACTACGAATCGGAAACCTATCTCGAAGGGAAGGAAAAGGTGGAGGAAGGACTCGCCAAAGGGCTCTTCTATCGCCGCGAAGACGGTTCGGTTTGGGCCGATCTCACGCAAGACGGACTCGATGAGAAGCTCCTCCTCCGTTCGGACGGTACTTCGGTCTACATGACCCAAGACATCGGCACCGCCAAACTCCGTTTCCGCGACTATCCCATCGACAAAATGGTCTATGTCGTCGGCAACGAGCAGAACTACCACTTCCAAGTCCTCTCGCTCCTGCTCGATCGTCTCGGTTTCGAGTGGGGAAAGAGCCTCGTGCACTTCTCCTACGGCATGGTCGAACTCCCCAACGGTAAGATGAAGAGCCGTGAGGGTACGGTGGTCGACGCCGACGATCTTATCGAAGGCATGATCGAACAGGCACGCCGCACCATGGACGAAGCCGGCAAGAACGGCGACATGTCCGAAGCCGAAAAACAAGAGGTGGCTCGCATCGTCGGTCTCGGTGCACTCAAGTACTTCTTGCTCAAAGTCGACGCGCGCAAAAACATGGTCTTCAACCCCGAAGAGTCCATCGACTTCAACGGCAACACCGGCCCCTTCATCCAGTACACCTACGCCCGCATCCGCTCCATTCTTCGCAAGGCGCAGGAAGCCGGCCTCGAAATGACGGCCGTCGATCCCGCCACCGAGATTTCGGTCAAGGAGGAAGAAATCATCCAGCGCATCGCCGACTTCACCGCTGTCGTTCGCGCCGCCGGTCAGGACTATTCTCCCTCGGCCATCGCCAACTATTGCTACGAACTCGTCAAGGATTACAACCAGTTCTACCACGAGTTCCAAATCCTTCGCGAGGAAGACGCCGCCAAGCGCAATTTCCGTCTCGTTCTCTCGCGCAACGTCGCCAAAGTGGTGCGTCTCGGCATGGAACTCCTCGGCATCGAAATGCCCGAGCGCATGTAAACCGACGAGTGGCCTGCATCGCTACTGCGAACCACGCCCAAGGGCGATTTTGTCGGACACCCGTTCCGGCAAAATCGCCCTTTTTCTTTCGCCGCGCCGCTCTTCGGCGGCGCGTCCTTCATTCCTCTGTCCCTTCTCCTGCCCATGAGTAGCAAGAAACCCAAGTTCTACGTCGTTTGGAGCGGCCGCGTCCCCGGAGTCTACACCTCTTGGGACGAGTGTCGCGAACAAGTCGAGGGTTTTCCCGGTGCGCGTTACAAAGCCTTCGCCTCGCGCGACGAAGCGGAGTATGCCGCGGCCGACGAACCCGAGCAGCACATTTCTCCCGCTCGTCCCGTCGCCTGTTCCGAAGCCGCTGCCTCTCAAGCGTCCACCCCGTCGGCTCCCGGTGTCCGTCCCGTCCACATGCCCTCGCCCGAGGTCTTGGCCAAAGTGGGCTTCCAAACGCTCTGTGTCGACGCCGCCTGCTCCGGCAATCCCGGTGCGATGGAATACCGCGGTGTCTTCCTCGCCGAGGGGCGCGAGATTTTTCACTTCGGCCCCGTCCACGGCACGAACAACATCGGCGAATTTCTCGCCATCGTCCACGCCCTCGCCCTCCTCGACAAGCAGGGCACGAAAATGCCCATTTATTCTGATTCGGCTACGGCCATTTCGTGGGTGCGCCGCAAACAGTGTCGCACGCAGCTGGCGCGCACCCCGCGCACCGAAAAGCTCTACGAAATGATCGCCCGCGCCGAAGCCTGGCTCAAGGCGCACCGCGTCACCAATCCCATCTTGAAATGGGAAACCGACCAATGGGGTGAAATTCCCGCTGACTTCGGTCGAAAATAGCCCTCGCGCGCGTGCGCGCGCATCAGCGAGTTTTCGATTTTTGCCTTCACCTCTTCACCTTTTGCCCTCAACTCCTTGATAACCTGCATGATAAGTGTGAAGGCTTCACCCTCATTGCCTTCACCCTTTTTCGTCATTTTCTGTTTTATTCCTGCCTTCACCGCAACGAATTGTGAATCAGTAGATTAGATTGGATGGGGAGGTGAAGGCAAAAAGGTGAAGCCTTCACGCGTAACCCCCTGTTACATAGTGGTTTATCTATGAATGGGCAGCAAGGTGAAGGCAAAAATCGTAAACTCGCTGATGCGCGTACGCGCGCGCGAGGGAGATTGCCTTCACCTCCTTCCTTCCTTCACCCTCCCTTCGTCTTTGCCGAAAAAGCGCGCTGCTTTTCGAGAATAGTTGTGGAGTATTTTCGAAAGATAGCCGTCTTTTGGTGAGAAGGTGCTTATTGTAATCGGCTTAAGGCTTTTGATGCCAATCCCCCAATGAGATTTCCGCAGGGCGAAGAAGAATCCCTCGGCAAGTCGGGCTTCGCACACGTGGTGAAGCCCGATTTTACGTTGGTAGGTGTGGCATTTTTTGCATGAGTTGTAGTCTGTGAATAGAAAACGGTGAAATAATTTGGTTTTTTGGTGTTCGTGTTGTATTTTTGCGGTGTTATCAGTGAATATTATCAACCACAAATAAAATATAAGATGAAAATGATCGGCTTTACTTCGCGCAAAGTCTTTGCGAGCGTCATCGTAATGCTGTGCGCACTCATCGCCTCACCGCGAGTGTTGGGGCAGACTTTAGAAGCCTACAAGGAGTTAGATCCGGAGGAGACCACGCTCACCTTCTATTACGACGACCGGCGCGCCACACGCACCGGTGACACATGGGTGATCGGTAAGAGAAGCAGGATGCCATTTATGCCTATGAGGATTAAAAAAGTCGTGTTTGATGCCTCATTCAAGAACTTTCAACCTACGACAACGGCTAGTTGGTTTGCAAATTTCTGGGCGCTAACCACTTTTGAAGGATTGGAAAATTTCAACACGGAAAAGGTGACAGACATGGGCAATATGTTTGAGAGTTGCAGAGCGCTGGAAACGCTTGATCTCAAGACCTTTAATACCCAAAATGTGGAGGAAGTAGACGAAATGTTTTATATGTGCCGCGCACTGAAAACAGTTCATCTCGAGAGCTTCAACACCGGGAAGGTGAAAACGATGTTTTCTATGTTCTACGGATGTAAATCTCTGGAGACGCTCGACCTCAAGCACTTCAATACCGAAAAGGTAGAAACGATGTCGTGGATGTTCAGTGGATGCAAGTCGCTGAAGACCCTCGACATTACGAGTTTCAACACGGGAAAAGTAGGGTATATGAGGTTTATGTTTTCCAGATGCAGCGCATTGGAAACGCTCGATCTGACGAGTTTCGACACGAGAAGTGTGGAAAATATGGAGGAGATGTTCAGTCACTGCACCGCGTTGAAGCAGCTTGACCTCAGTGGTTTCAGTACGAATAAGTTGGAGGAGACAGGCCGCATGTTCAAAGGCTGTGAGCAACTCACCACCCTTGTTTCCAATAGTGTGTGGAAATGTAAATGGTCGAGGGACATGTTTCAAGGATGCACCCAACTCAAAGGGGCAGTGGCTTACGATGGCGAGAAAACGGACGTTACGATGGCCAACCCCGAAACGGGATATTTCACGGGGAGCAAATTGGAGGCTTATGTGCTGCAAAATCCGGAAAAGACGACACTTACTTTCTACTACGACGGACAGCGCGATAAGCGCACCGGCACCACTTGGGACATCAATGAGAAACTTTCCACCTACTACAGTTACCCGGTGTATATGGCGTGGACCGGCACGCACGAATCTCCCAATACCACGATCACCAAGGTGGTGTTCGATGCCTCATTCAAAGATTACCGCCCTGTTACCACCGCGTTATGGTTTAGGTATCTTCAAGCATTGACCACTTTCGAAGGATGGGAAAACCTCCATACAGAACAAGTGAGTGACATGAGTTTCATGTTTGAGCACTGCACCGCACTGAAAACACTTGATCTCACGAGTTTCAATACGCAAAGAGTGGAGACTATGGAGCGGATGTTCAGTCACTGCACTGCGTTGACCGCACTCAACCTCAAAAACTTCAACACGGCGAATGTGGAGAATATGTCCGGTCTGTTCTGGGGATGTAGCGCGTTGACGGAATTGGACCTCAAGAGCTTCAGTACTGAAAACGTGAAAAATATGGCTGATCTTTTCTTTGGATGTCGTGGGCTGAAAACGATCGATGTCAAACACTTCAACACGGCGAAAGTGGAGAAGATGTCCGGTGTGTTCTGTGGATGTAGCGCACTGACGGAATTAGATATCACGAACTTCAACACAGCAAACGTGAATAGTATGAGTCATATGTTCCGGGGATGTTCTGGGCTGAAAACGATCGATGTCAAACACTTCAACACGGCAAAAGTGGAGGCTATGAGTAATATGTTTGCAGGGTGTAGCATGATGAAGACGCTCGATCTTGCGAACTTCAACACAGAACAAACGGAGTATATGGATTTTATGTTCTCAGGCTGCAGCGCGTTGAAGACGCTCGACCTTAGGAACTTCAATACAGAGAAAGCGTCTGTTATGTTCGGTATGTTCAGTGGCTGTAAGAAACTCTCCAGCATCGTTTCGGATAAGACATGGCAGTGCCTGCACTCGGAAGACATGTTTAAAGGATGCACTCAACTCAAGGGGGCGGTGGCTTACGACCCCAAGAAGACAGATGTCACGATGGCCAACCCCGAAACGGGATATTTCGTCAAGAATATACCTACTGCTGTCGGACAAGTGCAGCTCAATGGCCGCAACACGCAAGGCATCTATACGCTCCAAGGCAAGCGTGTGAATACAGACTTCAAACATCTCCCCGCAGGAGTCTATATCGTCAATGGGAAGAAAATGGTACGCTAAGCAGCAATAACACTTGGGCGGAACTTTTTCCGAACAGGCATTAAAAAACTCCGCTATCTACTGAGTAGATGGCGGAGTTTGTTGTCTTTTCCTGTGTGAGAGATTTCTCTTCAAATCCCGTATCGGTTGCGGACGATGAGCCAAAGCAGTAAGATGCCGGCATAGGCGATCACGGCCGGCAGGGAGGTGAGGGGACGATAGAGGGGGCTTTTTCGCCAAGCGAGGACAGCGAGGGTGATGAGGAGCAGGGGGATGAAAGGGAGCAGGTAGTTGAAATGCCACGCTGTGAGCGGATCGCCGTGCAGGAGGGAGAAAAGGGCGCGCTGCGTGCCGCAGGCGGGGCAGGAGAGGCCGGTGAGGCGGCGGAAGAGACACGGGATGCCCCAAGGGAGTCCGGAGAGGTTGCCCCAAAGCCAAATGAGGAAGAGAGCGAGCAGAATGAAAATAAGTGTGCGGCGGTGGGGCATGGAGGGTTGGTGAGGTGTGGAGGAGAAGCAGGGGTTCTCTTCGATAAGGGGAGGATTCGTGCGCTCTGCGCGCAGTGGATAGGTGCAGTGCGGCTCTTCTTCGCGTACAGGCAGAAAGAGGGTGAGTGGGCGACAACGCTGTTTTCAGCGTTATTGGAGTTGCGCGATGGCGGTAATCATGGTTTGGTAGTTCTTGTCGCGGGTGGCATCCATAATGTAGATCAAGTCTACCAACCACCAAAGGCCACAGCAACCGCAGGTCAGCAGTTTGCCGATGCCAATCCCGATGTCTTCGAGGATGAATCGGTCGATGCCCAATCCGCCGGCGAAGAAGGAAATAAGCAACATGACGACCGGATCTTTGAGCTGCGAGGTGCAGAGGAGTACCGACTCGTCGTGCAAAGTGGCCATGCGCTCGCGCAGATCAGCAGCTTGCAGCGAGGTGAAGTACTTTGCGTTTTGGATAAAGAACAGATTGAGTTTTTGCGAATCCATCTGTAAGTATTTTGGTTTTGAATGTATTGCAAAGATAGGAACTTCAAACGGGGTATGCAAAAACTCGTAAATGTATTGTGATGTGTGTTTTTCCTTTCCTACTTCGAGTAGGGAGAAGTAATGGAAGAAAAAAATGCTTCGGATGATATTATCGTTGAAAGAAAATGCTTTTGCCAACGCAAATCTTTATATTTGTATTGGCTAAAAGCGTATGGTGTCGTTTGTGTGTGATTCGTCCTTTGCGCTTAGTCGTCCCAAGTTGACTGAAAAACGATTAGTTGATCCCAATGGATAAGAAAAGATTCGCTGAGTTGGCCAAGGAGTTAAACTCTACGTTAAGAATGAAATTGGATACAATCCGCCTGAATTTGCATAAGGGTATGGCCTCTTGTATGGTTGGTGCAGGTTTTAGCAAGAATGCTGAAATGGACAGTGCCACCTATATGAAGGATTGGTTTGAACTTGCCGATGATTTTTACGAGGCGTTGTATCGAGAAAAACCCAAAGATAGCGATGTCAGGTATCGAAGTGTACTCAAATTGGCTTCCCAAGTAGAGGCATCTATGGGAAGACCTTCTCTTGAATCGATGATTCAAAAATCTTTGCCTGATGAGCGCGTTAACCCCGGAGAACTGCATATTAACTTGATGAAGTTGCCCTGGTCTGATGTGTTTACCACAAACTACGATACGCTGTTGGAGAGGGCCTCGATTGAAGCCAATCGCTACTATCATAAGGTCACGAATAAGGAAACGCTGTTGTACACACCGCGACCAAGGTTGATCAAGTTACATGGAAGTTTTCCCGATATACGACCGTTCATTATAACAGAAGAAGATTATCGTACTTACCCAAATTTATTTCCTGAATTTGTCAATACGGTGCGTCAGTCTCTGATAGAGAATTGTTTATGTCTTATTGGTTTCTCCGGAGATGACCCTAATTTCCTTAATTGGATAGGTTGGTTGCGAGATGTGATGGGAAAGAAAGTAACTCCTGTCTACCAAATCACGTATAATCTCCAAATGCATGATTCAAATGTTCATCTATGGCGAGATTTAGGAATTGATGTTATCAACCTTGCATATATAAAAGGGGTGAGAGGCTTTGCAGAAGCACTAGACTTTTTCTTATTCTATATCGAGAAGAATTTTTAGTATTAGAG
>ERZ773203.1872-NODE-1872-length-10224-cov-40.117711_pt1 | contig 10224 bp, 7 predicted proteins | sample MGYA00580529_ERZ773203 | MGnify/ENA primary metagenome ERZ773203 (study PRJEB29015, sample SAMEA2738176) | human oral metagenome | biome: human oral; feature: human-associated habitat; material: saliva | place: China | collected 2177 ...
GGGCGGTCATGACGAGACAATTTTAGAATGACAATGAATTTGATATATTAACTTGAATTATGCTGATGGTAAAGCAAATGGGATGAATGGGGAAAAGGCCGTCTGAAAGGTAATAAATCCCGTTGATTTCAATCTCCTTATCAACAAACCTTAAAACTCTCTACGATTAAATTTTTAAGAAATTTGCGTGAATCAGCTTCCAAAGCTAGCTGTTTTTTAATAACTATACCACCCACTCATTTCTAATGAAAAAAGTACAAATTTAATAGAAAATACTCACCTTCAAACTTAATCGCCTTTAAGAAACGAATGCACTTCTTTCTTCACATCCTCAAGAAAATCGGCAAAATAGCGCTGATTATCCCTATTTTTGCTCTATTGTATTTTTTATCTGCTTGGATTATGGCTTCATTGCCACTTAATGAAGAGCAGCCAAAAGGGGAAATTACTTTATTTTTAGTCAGTAACGGTGTGCATACTGATGTAGTCATGCCGCTGAAGAATGATATTTTTGATTGGTCGGATGTCGTCAATCCAAAAGACACGCTCACTGCTGATCCTCAAATAACGCATATCGGTTTAGGCTGGGGGGAACGCAATTTTTATTTATACACGCCTGAGTGGAAAGATTTAACGTTCTCCAATGCTTTAGGCGCATTAAGCGGGCTGAACCGTACGCTGATTCATGTTACTTATTATCCTTTTGAACCACGAGAAAATAGCCACGTCGTCAAATTTTTGGTCACACCTGAGCAATACAGGAATTTAACAAAATCGCTCTTGGCCGGTTTTCAACAAGAAAATGGGCAACCCATCTTGCTAAAAGGAGTTCATCATCAATCTAACGATGCTTTTTACGAAGCCAAAGGGCGCTATCATTTATTCAATACTTGTAACACTTGGTTGAATGACAAATTGGTTGAAAGCGGCCTTAAAGGCGTGTATTGGACTCCTTTCTCTTCGCCCTTGCTGGAACAATACCGATAGTCTCCACGCTTCTCAATTTTTGGGTCTATGTAAGACTTCAGGCCGTCTGAACATTTTCAGACGGCCTGTATTTTGATAAAAACCCAAAGCCCTTTATTATATAAATGAAATTTCTCAATAGCATTAAATATTAATTCTAACAAATAAACTGATTTTAAATTCTATAAAATAATTAAAATAAAGAAATTTTAGAATAAAATTGCTAAAACAAAAAACTGAGCCTTGTTTAATTCTGCTAAAACCTGTAACCTGTATCAAAAATAAACAAGAGAGTCCATCATGTCCCAGCACCACCCTACCGACGATATTAAGATCAAAGAAGTCAAAGAGTTACTCCCTCCAATCGCACATTTGTATGAGCTGCCTGTTACGCCTCAGGTTGCCAATTTGGTTTATAAAACACGTCATGAGATTTCGGATTTGGTTCACGGCCGTGACAACCGTTTGCTGGTCATCATCGGCCCATGCTCGATTCACGATACTAAGGCGGCGGTAGAATATGCGCAAAAATTACTGCCCTTGCGCAAAAAATATGAGAAAGAGCTGCTGATTGTGATGCGCGTGTATTTTGAAAAACCGCGTACAACCGTTGGCTGGAAAGGTTTGATTAACGATCCGCACTTGGACGGTACGTTTGACATCAACTACGGCCTGCGCCAAGCGCGTCAGTTATTGCTGACTTTGAACGAAATGGGCATGCCTGCTTCGACTGAATTCTTGGACATGATTACACCGCAATACTACGCAGACCTGATTTCTTGGGGCGCGATTGGTGCGCGTACGACTGAAAGCCAGGTACACCGCGAATTGGCCAGCGGCCTCTCCTGCCCTGTCGGTTTTAAAAACGGTACGGACGGCAATCTGAAAATCGCCATTGACGCCATCGGTGCCGCCAATCATCCGCACCACTTCCTGTCTGTAACCAAAGCCGGTCATTCTGCGATTGTCCACACCAGCGGCAACCCTGACTGCCATGCGATTTTGCGTGGCGGTAAAGAGCCTAATTACAGCGCGGAGCACGTTAAAGACGCGGTTGCGCAGCTTCAAAAAGCCGGTGTGAGCAGCAAACTGATGGTGGACTGCAGCCATGCCAACAGCCGTAAAGACTTCCGCAAACAAATGGATGTGGCGCGCGATGTTGCGGCGCAGCTGAAAGCCGGTGAAGAAAACATCATGGGCGTGATGGTGGAAAGCCACTTGGTTGAAGGCCGCCAAGACAAGCCTGAAGTTTACGGTCAAAGTATTACGGATGCCTGCATCGGTTGGGATACGACCGAAGAATTGCTGGCCCTGCTTGCCGAAGCGAAAGGTTACCAAGCATAAGTGCGAAACCATTAAAAAGACCGGATATGTTCCGGTCTTTTTTGTGTCTGTCATTTTGATTTCTTTGCTCAAGATACCGAGCAAATTTTAGTCAGGTTTAACATCAAAACAATATGTCAGAAAATATTCAGGCTGTCTGAAAACCCGATCATTCAGGTTTTCAGACGGCCTCTTCTACTTTTCTTTTCAATTAAAACGTGTGTTTAACCGTCGCAGTCACACTACGCGGCGTGCCGTAAACGTGAATATCCGGCATGGGGCGGTAGCGTTTGTTGAACACGTTTTCAAAGTCCAAACCGATGCGGGTGGATTTGCCGATTTTGTAATGCGCGGTCAAATCCAGCGTAGCGTATGGGCGTTGGGTTAAGGCTTCTTTACCGGCAGCGGTGAAAGGCTGGTATTCATCATAGGCGTTTGTGCCGCTTTGCCAGTTGACGTTGGCACCCAAGTTTAAGCGGTCGGTAAGGTCATACGCAGTAAAGAGTTTGAAAAGGTGGGTAGGATAAGAAGGGTTGACCAAATTGCCCGAATCGTTTTTGAGTTTGGAGTACGCATAAGAAGCATTGATCAGCCATTTGTCGCTCAGGCGTCCGCCGACGGACAATTCCACGCCTTTGGTCGTTGTACGGTCAACAGATTCGTAGTAAACCTGTTGATTTTTACGATCATACATTTCTTTAGCCAAATGGTCGCGTTTATTGATAAACGCCGCCGCAGAAGCGTTCAGACGGCCTTCAAACCATGAGGCTTTTAAGCCGAGTTCATATGTTTTGCCGCGTTGCGGTTCGAGCGGTTTGCCGTTCCGATCCAAATTGCGCACTTGCGGGCGGAATATGGTGGTATATGAGGTGTAGGCTGTCAGATTGTCGTTTAAATCATAACTTGCGCCCAAATAGGGGATAAATACCTTGTTTTTATGCCTGCTGTCGGCAAAATTGTTGCGATTGGAACTATAGCGGTATTGCCAATCGACAAACCGTCCGCCGCCTATCAATGCCAGCCTGTCAGTCAGTTTGAAACGGGTCGAACCATAAACAGAGAGGTTTTTCATATGGGCAAAGCCGTCGCGAAGATAGGGTATGGCCGGTTTTGTGAAATTTCCGTCAAAAAGGCGCAAATCAGGGACAACCCCATCTTTATTTCTCTTGTAATATGAAGGAGTTTCCTTATTGTACTGATAGCTGATGCCGGCATTGAATTCATGTTTGCGTCCCCAAAGCGGGTAATCGCCGTCCAAATTCAGAGAAAAATCTTGGTCGGTGTACTTGGCTTGGTCGCGCTCGGCAACGAATTGAGCGGAATAGTCGGGATTAATGACAAAAGGACCAGCCATGCCGGCAACCGCATCACTTTTCCCGTAAATATGGCTGTAGTTGCCGTTCAGAGCCCAACCGTTTTCAAACTCATGATTGATAGAGGTGAAGATTTCCGCACTGTTTTCTTTACCGTAAGCCCATTTTGCTGAGGAATTGCTGCGCGGAGAGGCTGCAAACGGTTCGAAAGGTTGATTGTTTTCAGGGTCTCCCGCTACGGTCAGATAGCTGAAAGGAGAGCTGCCGGTATTGCGGAAACGGTGTATTTCCGTACCGAGGCGCCATTGGGTTTGCGGCGTGAGATCGTAAGACAAAATGCCATAGAAAGTGTGATTGTGGCGCGAAGTGTTCGGCAGGTAATCGCCGCCGTGGTCGCTGACCAAAATGGCGCGGCCGCGCAAGGTATTGTCGGCATTCAGAGGATGATTGGCATCAAGGACGAAACGGTAGTGGTTCCACAAACCGACACCGGCTTCCACGCTGATGGCTGGCTTGGCAGTCGGTTTTTTACGTTCCAACGCAACCGTACCGCCCGGCTCGCCCATACCGCCGTTGGACAAACCGCTTGCGCCGCGCACGACGACGACTTGTTCGTACAATGCGCTGTCCAGATTGTTGGTGCCGCGGCGGATGGCTTTACCGTCGTAAAGGAACTTGGGCGCGCCGTCCACGGAAATGCTGTCAATCGCCTGACTGCGCGAAATAAATTGGCTGTGGCCGGAGACGTTGTTGCCCATTTTGCTGTGGAACACGCCCGGTGTTTGTTTCAATACGTCCTGCAAGGTATCCAAACCTTGGTCGTCCATTTGTTTTTCGGTAACGACGGACAAAGACTGCGGCGTTTCGCGTTGGGTCAGGCGGATGCCTGTTGCGGCGGAAGATGCGGGAATAGTGTAGTTGGAAGTAGTTTGTTTTCCGACACCTTGGACGGTAACTGTCGGTAAATCGACACGTTCTTGCGGCTGGCTATTTTCTACTTCGGTTGCGAAAGAATACGCCGAACACAAAGCCAGACTGACGGCAAAGCTTAATTTGCCATAGGGAAATACGGGTAGTGACATAGCTTCTCCAGTTAGCTGATGTTTTAATTTGGTGGCAGATTCTATCAAAAAGATGTAGTCCGATGAAACTATGTTCCAATCCATATTTTATAAGTAGTTTGTTTAATTAGAAATATTTATTTATTTACTAGTTATAAATAACTAAAAAGGCCGTCTGAAAACTGAATCATCAGGTTTTCAGACGGCCTCAATCTTTTTATCACAAAAAATCAGTCTACCAATTTTCGTGCCAACTCTGCCAAACGTTTACCTTGTGCAAAGGCAATGTCGTTTTCTTCGGCGGTCAATGCCGGTTTGCTGTCGTGGCCGGAAACATGGCTTGCGCCGTAAGGCGTGCCGCCGCTTTGGGTATTGCTGAGCGCGGACTCGGTATAGGGAATGCCGCTGATGACCATGCCGTGGTGCAACAGGGGCAGCATCATGGTCAGCAGGGTAGTTTCTTGGCCGCCGTGCAGCGAAGATGTGCTGGTGAATACAGTGGCAGGCTTGCCGACGAGTTCTGCGCCGAGCCAAAGGGGAATGGTGCCGTCGATAAAGTATTTCATCGCGGCGGCCATATTGCCGAAACGTGTCGGGCTGCCGAGCGCGAGGCCGGAGCAATTTTTGAGGTCGTCGGCAGTCGCGTAGGGCGCGCCTTCGTCGGGAACGGCTTTTTCAACGGCTTCGCAAACGGTGGAAACTTTGGGCACGGTACGCAACACGGCTTCGCAACCGTCCACGCTTTCGATACCGCGTGCGATTTGGCGGGCAAGGTTGCGCGTGCTGCCGTTTTGGGAATAAAAGAGGACGAGGATTTTCAGAGGATTTGGGTTCATTTGGGGTTTCCGTTACAATGCTGTCAGGTTTCAGACGGCCTTTTGAATACTCGGGCCGTCTGAAAAGAAAAATTTCTATTTAAAGTGGGAAAAGGTTATGCCGTTTTCGCAATGGTGGCAAGATTTTTTGAAAAGTAAGGGCGTGGCATTTGCTTGGTTTGTCGTGCGCCGTTTTGATGACGAGCGTGTGCCGCAGGTGGCGGCAAGCATGACGTTTACGACGCTTTTGGCTTTGGTGCCCGTGTTGACGGTGATGGTCGTCATCGCTTCGGCCTTCCCTGTTTTTGACCAATGGTCGGGGGAATTTATCTCTTTTATTAACCGCACCATCGTACCGCAGGGCGCGGACATGGTGTTTGACTACATCAATGCGTTCCGCGATAAGGCTACCAAGCTGACGGCGATCGGTAGTGTGATGTTGGTCGTAACCTCGCTGATGCTGATTCGGACGATAGACAATGCGTTCAACCGGATTTGGCGCGTCAATTCGCAACGGCCTTGGATGATGCAGTTTTTGGTGTATTGGGCGTTGCTGACGTTTGGGCCTTTGTCTTTGGGCGTGGGCCTGTCAGTCATAATCGGTCAGGTGCAAGTGGTGGGCGGCTCGGAATGGCTGAGGGTTATCACTACGGTTTCATTTATTACGGTGCTGCTGTGGGGTTTATACCGCTTTGTGCCCAACCGCTTTGTGCCTGCCAGCCATGCTTTGGTCGGCGCGGCTGTAACGGCGTTTTGCTTGGAAACGGCACGCTTTTTGTTCGCTTGGTACATGGGCAACTTTGACGGCTACAAATCGATTTACGGCGCATTTGCCGCGGTACCGTTTTTCCTGTTGTGGCTCAACCTATTATGGACGCTGGTATTGGGTGGCGCGGTTTTGACCTCGTCCCTGTCCTACTGGCGCGGCGAAGCGTTCCGCCGCAGCCTGGATGCGCGCGGCCGCTTTGACGATGTATTGAAAATCCTGCTGCTGCTCGATTCTGCCCAACAAAACGGCAAGGCATTGCCGGTGCAGGAGTTCAGACGGCATATCAATATGGGCTTTGATGAATTGGGCGAGCTTTTGGAAAAACTGGCGCAACACGGCTATGTCTATTCCGGCCGTCAGGGCTGGGTCTTGAAAATGGGGGCGGAGTCCATCGACTTGGCGGAGCTGTTCAAACTCTTTGTCTACCGTCCGCAAACGCTTAATAAAGATAAGGTCAATCAAACGGTTGACCACATTATGCAGCCCTGCTTGGAAACCTTAAACATGACGCTTGCCGAGTTCGGCGCCCATACAAAAAAACAATCCTCTTAAACCTGATGCCGTCTGAAAGCAAAAATATCAAGTTTCAGACGGCCTTTGCTATAATCGGCACACTACTGAATATTACATTCGACCTACAAGGATAAATAGATGAAAACACCAGCCCTACTCTCTCTGCTCGGTCTAATTCCATCTGCCGCCTTTGCCGCCCACGGCGTAGGCCTTGGCCAACCACCGAAATATCCGGCCAACTTCACCGCTTTCGAATACGTCAATCCCAACGCCCCAAAAGGCGGCACATTTACCACGCCTTTCCTCGGTGCTTTTGACACGCTCAACCCCTTTACCCTCAAAGGCAACCACGAATACGGCATCAGCATGCTGACGCTCGACACCCTGACCGAGCAAAGCATGGACGAACCTTACGCCGTTTACGGCCTGATTGCCGAAGACATCGCCTTGGCGCCGGACGGCCTTTCCGTTACCTTCAAAATCAACCCCAAAGCCAAATTCCACAACGGCGATCCCGTTTTGGCCAAAGACGTTGCCGCTTCATTTAACATCCTGACCAAAGACAAAGCTGCCGCCCCCATGTACCACTTCTACTGGAGCGACGTGGCCAAAGTAGAAACGCCCAACGACCGCACCGTCGTGTTCCGCTTCAAACAGCGCAACTCAGAATTGCACATGATTCTCGGCAGCCTGCCCGTCTTCTCGCATAAAAGCTATCCCAAAGGCCTAGCCGCCGCTCCCAACAGCCTGCCCATCGGTTCCGGCCCCTACCGTTTTGCCAAAGCCGAAAACGGCCGCATTAGCGAGTTTGTCCGCGACAAAAACTACTGGGCGCAAAATCTGCCCGTGCGCAAAGGCCGCTACAACTACGACCACATCCGCATCAAATACGTCAAAGACGAAGTTGTCCGCATCGAAGGGCTGAAAGGCGGCCAATATGACTTCGTACAAGAAAACGTTGCCCGCAACTGGGCGCGCGCCTACTCCGACGAAGTCCTCAAAAAACGCAATCTGTCCAAACACGAATGGATACAAAACAGCACAGCCGGCATGCAAGGCTTCGTCATCAATATGCGCCACAAGCCCTTGGACAATATTTACGTCCGCCGCGCCTTGATTGAAAGCTTCGACTACGAAAGCGTCAACAGCCGCATCTTCTACGGCGCATACCGCCGCACCGACAGCTTCTTCACCAACAGCACCATGGCCGCAACCGGCAAGCCTGACAGCGCGGAAACCGCATTGCTCAAATCATTGGGCACCAAGCTGCCCGATGGCGTATTGGATCAAGACGTCCCTATGCCGCCGGTTACCGACCCCAAACTGGGCGTGCGCCCCAACCTGCTCAAAGCACGCGCCCTGCTTGAAAAAGGCGGCTATCAATACAAAAACGGCAAAGCAGTCGACAAACAAGGCAAACCGCTGACCTTTGAATTCCTCGCCCCAAGCAAAAACTACGAACGCATTACCGCCAAATGGCAGCGCGACCTCGCCAAAATCGGCATTACCATGAACGTGCGCACCGCCGATTCCGCCGTATACCAAAAACGCATGAACGACTTCGATTTTGACGTAACCACAGGCTACTACGGCAACAGCGAAAGCCCCGGCAACGAGCAATACGACTACTTCAGCTGCGCCGCCGCCAAAACCGAAGGCAGCCGCAATCTATCCGGCGTCTGTCATCCTGCGGTTGAAAAGCTGTTGACCCATTTCAACAGCTTTACCAACCGCCAAGAGCTGCAAACCACCTCGCGCGCGCTCGACCGACTGATCCGCCACCAATACACCATCGTTCCAAACTGGTTCGCCGACCGCTACCGCGTCGTGTACCGTAACGATGTGGGCATTCCGTCCAAGCTGCCGAAATACTACGACCCCATTACCTTCGCCATGACCGCAGGCTGGAAGAAAAAGTAGTCGCATTTCGACAACACGTCCAAGCGTCTGACAAGCCCTTGGCGTGTAGTCCTAAGCATAGAATCATAAAATCTTTTGTTTGTTTAAAAACAATCAATCGGTTGATTCCAAACAAACATAAAAGAAAGAACAACTTAAAGCCAAATCAAAGGTCGTCTGAAACATCCGTCAGCAAAATCATCTGCAACGGAACATTTCAGACGGCCTTTTCGTCTCTTTTCAATCCAGTTTCGCAACCGAAGCAAAATATCAAAAATAAACAAAAAAATTGCAAAACAATGCCCTCAAATTTTACAAAACCGTGTACACTGCAAGGTAAGAGTTTGAATTATAAGGTTAATCTTAATAAAAACTACAATCATCCAAATTTAACCCAAATCAAGCATTCATATAACAAACAAAAGGAACAATAATATGGAAATCAAGCGTCTCTCTACCATTCTCAAACTGATTGCCAACCCCGAACGTATGGCCATCCTTTTTCTGCTGCTTGACGGCGACCGCAACATTACCGAATTAGCACAGGCGCTCGACTCCTCCCCAACCGGCATCGCCAACCACCTCGCACGCCTGCGCACCGAAGGCATCATCGATTTCACGCGCTACCACCGCATCATCGAATACCGCATCATCTCCGAAGAAGCCACCACCATCCTCAATACCCTGCGCACGCTCAAAGATCAAGCAGAATAAACAAATTATTCCACATCGCAACATCAAGGCCGTCTGAAACATCAGCTTTCAGACGGCCTTCCCTTTCATCCTATATCGAAAAATAAACCAATCCGCTATACAATACCGCCCATTCCCACAGGCGCAATCCGCCGCCTTCCCACCCAACAGCACACACGGAAACATCATGAAAATCGCCACTTGGAACGTCAATTCCCTCAACGTCCGCCTGCCCCAAGTACAAAACTGGCTGGCCGACCACCAAGCCGACATACTCGCCTTACAAGAACTCAAACTCGACCAAGACAAATTCCCAGCTGCCGCCCTGCAAATGATGGGCTGGCACTGCGTCTGGAGCGGCCAAAAAACCTACAATGGCGTCGCCATCATCAGCCGCCACGAGCCGCAAGACGTACATTGCGGCCTGCCCGCCCTACCCGACGACCCGCAACGCCGCGTCATCGCCGCCACCATCAACGGCGTGCGCGTCATCAACGTCTATTGCGTCAACGGCGAAGCCCTGGACAGCCCAAAATTCCAATACAAAGAACAATGGTTTGCCGCATTGACCAAGTTCGTCCGCGCCGAAATGGCCGTCCACCCCAAACTCGTCCTGCTCGGCGACTTCAACATCGCCCCGGCCGATGCCGACTGCTACGACCCCGAAAAATGGCACGAAAAAATCCACTGTTCCTCCATCGAAAGACAATGGTTTAAAAACCTACTCGACCTCGGCCTGACCGACAGCCTACGCAAAATCCACCCCGAAGGTGCGTTCTACACATGGTTCGACTACCGCGGCGCCATGTTCCAACGTAAACTCGGCCTGCGCATCGACCACATCCTCACCAGCCCCGAACTCGCCGCCACCC
>ERZ773203.1873-NODE-1873-length-10221-cov-4.364155_pt1 | contig 10221 bp, 10 predicted proteins | sample MGYA00580529_ERZ773203 | MGnify/ENA primary metagenome ERZ773203 (study PRJEB29015, sample SAMEA2738176) | human oral metagenome | biome: human oral; feature: human-associated habitat; material: saliva | place: China | collected 2177 ...
AGCATCTGGGCGATTTCCTCTATGCGCTCCTCTGGGCTAAGCTCTTGGAACTGGGTGGTGGTGCGGCCTGCGATGTCAGTTTTGTATATCTTGATATGTACATCGCCTTTGCTGGCTACCTGTGGCAAGTGAGAGATGGCAAATACCTGTCGGCTCTGACTCATCTGCTTCATGATCTCTCCCATTTTGTGGGCTATTTCTCCCGAAACGCCTGTGTCTATCTCGTCAAAGATAATGGTAGGTAGTGCTATTTTGGTAGCTAAAATATGCTTGATAGTGAGCATGATACGGGAAAGCTCCCCACCAGAGGCGGTTTTCTTGAGCAACCCGAAATTCCCCCCTTTGTTGGCGGAAAAGAGGAAAGAAAGGCTGTCATTTCCCTTGGCTTGGTAGTGCTCGGTAGGGGTTAGACTGATTTGGAACTGCGCATTGGGCATCCCCAAGTCCTTAAGAGAATCCTGTAGGCTCTTGGTGAGCGTAGGAATTACCTTCTCACGTACCTTGTGGAGTTTTTGAGCAAGTGTACAGAGGGTTTGGAAGGCCTTCTCTACTTCTTTTTGGGCAATCTCGATATCCCCTTCTATATTTTCCATTTGGGAGACTTTCTCTTCCAAAGCCTCTTTGATAAGGATAAGTTCAGAGACGGTACTTACCTTATGTTTTTTCTGTAAGTCATAGAGTTTTTGGAGTTTTTTCTGAGCACGGGCGAGCTTCTTGGGGTCGAACTCCACGTTCTCGGCTAGGTCATACACCTCACGGGAGAGGTCATCCAATTCTATATAGGCGGCATCGATACGTTCGTAGAGTTCGCTGTACTGAGGCGAATAGCTACTTAGGGTGGAGAAGAGCGAGGAGAGATCGCGCATTTGGGTCATGATTCCCTGTTCCTCTTCAGCCAAGAGATTCGCTGCTTCAGTGAGGTTGTCCCTGATGGTCTCACTATTGGAGGCTTGGTTATAGAAGTCCTCCAGTTCCTCTTGCATACCTTCCTCCAGCTCAATCTCCTGTAGTTCGGAAAGTACAAAAGTATTGTAATCGTGTTCCTTTTGGGTATTTTCCTGAAAGGTCTTGAGTTCTTGGAGCTTTTTGCTTTCTCCTTTGTATACCTTTAGAGCGGCTTGGTATTCCTCCAATAAGGAGGTATTCTCAGCTAAAGAGTCTATGAGAAAGAATTGGAAATCTTCCTCACTGAGTTGCTGGGTATCGTGCTGTGAGTGGATATCAATGAGAGTTTTTCCTAAGGAAGAAAGAACATCGAGGGTTACAGGACTGTCGTTGACAAAGGCACGAGACTTACCCGAAGGGAGAATCTCCCGACGAATAATGGTCAGTGGTTCATAGTCCAATTCTTCCTGCTGGAAAAAATCAGCCAGGCCATAGCTTGCTATAGCAAACTCAGCTTCTACGACACATTTTTCCTCAGGATTTCTCAGCGCACTTAGGTCTGCCCGACGGCCTAAGACCAAAGCAAGCGCATCCAGAAGGATAGACTTCCCAGAGCCTGTCTCTCCTGTGATAATAGTAAAGCCCTTAGAGAAATGAATCTTGATGTCCTCAATAAGGGCAAAGTTCTTGATAGCTAATGATTGTAACACGAATTCAATGATTAATGTTCAATGATTAATGTTCAATGATTAAATAACATATTGTATTAATCATTGCAGGCATTAATCATTAATTAAGGTTTCCTATAAAAAATATTCCATAACATTCCTGATTCTCAGCAAGATGTAGGAAATCTTTCAGTTTGGGGGCAAAGGCAGGGGTTCCCCAATAACACCCCAGATCATAAGCAGTACATAGCAAATACATATTCTGTACCGCCATAGCTACAGCAGCGACTTCCTCCCATTGGGAAACCTTTCCGCTGAATTCCACAGCAATGGAGATAATGGTATCTGCTTTGGCCACTTTCTGAGCGAGAGCATTGTAGGTATCCTCGGAGAACTTCTCTGCAGGGACATGCCCTTTGTAGAGGCGCTGGAGTTCGGCACCCAAGGCTGTTTTCTCTTCTCCACGGAAGGCTTTCAGGCGCCAAGGCTTGGTTTTCTTATGGTTAGGCGCATAAGTGGCGATGTCCAAGATATCCTCGATAATCTCCTCAGGGATAGGTGTTTCGGTATAGTCCACAGGGAAAATACTCTTGCGGGACTTGATAATGTGCTTTATGAGAGTTGCAGTGGTATTCATGATCAATTTTAGAGTTAATAATGATTAAGGTCAACTGAGTAATTATTGGTGCAAATATACAAAATATAATGGTTAGTGATTGAGTTTTTTACCTTCAGCGTATTCAAAGGGAAATCAAGCGAATTGCAAATGTTCAGAACGAACCTACTTACCATTTGAGATTATCTGCGATTTTTCTGTCATTGGAGAGGTGTTGTACCTTGTTCTGTCCGCCGAACTTACCTTGACTTTTCATATACTCCACAAAAGTACCCTTGGGGACAGAAGTGATCTTGAGTCTTTGTAGGATTTTTCCCTCTATTAGGTCTTTGTAGTAGCTGTTCTGTGCTTGAAGACCTTGGTCAAGAGTATTGGCAAAGGTCTCTATGTCCTCTGGGAGTTTTTCGAATTCAATAAACCACTCATGGTAAGGGAGTTCCCCAGAGGCAGGATTCACCTGAGGGGCTACAGTGAACTCACTGACCTCACCCCCTACTTTGCTTACTGCTTGGGCAAGAGCTTCCTCTACTTCCTTGGCAATGACATGTTCGCCAAAGGCGGAAATAAAGTGCTTGATACGCCCTGTTACCACGATACGGTAAGGGGAGAGACTGGTGAACATGACAGTGTCTCCCATGTTGTAGCCCCATAAGCCTGCATTAGTGGAGACAATAAGTACGTAATTCACGCCCAGCTGTACGTCCTTGAGAGAAATGCGCTTTGGATTTTCACTGAAGAAGGTATCAGCTTCGACAAACTCATAAAAAATACCTGAGTTGAGCAACAAGAGCATACCCTTTTCGTTTTGGCTATCTTGATAGGCGAAAAAGCCTTCGCTAGCAGGATAAAGCTCTATAGAATCCACTCTACGCCCGATCAGATGTTCGAACTTCTGGCGGTAAGGTTCGTAGTTGACCCCTCCGTAGATAAAGAGTTGGAAGTGGGGAAACAGCTCTCCTATGGGCTTATGAGATTTCTCTTGTAGTCGTTCGAAGTACATTTGTACCCAGGGGGGGATTCCACTGATTACGGTCATATCCTCCTTGATAGTTTCCTTGACAATAGCATCTATTTTTGTTTCCCAATCCTCTATACAGTTAGTCTCCCAAGAGGGCATTCGGTTTCTTTGTAGGTATTTGGGGACATAGTGGGCAGAGATTCCAGAGAGTCTTCCTAAGAGGATGCCATTTTTCTTTTCCAAGATAGGGCTTCCCTGTAGGAAAATCATTTTACCATTTACAAAATCCGCCTTCCCTGTTTGGGCTATATAGCACATAATGGCATCACGAGCCGCTTGGATATGATAAGGCATCGACTCTTTGGTCAGGGGGATGTACTTAGCCCCACTGGTTGTGCCAGAGGTCTTGGCAAAGTAGAGCGGCTTACCAGGCCATAGGATATCGGACTGAGCTTCCTTCACCCTTTCGATATAGGGCGAAAGAGCCTCATAGTCTCGGATAGGTACTTGCTTTATGAAATCTTCATAAGAGTGGATTTGGTCAAAGTGATGCTCCTTGCCAAAGACTGTATTTTTAGCTTTTTGTATAAGGGAGCTTAGGATTTTCTCTTGGGTAAGGATGGGATCTTTCGCCCAGAGATCAATCTTCTTGCGTATATATTGAGCCCATTTTCGGGCGAGAAAACTTTTTATACTCATAGTATAATTATTTGAAAGTCATATAGTTCAGTGGGTCTACAGGATATCCTTCGTGCCAGAGTTCAAAGTGTAGGTGGGTACCTGTGGAGAGTTCGCCTGTATTGCCTACCTTGGCGACGACCTCACCAGGACTTACCTTATCACCCTGTTTCTTGACTAAGGAAGCATTGTGCTTGTATACCGAGATGAAGTTGTTCGGATGTTCTATGACAATGACAAAGCCTGTCTGTGCAGACCATTCAGAAAAGATGATTGTACCATTGGTGATTGCCCTTACAGGAGTCCCCTCAGGAGCAGTGATATCCACCCCATAGTGTCGCTTGTCCGACTTGAAAGCACTGGAGAGTGTTCCTTGGCAAGGAGGGAAAAAACTCTTTTGAGCCTTGTTGGAGGCTTGGTCGAAGACATTGTAACGCTCCTCTTCAGCTACCTCATGGCGCAGTTTCATTTCCTCTTCGCTGGCTTGTATATCCACCTCTACAGGGATTTGTTGTACCGCATTGAGCAAAGAATCCTTATTTACCTTGTCTGGATGGATATCCCCAGTAAGTACCTTCTGTAGGGAGGAAAAATAGGCATCGTTGCCCCCAATACGCTGTTGTAGAGAGTCGGTACGGAAGGTAAGATCAACAATTTGCTTGCGCAGGTCAGCCTCCGAAAAGCCTAAGATATACTGCCTCAAGGGAGAGTAGATAATCACTAAGGAGGTCAGTACAATCATCAGAATAGCAAATAAGCTACTATAGATGAATACATTAAGCCTATTGAGGCGAAAGGTAGCGACATCTTCCAAGGTGTTTTCATTCATGATGACTACACGATACTTGAAGAGCCACTTGCCACGAAGGTCTTTATTTGATTTCTTTTTTACACTCATTGATGTCGTTTTGAGTTTTAAGATTTGAGTTTTGAATTTTCTTATTTCCTAATGCCATTTTGCTAAGGACAATTCCCATAATAATTCCTATAACTAAGATAGGGATGCTTCCCAAAAGCAATATGATGAAAATATACTGCCATGTATCCCCTGAATCATCTGGGAAAAAGATGATATAAGCAAAGGTAAATGCAAAGATGCCGCTTGCCCAAAACACAGTAAGAATAAGCTGTACTCCCAAGAAAAACCGTACTAAGGGGGAGAGTTCCTCAAAAGGGACAACCCACTCTCCTGCGAAATATCCTAAAATAAAAGAGATTAAGGCAAAAGGAAGGATCCTAAAAATATCTCAGCCCCTATATCACTCTCACCTCCTATATAGATAGTGAGAGCTAAGAAAATTAAAGCAATTTCTATTCCAATCGTTCTAAGGATACATCTGGTTGCAGGCTTCATCTTGGAAATTTTTGGCAAAGATACATCAAAAAATACAAATGACCAATCAATAATCGTTTTTTAAGAGACAAAGAGCCAGACCAAATACACAACCTATGCACAAGATAGGGACGCTTGCTAAGAACACAAACATGGAAGGGAATACCCAAATACCACTGGGGAGATCGGAGTAGAGCAAGTGGAAAAAGCCAAAGCCTAAAATGACACTTATTGTGGTTAATAGGTAGATAGTCGAACGTTTCATTTTGATATAATTATTTACCCTTCACTCTTTATTTTCTTGAGTTTCATCCCCAGCCAGATACCTACCCCTAAGGTCTGTATTCCTCCGAAAGTCAGGAAGATAAGAAAGAGGATACCTAAGTTATTCCAATCGAAATGGAAAAGAGAGTAGTGCGCATTCTCTACAAAGTATCCAGTAAGAACCCCTTCGAAAAGTAAGAAAAAAAGAATGATAATCCCTAAATAGATTTGTAATGCACGTGGTTGTCGCTCAAAGGGGAAAAATTCGCCTATGAGGATACCCAAAACAACACACATAAGTATCCCGCTCCCTATAGGAAAGAAAATCTCTTTAAAATCCCTAAAGAAACCAAAGTGATTCGTGCTTATTAGAAAATTCACACTCTAATGAGTTAGTAGAGCTAAGAGTACTTCTATGGCAATAGCCATAAGAATATATTGAGTTGCTTTTTTCATTGTAATATAGATAATAGGCAATAGGGGGAGTTTGGGCACTTGCTCACTACCTGCTGCTCACTAATATTTTGCAAAGGTACATTAAAAATATTATTTTTTATTACAGATATAAAAAAATCTTGTATCTTTGCACTCAAAAAAAGTTATGTTAGCAAATCATATTTTCTTGGGAGTGATAGGAGCTCCACAAGTGATCATCATCATAGCAGTAGCCCTTTTGTTCTTTGGAGGTAAGAAGATTCCAGAGCTGATGCGCGGCTTAGGAGGAGGGATACGTGAGTTCAAAGATGCCATGAAGGATGGACAAGAACCCCAACAAACCCCTGAAAAAAGAGAAGGGCTTACTCGAGAAGATCTGAAAAAATTAGAAGAGAAAAATAGCTAAACTCTTGGAACTTATACACAAGCGAAAAAGACTTTCACTCGGCCTGTCCTAAGATAGGCTGAAGGGAAGTTTTTGTGTTTGATAGGTGGCAGTGAGTAGTAAAACTAAAAATTCAATTCATGACAATATTAAAAGCACAAGTAATAGAAGCACTCCGTAAGATTACCTCTCCAGGAGAGGGGGGGAACCTTATCGATGCGGGTGTGGTTAAGAATATAGTCGTTTTTGGAGATGAAGTAGTGGTCGATGCTACTATCTCCAATCCTTCCCTACAGGCAAAGAAGAAGGTAGAGGTCGAAATCATGAAGGCTATCCATTCCGAAGTGTATGAGAAGGCAAAGGTAAAGGTTAATATCACTGTAGAGGTAGCTCCTACTTCTCAAACAAATGAGATAAAAGGCAAACCTATAGAGGGGATTAAGAATATTATAGCAGTAGCCTCCGGTAAGGGAGGGGTGGGCAAATCCACCGTTACGGCCAATCTGGCTGTAGCCTTGTGCAAAATGGGCTTTAAGGTAGGGCTCTTGGATGCAGATATCTATGGTCCTTCTATTCCTATGATGTTCGATGTACAAGAAGAGCGCCCTATATCGGTGGAAATCGATGGGCGTTCCAAGATGAAACCTGTAGAGAACTATGGAGTAAAAATCCTCTCCATAGGCTTTTTTACACACCCTGATCAAGCAGTGATATGGAGAGGTCCTATGGCGAGCAAAGCGCTGAACCAGATGATCTTCGATGCCGATTGGGGCGAATTGGACTTCTTGCTTATCGACCTACCTCCAGGTACGGGAGATATCCACTTGAGTATCATGCAGGCGCTCCCCATCACAGGGGCTATTGTAGTGAGTACTCCACAGAATGTCGCACTGGCTGATGCTCGTAAGGGAATTGCTATGTTCCGCCAAGAAACGATCAATGTACCTGTACTGGGGCTGGTGGAGAATATGGCATACTTCACTCCTGCAGAACTTCCTGAGAACAAATATTATATATTCGGAAAGGAAGGAGTGAAATCCTTGGCTGAGCGTACCGATACCCCGCTGCTTGGTGAAATTCCTTTGGTACAAAGTCTTCGTGAATCAGGTGATGTGGGGCGTCCTGCAGCACTTCAGGAGGGTACTCCACTGGCCAAAGCTTTTGAGGACTTTGCCCGCAATGCTGTAGCAGAGGTGGTCACCCGCAATCAGTACCTTGCTCCTACCGAGGCCATCAAGATTACCACCATGGCTGGCTGTAGTCCTAAGAAAAAGTAATATCTAAATTTTTTATAAATGCACGAGATAACCGCCTATTGGGAAGGCGACATGCAATTCACCTCCACAAATCCTAGTGGAAACTCATTTTTTATCGATACCACTCCTGAAAACGGAGGGGAAAACAATGGCATGCATCCTAAAGCTCTTATGCTTTCTGCTTTGGCAGGATGTACTGGCTTGGATGTATTGGCGCTGCTTAAGAAAAAGCAGATAGAGCTGGACAACTTTACCCTTGATGTCAAAGGGAAACTTACCAAGAACCACCCTCGCACCTATGAGGAGGTGACAGTGAGCTATTTCTTTGAGGGGGCTGACCTAGATGTAGAACAAATCACCCATGTAGTAAGCCTCTCAGTGGAGAAATATTGTGGGGTCATAGCCATGTTCCGCCAGTTCGCTACCGTGAATATTAAGCTGTTCTTTAATTCGGAAGAACACCCTTACAATGCCCAGTAAGCTGGTTTGGAATTTCCTACCTACCCCTCAGCAGAATGAGGTAGAAACCCTCGCCTCTGCCCTTTTTCAGGTACAAGAAATACTTCCCTGGCACAGGACTATAGCGAGCCTACTCTTACAAAGAGGAATTGCAACTGTAGAGCAAGCTAAGACATTCTTCAACCCATCCCTATCGGATCTTTTCAATCCTTTTCTGATGAAGGACATGGATAGAGCTGTGGAGCGCATTCTTTTGGCTATGGCACATAAGGAGCGTATTCTCATCTATGGAGATTACGATGTGGATGGTACTTGTTCGGTAGCACTCTTGTACCTCTTCCTTTCGAAGATCTACCCAGAGGTAGCCTATTATGTGCCAGATAGGTATAAGGAGGGCTATGGGGTCTCCTGTGAGGGGATTGACTTTGCTCAGGATAATGAGATGTCACTTATCATCACTTTGGACTGTGGCATCAAAGCCCATGATAAGGTGCTCTATGCCCATGAGCGAGGGATTGATATGATTATCACCGATCACCATACTCCCGATGATACGATCCCTCCGGCAGTAGCTGTACTCAATCCTAAGCGCACTGACTGTTCTTATCCTTATAAGGAACTCTGTGGCTGTGGCATTGGCTTTAAGCTCATTCAGGCGCTTTGTAAATCCTTAGGCTATCCCCTTGAGACAGCCTATGCTTATTTGGACTTGGTTGCCCTGGCTACTTGCGCGGATATTGTTCCTATCACAGGAGAAAACCGAATATTAGTCTCGGCAGGGCTTAAACAGATAAATGAGCGCCCCTCCGAAGTAATGCAATTACTTCTCTCAATGGCTAACCCTCCGATTCAGGTCAGGGACTTAGTTTTTGTGGCAGCTCCTCGGATCAATGCCGCTGGGCGTATGAACCATGCTTCTCGTGCAGTGGATTTTCTCATAGGGGAATCCATGGAAGAAGCTACACTTCTGGAACACTTTAATACCGAGCGAAAAACAGCCGATGAGCAGATCACTCAGGAAGCCCTAAGCCAGATTTTGGGCTCTCATGAAGAAGATGCTCCTGCTACAGTGGTTTTTTCTCCTCATTGGCATAAAGGGGTGATTGGGATTGTTGCCTCTCGTCTTACAGAAATTTACTATCGCCCTACGATTGTCTTTACTCAGAGTGGGGAAGTATTGGCTGCCTCAGCCCGTTCGGTTAGGGGGTTCAACCTCTATGAGGCACTCTGTGAGTGTAAGGACGAGCTTATCCAGTTCGGCGGGCATACTGCAGCGGCAGGGATGACACTGCTTCCGGAGAATTACCAGCGCTTTAAGCAGAAATTCCAAGCGGTCGTGGATCGTACCCTACCACAGGAGCTTCGCTCTCCAACAATTATGATAAGCGCTAAAATGCCCTTACATGCGATTACTTCTTCTTTCTATCGCTGTTTGCAGCGCTTCTCTCCCTTTGGGCCTAAGAATATGACTCCCATCTTTCAGGCAGATGAGGTCATTGCCAAGAGTGTTTCCTTGGTAGGGAGTGATCGTAGCCACTTGCGTATGATCCTTACAGATACTTCTCTCAAACAGGAATTTGTAGCTATTGGCTTTGGATTAGGTCATAAGAAAGAAGCAGTAGAAAGCGGAAAACCTTTTACTATAGCTTATGAACTGTCTGAAAATCATTGGAGAGGCACTACTTCTTTACAATTGGTCGTAAAAATGATCAATGATTAGTGATCAATGATTAATGAACAATGATCAATGACTGCTCACTGTTCACTGTTTTCTGCTCACTGTTTTCTGTTCACCGCTTACCGAAAACTATAGATAAAATCTATAATAAAATAGATTTTCCCTAAAAATTGGAATGATTATAAATTTCTTTGTTGTAGAAAAAAAGTGGTGGTAAAAGTCAAAAAATCCAAAGAGATTGAGTACTTTTGCAGTAGTTTTTTAACCTTTTACCCTCATGGAACAAGAATCTTTCCGTAACTCCATAGGTACTGTGGATACTTCTGGTAAGCGTGTATGGGCTTATCCTAAGAAGCCTAAAGGGCGCTATTACCGCTATCGTAAGTATGTGAGCTATTTGCTCCTTGCTATATTTTTCATCTCTCCTTTTCTCAAGATTGATGGCAATCAGTTCTTACTCTTTAACATCTTAGAGCGTAGATTCAATATCTTTGGGTTTCCATTTTGGCCTCAGGATTTTTACCTCTTTGTGCTTTCTCTGATCATAGGAGTGGTCTTTATCCTGCTCTTTACGGTGGCCTTTGGGCGTATTTTCTGTGGGTGGAT
>ERZ773203.1874-NODE-1874-length-10217-cov-47.253985_pt1 | contig 10217 bp, 7 predicted proteins | sample MGYA00580529_ERZ773203 | MGnify/ENA primary metagenome ERZ773203 (study PRJEB29015, sample SAMEA2738176) | human oral metagenome | biome: human oral; feature: human-associated habitat; material: saliva | place: China | collected 2177 ...
ACTGCAAGAGCCTTTGTCTCTGGAGCCTGAGGACCTTTTACAAAGTAATAGCTTCCATAAAGATCATCTTCATCCGGTTTCTCAATTTGATGAACTTTCAGAACCAGATAGAGAACATTATAATTGGGAAGATTATAATTCTATTTGTAATTTACAACTACTTGACGCAAATGAGAATACTTCGAAAAAACATACGCCTCTTGAAAAATGGGTCAAAGAAAATGCTAAAAAAGATAGAAAGTTATTCCTCGACAATCATCTTATTCCGAATGTAGATTTATCAATTAATAATTTTGGTAAATTTTTTAAAAAGAGAAAAGCAATCCTAATCAAGAAATTAAAGAATTTATTAACTGATTAATAATATTAAATCATAGAGCAGTTATATTTCTAAATATTTGATAAGGTTTACCGCTCTTTTTACATTCTTCAAATTAAAACGACACAAAATGTCGCTTTCTTCCCTATACTTATCTTGTCAAACAAAGGAGGCTATATGAAAAAAATTGTTTATTTAGATATGGATAATGTATTGGTGGATTTTCCGTCTGGTATTGCTCGATTTCTTGACCGACAAGAAACAAAACGTACTGCCTATGGTCGGCAACGGCAAAGGCTTGGACGAGATGGTTCTACCGCCGCATATGCGCGAAACATTGTCAGCGTAAGGAGAGAAAAATGCGACATATCTTATCTATTCTGATGGAAAACGAATCAGGTGCGATGAGCCGTGTGGTAGGTTTGTTCTCCGCACGCGATTACAACATCGACTCCCTGGCTGTTGCACCAACCGAAGACAAAACCTTGTCTCGCATGACCATCGTTACTCATGGCGACGAACACGTTATCGAGCAAATCACCAAACAGCTCAACAAACTGATTGAAGTTATCAAAGTGGTCGATTTGAACGAAAGCCGTTTTGTCGAACGCGAGCTGATGTTGGTAAAAGTCCGCGCCGTCGGCAAAGACCGCGACGAATTCCTGCGATTGACCGAAATCTACCGTGGCAGCGTCATTGACGTAACAGACCGCAGCTACACCATCGAAATCACAGGTTCTACCGAAAAACTCGACTCTTTCCTTGAAACAGTCGGTCGTGCTCAAATTTTGGAAACCGTACGCACAGGCGCAGCCGGTATCGGTCGTGGCGAGCGTATTTTGAAAATTTAACGCTGTATCGTTCAGACGGCCTTTTACATTCCACAAAGGCCGTCTGAAAAACAGTAGGAGACAAACATGTCAAGCATCCAAATCGTTGCATTAGTTACCGTCAAACCCGAATACACCGAGGCTCTGGCTGCCCAGTTTAAAGAATTGGTCAAAGCCAGCCGTGCAGAAGAAGGCAACATCAGCTACGACCTGCACCAAGAAATCGGCAAACCCAACCGTTTCGTATTCGTAGAAAGCTGGAAATCCCAAGCAGCTATTGACGAACACAATGCCAGCGAACATTTCCAAAACTTCGTCAAATCCATAGAAGGAAAAACCGAAGCATTGGAAATCGTCTTGATGAACCAAGTCCCCGCTTAAGCCCCTATTACTTTTAACTCAACCCGGATCATCCGGAACCCTCTTACACTAAGGAAATAAAATGCAAGTTTATTACGATAAAGACGCTGACCTTTCTCTGATCAAAGGCAAAACCGTTGCCATCATCGGTTACGGTTCACAAGGTCACGCACACGCAGCAAACCTGAAAGATTCCGGCGTAAATGTCGTAATCGGTCTGCGCCAAGGCGGCTCTTGGAAAAAAGCCGAAGCAGCCGGCCACGACGTACGCACCGTTGCTGAAGCAACCAAAGCAGCCGACGTTGTAATGATTCTGTTGCCTGACGAAAACCAACCTATCGTATACAAAAACGAAATCGAGCCTAACTTGAAAGAAGGCGCAGTATTGGCGTTTGCCCACGGCTTCAACGTACACTACAACCAAATCGTACCCCGCGCCGACCTCGACGTTATCATGGTTGCCCCTAAAGGCCCAGGCCACACCGTACGCAGCGAATTCCTGAAAGGCGGCGGCGTACCTTCTCTGATCGCCGTTTACCAAGATAAAAGCGGCAAAGCACGCGACATCGCCCTGTCTTACGCCGCAGCCAACGGCGGTACCAAAGGCGGCGTGATTGAAACCAACTTCCGCGAAGAAACCGAAACCGACCTCTTCGGCGAACAAGCCGTATTGTGCGGCGGCGTGGTTGAATTGATCAAAACCGGCTTCGAAACCCTGACTGAAGCAGGCTACGCCCCAGAAATGGCCTACTTCGAATGCCTGCACGAAATGAAACTCATTGTTGACCTGATTTACGAAGGCGGCATCGCCAACATGAACTACTCCATTTCCAACAATGCAGAGTACGGCGAATACGTAACCGGCGTCGAAGTTATCAACGACAAATCCCGCAAAGCCATGCGCAATGCCCTCAAACGCATCCAAACCGGCGAATACGCTAAAATGTTCATCCAAGAAGGTGCCGTCAACTATGCCAGCATGACAGCCCGTCGCCGTCTGACCGCTGATCACCAAATTGAAAAAGTCGGCGCTCAACTGCGTTCTATGATGCCTTGGATTGCCAAAAACAAACTGGTTGACCAAGACAAAAACTAATCTGTCTTTCCAGCAAATCAAACCTGCCCGAGCAATCAGGCAGGTTTTTTATATATTTGCAGGCCCAATACACTATAAGTCTCACTCAACAAGGCCGTCTGAAAACAATATAAACAACATTTAAACTCAAACCTCAATAAGCCGTCTTTTATGATTCTCCTAAAATTTCCTTTTAGAAAAACATATTACGAAATAAACGACTATTTCCCATACCTACTCTGTCTGCAAAAAACAACGTTTCCCAACAAAATACGCCTAAAACAAGAGGAAAATTTGTTTTCTTAAGCCATAACCTTTATATTATGGTCATGGAATCGTTGAAACAGAACGATATCGTAATAAGAAGAACGAATGCTCGCTTCTTCACACTTAAAAAAGGAAAACAGCAATGAAAAAATCTCTGATTGCCCTGACTCTGGCGGCTCTGCCTGTTGCAGCTATGGCTGACGTAACTCTGTACGGTCAAATTAAAGCTGGCGTTGAAATATCCAAAGTAAAATTGGGTGAACAAACTGCTGCTAAACTGGGTCACGAGAAAAGCTCTAAAACTGCTACTGAAATCGCTGACTTCGGTTCACGCATCGGCTTCAAAGGCCACGAACACTTGGGTAACAACCTGAATGCTATTTGGCAAGTTGAACAGTCTACTTCTATCGCCGGTGGCGACAAAGAGTGGGCCTCTCGCGAATCTTTCATCGGTTTGGAAGGTGGCTTCGGTAAAGTTCGTGCTGGTAAACTGGACTCTACTGTTAAAAACACTAGCGACAATGTTGACCAATGGGAAAGTAGCAACGGCGCTTTGAACATGTCTGTATTTACCCGTGTTGACGAGCGTGCAGTATCTGTACGTTACGACACCCCTGTATTCTCAGGCTTCAGCGCAAGCGTACAATACACTCCACGCGACAACGCTAACCCTTCTGACAAATACACTCACAACGACGCTACCCGTGACACTTACTACGCTGGTCTGAACTACGAAAACTCTGGTTTCTTCGGTCAATACGCTGGTGGTTTCCGTAAAAACGCCGTTTCTGAAAAAGACGGTCACGTACACCGCTTGGTAGGTGGTTACGATGCTAACAACCTGTTCGTGTCTGTAGCCGGTCAATACGCTAAAAACTGGGAAACTTTGGGTGACTACGCCGAAGCCCAATCTAACGGCGTTGTAAATTCTGCCACTACTAACGCTTCTAACGTAGTATTTGGTACTGCTGCTGCCTTGGATAGCCGTCCTACTGAAACTATCGAAGTTGCTGCTACTGCCGCTTACCGCGCCGGTAACGTAACTCCTCGCGTTTCTTACGCTCACGGCTTCAAAGCTAAAGTTGACGGCGAAAAACTGAAAGGCACTCAATACGACCAAGTTATCGTTGGTGCTGACTACGACTTCTCTAAACGCACTACTGCTCTGGTTTCTGCCGGCTGGTTGCGTGGTGCTGAGTCTGGCCCTCACAAAGTTGAAACCATCTCTGGTTTGGTTGGCCTGCGTCACAAATTCTAATCTTCGGATTAGTACGAAAAAGAGCCTGTTTTATGCAGGCTCTTTTTTTATTCTATTCCCTACCCTCAACGAAAATTGATTTAAGCGTTAACATACAAAAAAGGCCGTCTGAAACCGATTGGTTTCAGACGGCCTTTAGTCTATCTACCCTATTGCCAAATTACAATAAGGTCAACAAACAAGATTTATTTTTCATTCAAAATCTTACCGACAATCTCGCCCACGTCTTTGGACAAACCTTCTTGTGCATTGATGCGTTGCAATTCTTTGGTCATGACGGCTTTGCGGTTGGCTTCCAATTTATTGCAGATGTTAAAAGCCTGCACCAGTCGGGCGGCAACTTGCGGATTAAAACGGTCGATTTCCATCACTTTATCGGCTACAAAGCGGTAGCCGCTGCCATCTTCTGCATGGAAGTGCGGAATATTACGACTGAAGCTGATCAACAAAGAACGGGCCTTATTCGGGTTTTCAATACTGAACTTAGGATGGTTCAAAGCCGTCTGAACTTGCTGTAACGTATCTTTGCGGCGACTTGAGGCAATCAGGGCAAAGTATTTGTCCATTACCAAAGCATCATCAGCAAACTTATCTGCAAATTGAGTCAACAAGCGATCGCGGATTTCGCTTTCATTGCTGTTGATTGCGGATAAGATACCCCATTCATGGGTCATGTTTTGCGCCATTGCTTCGTAATTCTCCGCAACGTGTTCGATATGCGCAGCGTCAGCACGAAGGATAAATGCCCTGCACGCATTACGCAAAGTACGCCAGCCGGCCAATTCTGGGCTGTATTCATAACGAACAGCGGCATCAGCTTGATTTTCTTGCTCGGCAGCTTGACGGTTCAGCTCACGCCATTGAGGCAGGAACTTGACGGCAACGGCATTGAGTAAGGCTTCACGCGCCTGATGAACCTGAATCGGGTCAATATTTTCTTCTTCCGCCCATACATCGGTTTCAGACGGCATTTGCAGCAAAATGGCACGGAATGCCGGATCAAAGTCACCGGAAATTACCAAAGCCAAAGCGTCCATCAATGCTTTGTGTTCCGGCAAAGAACGGCCTTCCGCCAATGCCTGACGGTTGGCGTTAATGGCGCGATGATACAGGGTTTGAGCAGCTTCCCAGCGGGCAAACTCATTTTCATCTGCTGCCAGCAAAGTCGCCAATTCTTGCTCGCTGTATGGATAGTTCAGGGTAACCGGCGCAGAGAAATCACGCAGTAGAGACGGGATAACCGGCCCATTGACGCCGCCCAACACAAAAGTCTGCTCGGCTTCAGTCAATACCAAAACAGCCTCTTTCACCCGTTTGCCTTGATATTCAAATTCAACCGCTTCGCCTTTTTCATTTAACAAACCGGTTTTGACCGGAATCATCATCGGCTGTTTTTCTGCCATATCGGGCGTGGCAGGAATGGTTTGTTTGATGGTCAATTCAAATGCACCATCTTTCAGACGGCCTTGAGCATCTAAAACCGGCGTACCGGCTTGGCTGTACCACAAAGCAAACTGATCGAGATTGATGCCGTTTGCGTCTGCCATTGCAGCACGGAAATCATCACAGGTCACTGCCTGACCGTCGTGGCGTTGGAAATACAGCTTCATACCTTTTTGGAAGCCCTCTTCTCCGAGCAAGGTGTGATACATGCGCACGACTTCCGCACCTTTTTCATAAACGGTCATGGTGTAGAAGTTGTTCATCTCCTCATAGCTGGCCGGGCGGACAGGATGCGCAGTCGGGCCCGCATCTTCAGGGAATTGGAACAAGCGCAGCATGCGGACATTGTCGATACGGCGCACCACGCGGCTGGCTCGGTCGCCGGAAAACTCTTGATCGCGGAATACAGTCAAACCTTCTTTCAGCGACAATTGGAACCAATCACGGCAGGTCACGCGGTTGCCCGTCCAGTTGTGGAAATATTCATGGCCGACAACAGATTCGATGCCTTCAAAATCGGTATCGGTCGCGGTACGGCTATTGGCCAGCACGAACTTGGTATTGAAAATATTCAAACCTTTGTTTTCCATCGCGCCCATATTGAAATCGCCCACGGCAACGACCATGAAAATATCCAAGTCGTATTCCAAACCAAAGCGTGTTTCGTCCCATTTCATCGCATTTTTCAACGACTCCACGGCAAAACCGACTTTAGGTTTGTCGGTTTCAGTCGTGTAAAACTCGATTTTGACCTTACGGCCGCTCATGGTCGTAAAATAATCTTCCGTTACCGCCAAATCACCTGCCACCAAAGCAAAGAGATAGCTCGGTTTGGCAAACGGGTCTTCCCATTTCACCCAATGACGGCCGTCTGAAAACTCGCCGCCATCGATTTTATTGCCGTTAGACAGCAACACCGGATAGCGTTTTTTGTCTGCAACGATCGTGGTGGTAAATTTAGACATAACATCCGGACGGTCGATGTAGAACGTAATTTTGCGGAAACCTTCCGGTTCGCATTGGGTAAACAAATTGCCGCCGGAAGCATACAGACCCATCAGAGATTTGTTCTCAGCAGGCAGAATTTCGGTTTCCACTTCCAGTGTGAAGTTTTCAGACGGCACGCTGGCAATCGTCAGTTTTTCGTCTTCCAATACATAATCTACGGCCCGGCCGTTTACTTTCACAGACAGCAGTTTTGCCGAACCATCCAATACCAATGGCTCCCCTGCTTTTTCAGGTTGAACAGTCAGACTAGATTTGACGATGGTTTGCGGTTCTAAAATATCGAAATGCAGGTCGGTTTTCAGAATACGGTACGCTGGCGCGGCGTAGTCTTTCAAATAATGGATGGTTTTGCTCATTTGTTCTCTTTCAGAGTCATGCGGTAAATAGATGAAGCATATCGTTTCAGATAGCCTAAATTCAAGTGTTTTCAGAAAAAAAAGGCCGTCTGAAACCTAAAATTTCAGACGGCCTCCCTATTCAGGCAGCAAATCTAGTTGCCTGTCATTGCCAACTTACCACTGATACAGCGCACCGGCACCGACACCGACATGACCGTCGGTATTGGCCGAGAAGTTGCCTTTGACAATCCAGTTGCCGCCGTCGCTCATCGCAGACACGCCGATGGCCATGGCAGACTGACCACCGTAGTAGCCGCTGCCAACACCGATACCGGTCGCACCCGGACGGGTTACTTGCGGAATCGAGCCTTGGGCAATCGCACCGGCCACACCCGCGTAGGCTTTCTTACCTACTTGGTTGATGTTGTTCTGCAACTCGGTACCCAAACCAATCAACTGATTCACGTTTGCCGCGTCTGTACCGTCTTTACCCGGAGCCACGTTGGTAATGCGTTGGCCGCCGTTATTCAGACCGACAGGAGACAGTTTGACTTGGTTGTTCGGATTGTTTTCAGTCGGTGCAGCGATGGTTACACCATCGTTGTTGACCACGGTATTGCCTGCGGTCAGACCGTCTTTGTTCAACGCAACTTTATCGCCGACTTTCACGCCGTCGTTATTCATCACAGTATCGCCTGCTTTGAAGGTATCGGCATTCACTGTCTTCACGCTAATCTCGTCAGCCAACTTCAGTTGAGCACCACCGGCTACGGTTTCGCTGATGATGTTGCTGTCGCCTTTGACGTTGATGGTAGAACCCAACGCGTAGTTGTTGCTACCGGTCGTGCCGCCGAAGTTAATGCCTTTGGCGATAGTCGCAGCGTTGTTGGCTACGTTTTGGTTGGTCGCAAACAGTTGGCTGCCGTTGACGGCATCTTTGCTGTTTGCATTGAGATCACCATCCGCTACGTTGGTTACTTTATTGCCCGCATTATCCAAGCCGTCTTTAGTCAGGTTCACATCTCCTGCTTTCAAGCCGTCTTTGTTCAATGCAACATTATCACCAACTTTCACACCATCATTATTGACAGTAGTATCACCGGCTTTCACGCTGTCAACATCCAAGTCTTTATCGGTAGCAACTTCATAAACAGTCTGACCTTTGTCACCTGTTTTTTCAGTCACAACGATGTTCTTACCTTGAACGACTTCAGTTTTAGATGCCGCCGCAGCTTGTTTCAGTTGAGAAACATTGACTGCATCGGTGTCATCCGTACCGGCCGCAACGTTGGTAATCTTATTGCCGCCATTGTTCAAGCCAGCTTTAGTCAGGTTCACATCGCCTGCTTTCAAGCCGTCTTTGTTCAATGCAACATCATCGCCAACTTTCACACCGTCATTATTCATCACAGTATCGCCTGCGGTAACGCTGTCGACTTTCAGGTTTTTATCGGTAGCCACTTTGTAAATGGTTTGACCATTAGCGCCGACATCCTGAGTAACAACAATGTTATCACCTTGAACGACTTCAGTCTTAGCCGCAGCCGCAGCTTTGTTCAACTGAGCAACATTCACCGCATCAGTATCATCGGTACCGGCTGCAACGTTGGTAATCTTGTTACCGCCGTTGTTCAAGCCGGCTTTAGTCAGGTTGACATCGCCAACTTTCACGCCGTCAGTATTGACTGTGGTATCGCCGGCTTTCACGCTGTCAACTGCCAAGTCTTTAGCCAATTTGACTTCCAACTTATCAGAACCATTCGCTACAACGCCGATATTGCCGTCTGAAAGTTTGGCTGCATCGGTTTGACCGCCAACAATATTCAGCTTCGTACCCGGTTTGCGTTCAACGTCTTTGCCACTGTCGCCGCCGAAAGTCAAAGGCAGATTGGCAGTTGCATTAACGGCTTTGATTGCATCGTGGATATTGTTCTCACCAGTACCGCCAATATCGGTCATGCTGACGTTGCCGCCATTATTGGCCGCATTGCCACCCAATACATTCACCAACTGATCTTGGGCTGCATTCAGCTGCTCTTCGGTCGCTGCACGTTTGCCTTGTGCAAAGTCGCTGCCGCCCAAAGTCGTATTGCTCAAACCGCTGACTTCACCTTTATCGCCATCGATTTTCACCGGAGCCGCTTGACCGACATTCAATACATCGGCCAGTTTCAGCTGTGCGCCACCGGCTACGGTTTCGCTGATGATGTTGCTGTCGCCTTTGACATTGATGGTGTCGCCCAATGCGTAGTTGTTGCTGCCGGTGGTACCGCCGAAGTTAATGCCTTTGGCGATATTGGCGGCGTTGTTGGCGACGTTTTGGTTGGTCGCAAACAGTTGGCTGCCGTTGACGGCGTCTTTGCTGTTGGCATTGAGGTCGCCGTCCGCTACGTTGGTAATCTTGTTACCGGCGTTGTTCAAACCGTCTTTGGTCAGTTTGACGTCGCCTGCTTTAACGCTGTCTTGGGTCAATGCGACATCGTCGCCTACTTTCACACCGTCGTTGTTAACGGTGGTGTCACCGGCTTTGACGCTGTCTACCACCAGGTCTTTGTTCAGCTTGACAGTCACTTTATCGTCTTGGGCTTCAGTCGTGATGTTGTCGTCGCCGGCAACGGTCACTGTAGAACCGAGTTTTTCGACATTGGTGCTGCCGCTGTCGCCGTTGAAGGTCAGACCTTTGGTGTCAACGGTGGTTTTGGCGTCCACACCTTTTTGGATGTCGTCTTTGGTGCTATCAGCCAAGTCGATGCTGTAGTCGGTCACGTTGTTCGCGTCTGCTGCTGAAGCAGTGACGGTCACTTTGTTCGAACCTGCGCTCGCAGTCGTGCCTTTGGCGTTGACGGTGTAAACGTCTTGGCCGTTGGCGCCGGTCGTTTTCACCACGTCTTTGATGTTGGTGCCGGCGGCAACCTCGGTACGGGCGGCGGCGCTTTGCTGTTTCAGCTGGCTGTAGTTGACGGCGTCGGTGTCATCGGTACCGGCGGCAACATTGGTGATCTTGTTGCCGGCGGCATGGATGCCTGACTTGGTCACACTCGGGCCACCGGTAATGGTGAGGCCGTCTGAATTCAGTTTGCTGTCGCCTGCGGTGACGCTGTCAACGGTGATGTCTTTGGCCAGTTTGAAGTCAATCTGGTTGTCGGACACGGTGGTGACGATGTTTTTGTCGCTGCTGCGGTAGGCAACGGTTTCGCCCAGTTGGACGTTGTCGTCGTTACCGTTGTCGGCGGCAATGTTCAGACCTTTGGCCACATTGGCGTTGGTCTCTTTCAGCTGACCGTAGTTAACGGCGTCGGTATCGTCGGTACCGGCGGCT
>ERZ773203.1875-NODE-1875-length-10217-cov-8.190514_pt1 | contig 10217 bp, 7 predicted proteins | sample MGYA00580529_ERZ773203 | MGnify/ENA primary metagenome ERZ773203 (study PRJEB29015, sample SAMEA2738176) | human oral metagenome | biome: human oral; feature: human-associated habitat; material: saliva | place: China | collected 2177 ...
TTGAGCAAGGCTATTTGCAAGGTATGCTTGGACGTGAACAACAAACCTCCACTTTTTTAGGCAATGGGATTGCGATTCCACACGGTACATTAGAAACCCGTTCAATGGTGAAAAAAACCGGTGTACAAGTTTTCCAATTTCCACAAGGTATTGAGTGGGGAGAAGGCAATATTGCCAATGTTGTGATTGGTATTGCTGCCCGTTCTGATGAGCATCTTGCTTTACTTCGTCAATTAACGCATGTTTTAGGTGATGAAGACACCGCAGCACAGTTAGCGATATTGACAGATGTTGAAAAATTTCGTGCTATTTTGTTGGGTGAAAGTGATTCTTTTAGCATTACTGAAGAAACATTAAGTTTAGATATTGAAACACAAAGTTTGCTCACCCTTACCGCCATCAATGCAGGTAAATTACAACAGCAAAGTGCGGTTGAAAATAGCTTTGTTTCTGAAGTGGTATCCAATTCTGCTCTGCCACTAGGTAAAGGTTTATGGGTTACAGATGCCGTATCAGGTAATGTGAAAAATGCGTTGGCATTCAGTCGTGCGAAAACCATTTTTAATCATAATGGCAAAGCGGTGAAAGGCGTGTTGACGATTTCAGCGGTTAACGATCAAATCAATGAGACATTAGCGCGTTTATTGGATGATGAAGTCCAAAATATTTTATTAAGTGGTAATACGCAGCAAATTTTGACCGCACTTAATGGCGGTAAAGTGCCTGTTGTAGCTGCTCAATCTGAAGGTCAAGTCGCGACAGGCGCAGTGATTGGTACCTTTACTGTTCGTAATGAACATGGCTTGCACGCTCGCCCAAGTGCGGTGCTCGTCAATGAAGTGAAAAAATTCACCTCAAAAATTACGGTACAAAATCTTACTCGAGAAACCGCACCAGTTAGTGCAAAAAGTTTAATGAAAATCGTGGCATTGGGTGTGACTCAAGGTCATCGCTTACGTTTTGTTGCGGAAGGTGATGATGCGAAACAAGCTATTGAAGCCCTAGGTAAGATCATTGCGAGTGGACTTGGCGAAACCGTATCTGCCGTACCACCGGCTGAACCAGATACCATTGAAGTAAGCAGCGAGCATGCACCACAAATCCACGAAGAAAACACAGGCTTACCAGCCGATGCCATTGAAGCGGTATTTATGATTCGTAATGAACACGGTTTACACGCTCGTCCAAGTGCCGTGCTTGTTAATGAAGTGAAAAAATATAATGCGTCGGTTGCGGTTCAAAACTTAGATCGTGACACCCAATTAGTCAGTGCAAAAAGTTTGATGAAAATTGTGGCACTTGGTGTCGTGAAAGGTCATCGCCTACGTTTCGTCGCGAGCGGTGAAGAAGCTCAACAAGCGATTGACGGTATTGGTGCAGTCATTGAAAGTGGTTTAGGCGAAGGTCGGGAGTAAGTGATGGCAAAAGTAGCAACAATTACCTTAAATGCCGCTTATGATTTAGTTGGGCGTTTGCCTCGTATTGAAATCGGCGAAGTGAACACCGTTGAAACGCTCGGTATTTTCCCTGCAGGTAAAGGCATTAATGTCGCTAAGGTATTAAAAGATTTGGGCGTAGAGGTGGCCGTTGGTGGCTTCTTAGGTGAAGACAACGTTGGTGATTTCGAAACGTTATTTAAAAAACAAGGCTTGGAAGACAAATTCCATCGTGTTGCCGGTAAAACTCGCATTAACGTAAAAATTACGGAAACAGAAGCCGATGTGACGGACCTAAATTTCTTAGGTTATCAAATCACCCCAGAAGCTTGGCAGCAATTTACAGCAGATTCATTAGCGTATTGCCAAAACTTTGACATCGTTGCGGTTTGTGGCAGTTTACCGCGTGGTGTCAGTCCTGAATTGTTTGCGGATTGGCTTAATCAGTTGCATCAAGCCGGTGTGAAAGTCGTATTAGATAGCAGTAATGCTGCACTCACGGCAGGTTTGAAAGCGCATCCTTGGTTGGTGAAACCAAATCATCGCGAATTGGAAGCGTGGATTGGTCATCCGTTAAATTCTCTTGATGAAATTATTGCTGCAGCTAAAAAACTTAAAGCAGAAGGCATTGCTAACGTCATTATTTCGATGGGAGCGAACGGTTCTTTATGGCTGAGAGATCAAGCTGTGATTCAAGCTCAACCACCTAAATGTGAAAATGTGGTGAGCACTGTAGGCGCAGGCGATTCTATGGTGGCTGGTTTAATTTACGGTATTGAAAAAGGCTTGTCTCAAGCGGAAACCTTAGCGTTTGCGAGTGCTGTTTCTGCTTTTGCCGTTTCACAAAGCAATGTGGGCGTGAGTGATATCGCCTTGCTTGAGCCAATTCTGGCGAATGTCAAAATTTCTGTGATTGAAGGATAATGTAATGAATTTGTTTTTAACTCAATCTCCGCAAATTGGTGCGGCAAAAGCCTATTTACTTCGCCAAGCATTGAGTGAGGTAGCGAAAAAAGCCAATCATACTGTGGTTGAACAAGCCAAAGAGGCGGATTTAGTGATTGTTTTCGGATCTAGTTTGCCAAACTCAGCTGATCTTGCGGGCAAAAAAGTATTTTTAGCTAATGAAGACACGGTGATTGCTTCACCTGAAGTAACGCTTACGAATGCACTCAATCAAGCAGTGGATTATGTTCAACCGGCTCAAAGTGCAGTTGGGTTTAGCGGCGTTTCTGGTGTAAAAAATATCGTCGCGGTTACCGCTTGCCCAACGGGTGTTGCGCATACTTTTATGTCAGCTGAAGCCATTGAAACCTATGCGAAAAAACAAGGTTGGCAGGTAAAAGTAGAAACGCGTGGTCAAGTGGGTGCAGGTAATGAAATTACTCCTGAAGAAGTCGCTGCGGCAGATTTAGTCTTTGTTGCGGCCGATATTGATGTGCCGTTAGATAAATTCCAAGGTAAACCGATGTATCGTACTTCGACCGGTTTGGCTTTAAAGAAAACAGCACAGGAATTCGACAAGGCATTTAAAGAAGCGAAAATTTACGAAGGTGGCGCAGCAAAATCTTCTGCTAAATCAGAAGAAAGCGGCGAGAAAAAAGGCGTCTATAAACATTTGATGACAGGTGTATCGCACATGTTGCCATTGGTGGTTGCTGGTGGCTTATTAATCGCGATTTCCTTTATGTTTGGTATCGAAGCCTTCAAAGATGAAACAATTTTCCATGGTATTCCAAAAGCCTTAATGGATATCGGTGGTGGAGCGGCATTCCATCTGATGATTGCAGTATTTGCCGGCTATGTGGCCTTTTCTATCGCAGACCGTCCGGGGCTTGCAGTAGGTCTTATTGGCGGTATGTTAGCCACCACGGCGGGCGCCGGGATTTTAGGTGGTATTATCGCGGGTTTCTTAGCGGGTTATGTGGTGAAAGGATTAAATGCAACCATTAAATTGCCGGCAAGTTTAACTTCCTTAAAACCGATTCTAATTCTCCCGCTCTTTGGTACCTTGATTGTTGGTCTTGCCATGATTTATGTGATTAACCCACCGGTTTCACAAATTATGACCACCTTAAGCGATTGGTTAAAATCCATGGGCGAAGTCAATGCGATGGTATTGGGTGCGATTATCGGTGCCATGATGTGTATTGATATGGGCGGTCCAGTAAACAAAGCGGCTTATACGTTCTCCGTGGGAATGTTAGCTTCTCAAGTTCACACCCCAATGGCAGCCGCCATGGCAGCTGGTATGGTGCCACCAATTGGTATGGCGATTGCAACTTGGATTGCACGCAGTAAATTTACCAGTAATCAACGTGATGCAGGCAAGGCCTCTTTTGTCTTGGGGTTATGTTTTATCTCTGAAGGGGCGTTACCGTTTGTGGCAGCTGATCCATTACGTGTGATTATTAGCTCGGTTATCGGTGGTGCAACTGCGGGTGCCATTTCAATGGCATTAAATATTTCTCTGCAAGCACCACATGGTGGTTTATTTGTGATTCCGTTTGTCTCTGAACCATTACTCTACTTAGGTGCAATTGCAACGGGGGCATTATTAACCGGCGTGGTTTATGCGGTGATTAAGCCGAAGGCGACAGAATAATCGATTCTTTGATTAAAAAGTGCGGTAATTTTTAACCGCACTTTTCATTTATCAGGTATAATTACAATGATTTAGGGAGAAATTATGGATAAATACAATAAACTCCGCATTGAATGGGATTGTCGTCGAGGTATGCTTGAGCTGGATAAAATCATCATGCCTTTTTATAAAACGCATTTTGACCAACTGACTGACGACAAAAAAGATATTTTTATTCGTTTACTTGCCGCCACGGATTTACAACTTTTTTCGTGGTTTTTTAATGGCAGTCAATCAGACGATGCCGAAGTGCAAGCGATGGTTGAATATATCCAAGATGTGCAGAAAACGAATGTCCGTTAATTTTTTTGAAATTTTTTATACATAAGGAACTTTTCAATTTTAACTCTGTCTGATAAAGCAACAATAGCTTGCTGTCTTGAATATATGAAGGCGTGTTAGACGTAGCATAGGAGATATATGGCTGAACAGCTAACAGATCAGGCTTTGGTAGAAAGAGTGCAGCAAGGCGATAAAAAAGCCTTTAATTTATTGGTTTCTCGTTATCAAAATAAAGTAGCCGGACTTTTAACCCGCTACGTTTCTCATAACGATATTCCGGATGTTGTACAAGAATCCTTTATTAAGGCCTATCGTTCCATTGAATCCTTTCGGGGCGATAGTGCATTCTACACTTGGCTATATCGAATTGCCGTTAATACGGCAAAGAATTACTTAACGGCACAGGGGCGCCGTCCACCGAGCGAAGATATTTTGGCTGAAGATGCCGAAAGCTACGATGTGGGAACCCATCTACGTGATGTAGATACCCCTGAAAATGAAATGTTATCTAGCGAATTAGAAAAAGTGGTGTTTGATACCATTCACAGTTTGCCAGAAGATTTAAGAACCGCGATTACCTTGCGTGAGCTTGAAGGGTTAAGTTACGAAGAAATCGCAGAAATAATGGATTGCCCAGTAGGCACTGTACGTTCTCGCATTTTCCGCGCTCGGGAAGTGATTGAGAACAAAATACAACCGCTTATGCAACGTTAAAATAAAGTCGGAGTTTATAAAATGCAAAAAGAGTTACTTTCAGCCTATATGGATGGAGAAGAAGTCAGTGCCGAGTTGACGGAAGAACTCTGTCAGGATAAAGATTCACAAGAATCTTGGGCGGCATATCACGCAGTAAGATCGGTTATGCGTAAAGAGTCACCAGTATTATTAGGTGCTGATTTTACAGCGAAAATGGCTGATTTAATTGAATTAGAAGAAGTAAAACACGTAGAGATTACTGTTTCTCAACCAACACCAGAAGAAGCTGACAGCTTACCATTCGTGCAAAAATTAAAAGCATTCTTTGCACCAATGACACAAATTGCTGTGGCGGCAGGTGTGTGTTTAGTGGCAGTAGTAGGTGTGCAATCATTCAATGCAAAAAGCACCTCGGTTACACCTGAAAACCCAGTTTTACAAACCTTACCATTTAACAATTCTGTTCAAGAAGTAAGTTACAACGCTCCGACCAAAGATGTAGCCACTTCGGAACAGGTTGAGCAAAAAAATCGCCGTATTGGTACGATGTTACAAAATTATGAATTACAGCGTCGTATGCATGCAGATAGCTTAAATGTGGGTAGTAACCAAGCGAAATAATTACAGCAATTAATCGATAATTCACCACCTTAGGCGTGGTGAATTTTTTTATGGATCAATTGATTTATTTATGAAAAAAACGTTTCTCAAATTAACCGCACTTTTAGGCTTATTCCTGTTGCCTTTTACGGCATTTGCAGAAGAGCCAATTCAGTTATTAAATAAAATGTCGCAAGCCATGCGAGATTTAAATTATGAGATTGCTTTTGTGCAAACTACACCAACGAATATGGACTCGTTCCGTTATCGCCATATTAAGCAAGGGCAAAAAGTGTATGCACAGTTGGTGACATTAGATGGCGAACAGCAAGAAATTATCCAGCGTGGTAATTTAGTCAGCTATTTCCAGCCGGATTCACGTGCTTTCACGATTAATAGTGGTGAGATTGTGGATGCGCTTCCGGCAGTGATTCGTACTGATTTTAGCAAGCTGAGTCAGAATTATGATTTTATTAAACTTGGAAAAGACCGAATTGCAGGTCGATTTGTCGATACCATTCGTATTGTGCCAAAAGATGATTTTCGCTATCAATATCTCGTTTTCTTAGATGAAGAAAATGGTTTGTTATTGCGTGGTGATATGCTTGATCGAGAAGGCAAGTTACTTGATCAGTTCCGTGTCGTGACGTTATATATCGATGATCGTCTACGTGGTTTGACAGATTACCTTAATAAGGTGTCAGTGCCGCCACTTTTAAATGAAGGGAAACAAGAGTCATCCCTTTCAATTAATTGGAAAACTGATTGGTTACCGCAAGGTTTTGATTTAATTCGTCAAAATCATGATGTGATAGATGGTGAAGTAATTGAAAATGCGTTATTTAGTGACGGCCTTTTCACTTTTACACTTTATGTCAACAAAGCGGATAGCACAGCCGCAACAGAAAACACATGGAAACAAGGGGCATACACGATTTACAGTGAAGTAATGGGCGATAAAGAAATTACCTTTATCGGACAGCTTCCAATTGCCGCGGCTAAGCGAATTGTGCAAGGTGTAACATTCCTAAAATAATTCAGTAGACGTGAGAAAGTTGCTATTTTGTTTCCCCTTGCTATACTTTCTTCACCTAATGGATTTTAATAGCTAAACCCCGTCCTGCGGGGTTTTGTTTTATCAAGTGCGGTCATTTTTCTTAAGGTTTTTACAATGAATAATCCCCTTCCTCTTCTTGGCATCACAGGTTACAGCGGTAGTGGCAAAACCACATTGCTGGAAAAATTGCTTCCTCAATTAATTAAAAAAGGCTTACGTGTTTCAGTGATTAAACACAGCCATCACAACGCTCATGTGGATAGAGAGGGAAAAGACAGTTGGCGCATGAAAGAGGCGGGGTCTGCACAAGTTATTATGGCTTGTGATACTCGTTGGGCATTAATGACAGAAACGCCTCAAGAGCCGGTTTCATTAGCCTATTTAAGCCAACAATTTGATCGTCATTTAACAGATTTAGTGTTAGTGGAAGGATTTAAACAAGAACCTATTCCAAAGATTCTGTTGCATCGACAAGAGATGATAAAACCTTTGCCAGAATTAGATGAAAACGTGTTGGCTTTAGCAACGGATTATTCGCTTGAAACTGACCGCACTTTATTAGATATTAATCACATTGAACAGATCGCTGAGTTTATTTATCAATGGTGGAAAAAGACGCAGTAATAGAAAGTCAGCACTATAAAGGGCTGGCTTGGGTGGCTTCCATGGCTTTGTTTATGCAAAGCTTGGATGCGACTATTTTAAATACTGCCTTACCAACTATTGCAACAGATCTTCAAACCCCTGTCTTTGAAATGCAAATGGCGATTATCGCCTATTCTCTTGCCGTTGCCTTATTTATTCCTTTAACTGCTTGGGCGGCAGCTAAATTCGGTACACTCACCGTTTTCCGCTCTGCTGTTTTTACCTTTGTATTCGGCTCGGTAGCTTGTGCGATGTCAATCTCTCTCGAGACCCTTGTGCTCTCACGAATTATCCAAGGTGTTGGCGGAGCATTTATGATGCCAGTTGCTCGTCTTGCGATTATTCAAACCGTACCGAAAAATCAATTAATTAATGCCTGGAATTTAATGGCAACAGCGGGATTGATAGGCCCGATTCTTGGTCCAATTTTAGGTGGTTGGCTTGTGGTGCATACCTCATGGCATTGGATTTTCTTAATTAATATTCCTATTGGCATGTTAGGCTTTTGGGCGGCGGCTAAAGTGATGGGAAATCATAAGGGTAATGCGAATAAGTTAGACTGGACGGGCTTTTTGCTCTTTGCATTTGGTTTAGTTGGTTTAACGCTCGGGCTTGATTTACTCGGTGAAAGTCATAGTGATCGCATAACCACATACAGTGCATTAGCGATTGGCATCGCATTATTGATGGCTTATTATTTTTATGCGAAAGGTAATGAGCGTGCTATTTTGCCGTTATCTCTTTTCAATACAAGGACATTCCGATTAGGCATTGCAGCCAATATTTTTATCCGTCTTTCCGGTTCGGCAGTGCCGTTTTTATTGCCATTAATGTTCCAACTTTCCTTTGGCTATTCAGCTGAAGTGTCGGGCTGGTTGCTTGCACCCATTGCATTGATGTCAGTGGTATTCAAACGTTTTATCGGGCATATTTTAAATGCATTAGGTTATAAAACGACGTTGATTTTGTCTTCACTCTTAATGGCAGGTTCTACGGTTTCGATGTCATGGCTTGATTCCTCATCATCCACAACATGGATTATATGTAATTTGATGTGGTACGGTGCTTGCATGTCGATGATTTTTAGTTCAATTAATACACTTACTGTTGGCGATCTATCACAGGAACAAAGTGGTACAGGTTCAACCTTGCTGAGTATTGTACAACAAGTGGGTATTGGCTTTGGTATCGCTGTAGCATCCATTATTTTAACGTTATACCGTCAATTCATTGGTAACGAAGGCGAAGCATTACAACATGCTTTCAGTTACACGTTTCTGACCACTTCTGTTTTTGTGATCGCACTAGTTTGGATATTGAGCTATTTGCACAAAACAGATGGGGATCATTTGCGGAAAAAACGCTGATATTGAATACCTTAGTTTAATTTGTTATAAGAAAGATCATTTTCTTATTTTGTAAAAGTTTGATTTGCTTATATCTTAAGTAAAATTTTATATACAGGGTGGATTTGAATCTACCACAATTGATGGTTGGGTAAGCGAGAAACTTACCTTACAAAGAAAGGACAACTTATGAAACTAAAAGCGACATTAACACTTGTTGCAGCGAGTTTGTTTTTAGCTGCTTGTGATCAATCTGGTTCTGCAGCAAAAGAAACTACGAAAGCAGAAACAGCTAAACCTTCAGGCAATAACACATTTGTGTACTGTACGGCAAAAGCACCACTTGGCTTTAGCCCGGCATTGGTAATGGAAGGCACATCTTACAATGCGAGTTCACAACAAGTGTATAACCGCTTGGTTGAATTCAAAAAAGGTTCAACTGACCTTGAGCCAGCATTGGCTGAAAGTTGGGAGATCAGTGACGATGGTTTAACTTACACGTTCCATTTGCGTAAAGGGGTGAAATTCCATACGACAAAAGAATTTACGCCAACACGTGATTTTAATGCGGATGATGTGGTCTTTTCTTTCCAACGTCAGTTAGATCCTAACCACCCTTATCACAATGTATCGAAAGGGACTTATCCGTATTTCAAAGCGATGAAATTCCCAGATTTATTAAAATCAGTTGAGAAAGTGGACGACAACACCGTTCGTATCACCTTGAATAAAAAAGATGCGACTTTCTTAGCAAGCTTGGGTATGGACTTTATCTCTATTTACTCAGCTGAATATGCAGATGCGATGCTGAAAGCGGGCAAACCAGAAACGATCGATAACAAACCAGTAGGTACAGGTCCGTTTATTTTTGTGGATTACAAAACTGACCAAGCGGCACAATATGTAGCAAATGAAACCTATTGGAAAGGTCGTACTCCGCTTGATCGCTTAGTCATCAGCATCGTGCCAGATGCGACTACGCGTTATGCGAAGTTACAAGCAGGTTCTTGTGATTTAATTCTCTTCCCGAACGTGGCGGATTTAGCCAAAATGAAAACTGATCCGAAAGTACAGCTTTTGGAACAAAAAGGTTTGAACGTGGCATATATCGCATTCAATACAGAGAAAGCACCGTTTGATAACGCGAAAGTACGCCAAGCATTGAACTATGCTGTAGATAAAAAAGCAATTATTGAAGCGGTTTATCAAGGTGCAGGCACTGCAGCGAAAAACCCACTACCACCAACAATTTGGAGTTATAACGACGAAATCCAAGATTATCCGTATGATCCAGAGAAAGCGAAACAGCTTTTAGCAGAAGCAGGTTATCCAAACGGTTTTGAAACGGATTTCTGGATTCAACCGGTGGTACGTGCGTCTAATCCAAATCCAAAACGTATGGCTGAACTTGTGATGGCTGACTGGGCAAAAGTGGGTGTAAAAGCAAATCCAGTAACATTTGAATGGGCTGACTATCAAAAACGTGCTAAAGCAGGTGAATTAACGGCAGG
>ERZ773203.1877-NODE-1877-length-10201-cov-3.992608_pt1 | contig 10201 bp, 5 predicted proteins | sample MGYA00580529_ERZ773203 | MGnify/ENA primary metagenome ERZ773203 (study PRJEB29015, sample SAMEA2738176) | human oral metagenome | biome: human oral; feature: human-associated habitat; material: saliva | place: China | collected 2177 ...
CGCATCTACACCCTCGACAACGGCCTGAAGGTCTACATGAGCGTCAACAAAGAGGCGCCCCGCATCCAGACTTATATCGCCGTTCGCGTAGGCGGAAAGAACGACCCAGCAGAGACCACCGGCCTGGCGCACTACTTTGAGCACCTCATGTTCAAGGGCACCACTCACTTCGGGACGGCGAACTATGAGGCCGAAAAGCCCCTCCTCGACGAGATCGAACGCCTCTTTGAAGTCTATCGCAAAACCACCGACGAGGTTGAACGCAAGGCACTCTATCGTCAGATCGATAGCATCAGCAACAAGGCTTCGCAGTATGCCATCCCCAACGAGTACGACAAGCTGATGGCCGCTATCGGCGCCACGGGCACGAACGCGTACACGAACTTCGACGTCACCTGCTACATCGAGGACATCCCCTCGAACCAGATCGAGAACTGGGCCAAGATCCAAGCCGACCGCTTCCAAAACAGCGTCATCCGCGGCTTTCATACCGAGCTTGAAGCCGTTTATGAGGAGTACAACATGGGTCTGGCCAGCGATGCACGGACCGTGATCGACACCCTCCGCTCGATGCTCTTCTTCAATCACCCCTACGGCACGCAGTCCGTCATCGGCACCCAGCAGCACCTCAAGAACCCCTCGATCACGAACATCAAGCGCTATTACGAGACCTGGTATGTGCCCAACAACATGGCTATCTGTCTCTCGGGCGACTTCGATCCGGACGAGATGATCGCCATCATCAAGAAATACTTCGGCAACATGAAGCCGAACGACAGCCTGCCCAAGCCTACCTTCAAAGAGGAGGCGCCAATCACCACCCCGACAACGAAGGAGGTGCGCGGCGTGGAGGCAGCGAACGTCAACGTGGCGTGGCGCATCGGTGGCGAAGCCTCAGCGGACAACGACCTGGCCATCCTGGCTGCCTCTCTGCTCTACAATGATCAGGCAGGCCTCATCGACCTCGATCTCATCCACGCGCAAAAGGTGCTCTCGTCCTATTGCTATCCCTACACCTTCGCGGATTACGGCATGTTTCTCCTCAACGCCCGGCCTAAGGACGGTCAGACGCTCGAACAGGCGCGCGACCTGCTGCTCGAGGAGGTGGCCAAACTGCGCAAGGGCGACTTCGACGAGTCGCTGCTGCGTGCCTGCGTGGCCAACTACAAGCTGGAGCTGATGAAGGAATATGACTCGAACGAGGGCCGCGCCAATGCCTACGTCGACGCCTTTGTCAACGGTGTCAGCTGGGCCGACATGGTGCATCAGATCGAACGAATGGAGAAGATCACGAAGGCCGACATCGTCAAGTTTGCCAACGAGAAGCTGGGCGAAAACGCCTACGCCGTAGTCTTCAAGCGCGAAGGCCAACCGGGATTCAAGAAGATCGACAAACCGGAGATCACACCCATCGCCACGAATCGTGACACCGCCAGCGCCTTCCTCCGTGAGATTCAGCTGACCGAAGTGAAGCCCATCGAGCCCGTATTCTTAGACTTCAAAAAGGACATGAGCACCGCTTCGCTGAAGTCTGGCCTGCCTCTGCTCTACAAGAAGAACGAGACGACGGATGTGTTTGAACTCATGTACGTCTTCGATATGGGTCGCAACGACGACGCCACCCTCGGCACCGCCTTCGATTATCTCAGCTACCTCGGCACCAGCAAGAAGTCGCCCACGGAGATCAAGAAGGAGTTCTTTGACATCGCCTGCTCCTTCAGCGCCAATGTGACCGATGAGCGTTGCTACGTTTCCGTCAGCGGACTGAGCGAGAACATGCCCAAAGCCCTCGAGCTGATGGAGGAACTGATCGCTGACGCTAAGCCAGACGAGAACGTGCTCACGAACCTCAAAGCCGATCGGATCAAGGCCCGCGCCGATGCGAAACTGAATCAGGGACAGAACTTCGGAGCCCTGCGTCGCTACGTCATGTATGGGCCGGAGCATATCAAAGCCACCACGCTGACGAACGACGCACTGAAGGCGCTCACCTCCGACACGCTTCTGGCTAAGGTGCGCGACCTCTTCACCAAGCAGCACTCCGTGCTCTACTATGGCCCCGGCGCCGAATCGGATGTACTCAAGAGCCTCGACCAGCTCCATCGCACGGCCGATAAACCCGCTCCGTTGGCCAAGAAGCCCGTCATGCTGGTGCAGACGCCAAGCAACACCGTCATGCTGGCCGAGTACAACGCCAAACAGATCTACTACCTCCAGTATTCTAACCGTGGCGAGCCCTTCGATGTGGCCAACGATCCCGGCGTAACGCTCTACAACGAGTATTTCGGCGGCAGCATGAACGCCATCGTCTTCCAAGAGATGCGTGAATCGCGCGGCCTGGCTTACTCAGCCAACGCCGTCCTGATCACGCCCTCCGACAAGACGCGCCCCTACGCCTTCCAAGCCTTCGTGGCCACGCAGAACGACAAGATGCCTCAGGCTATCGACGCCTTCATGGAGATCATCAACAACATGCCCGAGAGCGAAGCTGCCTTCAAGATCGCCAAAGACGCCATCCTGGCTCGCCTGCGCACCGAGCGCACGGTGAAGGGCGATGTGCTCTGGGCCTACCTGCATGCCAAAGACATGGGCGTGGACTACGACCGCAACAAGGCCATCTTCGAGAAGGTGCAGAGCATGACCCTGGCTGACGTTAAGGCCTTCCAAGAGAAATGGATCAAGGGCCGCACGTACCACTACGCCGTTCTGGGCAATTCGAAAGACATTGACATGAACAAGCTCCGCTCCTTAGGTGAGGTCAAGCTCCTCACCCCGCAAGACATCTTCGGCTACTGACCTTCCCCCTCTCCGGAGGGGGCAGGAACCCCCGATCCAACGAACGAGGCTCCTGCCCCCCTAAAGAGCAAGAGGCCCTGTCGGACTATTCGACACATGGAATGGCCGGCAGGGCCTCTCCTTTTTCTAATCCTGCTACTAACTATTCACTCTCCCCCTAACACTTTATCCCATGCCTAACCAAAATTCTACCCAAATGACACGGCGTGCTTTCCTCGCCGTCGGACTGATGTTGTTTGCCCTCTTCTTCGGAGCTGGCAACTTGATTTTCCCCGCCGCCTTAGGCCAACGTGCCGGAACGAACGTGTGGTGGGCCGTGATGGGCTTCGTATTGACCGGCGTCGGACTGCCCCTGGCGGGCGTCCTGGCCATGGGCTACTCTGGTTGCCGCAACGTGCAGGAGCTGGCCGGACGCGTACACCCCCTCTTCGGCATACTCTTTACGCTGGCCCTCTACCTCTCCATCGGCCCCGCCTTCGCCATTCCTCGTACGGGCACCGTCTCGTTCGAGATCGCCGTCCGCCCCTTCCTCTCTCCCGACGCGGGCTATTGGGCGCAGATCGTCTTCCTTATCGTCTTCTTCCTTGTCACGCTTTGGCTTTCCATCAACCCCCAGAAGCTGGTCGGACGCATTGGCGGCATCCTGACCCCTATGCTACTGACGACGATCGTTGTCCTCATCGTCAAATCGCTGATCACGCCGCCCGGTACGCCCAGCTCACCGACCGAAGCCTACGCCACGCCCGCCGTAGCCCTCCAGCAAGGCTTCATCGACGGCTACAACACGCTCGACGCTCTGGCCTCGTTCGTCTTTGGCATTCTGGTCATTGAGTTCGTCACGCAACACGGCGCCACGACACGCCACGAGGTGATGGGCGCCACCATGCGCGCGGGCATGATTGCCATCGGTTGCTTAGGCGTGGTCTACGTCTTCATCGCAGGACTGGGCGCCGCCAGCGTCGAGCAGCTCGGCATCCTCGACACCGGTGCGCCCGTCTTGGCTGGATCCGCCCGACTGCTCTTCGGCGAACCGGGGGCGCTGATCTTGGCCGTGATCGTATTGCTGGCCTGCCTAACGACCAGCATCGGACTCGTCACCGCCTGCGCCAGCTACTTCCACTCGCAGTTCGGCGGCCTCTCGTACAAGGGCTACGCCGTGGCGTTCGTCATCATCTCCTTCGCCGTCGGCACCTTCGGACTGAAGACCATCATCTCTGCCGCCGTGCCCGTGCTCATGTTCCTCTATCCGCTGGCCATTGTGCTCATCGCGCTCGCCTTTTTGGACAGCCGCTTCGGCAGTCGGCGCAGCGTCTACGCCTGGACCGTCGGCCTGACGCTCATCTCGGCGCTCATCTCCGGACTCGAGGCGGCCAACATCTCGCTCGGTGCTTTCGGTCGTTTCTACGGCGCCCATGTGCCGCTGCATGCTGACGGTCTGGACTGGATCTTCTTCGCCCTGGCTGGCTTCCTGATCGGATGCCTAAATCGGCGCAAGAGCACCTCTTCGGAGCTCATCACTTCGGGGTTGTAAGTCTTAGAAGCACTTTCTACTTACTCATCGTTCCTCTCCCCCACAGGGGGATATGCAAAGGGGCGGCCACTCCGGTGGTCGCCCCTTTTTGGGCCTTTTTTGCTTCCTGCGTTACGCAGGGCTCGAAAGAGACCCCTTTTTGCTTCCTGCGCAACGCAGGGCCCGAAAAAGACCCCCTTTTTGCTTCCTGCACAACGCAGGGCCCGAAAAAGACCTCTTTTTTGCTTCCTGCGCAACGCAGGGCTCCGAAAGACGCCCTTTTTTGCTCCCTGCGTTGTGCAGGAAGCAAAAAAGGTCTCATTTCCCGCGGCGGGAAGGCGTTTCACGAAACCGGAGATTGGCTTTGTGATTTCCGCCGCAGATTCAGAGCGACACCTTGCCCACACGATAGCGCCCCCTCTGTCCATTCTCATTTCCACGCCTACTTTTGCCGCTCATTTGGATAAAGGTATGGGTAAGACGATTTTTCATGATGGAGCAAGCCGCCGCAGGGTGGCACCGAGCGTAGGCTCCATACTCCTTTTTCTGCTCGCGATCGGGTGGACGGGAGGCACGCTCCGGGCCCAGTATCAAGTCAGCGGCGGCGCCAAGACGCCCATCCGGGCCGCGGAGAATACGGCATACAAGCTGGAAGTTTACTTAGTCTACGGCACCGACGGCGTGACCATCAGCCACACCGGCGCAGGCACGCACCGCTGGTATCGCTACCGCACCAAGGCAGCCATAGAGGACGATTGGGAGGCGGTGGCCTCGACCCAAAGCGGGTCTACCTCAACGGTCACGAACCCTGCGGAGGGCTACGGTTACTTCGTTGTCGACGGTAGCGGCGAGCTCCGTCGCTACGTCTGGATCATCGATTACAGTCGCTATCCTGCACGCCTCACGAGCCTCAGTGTGTCCCCCTCGTCCGACGCCTGCTCGTCGCTGCGATTGGCGGGCACGGCCGACCTACCCGCACTCAACTACTACCTGCCCGACGGCAAGGCGATGGAGCTCAAACGCGCATTCGAAGTCAGCTACCTGACGCAGACGTGGAGCGAAGAGACCCGCACCTTCACCGAGCAGTTACTTATCGACACCCTCAGCGGCAACCCCTTCGACGTCTCGCTGAGCCGCCCGCCACTCACGGACACGAAGATCGACCTGACGGGCGACCTCTTCGCGCGTGCCTTTGGCGTCGAGCAGACAGCGACCATAGACCACTACCAAGCGGTGGCCTTAGAGGTGCACGCCGATACGACGCTCACGTCGGAGACTCGATCGAACCTCAAGCTCAAAACGGGCGAACTCTCGGCCCCGGCTGAGATCCGCTTCCGAGCGCAGGCCAACACCCCGGTGGCATCGCTCTTCGTCTGGCAAGTCACGCGGCGAGAGGCTACGGGCGATGTGCCCATCGTGCGCTTCACGGATCCGGAGATGACGTACACCTTCGACCGCGTGGGCAATTACACCGTCACGCTGGAGGTGAGCGACCGCTCGGGCCGATGCACCAACAAGGACAATAGCTACAAGATCAGCGTCACGGAGACGGTGCTGGAGGTGCCCAACGTCTTCTCGCCCGAGAGTTCGCCGGGCGTGAACGACGTGTTCAAGGTGGCCCATAAGTCGGTCGTGCGCTTCAGCGCCTCCGTCTTCAATCGGCAGGGCAGCCTGCTTTACCACTGGACCGACCCGAACGGCGGCTGGGACGGACGCTATCGCGGACAGTACGTGCCCGCTGGCGCCTATTACTACGTCATCGAATACACCGGAACGGACGGCAAAACGCACCGTAAAAGCGGCGACATCAACGTCGTGCGCTCCAGTTCAAACAAGAATCACAGTAATCAATAAGCATAAGAGAGAGAATGAGAACGAAACAATTCACGGCCTGCTTCCTCGCGGCCGGACTGATCAGCCTGACGGCCTGCTTCCCCGTCCAATCGCAAAACTCCGAACAGCCCCGACAGGACGACGGCTGGATCACCTCGCCCGAGGTGCCGGAGAAGGTCACCTTCTGCGGCCAAACGATCGACTTGACCCGATATAATATGTATGAGTCCATGGACCGCGAGCTGAGCAGCCTGGCCTACTTCCACTCCACCACGATGCTGACCATCAAGCGCGCCAACCGCTACTTCCCCATCATCGTGCCCATCCTGAAGGCCAACGGAGTGCCAGAGGACTTCAAGTATCTGGCCGTCGTAGAGAGCCATCTCGACCCGCGCATCGTATCGCCAGCGCGCGCCGCAGGCATGTGGCAGTTCTTAGAATCGGCCGGACGAGAATATGGCCTGACGATCACGCCCAGCGTGGACGAGCGTTACAACGTGGCCCGCGCCACGGAGGCCGCCTGCCGCTACCTCAAGGACGCCTACAATAAATACGGTGACTGGGCCTCGGCCGCCGCATCGTACAACGCGGGCATGGGGCGCATCTCGGGCGCCTTCGCCTCACAACGCGAGACGTCCGTGCTGAACCTCTGGCTCGTCGAGGAGACGGCGCGCTACGTCTACCGCATCCTGGCCACGAAGCTCATCTTCGAGAACCCGCAGAAATACGGCTTCTCACTCCGTGCCCGCGACCTCTACGCGCCCATCTCCTGCGACGAGGTGACGGTCTCGGCCGGTATCCCTGATTTGGTAGCCTTCGCCAAGTCGCACGACATCACCTACGCCGACCTCAAGCGCTTCAACCCCTGGCTGCGCGACTCGAAGCTCATCTCCAATGGCCGCAGCTACACCATCCTCATTCCCCGCAAACAAGACCTCTATTACACCTCCCCCAACCGCACCGTCTACGACCAGCGCTGGGTGACGAAGTGAACGCAGCACGTATGGCTATCGATAAACAGAAAGAAGTCACAACAACGGACGACCGCGTCGAGCGGGGAGGCACCATCGGCGTATGGGGTGCGCGCGTGCACAACCTGAAGAATATCGACGTCGAGCTGCCCCGCAACCGCCTCACCGTCATCACGGGCATGAGCGGAAGCGGCAAGTCGTCGCTCGCCTTCGACACCATCTTCGCCGAAGGTCAGCGCCGCTACATCGACACCTTCTCGGCCTACGCCCGCAACTTCATGGGCAACGTGGAGCGGCCGGACGTGGACAAGATCACCGGCCTAAGCCCCGTTATCTCCATCGAGCAAAAGACGACGAACCGCAACCCACGCTCCACCGTCGGCACCACGACGGAGGTCTACGACTTCCTCCGCCTGCTCTACGCCCGCGCCGGCGAGGCCTACTCCTACCTCAGCGGCGAGAAGATGGTCAAGTACACCGAGGAGCAGATTCTGGAGCTGATCATGCGGGAGTATAACGGCCGGAAGATGTATCTGCTGGCGCCGCTCGTTCGCAACCGCAAGGGGCACTACAAGGAGCTCTTCGAGCAGGTGCGCAAGAAGGGCTACCTCAACGTGCGCGTCGATGGCAAGCTGATGGAGATCAGCCGAGGCATGAAGCTGGATCGATACAAGATGCACAGCATTGAGGTGGTCATCGACAAGCTCGTGGTCAGCATCAACGACGGGCCACGCCTCAAGGAGAGCCTCCGCGTGGCCATGAAGCAGGGCGACGGACTCATCCTACTGCTCGACGCCACAACGGACGAGATACGTTACTACAGCCGCCGACTGATGTGCCCCGTGACCGGACTGGCTTACAGCGAGCCGGCGCCACACAACTTCTCTTTCAACTCGCCCCACGGCGCCTGCCCACGCTGCAAAGGCCTCGGCGAGGTGAACGTGATCGACATGGAGAAGATCGTCCCCGACCCCTCGCTCAGCATTTACAAGGGGGGCATCGCGGCGCTCGGGAAATACAAAGACACGCTCGTCTTCCGACAGATCGAGGCCCTCTGCAAGCGACACGGCGCAACGCTCAAGACGCCCATCAAGGACCTCCCCGAAGAGGCGATGGACGAAATCATCAACGGCACCGAGGAGCCAGTGGCCGTCACGACGGCGTGGCTCGGCCACTCCAGCTTCTCTTACGCCTACGAGGGCGTGGCGAAATACATCGCCATGATGCAAGGCGAAAGCGACGACGAGTCCTCCACCGCGCGCAAAAAGGCCGCACCATTCATACGCACTGCCGTCTGCCCCGAGTGTCAGGGCCAGCGCCTGAACAAGGAAGCGCTGCATTACTTCATCGACGGCAAGAACATCGCCGAGCCGGCCTCGATGGACATCGCCGAGCTTTCCAAGTGGGTCAACGGCCTGGAGGAAAAGCTCTCGCCGGCGCAGCGCACCATTGCCGTGGAGATCCTCAAAGAGATCCGCTCGCGCCTCGACTTCATCCTCGAAGTCGGCCTCGACTACCTCTCCCTCAACCGCCCCTCGGCCACCCTCTCCGGCGGCGAAAGCCAACGCATCCGCCTGGCTACGCAGATCGGCAGCCGCCTCGTCAACGTGCTCTACATCCTTGACGAACCCAGCATCGGCCTCCATCAGCGCGACAACATCCGCCTCATCGACTCCCTCAAAGAGCTGCGCGACACGGGCAACTCGGTCATCGTCGTGGAGCACGACAAGGACATGATGCTGAGCGCCGATTACGTCGTCGACATGGGTCCCAAGGCAGGGCGGCTCGGCGGCGAAGTCGTCTTTGCCGGCACACCCGACGAGATGATCAAGACCGACACCCTCACCTCATCTTACCTCAACGGCCGACGCCAGATCGAGGTGCCCGCCACGCGTCGCCCCGGCAACGGCCATCACCTCGTGCTTCGAGGCGCCACGGGCAACAACCTAAAGAAGGTCGACGTCAGCTTCCCGCTGGGCACCTTCATCTGCGTCTCCGGCGTCTCCGGAAGCGGCAAATCCACCCTCATCAACGCCACCCTCCAGCCCATCCTCAGCCAGCGATTCTATCGCTCGGAACAGGAGCCCCTGCCCTACAAATCCATCGAGGGCATCGAGCACATCGACAAGGTGGTCAACGTCGACCAGTCGCCCATCGGCCGCACCCCACGCAGCAATCCGGCCACCTACACGGGCGTCTTTGCCGACATCCGCAACCTCTTCGTCAGCCTACCCGAAGCCAAGATCCGCGGCTACAAGCCCGGACGCTTCTCGTTCAACGTCTCCGGCGGACGCTGCGAAACGTGCAAAGGCAACGGCTACAAAACGATCGAAATGAACTTCCTGCCCGACGTGCTCGTGCCCTGCGAAGACTGCCACGGTCGCCGCTACAACCGCGAGACACTCGAGGTGCGCTATCGCGGCAAGTCCATCGCCGACGTCCTCGACATGACGATCAACATGGCCGTCGAATTCTTCGAAAACATCCCCGCCATCCTCAGCAAGATCAAGGTGTTGCAAGACGTCGGCCTGGGTTACATCAAGCTCGGCCAACCCTCCACCACCCTCTCCGGCGGCGAAAGTCAGCGCGTCAAGCTGGCCACCGAACTCGCCAAACGCGACACCGGCCGCACGCTCTACATCCTCGACGAACCCACCACCGGCCTGCACTTCGAAGACATCCGCGTCCTGCTCGGCGTCCTCAACAAGCTCGTCGACAAGGGCAACACCATCATCGTCATCGAGCACAACCTCGACGTCATCAAGAGCGCCGACTACCTCATCGACATGGGCCCCGACGGCGGCCGTGGCGGCGGTCGCATCCTCTTCACCGGCACGCCCGAAGCCCTCGCCGCCGATCTACAGACCGAGAGCCGCACCGCCCCCTTCCTCCGCAAAGAGCTTTCCCAAGGCTGACCCATACCTATTATATATGTGTATGGGCACCCCTCTCGTTCAGCGCCTCGCCACCTCCAAAACCATCATCGCCCCCCTCCTCCCCCTGTTTTTTCGCCTCTCGTCTGCGGTCGAAAGCGAATCTAACAGGTGCGTACCCCTATTGTCTATAGGCAAAGGCATCCAATACATGTTTT
>ERZ773203.1878-NODE-1878-length-10199-cov-15.843257_pt1 | contig 10199 bp, 8 predicted proteins | sample MGYA00580529_ERZ773203 | MGnify/ENA primary metagenome ERZ773203 (study PRJEB29015, sample SAMEA2738176) | human oral metagenome | biome: human oral; feature: human-associated habitat; material: saliva | place: China | collected 2177 ...
CGGATTTCGTAGGAGGCATTCGGCCCGTTCTGTCTTCTGATCTGCTGAAGTATGAGGCCTATGATGGTAAATTGATCGAGGCAATCAAGGCAGCTGAACAAGTGAAGAAGGAAACAGGTGGTCGTGTCTTGCTGATCATAGATGAGATAAACAGAGCTAATTTGGCTAATGTCTTAGGTCCTGTATTCTTCCTATTTGAAACCCATGTAGGGAAAAGGAGTACTCCCTTACAGATAGGCACTCTTAGCCTTTCGACTCTGCCTGATAACCTGGATGTTATTGCGACCATGAATACCGCGGATAGAAGCCTTGCTGTGGTGGACTTTGCTCTTCGACGTCGGTTTGCATGGTATACCATACGGCCACAGGTTATAGAGCCGAAGGACGGGCAGACCTTTCATAAAGACTTATTCCGTGACTTCTGTGATATTTTCGAAAGGTATGCTTCAGACGAAGAGCTTAATCTTCAGCCTGGACCGAGCTATTTCCTGACTAGCTCCAAAGACGGCAAGCAGCTTATTAAGCTGAGACTGATTTATGAACTGCTTCCATTAATCAAAGAGTATCTGGCTGAAGGCCTCTTGCAGAAGGCTGCAGATAGCTTCGCTCACCTCTTCTATACTGAGGCTGGGGTATACTTGTACGAGTAGTCTACTGGGCCAGGTGGTTATGGTGAATCTTTATACGCTCGAGGATACCTTAATTCCATATGAAGAGTTGAACTCTGTATGGAGGTGTGACAAGCGCTATGGTGCAAATGTCCTCAGGCACTTTATTGCTTTGAATAAAGAGGCGTTTGATTTCATCGGTGTCCAAGCGGATATTGACGCTTCGTTTAATGCTACTCATTTGAGAATAAGTACATCTAATTATGCAGGCACAGTCCCCTTATTGTCCCCAAGGAATGGTAAACCTTATGCCGATTTGACCATTCGAGGAAGGTTTGGCGAGGATATATCTGGGCTTCTGGCCACAGTGCAAGATAGTTTGTTGCCTGAATATGATTCAAGTCTACCTGACATCCACGACTCCTCCGTAGAGCCTCCTTTCTATTTTGAGTGTTGCAGATTCATTGACTTCTGGCAAAGAGTAGAGAAGGCACAGTGGTGTAAGTTTGAAGTAATAGAGCGGGAGCGCGATTTGCCTACCAGCGGTACTCGGTGGGATGTATATGCCCAGAGGTCTTTTGCGCCAGAGATGTCACTGAAGTTCCCCACTCGAGAGAGTCGACTGTCGAAAAATCATTTAGAGTTTAGGCAGCTAGTTGCTGTGCTTCTTTTGGCTATATCAGAAGTCCAGAAAATACAAATACCTATTGCCGTCAGATCTAGATACCTCAGTAAAACAACACGCTTGAGTTCTCTCTATGGCAATATGCCTAAACCCAGGATGTGTGAACGATTCGTCGAGCATACCTCTGACCCTCTGACTATCAGAGAGGCGAAGCGTTTGGCAAATGTTATCCTTCAACATCAGAGTACACGTAGGCGTCCTTGGAGAGTAGACTATGCTATTCTTTTCGAACACTACGTGCAGCATCTTTTTAGGGAGGTAGCACAGAAGAGAAGTTGCTCGCTCGTATGTAACCCTCGTTATTTGATATCGGGGCGAGCTCCAGCTTGGTCGCTTCGCTATCTCGAGCCTGATATCGTGCTGCAGAGAGAAGATAATCAGCTTATCATCGATGCGAAGTATAAAAGCCATATGCTCAATCGGGGCACGATAAGTGATGGTTTGAAGGAATCCTTTAGGCATGATTTGCACCAGGTCTTGGCTTATAGTTCATTTGGAACAGCAGAGAATAAACAGGTGGTCTTAGTCTATCCGGCAGAAGTCTTTATTTGTCAGCAGCAACAGATTTTGAATCCCTTAACACGAGCCACCACCAACGTGCACCTAGTCGGTATCCCCTTGGATATAGCAAGAAAAGGCGAAGCACAACGCGAGCTAGATAAGCTAATTGCTCGATCGCTTTGACTTGGAGAACAGAGCTTAATAGATGCCTATTGCTTTCAGTGTAACTACTCGAGAATCATGCTCTATTAAGCTCTTCCTGTTGAACCTATATTGGTCTACGGATGAACCACTACTGGTCAGCGAGCGAACCAGTAGTGGTTGGCACTATGAACCAGTAGTGGTTCGCTCGCTGACCAGTAGTGGTCGGAGCGGTGACCAGTAGTGGTTCATATCACCCTCTTATAGTGCATTGCAGAGCGAGGAGCGGGAGGTGGGGAAAAGTAAGCGCCCCAGTCGGTAGCAGGACTACCGGCTGGGGCGCTTCGTTAGGTGGGGAAGAAGGGCGGGCTACTTCTCGCGAATGAAGATGTTGATGGGCGTACCGGAGAAGTCCCAGTGCGCACGGATCTGATTCTCGAGGAAGCGGCGATAAGGCTCCTTGACCCACTGGGGGAGGTTCGCGAAGAAGGCGAAGCTGGGCACCGCGGTGGGGAGCTGCATGACGTACTTGATCTTGATGTACTTGCCCTTGGTGGCGGGAGGAGGCGTGGCCTCGATGATGGGAAGCATGACCTCGTTGAGCTTCGAGGTGGGGATGCGCTTGCTGCGACGCTCGTAGACCTGCTGGACTTCCTCGAGGACCTTGAAGATACGCTGCTTCGTCAGAGCCGAGATGAAGATGATGGGGAAGTCGGTGAAGGGTGCGAGTCGCTCGCGGATGGCGTTCTCGAAGGTCTTGATGACGGCATTGCTCTTATCCTCGACGAGGTCCCACTTATTCACGCAGACGATGAGCCCCTTGCTATTCTTCTGGATGAGGGAGAAGATATTGAGGTCCTGGCTCTCGATGCCGCGGGTGGCGTCGAGCATAAGGATACAGACGTCGGAGTTCTCGATAGCGCGGATGGAGCGAATGACCGAGTAGTACTCGAGATCTTCGTTGACCTTGCCACGCTTGCGGATACCAGCGGTATCGACGAGGTAGAAGTTCATGCCGAACTTCGTGTAGTGCGTGTAGATCGAGTCGCGCGTGGTGCCTGCTACGTTGGTGACGATGTTGCGCTCCTCACCGATGAAGGCATTGACGAGCGAAGACTTACCCGCGTTGGGTCGGCCGACGATAGCGATACGTGGAGCATCGAGGGTCTCGTCGACGTATTCGCCTTCGGGGAGGTGCTTCGTGATGGCATCGAGGAGGTCACCCGTACCGCTACCGCTGACAGCGGAGATAGGCATGGGGTCACCGAGCCCGAAGCTGTAGAACTCAGCCGCCTCGTAGTGCTGGGCAAAGTTGTCCGCCTTGTTCGCTACGAGGAGGACGGGCTTCTTCGTGCGGCGGAGCTTGGCAGCGACCTCATCGTCAAGGTCGGTGATGCCGCTCTCGACGTCGACGACGAAGAGGATGACATCGGCTTCCTCCATGGCGATCTCTACCTGCTTGTTGATCTCACCTTCGAAGATATCTTCGCTACCTACTACCCAACCGCCGGTGTCGACGATGGAGAACTCGCGGTCGAGCCATGATACCTTGCCGTACTGGCGGTCACGGGTCGTACCTGCCTCTTCGCTGACGATGGCCCCACGGGTCTGCGTCAAGCGGTTGAAGAGGGTGGACTTCCCTACGTTGGGGCGCCCTACTATTGCTACTAAATGACTCATATCTGATGCTGTGATTGGTGGGTGAGGCTTACCGCTCTTAGTCGAGGCGGTAGCCGTAGGCACGGAGGATCTTATCGCGGTTGCGCCAGTCCTTCTCTACCTTGACAAAGAGCTCAAGGAAGATCTTCTTCTCGAAGAATCGCTCCATGTCGCGACGTGCCATCGTGCCGACCTTCTTCAGGGCGACACCACGGTGGCCGATGATGATGCCCTTCTGACTGTCGCGCTCGACGACAATGAGGGCCTGGATGTGGATGCGCTCGTCCTCTTCCTTGAAGGATTCGACGACGACTTCGACGGAGTAGGGGATCTCCTTCTTATAGTAGAGGAGGATCTTCTCACGGATGATCTCGGTGACGAAGAAGCGCGCGGGGCGGTCGGTCAGTGCATCCTTATCGAAGTAGGGAGGAGAGGGGGGGATGAGGCTCTCGATGCGCTTCTTCAGAGGCTGGATATTGAAGTTGTTGAGCGCAGAGATGGGTATGATCTCCGCCTGAGGAAGCTCCTTGTGCCAGCGCTCCACGAGCTCGACGAGCTTGTCCTGGGTCGTGAGGTCTACCTTATTAATAAGGAGGAGTACGGGGCACTTGACCCCACGGACGCGCTCGAGGAAGAACTCATTCTTATCGGCCGTCTCGACCGTGTCGGTGACGTAGAGTAGGACGTCAGCATCACCGAGAGCCGACTCGGAGAACTCGAGCATGCTCTCCTGGAGCTTGTAGTTCGGGCGCAGTACCCCAGGGGTGTCGCTGTAGACGATCTGCAGCTCGGGGGTATTGACGATGCCCATGATGCGGTGACGCGTCGTCTGGGCCTTGGAGGTGATGATCGATACGCGCTCGCCGACCAGGAGGTTCATCAGGGTGGATTTCCCTACGTTGGGGTTGCCCACGATATTGACGAAGCCTGAGCGGTGCGTGACTTCTTGCTTGTCTTCCATCGTCCGGAGTGTGGAGGGGTAGGAATGAAAGACCTTGCCCGTCCTCTCCCAGCGAAGGGAAGAGTGGCAGGCAAGGTCTATCGTATGGGGAGATTAGTTCTTGGGATCGTAAGCCCACTTGACGTAGACTGCACCCCAGGTGAAGCCTGCGCCGAAGGACGTGAGGATGAGGTTGTCACCCTTCTTGAGCTGCTTCTCGAACTCCCAGATGCAGAGAGGGATCGTAGCCGAGCTGGTGTTGCCTCGGTACTCGATGTTGACCATCACACGGTCCAGAGGTACCTGCATCTCACGCGCTACGGCGTCGATGATGCGGAGGTTAGCCTGATGGGGGACGACCCAAGCGATGTCGTCATAGCTGAGTCCGTTGCGCTCCATGATGGTGCGGCAGCTGGAGGACATGCCCTTGACGGCCTGCTTGAAGACGGCTGCACCCTCCTGATAGACGAAGTGCTCACGGCGATCAACCGTCTCGTGGGAGGCAGGGCTGGCCGAGCCACCGGACTTCATGATGAGGTTGGTACGGCCCGTACCATCCGTGCGGAAGTAAGAGTCGAGTACACCTTCGTTCTCCTCAGTAGGCTCGAGGAGTACGCAAGCAGCGCCGTCGCCGAAGAGCGGGCACGTAGCGCGGTCGGTGTAGTCGGTGATGGCGGTCATCTTCTCAGCGGCAAGCACGATGATGCGCTTGTAGCGGCCCGAGCGAATGTAGTTGGCTCCAGCTTCGAGCGCGTAGATGAAGCTGGGACAAGCAGCCTGCATGTCGAAGGTAAAGGCGTTGACGCAACCCGTCTCGAAGGCTACGATAGAAGCCGTCGTGGGGAAGTGGTAGTCAGCCGTATTCGTAGCCACGATGATCCCGTCGATGGTGGCGGGGTCAATGTTGCTGCGGGAGAAGAGATCCTTGACGGCTTCGACGCCGAGGAAGGAAGCACCCTTGGTGGGGTCCTTGAGGATACGACGCTCACGGATCCCGACACGGGTCATGATCCACTCGTTGTTGGTATCGACCATCTTCTCGAGGTCGGCATTGGTTATCTTATCTTCAGGGAGATACCCTCCGACAGCCGTGATGGCTGCGTTGATGATACTCATAGGTTAGTTGGATATACTGATGTAGATTAATTTCAATCGCCTTAGCTTGTCGCTCACGAAGTTACAAAAAAAGCCCCAAAGGGGATACCTTGGGGCTTTTCTTGGTGTTGGCTAAGCGGGGCTATTAAGCCTGCTCGATAGCGAGCTTACCGCGGTAGTAGCCGCACTCACCACATACCGTGTGGTAGATGTGCCATGCACCGCAGTTAGCGCACTTTGCGAGCGTAGGCATAGCTGCCTTATCATGAGTACGGCGCTTAGCGGTACGCGTCTTGGACTGTCTTCTTTTAGGATGTGCCATAAATCTTATTTTGTTTTAATTACTAATCTCGCTTGAGAGCCTTGAGTGCAGCCCAGCGCTCGTCGATCCCCTCATCATCGAGGGTGGGGGCGGGGCCTTCGGCTTTGTCGCGCACTTCGTCGGTAGAGACGCGGGCATAGGTCGACATCATCTCCTCATTGCACTCGCCCTCGAGATGCATTCGCTGTAGGGGAAGGCTCAGGATGATATCCTCATAGAGGACCCACTCCAGGTCGAGCACCCCATCTTGCTCAGAGACGACGAGGATCTCGTCCTTCTCCTCAAGGGCTTCATTGCCGAACTTGACTATAAGCTCGCGCTCGGACTCTACATCTACATCTACTGGGTCAAGGCAGCGATCACAGTCGACCACCACATAGCCCTCATAGTAGAGGTCCAAGCTAAAGACGTCTCCCGTACGGCGAAGACGTAGGTCGACATCAACCTCACCGCCGTGTATGCTACCCTCCGATAGGCGCTCGAAGTAGCTGTCTTCGAGGAGCCAAGTGTACTCGTGATCGCCCTCCGGGAGACTCCGTAGATTGATCTTGTACTGGTCGGTATGCATGGGTGACTCTTAAACTATGCGTAAAAATCTGCGCAAAGATACACAAAAGCCCCCATTCCCACAATTAAAAAGTGAGCAATGTTTGCCAGCTCTTGAGAGGAGCCAGCTATGTGGGGGCGATGACTAGGGGAGGAGACCGCGGGAGCGCCCGTCGGCGATGGTCTCGCGAAGCCCTTCCTCAAGGTTCTTGCTTGGGGTGAAGCCCAGAGCAAAGAGTGGTGAGGGATCGCAGCGCCAGTTGCGCTGTGCGAGGATCGGGTACTTGTCCCGATTGAGTGGCGTCGTCTGCCCTGTGATGGCTGCTCGGAGCGAGCCGAAGAGGCAGGTGAGGCGCACCAGTGGCAGGGGGATACGTATATGGAATACGTGCTTGCGACCCAGCAGACGCTGAGCCAGATGACCGAACTCTCGGTCGGTATAGGTGTCGCCGTCAGCTACGATATAGCGCTGACCGCGGGCACGCTCATCGCGCAGCACAAAGAGGGCAGCACGGGCAACATCTCCGCCATAGACGAAGGTCAGGTACTGCTTGCGCAGGCCAGACATTGCATTGATGCCACGGGCGATGCTCTGTAGGGCGATGAGGTAATCCTTGTCCCCAGGGCCATAGACGCCTGTGGGGAGGAGGATCGTGAAGGGGAGACCCGACTGCTCGGTGTAGTGCTCTGCGAGGCATTTACTACGGCCGTAGCGGGTATTGGGCTTCTGAGGAAGCTCGGCATGCAGGGCTTCGTCGGGGCCAGCTACATTGCCGTAGCTACTGAGGCTACTCATCAGGACGAAGCGCTTGGGGTGCTCCGAGAGACGGCTGAGTGCGTGGAGCAGTCGGCGTGTATGCTCGGCGTTGACCTCTGCGAACTCCTCGAGGCGGGCGGTCTTCGTGATGCCCGCATTGTGGATGACGTAGTCCCACTGGGGACCGCCTTCCTCTAAGGGACGGACCGAGTCGAGAGCACCGAAGAGCTGCTCCTCATCATAGTAGTCGACTTCAAGCAGCTTGACCCCTTGCTTCTCAAGGCGGGTCTTGTCACTGTCCTTACGTACAGCGGCCCATACCTCGTAGCCCGCGTCGAGAGCTTGGCGGACGAGATGGCTGCCGATGAAGCCAGAGGCTCCGGTGATGAGTAGACGCTCCATGGTGATCGTGACGGTCGTGTGGGCTTAGAAGATGGAGAAGTGCACGTAGCGCTTGGGGTTCTCCTGCAGGTCACGCATGAGACGGTCTGCACTGCCTACGAGGCTGTCGAGGCGGTTGTAGAGCGAGGGGTCGTTGAGGAGAAGACCTGCGGTATTGTCCTTGCCACGGAGCTGCTGGGATACCATCTGAAGCTGAGCCGTCGTCTCCTGAAGGCTGAGCATCAGCGAGTCAAGGCGCATCGAGGAGAGCTGACCAGAGAAGTTCGCAAGGTTGGAGCTCATGTGCCCGACGTTGTCGAGGACGGGGCCAAGGCTGCGGCTCGTGCGGTTCAGCCCAGCCATCATGCCGTGCAGCTGCTGTGTAGAGGCACTCAGCCCGTAGAGCATGCTGTCGATGCTCTTGTCGTTGAGCAGGGCGTTCAGGCGCTCCAGCGTGTTGGTGATCGTGGGCATCATCCCTGCGATAGCGGGGAGGATCTTCTCCGAGACGGAGGATAGGAGCCCGTCGCCTGCGTCTTGGCTGGCGATGGTATCCCCCTCGCTGAGGTAGGTCTGGCTCTGGGGATTGATGACGAGTACGAGCTCGGCACTCCCAAGAGGATTCGACTTGATCTTTAGCTGACTCCCTACGGGGATGCGCATATCGTCATCGAGCGCCAGTTCGAGCGTAGCGCCATAGCCACGGGCATAGTCGAAGGCTACCGAGCGGACGTTGCCAACCTTGAAGCCACTGGCTTCGACGGGAGCTGCTGCAGAGATGCCGCTGAGGTTGTCGAAGTGGGCGTAATAGATCGAGGTCTTCTTAAAGACTTCGATACCCTTGAGGAAGTTGACCCCGATGTAGCCGAGGGCAACAGCGACGATGGCCAGCAGGCCGATCTGTACCTCTTTCTTTATCTTCATGTGTATCTTAATTTCTATATATGCTCTGTGATAGGGGGCTTAGAGGCGCGTCTTGCCTTGGTAGCGTACGATGTAGGCATCGCGGTAAGTGCGGGGGAGGGCACGAAGCTGCTTCTGTGCTTCGGCCTTCGAGCTCGTGGGAGCGAGTAGATAGATGTACGCGCGCCCGACCTTCACTCGCTCTACTGCTGTGGGGAGCTTGCGGAAGCGCGCATCTTTCGTGTCGATCTTATCGGGGCTGGAGAGGAACTGGACACGGTACGTGATCCCTGATTCGGAGGCCTTCGCATCACTCTCCTTCTTGGTCTTCTCCTTGTCCTTGCTACGCTCACGACTCTTGTTCATCGCACGCTCTACCTCTGCTCGGGGATTCGTCTCCTTGTCTGCGGTAGGCTCTTCGGCGGTCTCGTCGCTAGCAGTAGCGGTCTCTTCCTTCTTCGTCTCGGTGCTGTCAGCCTCCTTGCTGTCCTGGGTCTTGGCACTCTTGCCACGATAGCTGCGGTAGTAAGAGCTGAAGCCTGCGGCGATGGCTGAGGCGAGTGACTGCTGGCCTGCTGCGCTGAGCATGAAGGAGGCTTCGTTGGCATTCGAGAGGAAGCCGATCTCGGTGAGGATGCTGGGCATAGCCGACTGGCTCAGTACCCAGAGGATGTCCTGACGGACGCCACGGCTGTAGCGTCCAGCGGAGCGGTATTGGCGCTGGATCTTGTTTGCCAGCTCGATGCTCTTATTGAAGTAAGCATCTTGCATGAGGTCAAACATGATATAGCTCTCCGTCGACGTAGGGTCGAAGCCCTTGTAAGTCGTCTTATAGTTACTCTCGAGGAGCATCGCCTTGTTCTCACGCATCGCAACGCTGAGGTTGTTGGCGAACTTCGCTATCCCCAGCACATAGGTCTCCGTACCGTGGACGTCCTTCGACGGTGCGCTGTTGACGTGGATGCTGAGCATGAGCGAGGCCTTCTGCTTGTTGGCAAAGTCTGCACGAGCCTGCAGACCGACGAAGACGTCGGTGCTACGGGTATAGAGTACGCGTACCTCGGGGTGTGCTGCCTGGATCTTCGCCCCGACGAGCTTAGCTACCGCGAGGGTGATATCCTTCTCCTTGCCACCATTCCCTACGGTACCAGAGTCCTTTCCCCCGTGACCGGCGTCGATGACGACAGTGAAGAGGCGCTGGGCTTGCATCCCGAGAGGAGCAAGAGCGAGGCAGAAGAGGAGCGTAAGTATCGAAGCGCGGATGTAGCGTGTAGCGTGGATCTCAGCGAGCGGCATATGCTTAGGAGGAGCTGTATAGGCTCTACGAACAATGATTTATTTAATAACGCAAAGATACAACGCTTTTGTAAAAGGGGACTTGTGTCCTCGCGGGAGATAATGCGGAGACCCCTCCCTCACGCCGGTTGCAGTCGTGAGGGAGGGGTCTTCTTCGTTGTGGGTACTCGTAGTGTGCTCTACTATTATTATATAGCGAGGATGTAGCGCAGGATGAGGAGTGCCGAGACGATGTAGAGGGTGATGGAGACCTGGCGCCACTGGCCGCTGAGGAGCTTGACCAGCGTGTAGGAGATGAGCCCGAGGGCCATCCCTTCGGCGATATTGTAGGTCAGCACCATCGTCAGTACGGTGATGAAGCTGGG
>ERZ773203.1886-NODE-1886-length-10180-cov-16.758519_pt1 | contig 10180 bp, 8 predicted proteins | sample MGYA00580529_ERZ773203 | MGnify/ENA primary metagenome ERZ773203 (study PRJEB29015, sample SAMEA2738176) | human oral metagenome | biome: human oral; feature: human-associated habitat; material: saliva | place: China | collected 2177 ...
TTTGTATGGAAATTTTGGACATTTCATCTAAATCTTGCTGTACTACAGGATTAGCTAATTGAACTTCATACATTTTCATAGTTGCTTCTAATCGAGCAATTTCAGATTCCACCTCAGCTAATTGCTTTTCTATCATATAGGCGTTCGGTTTCTTCTGCGATGCCTCTGTAGATTCTTCTACTGAAAGTATAGGTTCATTAATAGAAGTATGTTTATTATCACTAACACTGTTTTCTAAGTTTTGCTCGTTAGCTATGGCTAACAAATCTTCCTGTTCTTTTAACTTTTCTTTGTAATACGAGTAATTACCGAGATATTCAGTAATTTTTCCATCATCTAGAACAATGGTTTTTGTAGAAACTTGATCCAAAAAATATCTGTCATGAGAAATAATAAAGCAAGTACCTTCAAATTGTTGTAATGCTTCTTCCACAATTTCACGCGTTGGAATATCTAAATGGTTTGTCGGTTCGTCTAAGATAAGGAAATTATCTCCTTGAAGAAATAATTTTAACAATGCTAACCGAGCTCTCTCACCACCGGATAAGTCTCCTACTAGCTTAAATACATCATCCCCTTTAAATAGGAATGAGCCTAATACATTGCGGGCTTTTTCTTCAGTATAGTTAAAATGGTTCATAACCTCTTCTACTACCTGCCAAGAATCATGTAATTCCTCATGCTCTTGTGAGAAGTATCCCACTTGTACGCGGTTACCGATATCTACGTGACCATTCTCAGGGAATAATTCACCTACTATAGTTTTTACCAGAGTCGATTTACCAGCCCCGTTAGGTCCAATAAGGGCTACTGATTCGCCTCGTCGTACTACGAGTGATATATCATCAATGATAGGACTTTCACCATACCCTACCGATAAATGATCTAGAACAAGAACCTTATCTGCGCTCATCGCAGCAGGAGGAAATGAAAATTGTAAATGATGTGAAGTTACCGGTGCATCAAGTCGTTCTAAACGATTCAATTGAGACTGACGACCACGAGCCATTTTAGATTTAATACCTGCGCGGTATTTATCTATATAAGCCTCTGTCTTTTTGATGTACTCCTGTTGTTTCTCATAGGCTACCATATCCGCTTTCAACCGTTCATCTCGTTGTTGAATATAACGACTGTAATTACCACGATAAGTTGTAGCCTTATGGTTATCCAATTCTACAACGCCAGTGACAATACGGTCTAAGAAATAACGGTCATGGCTGACAATGAGAATCCCACCACGATAGGCAGACAAATACCCTTCAAGCCACTCTAACATGTCCATATCTAAATGGTTAGTTGGTTCGTCTAAGAATAAAAAGTCTGGACGCCGTACCAATGCTTTAGCTAAATTAATTCGAGTCTTTTGACCACCAGAAAAAGCACTTGCTGGTTTATCTAAATCCTCATCAGTAAAGCCAAGACCATAAATGATGCGCTTAGTCTTTTGCTCGTAATCATAGCCGCCTAACCATTCAAGGCGATTTTGTAAATAATCTAATCGTTGTAAATCAGATTCACTCGCCTCTTCTGTTTCTAAGCGTGTAGTAAGTTCTTTAAGTTGTTCTTCCAATGCATGTACATCAGCCCATGCCTTTTCAATCTCAGTAGCTAAACTATCATCACCAAGATTTACATCTTGTTGTAAGTAGCCAATGCTTGCAACAGGCGACTTAACTACATTACCCTCATCAAGATCTTCATAGCCTAATATACATTTTAATAAGGTCGATTTCCCAGCCCCATTAGGACCTACTAAGGCTAAGCGATCACCTTCTTTTATCTCAAAGGACACATTGGAAAATACTTGGCGCACCCCAAATGATTTCCCAAGGCCTATCATTCGAATGCGTTCCATTCACAACCTCCTAATCATTTACCCTTTATTATACCACAGTTGCCCGTACTAACATCAACATTTCTATAGAGTCTTTTGATTTTCTGCTATGACGAAATAATTTGCCTAATAACGGAATATCTCCTAATATTGGTACCTTTTGTATTTGATGCTGGTCTCGATTATCCATGAGTCCACCTATGACAAGTACTTCCCCTTGTTGTAAACGTACTCTTGTATGAGCCTGCCTTGTACTAATTTTATAAGCTTTCATTTCCGATACCATAATCGGTGTACTTACCTCGGCATGTATTTTTGCATCTACACCGCCATCAGCAGTAATAATAGGAGTATAGTTTAATTTAATCCCCACCTCTTCATAGCGAGTAGAGCGCTTGCGCTCTCCATTCACCTCTGACTCTTCTATAACGGGGATACGTTCACCTATTAATATATGTGCCGTCTCACCATTAAGGGCCATAATAGATGGTTTTGCTATTAGAACAGCTTTTCCAGAACTTTCCATAAGACTTAGTTCTGGTTTCACAAAAAACTTATAAGCTTCTCCACTAGGTGTTTTACCAAAGGTAACGGCTCCATACGAATTAGTCTTATCATCCCCATGGCCAGTCAAGCTGAGCCAAGACCAGCGAAAACCTTGTTCTTTTGCATAGGATTGCTCCATAGCAATAATGGTAGCTTCTAATTGCACTTGTTTAGGCTCTTTATCGATCGCACGGACTAAGGTTTCTACCCGCCTTTTTTCACCGCTCGTTAAATGCATAACCACCTCATTTTGTTCTGAAAGTACGGCCATTTTATCATTCTTTACTACAGTGCCCATTACAGCTTTCAAAGATTCTGCTGGTAAGTGTTCTGGGGATAGTACATAGAGTTCTCTGTTCTCCAGTGCCGACTCATCAGATTCAATAAGTAATGTATTATGTTGCTTTGATACAGAAAAATGATATAGCTGTCCTAACGCTTTAATAACATCTTCTGGAGACTCCCCTTTTACGGTGGCCGTAATATTTCCCTTTAATGACTCTACACCGATAACTGATATACCATAACTGCGACAAATGCCTAACACAGTATCCTTTAAAGAGGCATTACGTACAGATATTGTAATTGGTTCTTTATCTTTATTAATCTCAACGCTATTGGTTACACTATTGCTTTCACTATTGGTTACACTATTGCTTTCACTATTATTTTCATTATTGCTTACACTATTTGTTACATTATTTCTTAAATTATTTGTTGACATTTCTTCTTTAGTATTTCCTAACACAACTAATGGTCCTACTAAAAATAAATATGTCAGTAGAGCTATTAGTGTAACTATTTTTATGATTACTCGATTTTTAGCCATCGTGATGAACCTCCTTCAACGATTTCTACACTATTTTCAGTAATAGCAGATACTGATATCCCTTGCCAACTACTTCCAATCGTAACCATTTGTTCCTCTAAGCCTCTTCGTAAAATAGCAACCTTTTGATTGCCTTCAATAATCCCCACAAGTTCAAGCGGTTGTTCTGGGTTTATATTGCCATTCAAACCTGTACTCTTTCTATCCGTTTTTATAGTTTTATTCTTGGTACCCCTATGTGGCCGTATAGTTCTTTTATTACGTATTTTCTTACTATTACTAAGTGATGTTTCATCATTACTAATAGTATCTAACTCGTTATCAATATCTTTAGCCTCATCATTTTGACTTAGTAAATCGGTACTCGGAATATCTTTAAAAACCTCTCGCCAAGGATGAGCCCGTTCTACACCGCTCACATCATATAGTAAGCGGCCCTTAACAATAGAGTCGTCTTTCCCATCATGTAAGGTCTTATTATTCACCCCATCTTTACTAGATTTTCCATTAGTGTTATCATTTCTTTTTTTATTAGATTTCCTTTGTGGTTGCTCTTTTGTATCTACCATTCTTTGATTATCAACACTATCCTCTAATTGAGCTGAATTAATATTGATATGTTCCTCTTCGTGAGGATAAAAAACTCCTACTCCTATCATTGCTATAGCAAGTAGAAAGAAAACAAAAATTGCAATCCTATAGTGTCGTATAAGAAAACATTGTCTACCAACCCACCCTTTAAGCTGTTCTATATAGTCTTGTAAGTTCATAATTCACCTCCTGCAGACTATTTCTAGAAGGTCCTTTTAAATTCCTACAAAAAAATGACTCTACCAGTCACCTAGGTGACTAATAGAGTCATTCATTATATTGACAAATCAAAAGGATTTGTTCTTATTTTATTTGCTGTGAAAGCCCTCTGGATGAGATGTATGCCATTTCCAAGCATCTTTAATAACATCAGCTACATTGCTGAATTTAGGGTCCCAACCAAGTAAGTTTTTAATCTTTTCAGAAGAAGCAATCAATGTACCAGGGTCCCCAGCACGACGATAACCATATTGAACAGGAATATCGATGCCTGTAACCTCTTTTGCAGTTTCAATGATTTCTTTTACGGAGAAGCCATTTCCGCTACCAAGATTAAATACTTGGGACTCGCCGCCTTTACGTAGATAATCCATAGCCAAAACATGGGCAGCTGCCAAATCATTAACATGAATATAGTCGCGCACACATGTACCATCAGCTGTATTATAATCAGTACCAAAAACAGTAATGTACTCTCTTTTACCACGAGCTGCATCGAGCACAAGGGGAATCAAATGAGTCTCTGGATGATGGTCCTCCCCAATCGTACCAGATGGATCGGCACCTGCTGCATTGAAGTAGCGCAATGCCACGTATGTAGAACCATAAATTGAACTATAGTCAGATAACATTTCTTCAATCATCAATTTAGTGCGACCATATACATTTGTAGGATGCAATTGAGCATCTTCACGAATTGGCACTACCTCTGGTTCACCATATACAGCAGCCGTACTAGAAAACACAAAATGTTTTACCCCAGCAGTACGAGCAGATTCAATAAGGTGATAGGAGCCAACTACATTATTTTCATAATAAATAGATGGGTTTACCATTGATTCTCCAACTTGAGAATGGGCAGCGAAATGCATAACCCCAATGATATTATGGTCTTTCATAATATCTACTAACTTAGGATCTGCAATATCCATATTGTAGAATGTAACCCCTTCAGGAATAGATTCTACATGCCCTCTAGATAAATTATCTACAATGATTGGTGTATAACCTGCTTGTTGTAAGGCACGTACAGTATGACTCCCAATATAACCAGCACCACCTGTTACTAAAATATTCATAGTTCCCCCTTATGAATTATGTGTATCCTTTGCACGAGCTAATTTAGGCCCGATGAGACGTTTATAGACCTCAACACCTGGTTGGTCAAAGGCATCAACACCAGCAAAAATAGACTCGAAATAAACCGCCCAACAATGCATAAACATAATTTCCCCTAAATGGAATGCATTAAGCGTTGGTACAGTTATAGTCATGTTGAAGCGATTATCACTGGATAAGGCCTCTCTATTGGCATCTAAGGCAATATTTAAAATATCACAAATACCTACATTTCCAAGTGCTTGTAATCTTTCATATTGACTATGTGTATTAGGCACTACGAGATTATGTTTCCAATCCTTAACCTTAATAAATTGAACCACCTTATTAAGACGGCCCTCTTGATGCTCTTGTACTTGAGCATGCATATCCATAGTCCCTACTGCAGCAACCGGCGTACGACCATATGGTAAGCAAGTATTACTCATCTTCCCTAAAGATTCGGATAATAGTTGTACATACCAATCAGATAAGGAGTGAAGAGCTTCACCATAAGGCATAAACACCTCAATAATACGACCGTACCGTTCAGACGCAATATATTTTAGTAAAGCACTTAATAAAGCAGGATTTTTAAAAATATCCTCTTCTTGACAGGCCGCATCCATTGAAGCTGCACCTGCCAAGAAACCTTCAATATCAAATCCTACGAGAGCAGCTGTAACAAAACCTACTTCAGTAAATACAGAGAAACGACCACCTACACCATAAGGAATACTGTAGGTCTTCCAATGATTCTCTATTGCCATAGAGCGTAAAACTGTAGGATGTTCATCATCAGACATATCGGTAACAGCTACCACTTCATAATTTATATTAAGATCTTGTAAAGCTTTTTCCAAAATCATGAAGTTAGCCATTGGTTCGATGGTAGAACCAGACTTAGATGTAATAACGAGCATCACCTTATAGTCTGATCCTTTTGTCTGAGCTTGGTACTCTAAAGTGCGAATAAGACCAGCTAAATAGTCACCATCTACATTAAAGCCTGCAAAATACATCCGTGGATATCCGTTTCGTTCTTCCGTACTGAGATTATTCCAAAACGCCCCACATTGGACATCAAAAATAACCTTGCTCCCTAAGTAGGAGCCGCCAATACCTACAGATACAACTGTATCAATATTGTGACGCGCATAGTCACGCAATTCATAAAGACGTTTCAACATATCTGGTGTATTGATACCGTCTTCCGAAATGTATGGAAGCTGATAAAACAATACAGGTTCAGGTAAACCATCTTTAGAAACATGGCCTTCTTCAAAGCCTGTAGAACGTAAAATATTTGTATGACGCCACACATTCTGTATAGCTCGTTCAAAATTATTTACATCTCGCTCTTGTATGCAACTTTCATTATATATGTTAGCGTAATCTAACTCGAACCCCGATTGTAATCGCAACATCAAATATCTCCTTCACTGACATTTTATGTACAATATTCTACTCATTATACCATAAAACAATGAATAAAATATTAGTTTATACAATCATTTTACCCACAAACCATAGCCAAAACCCACCGCATAAACAGACCATAACAATGCGATAGGGATAGCCAGTTTAAACTTAACCTTTAAAGTCTTATGGCGCCAAATAACCATACCTAATAAAGCACCAAGGCCGCCAAAGGCAAATGCTAAAAATAATAATGTAAACTCTGAAATCCGATTATACTCCTTTATAGCACATAGCTTATCATAGCCATACATACTAAATACAATTAGATTCCATACTCCTACAGTAACCCAAAATTGTGTATCACTCATGTCCCCAAACCTTATATTCTTTACTTATGATGAGCCTTAAAATATTCTAATGTTTTTTGTAAGCCCTCATCTAATGTTGTGGACGCTACAAATCCAAAATCGCGTTCCGCCTTTGCATTGCTTAAACGAGAATGCTTGATATCCCCCACCCGCTCAGCCTCATAGTGCACCATAAAGTCTGCACCACTAATAGCACGGAATCGCGTAATCAACTCATTAACAGATGTTCCCTTATTGGTAGATACATTATAAATACCTGTACATTGACTATTCCCCATAGCCTTAATATTAGCATCTACCACATCATCTACATAAATGAAGTCTCTAGTTTGTTCCCCATCACCGTATACGGTTAAAGGCTGACCTTCAACGATTAAACGGTTAAAGACACTGATAACGCCACCTTCACCACCATCACCTTGACGTGGTCCATATACATTGGCATATCTAAAGCACACTGTATTTAATCCAAAGGCTTCACGATAAATACGTAAATAACCTTCTGCAGTAAGCTTTGTTAGTCCGTAAAAGGAAGAAGGCATCCCACTTAATTCCTCAGTTAATGGCAATACTGCTAAATCCCCATAAACAGCAGCGGACGAAGGCATTAAGAATTGTTCAACTTTCACCTGACGACATGCATCTAAAACATTAATAAGACCCAATAGATTCACATCACAGTCATAACTAGGATTCTCCATAGAGGATTGAACCATAGTTTGCGCTGCCTCATGGAATACAATAGAGGGCTTAAACTCTTCAAAAATAGATACTAGCTTTGGATCTCGTACATCCATCTCAATAAATTGAGCTGCTTCATGTACAAAAGAACGCATACCAGTAGATAAATTATCTATAACAAGCACATTGTGCCCTAATTCAATTAATCGATCAACGAGATGAGAGCCAATAAATCCAGCTCCACCTGTAACACATATATTCATAGTACCCTCCCTTCTTATATTTCTAAATACCTGCACCTTGTTTAGCTAGTGCATCGGCCATTTCATTATATGTATCGCCCGTATGAGCAGCTACCTTGTGAAAGTGTACGCGCACACGGTCTTTTATGGAGTCATAAAATGCTGCGTACTGTTGAGTAAGCGCATTATTCCGTTTCCAACCCTTCGTAGCCCACATTTCAATGCCCATATAGTCATAATAAAGTGAACATTCAGAAACGCCGCAATCAACAGCATATTTCATAACATACATAGCAGCTAATAGCTCGCCAGCTACATTCCAAAATGATGTATATCGTTCATCCGTAGATGGAAATGAAAAGGTCTCCCTATTTCCATTCAAGAAGATAACACCACCAGCTCCAACAGTATTTGTCCCTTTATTATAACTACCGTCAATATAAGCAACTACATGGTTTGGCTCAGTAAAATCTGGTTTCACAACACTTGTTGATACTTTACTTTGAGCCTTAGAACTAGAACGTACTGATCTAGAACTTATCGATTTAGACTTCACGTCTTGAGATGATTTAGGTTCGCTCTTATTAGCACTCATAAAGTCGCTTAAGGATAAGCCTGAGTCCTCCACAAAAGCAAGAGCTTCTGCTTCCGTAGGAAAAGACTTGTAGATAGCCCCACCAAAGCCTTTTACCTGTTTCTCACAGTCAGCCCATGTGGTATATACACCTGGTACACGACCCTGACGAACTGCATAATACTTCTTTGCCATACGTACCTCTTAATGATCCATTGTAAGTGCTATAAATTCAGCATTTACAACAGATGCCAAATCTTTTGGATTTACCTTCATTTGCATCCCTCGGAGACCAGCACTTACATATACAAAATCTTGAGGCTCCATAGTAGCATCAAAATATGTGGGAAATAATTTTTTCATTCCCACTGGAGAACATCCTCCTCGTAGATAGCCCGTAATACCTAGCAGGTCCTTGACATGAACAAGCTCTACAGACTTATTATGACTGACACGAGCAGCTTGTTTCATATCTAATTCAGCTGCAACAGGAATGCAAAATACTACATATCCTGTTTTGTCACCCTTACCAACTAATGTTTTAAAAACTTGTTTTTCATCAAGCCCTAATGCGTCCACTACATGAAGACCAGCTGCCCGCTCTTCAGACCACTCATATTCACTAATACTATAAGGAACCTTATGGGTGTCTAAAATACGTAATGCATTTGTTTTTTTATGTTTCTCTTTACTCACTATATTCCACCTTATATATTAGCGTAACAAATAAATCTTATCAATATATAATAAATTTCTATATATCAATAGAAATAGCCTTATTCTTATTTATTTACAATTTTATTAATATTTTTCAATTCAATGCGCAACGTTCCATCATCATTAGTTTTAATTTCAATGAATTCACGATTTTTCATATATTCTACAGGAAATGAAATTTCGATTCCCGTATCAGTTTTAATTTTGTGATGCTCACCGACCTTCGTAGCAAACTCACGGTTTACAGGTAATGGCCGCATCATATCTGCATCAGCTAATTCCTTTTTAGCCGCCTCTTGTTGAATGGGATTCGCCTTAAATACCTCTTCCACAATACGAACAGGATCTACTGTATCAGATACTTCAGCATTTTTAGCAATCATAGACTTTGCCGTCGTCAATTCAATAACGCCATCAGACTCATGCGCTTGAGCCACTTTATCTACAATAGCTTTTACCTTTTTCACCGTATCTCGGGAGGATTGATTAGTACCTAATTGTAATACCTTATCCGCTAAGATATAGGATACTTCACCATCAAACTCACCTTTCGGTTCAAAAATACGAACGCTAAAATCATGTAAATTAATAGATGCAAAAGCACGTAATTTTTGAGATGGCATAGGCAATACAGCCTTATGAGACACGAGCTCTGTCGCTAATGTACCATCATCTTCACTAAATAGTTGATGGGTAAAAGCATCATGAGCTTGGCACAAAAGAATACAAATATAAGTCGTATCTGTAACAGCTTCACAAATAATCGTATCGATAACTACGGAGTCCGTTGCTTGCTTCATATAGGTAAACAAGCTTTCACCTAAATTCTTAGATAAATCGATAAACTTGAGGTCTCCCTTTTTATACTCCACCAACTGTTTACCAAATGGACTTGCATCATGTAAGGTACCTGTTCTAGCACCTGGGTCTTTGAAAGCCTTAGCTACATGATTAGCAATATAATCTTGTATAGCTTGATCGCCAACCTTTAATTCATGTTCAGAGTATACGGCTAAAGAGGACGTAAAGTCAAAAATCTCTAGCGCAGCCTTATTA
>ERZ773203.1891-NODE-1891-length-10169-cov-14.956595_pt1 | contig 10169 bp, 10 predicted proteins | sample MGYA00580529_ERZ773203 | MGnify/ENA primary metagenome ERZ773203 (study PRJEB29015, sample SAMEA2738176) | human oral metagenome | biome: human oral; feature: human-associated habitat; material: saliva | place: China | collected 2177 ...
TTGCAAAAATCGGTGAAAACATCAACGTACGTCGTTTTGTTCGCTACGGTTTGGGTGAAGGCATTGAAAAACGCCAAGATGACTTCGTAGCTGAAGTAATGGCATCTGTTGGTAAATAATTAAGATATAATAAGAGAACACCGTACAGTGTTCTCTTATTTTGCAATAGAGGAGTAAACACATGGCAAAGAGAAACTTTAGACGTATTGTTTTGAAGTTAAGTGGTGAAGCATTAGCGGGTGAACAAGGTTTTGGTATTAACCCTGATGTTGTTGAAGAATTTGCAAAAGAAATTGCGGCTTTAGCAAAATCCACCGATTTAGAAATCGCAATTGTTGTTGGTGGCGGTAACTTGTGGAGAGGGTTAGCTGGTAGTAACCAAGGTATGGATCGTGCTACAGCTGACTATATGGGTATGCTAGCAACAGTAATGAACTCCTTAGCATTGCAAGATGCATTAGAACAAGCAGGCGTAGATACTCGCGTTCAAACTGCTATCGAAATGCAAGAAATTGCAGAACCTTATATTCGTCGTCGTGCCATTCGTCACTTAGAGAAAAAACGTATCGTAATCTTCGGTGCTGGTCTTGGTAAACCATATTTCTCTACAGATACGACTGCTGCATTACGGGCTGCTGAAATTGAAGCAGATGCAATTCTGATGGCGAAGAAATTTGCTGACGGTGTATATGATTCCGATCCTAAAACGAATCCTAATGCCGTTAAATTTGATGAATTAACATATAATGATATCATTACAAAAGAATTAAAGGTTATGGATGCAACATCCACAACTTTATGTAAAGATAATAATATTCCTATTATCGTATTTAGCATGGACATTCCGGGTAACATTACAAAAGCCGCTAAAGGTGAAGAAATTGGTACCATTGTTCGAGGAGAATAATTCAAATGGAAATTAAAGAATTGTTACAACAAGCAGAAGAACGCATGAATAAGTCTATTGAGGCTTTAAAACATGAATTCGCATCTATTCGTACAGGCCGTGCTAGTGTAGCATTGCTTGATAAAGTAATGGTTGATTATTATGGTAGCCCTTCTCCAATTAACCAAGTTGCGAATATCTCTGTACCTGAGCCTCGCATGATTGTAATTGCACCTTGGGATAAAACTATGATTGGTGCCATTGAAAAGGCAATTTTACAATCCGATCTTGGTTTAAACCCAGGTAATGATGGTGCTCAAATTCGTTTAACTATTCCTCAATTAACTGAGGAGCGCCGTAAAGAAATCGTTAAAGTTGTTCATAAAAAAGCTGAAGATGCTAAAGTTGCAGTACGTAATATTCGTCGTGATGTAAATGATGCATTGAAAAAAGAAGAAAAAGCTAAAACAATTACTGAAGATGATGCTAAAGACGGTTTAGATCAAATCCAAAAACTTACAGATGCTAAAATTAAGCAGATTGATGAGTTAAAAGCAGTAAAAGAAAAGGACGTATTAGAAGTATAATGTTAGATTCTAATAGCCTTATTGGAATGCCATGGCAGCTTGCAAAGTCTCGTTTGCAGGCTGCCCATATTCCTTTTAAGGTAATGATTGGGGGATCCTTTAATCGCTTTTTTGATATTGCCGATAAAGGACTTTATGTAGCACGTATTACCAAGGTTGATGAGTGTTTACATATACTAGTGTATAGACCAATGATTGCCAGCGACTTCGGAAATTCTATCGAGGTAGACTATGCTAAAGAAATTATTTAACCGTAAACCATCTGATACGCCTGATATTGATAGTAATGCGATACCAAAACATGTTGCTATTATTATGGATGGCAATGGTCGTTGGGCTAAACGAAGAGGGATGCCACGATCTATGGGTCACCGTGCAGGGGCAGACGTATTAAAGCAGATCGTTATCGCTGCTGACGATATTGGAATTAGAGCTCTTACGGTATATGGTTTCTCCACAGAGAACTGGAAACGTCCTGAACAGGAAGTTTCTTTACTTATGGCTCTCATCAAAGAATACTTAAACAATAATGTTAAGTATATGCATGAACATAATGTTCGCATTCGATTTATTGGATATATTGGCGCTCTTTCAGAGGAGTTACAACAAATCATTCGAGATGCAGAACTGTTAACTCAGAATAATACAGGTCTTACTTTACAGTTAGCTATTAACTATGGTGGGCGTGATGAAATAGTTAGGACTATCCGCAACATCACCAATTCTGTTGTAGATGGATCTATTACTACAGACGATATTACAGAAGACTATGTTAGTTCTCAACTTTTCACGAAGGAGTTTAGTGACGTAGATTTATTAATTCGTCCAAGTAGTGATTTTAGAATTAGTAACTTTTTATTGTGGCAGCTAGCTTATGCTGAATTCTGGTTTACTGATTTACATTGGCCGGATTTCACTAAAGAAACATTATTAGAGGCTGTTGCAGCATATCAAAAACGAGAACGCCGATTTGGTGGCTTACGCGATGAGGAATAAAAAATGTTAAAAACACGTGTTATAACCGCTGTTATAGGTTTTATTATTGCCTTAGGGGCCATTACATTAGGCGGATTTGTGTATGATGTTCTTATTACATTATTAGCTCTATTGGGATGGCGTGAGTTTGTTTTACTAGGTAAAGCTAAACATGTGCGAATGTCCATTTTATGGGGTTATATTAGTATTTTATTATTGATGATTGCCTTTGCATGTCATCAGTATATTTTAGCAATTGCTATATTAGTATTGAGTTTATCAGCCAATTATATGTTATGTACATTTGGTGAAAATAAATACTCTTTAGCTAGCGTTTCTTTTAGTGTATTTGGTTTATTATATGTTGGTATTGGCATGATTTCTTTGCTCATGATTCGTCATGACTCTATTTACATGTCTTTATCAATGCCATTTGAATTATATAATTGGGGAACAATTACTCTTTGGTTAGTGTTGTTTACAACATGGGCTAGTGATACTTTTGCATACTTTGCGGGTCGTGCCTTTGGTAAACATAAAATTGTTCCATCCATTAGTCCTAATAAAACATTAGAAGGTTTTATTGGTGGCTTCATTGGCTGTATTATTACAGGTGCTGTATTTTCGTATATCGTGGGTATTCCATGGTGGATGGGTATTCATGTTGGTATGATTAGCGGTATACTTGCACCATTAGGTGATTTATTTGAATCAAAGATTAAACGATTATGTAATGTGAAAGATTCTGGTACTTTATTACCAGGTCATGGCGGTGTATTGGATCGATTTGATAGCTTGTTATTTACGGCACCTATTACATTAATTTATATATTACTATTCTCGTTCTAATCTAATAGAGGTAAGCTTATGAAATACCTAAGTATTATTGGCAGTACTGGCTCAATCGGTACACAGACACTAGATGTAGTGTCTCAACATCCAGATCAATTCAAGGTGGTTGCCTTAGTGGCACATCATAATATTGACCTCTTAGAAAAACAAATTAAAGAATACCAGCCATTAGTAGCCGGTCTAGTTGATGAAAGTGCTTTTAAAGAACTACAAGGACGCTATACAGGTCCTACAAAACTTGTGGGCGGTAAGGAAGCACTCATAGCTGCTGCTACGATTCAAGAAGCAACTATGGTTGTAACTGCTATTGTTGGTGCTGCAGGTATTGAACCTACTGTAGAGGCTATAAAGAAACGTAAGACTATAGGTCTAGCTAATAAGGAAACATTAGTTGCTGGTGGACCATTGATTACATCTTTGGCTAAGGAGTATGGCGTACAAATTCTACCTATTGATAGTGAACATAGCGCAATATTCCAGTGTTTAGAAGGGCAAAATCGCGAGAATGTTGATTCCTTAATTGTTACTGCTTCTGGTGGCCCTTTACGCACTTGGGACTCTGATAAAATTCAAACTGCCACAGCTGCTGATTGCCTACGTCATCCAACTTGGAATATGGGGAACAAGATTACGATTGACTCTGCATCTCTATTTAATAAAGGGTTAGAAGTAATTGAAGCTCATTGGCTATTTGGTTTTGATTTTGATCATATTGACGTAGTGGTACATCCACAAAGCATTGTTCATTCAATGATACGAATGAAAGATGGGGCCATCTTAGCACAAATGGGGAATCCCGATATGAGGGAGCCTATTCAGTATGCTTTGACATATCCTAAACGTGAAACTTTACATATGAATCACCTAGATTTTTCAAAGGCTTTACAATTAGAATTCTTGCCACCTCGATATGATGATTTCCCGGCTCTTCGTCTTGCTTATGAAGTGGGCCGATCAAGCGGTTTTAAACCAGCTGTGTTTAATGCTGCAAATGAAACTGCAGTTTATGCATTTTTAGATGATAAAATCGCCTTTGGTGATATTTATAAAGTCGTCACATCAGTCCTTGAATCTATGGGACCTGAAGATGACTTTACATTAGACAATTTATTGGCCATTGATAGATGGGCTCGAGAAAAGGCCACATCATTGATGGTATAGGAGTATATATGACAACGGCATTAGCCACAATATTTGTATTTGGTTTAATCGTGTTTATTCATGAGTTAGGCCATTTTATTACAGCAAAAATGTCGGGCATGCAAGTAGATGAATTCGCCATAGGTTTTGGACCGGCCATATTTAAAGTTCAAAAAGGGGAAACCTTATATTCTATTCGTATCATTCCTCTTGGTGGTTTTAATCGTATTGCTGGCATGAGTCCTGACGAGCCGTTAAATGAACGGTCATTTTATACTAAACCTGCATGGAAGAAATTTATTGTTATTTCTGCAGGGGCAGTATTCAATTTTTTATTGGCCATTGTTTTATTCTTTGGCCTCAATGCAACAGTAGGTAATCTTACCTATACAAATGATCCTGTTATTGGTAATATCATCCCTGGTAGTGCCGCTGAACAAGCTCATTTACAATCAAATGATAGAATTCTTACTATTGATGGTAAAAAGATTTCAACGTGGGATGAAATCCGTCCTAGCTTACAAGGTACTGCCAACCATGGTGTTACCGTTGTGGTAGATCGAGATGGAGAAACTGTAGAAACTACAGTGATTCCAAAAATGGAACAAGATAGTCCTAAAATTGGTATTTATCCTAGTTTTACACGAGAAAGTTATAGCATAGGCGAGTCTTTCAGTCTAGCTGTTACTCGTACAGGTCAAACAATTGTTGCAATGCTAAGTGGCTTATATGATATGATTCGCGGTACACAAGCTGCAGAATTATCCGGTCCAGTAGGTATTTCACAAATGGCTGGCACTATTGCACAATCTGGTTTTGCACCACTTTTGAGCTTTGCCGCATTTTTAAGTATTAACTTAGGGGTTATCAATCTTTTACCATTACCTGTGTTAGATGGTGGTCATTTAATTATTATTTTGGCTGAAGCCATTACAGGTCGTAAATTACCTGCTAAGGCACTAATGTATATTCAAATGGTTGGTGTTGCTTTAATGGTAGCATTATTCTTATATGTAACGACTCAGGATATATTCCGATTACTATAAGATAGATGGGAGATTACAATGATTGTACGTAAACCAACAAATGGTATCTATGTAGGTACAGTTAAAATTGGTGATTATGCACCGGTAAGCATTCAATCTATGATTACTACAGATCCGGTTCATACGGAAAAGGCTATAGCTGAAATAAATCGTTTAGCTGATGCTGGTTGTGAACTAGTACGTGTTGCAGTTCCTACTATGGAATCTGCTAAAGCTTTAAAAGCAGTTCGTGCTGGTATTGATATTCCTTTAATTGCTGATATTCATTTCGACTATAAATTAGCGTTAGAAGCTATCGAGAATAATGTTGATGGATTGCGTATTAACCCAGGAAATATCGGCGGTGAGGATAAGGTATTAGCTGTTATAGAAAAAGCTAAGCCTAAACAAATCCCGATTCGTATTGGCGTTAATGCAGGGTCTTTACCAAAGCATATCCTCGATGCACATGGAGGTCATCCTACAGCTGATGGCATGGTGGAAACTGCATTAGAACATGTGCGAATTCTTGAGAAGCTCGACTACCGTCAAATGAAATTATCTATTAAAGCAACGGAAGTTCCTTTAATGGTAGAAGCTTATCGCAAGTTATCTGATAAGATTCCTTATCCATTGCATTTAGGTGTTACTGAAGCTGGTACGATAAAACAAGGTACCATTAAGTCTGCTATGGGAATTGGTGCTTTATTATTAGACGGTATCGGTGATACATTACGGGTATCCTTAACAGGTGATCCCATACATGAAATTGAAGTAGGTCGAAGTATTTTGAGTAATCTAGGATTACGAAACTTTGGAGCTACAATGATTTCTTGTCCTACCTGCGGTCGATGCCAAGTGAATTTATTTGATATGGCAGGGATTGTAGAGGAACGATTAGCATCCATTAAAGCACCTATTAAAGTAGCTGTTATGGGTTGTGTCGTAAATGGGCCTGGAGAGGCTCGTGAAGCTGATTTCGGTATTGCTGGTGGTAATGGTCAAGGGATTGTCTTCCGCAAAGGAGAAGTTATCAAGACTGTGCCAGAAGCTGAATTAGTAGATACATTATTTAGAGAAATTGATCAATATTTAGAAAGCTTAAATGAGGAGTCTTTATGTTAGCCACTAAATTATATGCACCTACATTGCGTGAGGTTCCATCTGACGCTGATGTAGTTAGCCAACAGCTTATGCTTCGCGCAGGTTTTATGCGCAAAACTGCAAATGGTTTATATAGCTTTTTGCCATTGGGGTGGAGAAGTATCAAAAAAATTGAAGCCATTGTACGTGAAGAAATGGATCGTGCTAGTGCTCAAGAAATCATGATGCCTATCTTACAACCTGCAGAAATTTGGAAAGAGTCTGGCCGTTGGAATGCATATGGCGCAGAAATGATGCGTATTAATGATCGTCATGATAATGAATTCTGCTTGGGGCCAACTCATGAAGAGATGATTACAACTCTTGTAAAAAATGAGATTAACTCCTATCGTCAATTACCAGTAAATTTATATCAAATCCAAAGTAAATTCCGTGATGAACGTCGTCCACGTTATGGTTTAATGCGTAGTCGCGAATTCATTATGAAAGATGCATACTCTTTTGATATGGATGAAGCTGGTTTAGATGAATCCTATAAATCTATGTATGATGCATATACACGTATTTTTACGCGTTGTGGCCTTACATTCCGTCCGGTAGAGGCTGATAGCGGTGCCATCGGTGGTAGTGGTACACATGAGTTCATGGCTATTGCTGAAGCAGGTGAAGCAGATATTGTGTACTGTACAAAATGTGACTATGCTGCCAATATTGAGATTGGTAAACCTGGTATTATGAAACAGGAAGAAGAAGCACTTCAAGAGTTATCTATTGTGGATACTCCTAATGCAAGTACTATTGAAGCTGTTGCGGAAATGTTAAACTTACCACTACATAAAACTATTAAAGCCGTAGTATTTTCCATTGATGGTAAAGTTGTATTAGCCATTGTTCGTGGTGACCATGAAGTAAATGAAGTAGCTGTACAACATGCTGTACTTGGTTCTGTAGAGCCAGAAATGGCTACGCCAGAAGAATTGGAAAAAGTAGGTTTAACAGCTGGCTTTATAAGTCCAGTTGGGTTAAAACAAACAGAAGAGTTTGCCATAGTAGTAGATGAATCTGTTATGGAAACATACAATGTTTGTGGTGGTGCCAATAAGAAAGATGCACACTATATTAACATCAATCCAAAACGTGACTTTAATGTAGAAGATATTATTGTCGCACCTATTCGTTTGATTACAGCTGACGATGTTTGCCCAACTTGCGGTGGTGCTCTAGAACACGCTAAAGGTATTGAAGTAGGCCAAGTATTTAAATTGGGTACAAAATACTCAGAGGCATTACAAGCTACATTCTTAGATCAAAATGGTCGTCCTAATCCAATGATTATGGGTTGTTATGGTATTGGTGTATCTCGTACATTAGCTGCTGCTATTGAGCAGTATCACGATGAAAATGGTATTATTTGGCCACGTTCTATTGCTCCATTTGAAGCCGTTATCGTTCCTATTAATGCAAAAGACGAAGCTTTGATGTCTACAAGTCAAACAATTTATACTGCATTACAAGATGCAGGTGTAGATGTGTTACTTGATGATCGTAAGGATCGAGCTGGTGTAAAATTCAAAGATGCTGATTTAATTGGCTATCCACTTCGTATTACAGTAAGTAAAAATACACTTGAAAATAATGAAGTAGAAATTCAAATTCGTAAGTCTGGAGAGGCCATTACATGTGCCATTGATTCTGTAGCAACTAAGGTTACTGAATTGCTTCAAGATTTATAATTAAATTGCGATTCTAGTGAATACTCATTAGGGTCGCAATTTTTCTATCTCATCTTGAATAAATTAGCTAAATCAGTCATAATTAAAAGATAGGATAATTGTAATGGGAGGTGCTCTATGCTTGTTGATTTTCACATGCATTCTATCTATTCTGATGGTGTTAAAAGTCCAGAAGAATTATTACGTCATGCTTTAGAATGTAAACTATCTATGATGGCGTTAACTGATCATGACGAAATTGATGGCATAAAAGCATTGCGTGCCGCTCAAAAGCAATTAGATCCGGAAAAAACTATTAAAATTATTAATGGTTGTGAATTTAGTGCTGACTATAAAGATAAATCTATTCATATTCTGGGATATCGTTTTGATGAGACAAATCAAGAATTAAAAGACTTTATTCAATATTTTAAAGCAAAACGAGAAGAACGGATTGATGAGATTATCAAACGTTGTAATAATGCTGGATATGTTATATCAAAAGATGACCTACTTAAAAAATTCCCTAAGACGCAAGCTTACGGGCGTCCACATATTGGACAGTTATTAATTGATGGTGGTTATGCTAAGGATATTAATGAGGTATTCAAAGGTATTCTTCGAAAAGATAGTCCATGCTATGTACCTAAGGTAAAGGTTGAGGTTCCGCATATTATCGATATTATTCATAAAGCTGGTGGCCTTGCCGTTATGGCTCATCCTAAATTAGTAACTAGTGATGAATATGTAGTAGAAATGTTAGCCTATGATTTTGATGGTATGGAGGTTTACCATACTAAACATAATGATGATGATGTGAAACGATATAAAGCATTAGCTAAAGAACATAACTTGTTTATTACAGGTGGTTCTGATTATCATGGTATTCCAGGAAAAGCACCAGATCAATTTGGCGATTACTTGGTATCCGCTGAGAATGTATCAGAATTTATTAGTTTGTTATAAATAATGAGGTTGACTATGGAAGTCGTTGCATTTGTAGGTAGTAGTGGCACTGGTAAAAGCCATCGTGCGCTCGTAGTTGCTCATGAAAACAATATTGAATGTATTATTGATGATGGCATTTTAATACACGATAATAAAATTGTAGCTGGTTTTTCTGCTAAGAAGGAATCTAGCCGATTAAAAGCTGTTCGTCGCGCTATTTTCCAAGATGAAGTACAAGTAAAATCAGTACGTGAACAATTAGATAAAATCAATCCTAATAAGCTTATGATTATTGGTACATCCGATAATATGGTTAAGAAAATTACGAAAGCATTAGGCTTGCAAGATCCTGATCGATATATTCGTATCGAGGACGTTGCTACACCTAAAGAGATTGAAAAGGCACAACATGCTCGTCTAAAAGAAGGTAAACATATTATTCCAGTTCCAACGATGGAATTGAAACCTCATTTTAGAGGGTACTTAATTGATCCAATCAAAACTATGTGGCGTCGACGTACATTAAAAAAACAAGACCAAGATACATTGGGGCAAATTGGGTCAGAAGGCTTTGAACGTTCTGTAGTACGCCCTGCTTTCAGCTATTATGGACGACTCACCTTTGATGATGATGTAATTATTAAATTGATTCGCAATGGCTTAAAAAAAGTTGTCGGTGTTGATGAATCAAGTGTTATTTCTTTCAAAAAAAGCGATAAAGGCCAAAATGGTCTAGTCGTAGATATGGCTGTTGTTATTGAACATGGTTATCCTGTTAAATCATTAATGCAACAGGTGCAAAAGTCTGTTCGTAATGAAATCGAATATATTACTGGCATGTCTATTGAACGGATGTCCATAAAAGTTAAAAATATTATAGAAACAAAACGTAAGATTGTTAAAGTATAGGAGTTAGAATGAAGTCTTATTATATTTACAC
>ERZ773203.1896-NODE-1896-length-10148-cov-2.382741_pt1 | contig 10148 bp, 7 predicted proteins | sample MGYA00580529_ERZ773203 | MGnify/ENA primary metagenome ERZ773203 (study PRJEB29015, sample SAMEA2738176) | human oral metagenome | biome: human oral; feature: human-associated habitat; material: saliva | place: China | collected 2177 ...
GCTTTGAAGTAGGCATATGCAAGGTCATACGGCAACTGGTGCCTCTCTGGGAAGTCTTCCTTCAAAATTCGTTCATATCGCTCAATCGCAGAAGGATAATTCGCCTTATTATAATAGGTCTGTGCAAGCCAGTAGGTAGCTCGAGGGGTTATTTCCTTATTCTGATGCGTTTCCAAACTACGGAGGAAGTACTTCTCTGCTTCATCAAAATTGCCTTTATTAAACTCTTCCGTACCGAGTAAAAACGATACTTCTTGGTCTATTTTATCGGTTTCTGATGTAGAGTTCGGGAGCTTATCAATAGCCTCCAAAGTCTCTCGATAGTTCCCCGAATAGAGGTAAGACTTCACGAGTAGGGACTTCATTTCTGCCACCTTTGGGCTTTTAGGATACTTCTGAATATAACCTTGTATCACCGCAGGAGCAGACTCAAAAGGGTTCCCTATATCATAGCTGAGCTTTGCATATTGCTCATTGGCGAGTTGCTGTACTTTGAGGTCATAATCCATCTGAAAAGCCGAGCGAAATGCCGAAAGCGCCTCTTGCTTTCTTCCCGTTTGCAGGTAAGCATTCCCCAGCTGATAGTAGGCGTTTTGTGCCATAGCAGAACTCGAATGGATGAGCTGATTATAATACGAAACCGCCTCTTCATACTTCTGAAGCTGGGAGCAAACGAAGCCCATCTCATACAAATCATTCTCCGTAGGGCTCTGCTGAGTATTGAGATAGAGTCTCAAATGAGGATACGCCTGCTCATAATCGCCTTTCATAAAGTAGCTCTCCCCTATTATCTTGTGTACTTCGGCTTTGTATTCATCTGAAATATCATAGCCCAGCAGTTCATTTCCTTCAGCTATTGCCTTATCATAATTCTTCTCATTAAAGTAGAGCTGCACATAGTAGGGTCGCACGAGCTGTACATATTTCTCATCCTCTTTTATGCTATCAAAATATTGGAAAGCCTCCTTATTATCCCCCTCGGCATAGTGCAAATGCCCGAGCATATAGGCTACCTCTGCCCTGTGCTCTTCATCAATCTGATGATGCGCTTGCTTTAGGTCTCGGATTGCTCCTTTCGTATCGCCCATCATAAATTTTGCATAGCCTTTTTTAAGGATGTAGTCCGTATTTTCTTCCTTTGAAAGCTGATGCCCATCTACCTTCTCCAAAGTTTCTAATGCCTTAGCAAAATCTTTTTGCGTGAGGTAATAATCTGCCAGCGGAAGGCTTGCTTTTGCAAAATAGGCGGACTGAGGATAGTCCCTCATAAATGCCTCTAAGCCTTTCTCCGCATAATTTTTTTGGAGAATGACGCCCACAATCGCATCAAAAAACTGCGAAGCCTCCTGCCGCGAGTGCGAAAGATGCGAACTAAAAAAATATTGCCTCGCATACTCGTACTGCGAAGCGCTATAGATTTTCGTTTGATAAAGATTCTCTGCTAAACCCCATCGATAATTTTCCTTATCGCTGAAGTATTTTGACTGCTGTGCACCGCCCAAAACAAAAGAAAGCACCGCCACAGAAAGAAAAATTTTATGAGTATTCATATCCTCTTGTATCTTTTTATTTTTTAGGACAACGAAAATAAGAAAAACTTATTACCCAACCACAATTAGCTTTTGGCTTTTAGCTCTTAGCTTCTAGCACACCTTGCAGGTGATGCAGCCACAGCGTGGCAGGCGATTATCACAAACTAACCACACACCGCCAGAATCCAAAAGCTAATAGCCAGCAGCCAATTGCCAGTTGCGAGAAGCTAATAAAAAACCTTACTTTTGCCCCCGAAAAAAATCACGATGCAAGACATTAGAAATATTGCGATTATCGCACATGTGGACCACGGTAAGACTACTTTGGTAGACAAAATCATTCACGCTACGAATATTTTCAGGGAAAATCAGGAGAGCGGAGAACTTATTATGGACAATAACGACCTCGAGAGAGAGCGAGGGATTACCATCCTGTCCAAGAACATTTCCGTCAATTACAAAAACACAAAGATTAATGTAATAGACACTCCTGGGCACGCTGACTTCGGTGGAGAGGTAGAGCGGGTACTCAAAATGGCAGATGGGGTTATCCTCCTCGTAGACGCCTTTGAGGGACCTATGCCTCAGACCCGTTTTGTGCTTCAAAAGGCACTTCAGCTCGGGCTGAAACCTATTGTAGTGATCAATAAAGTAGATAAGGAAAACTGCCGACCAGAGGAGGTTCACGATAAGGTTTTTGACCTCTTCTTTGCATTAGATGCCACTGAGGAGCAGCTCGATTTCCCAACCTATTATGGCTCATCTAAGCAAGGCTGGTTTAATACCAGTTTGGAACCGACCGATAGCATCCTCCCCATCCTCGATGGAGTACTGAAATATGTACCCGCACCGAAAGTAGAGGAGGGCAGCCTCCAAATGCAGATTACCTCTTTGGATTACTCCTCTTTCCTTGGGCGAATAGCCATTGGTAAAGTAGCCAGAGGCTCCGTAAAGGAGGGGCAGTGGATAGGTCTCGCTCAGGAGGGTGACCAGATTATCAAAGGCAAGGTAAAGGAGCTCTATGTATTCGAAGGGCTTGGCAAGAAGAAAGTTCAGGAGGTTTTCGCGGGAGATATCTGTGCTATTGTGGGCTTTGATAAGTTCCAGATTGGTGATACTTTCGTGGATTTAGAAAACCCCGAGCCACTCGACAGAATTGCTATAGATGAGCCTACGCTTAATATGACTTTCAGTATTAATAACTCACCATTTTTCGGTAAAGATGGCAAGTATGTAACTTCCAATCACCTGAAAGACCGCCTTGAAAAGGAGCTCGAGAAGAACCTTGCCCTCAAGGTGCAGCTTACCGATGATGCCAATACTTTCCTCGTATTCGGTAGGGGGATTCTCCACCTCTCCGTACTGATAGAAACGATGAGGAGAGAGGGCTATGAGATGACGATTGGCCAGCCACAAGTTATTCTAAGGGAAATCGATGGTGAGAAATGCGAGCCTTATGAAACAATGGTGGTAGATGTGCCAGAGGAATACTCCTCCCGAGTAATAGACCTCGCTACCCAGAGGAAGGGCGACCTCCTCGTTATGGAAACCAAAGGCGAGATGCAGCACTTGGAGTTTGATATCCCTTCCAGAGGGCTTATCGGTCTCCGCTCTCAGATGCTTACCGCTACGGCAGGAGAGGCGATTATGGCACACCGCTTCAGCGAGTATAAACCCTTCAAAGGGGCTATCCCAAGCCGTATAAATGGGGTGCTTATTTCTAAAAATCAAGGCCAGTCCACCGCCTATTCCATAGAAAAACTTCAAGACAGGGGTCGTTTCTTTGTAGACCCAGGTGAGGAAGTCTATATGGGTATGATTGTAGGCGAGCAAAACAAGCCTGGCGACCTCGTAGTGAATATCGTAGAAGGAAAACAGCTCAATAATATGCGGGCGGCAGGGAAAGATAAGGACGGAAACATCGCTCCAAAAGTCCTGATGACCCTTGAAGAATGTATGGAATACATACAAGCCGATGAAGCCATAGAGGTAACTCCCAACTTCATCCGTATGCGCAAGAAACTCCTCTCCGAAGAGGACAGAAAACGCGCAGAGAGAGGTAGAATGTAACTTTTTTCATTATTAAATCTGAGATCCTTGTATGTAAAGCGCAAGGGTCTCTTTTATTTTTCACTTATCATAATAGAATAAAACAATCACCCACCTGCCATTTTAAGAAATAAAGACAGAAGACTTATGAAGGCTATAGTCGGGTATTGGCTATAAGCAAGAAAGCCACTATTAAAGTTGTATGTCATTAGCTTATTTACTATAATATTTTATACATTTGCAGCCTTATTTTTAAATTAATATCATCAGAATATGTCTAATATTAACAGAGACGAAAACAGTTTTAGAAAGGCAGCATTGGAATACCACCAATCTGAGCCGAAAGGGAAGATAGAAGTAGTACCGTCTAAACCGCACTCATCGCAGAGGGATTTATCACTCGCATATTCGCCAGGGGTAGCTGTTCCTTGCCTTGAAATAGAGAAAAACCCAACCACAGCCTACGATTATACGGGGAAAGGAAACCTTGTAGCTGTGATATCCAACGGTACGGCGGTGCTTGGGCTGGGAGATATAGGGGCAGAGGCATCAAAACCCGTAATGGAAGGGAAAGGTTTGCTCTTTAAAATCTTTGCAGATATTAATGTTTTTGACATTGAAATCAATGAAAAAGACCCAGATAAATTCATAGAAATCGTAAAAGGAATAGCACCAACTTTTGGGGGGATAAATCTGGAAGATATCAAAGCGCCTGAGGCTTTCTATATAGAGCAAAGGCTGAAAGATGAGCTGGATATCCCACTGATGCACGATGACCAGCACGGTACAGCCATCATCTCTGCAGCGGCGCTTATCAACGCCCTTGAAATTGCGGGTAAGAAGATTGAGGAGGTGAAAATGGTGGTGAATGGTGCAGGTGCTGCAGCAATCGCTTGTACGAAGCTCTACATCGCCCTTGGATTGAAGAAGGAAAATATTCTAATGTGCGATTCCAAAGGTGTGATTAATGAGAGAAGAGAAGGATTAACGCCTGAGAAATTAGAATTTATTGCAAAAACCGATAGAAATACCCTCACCGAAGCGATGGAGGGTGCAGATGTATTCGTAGGACTGTCCAAAGGAAATGTAGTAACGCCAGAGATGCTACTTTCTATGGCAGAAAACCCAATTGTATTCGGGCTTGCCAACCCAGACCCAGAGATTACCTATGAGCTGGCAACGGCTACCCGTAAAGATGTGATTATGGCAACTGGGCGAAGCGATTATCCTAACCAAGTGAATAATGTGCTCGGCTTCCCATACATCTTCCGAGGGGCGCTTGATGTGCAGGCATCAGGCATTAATGAAGAGATGAAACTCGCTGCTGTAAGAGCCCTTGCCGCTATTGCAAAAGAGCCAGTGCCAGAGTCTGTAATCCTCGCATATAACCTTAAAAACTTACAGTTCGGGAGAGATTATTTTATTCCAAAACCGTTTGACAACAGATTAATCACCCGAGTATCTATCGCAGTGGCAAAAGCGGCAATGGAAAGCGGTATTGCTGGCCGACCAATCGATGATTTTGAGGCTTATGAACAGCATCTGCTCGATAGAATGGGTAGAGAGGAAAAACTCCTCCGAATGATGCAGAACCGTGCGAAGTCTAATCCTAAGAGGGTAACCTTGGGCAACGCTGAAGAATATAATGTACTGAAAGCAGCTCAAATCTTGGTAGAAGAAGGAATTGCGAAGCCTATCCTCCTCGGTGAGAAGAAATACATCAAAGAGCAAATGGAGAAATTCGGTATTACTATAGATGTGCCGATTATAGACCCTGCCGATGATGACCAAGAAGAAAACCGAAGAAAATACAGAGAAACCCTCTGGAAACTCCGCCAAAGAAAAGGGATGAACGAGTACAAAGCAAAGAGATATGTGCGCCAGAGAGATTATTTCGGTCCGCTAATGCTTCACCACGGAGATACCGATGCACTTATCGTTGGTTTCTCGAAGAACTATTCCAGCGTACTGAGACCTGTACTCAAAATCATTGGTAAAGAAAAAGGAGTAGAGAAAATCGCATCTATGATGATGATACTCTCCGATAAGAAGCCAATGTTCTTTACAGATACTACCATCAACCAAGACCCTACATCAGAGGAACTCGCCAATATCGCTAAAATGGCAGAGCGCACTGTGAAAACCTTTGCCATAGAACCGAGACTCGCAATGCTTTCTTTTGAGAACTTTGCAGGATATTCCCGCACTTCTAAAAAGGTAGCCGAAGCGGTGAGAATCCTCCACAATAAATATCCTAATATGGTGGTAGATGGTGAGATTCAGCCAGACTTTGCATTAGATTCCGAACATTTGAGCGATTATCCATTCTCAAAACTCGGAACAGAACCTGCGAATGTCTTTGTGTTCCCGAATCTGGCATCTGCCAACCTGTCTTACAAAATCCTCAGAGGGATGAAAGTAGCACAGATGGTGGGACCAATCCTTATGGGATTAGATAAACCCGTACATGTACTCCAAATGCGCTCCAGCGTAGATGAAATCGTCAATCTCGCTACCATAGCCGTTCTCGATGCACAGAGAAGAGAGGAGAAATAGACAAATTTAGAAATCATTATAAGAAAGTCCCCAAACCGAACGGTTTGGGGACTCTTCATATAGAAATGAGTGGAAAAAAGTATTTACTAAAATGAATAGAAAACTCCGAGCTGAATATTGGAATTTTTAAACCTCGTCATCTTCGTAGAGTTGTTTTCAGGATCTTTATATGGAGTTGTAAGCCCAAGGCTATATCTTAAGTTTACACCAATATTATCCGAAATATGGTATCCTGCACCTATATTCCAGCCAAAGGTGAGGGTATTTGTAGCATCTTTAAAATTTACTTCGGGTTTTACTGAATCATCTCCTGCCCTATCTGTAACCACCTGCTTGCTTTCTATATTAATCTGGAGCTCAGGTCCAGTCTCTAAATACAGCTCAGGAACAGGTTTAAACTGAAAAGATAGAGGTACAGCGATATAATTGAGCTCCCATCTGCCTTTTATATTGGTATTTTGTTTCATTGTAATGGCGGCTCCTGCGTATTGATAAAGTGCTTCTAACTGCACTGCCGTATTTCTGCTGATTTCATAATTCGCAAAGAAACCTCCATAGAAGCCTAATTTGGATTTCAGGTTTCTGTACTTATCGTCCCCGGTTATTGTAGTGAAGTTACCCCCTGCCTTACCTCCGAAATGGAAGGCACCAGCAGAGCTTTTACTGGAATAAGACGGCGAAGACTTTCTTCTGGCAGGCTCTAAGTCATTATTTGTACTTTTCTTTTGTTGTACTGTGGTTTTTCTCTGCTTTACATTCTGCTTTCTCTGCGCAAAGGCAAAGGTACAGCACAAGCATAAGGTTGAGATTACAATTTTTTTCATTACATTGGTTTTTAATAGGTTTAATGATAAACTTAAGTTGTTTCAGAGATTTTCTATTTCTTAAATATCAAAGTAATAGAACTACTGTTGACATGAAGTGTTTGATTGTCTATAAGGTTAATGGGTAGTTTTGCTTCCCCTGCTCAGGTTCCAGCAATCGAGATTAGATACATCTTGCGATTGATTGCCATTGGAAATAGCTGCTATTTTCCAGTTCCCAACGATAGGGTCTTTGTCTCCTACATTGTCATCTGCTCTCTTGCAGGAGAAGGCTAATAGAGAGAGGCTTAATATAATAAAGAAAGCCTGAATTTTTTTTCTAAAAGATTTCATAAGTGTTTTTTTAATGTTAATCAATAATTTTTTTCAAACTTAGATAAGCTTACAGGTTTATACAATCCTGCTAATTATGGATTTTGAAATCCCCACTTTTAGGGATTTTTCACCTTTAATGCACTTATTTCCCAAAACCTTAGTACTTTTACCTTTATTTAATTTGTATGAGAATAGTCTTTAGCCTGTTGTTTATTATAATATTTAGCAGTATTTCTGCCCAGAATAATGATACTTTTCTGGATAGCCTTAATAAGAAGCTGTCAGAAGTTCAGAAGCCCGATGAGAAATTTAAGATATTAATGAAAATATCAGATTACTGGTCTTACAGGGATACAGCTATGGCTTTTTCAGCGATAAAACAGGCAGAGCCTTATATAAAAGATGAGTATACAAAAGGGCTGAAATACTTCTACAAAGCGGGAGTTTATTTTGATAAGGATATAGACGCCAGCCAGCAGCTTTATTTAAAGGCAGAACCTCTCATTGCTACTAAAAAATCAACAGAATCCTACGAATACAGAGCTCGGCTGTGGCATAACTATGGTGTTTTGGAGCAGATAAAAGGCAATGGCAAACAGCTGATGGATATCACCCTTAAAAAGTGCATTCCTTTTGCAGAAAAATCAAATAATAATACCCTTTTAGCAGGTTATCATACCGATATAGGCATTCTTTTCTTTAATATAAAGGAGTACGAAAAGGCGATTCATTACTATAAAAAAGCCATCAGCATTTTAGATAAAGACACCCAATCATCTATACAAAAAGGAGAAACCACTGCTTGGGCATACATCAACCTTGCTGAAACCTATCTCTTTTTAAAGCAGAATATAGAAGCTCTAAAGAAACAAACACACCCACCCACGCATATTGTTGTCATCGATAATTGTTCTACAGATGGTACTGCTGAGTTTTTGCAAACTGTCTCAGTATAATGTACTCATATATAAGGTGAAATCTCGATATTATATCAGTACCGAAAACATAACCGAAGCCTTAACTTATATAGAAAAGGGAATTAGTTTTGCTCAGAAAATGGGACTGGAGTATGATGAGCAGTCCTTGAGCTATGAAAAATTCAGACTTTACAGAGATTTAAAGCAGTACAGCGAGGCAAAACAGGTATTGATTAGCCTGTTAGAAAACAAGAAATTTCTCAAGAACAAGAAAAACCATCTTATTTATCTCAATGATATTGCGAGTTTAGAATATGAAAATAAAAACTATAAAGAGGCTTTTGAGTATCTGAAAAAATTTCAGGTAATTTATGATAGCCTTACGCAGGAAGATGAGAAAACAAAAATCATCTCTCTGGAATCCAAGTTTAAAAATAAGGAGCAACAAACCGAAATCCAATATCTTAAATCCAAAAATTACCAGCAGAAGATTATCTTTTGGATAAGTTCAGCTCTCATTATCATCATTGCATTTTTTATTATTTATACTTATCGGCAGAGGAAGAAACATAATGAACAAAAACTCCTTAACATACAGAAAACAAAGGAAATAGAAGTAAAACAAGCCCTTACTGATGGTGAGAATAAAGAGCGAGAGAGGATATCAAAAGAACTGCACGATGGTATAGGTGGTAAAATTACAGGGATTAAAATCAGTCTGGAGCACCTTGCTCGTGAGCAGGAAGATGAAAAACTGCTAAAAGCCATTAATAGCCTTGATGAAGCGGTATCAGAAGTTCGCCTTATCTCCAAAAACCTCGCTCCCATCACCCTCCTCAAATATGGTTTGGAAGAGGCGATAAAGGACTTTTGCCAAAATTCACAAAACGATTATTGCAAGATTTATTTCTATTCCAAAAACCTTAATATTATAAACGATAAAGTAACTCAAATGCACATTTACCGCATCTTGCAGGAGTCTGTAAGCAATGCTATAAAGCACTCAGAAGCAAGTAAAATCATTGTGCAATGCACCTATGAGCCTCCTTTCCTGCTAATGGAAATAGAGGACAATGGTAAAGGCTTCAATCCAGAGACTGTTAGCCGAAATTTAGGACTTAATAATATAGAAAAGAGAGTCATAGCCCTCAACGGGAAACTCACCATAGAATCTGCACTCCAAAAAGGTACAACCATAAATATAGAATGCAACATATGAAAGCAATAGACATTATTATCTGTGATGATCATCCGCTCATTACCGAGGGGCTTCAAAGTTTTATCAATAACACAAAGGAGATGAGAATTATTGCTACAGCTTCTTCTGCCAGAGAGCTATGGGAGATTCTAAAAGATTACCAGGCAGATGTCCTTCTATTGGATATTAGCTTGCCCGATAGCAACGGTGTAGAGCTCTGTGCGGAAATTAAGGCAAAGTACCCTCATCTCAAAGTACTGGCGCTGAGCAATCATAACGAGCGTAGCTATATCCTCCGTATGCTTAGCAGTAATGCGTCTGGTTACCTCATTAAAAGCTCATCTATTGTGGAGATTGAAAAGGCGATAAAAGAAGTCCATTCAGGTAGAATTTATTTTGATGATGAGGCGCGGAAAATTCTTGCTTCTCTTGCGAATACCGAGACTACCAGCCTACCACCGATTACCAAACGCGAAAAGGAGGTTCTAAAATACATTTCCGAGGGGCTTACCTCTCCTCAGATTGCTGAAAAAATGTATATTCCCTCTCAGACAGTCGATAGCCATCGTAAAAATCTAATGGCAAAATTCTCGGTCAATAAAACCATCAACCTCCTCCAAAAAGCTAAAGAATTAGGTATTATATAAAATGAGAGTGAATGGGTATAATACCAGCTTTATCAAATTAATGAGCTCTATTTTTTAAGAGGTTAATAATACTTTTTATACAATAAAACTCAATTTTAATTTTTAAATTA
>ERZ773203.1898-NODE-1898-length-10142-cov-3.013086_pt1 | contig 10142 bp, 10 predicted proteins | sample MGYA00580529_ERZ773203 | MGnify/ENA primary metagenome ERZ773203 (study PRJEB29015, sample SAMEA2738176) | human oral metagenome | biome: human oral; feature: human-associated habitat; material: saliva | place: China | collected 2177 ...
GTTAAGTGCTTTAGCACAACATAAAGAAGGACATGAAACAAATATGAAATCAATTGTTATTTTATATTTGTTTGGAACTTTTGCAGCAGCATTAGTGGGTGTTCTAGTTAGTTTTGCATTCCCAATTACATTAACATTAACAGATACAGTGTCAGAAATTAAAGCGCCAGAAGGAATCGCTTCTGTATTACAAACATTAATTTTAAAATTAGTAGATAATCCAGTGAATGCTTTAATGAGCGGAAACTATATTGGTATTTTATCTTGGGCAGTTGTATTTGGATTTGCTTTCCGTAAAGCAGATGAAACAACTAAATCATTTTTACATCAAATTGCAGAAGCAACGAGTCATGTTGTTAAAGTAGTGATTAGTTTTGCACCATTTGGGATTATGGGCTTAGTTTATACAACTGTTTCAGAAAATGGAGTAGGAGTATTTGCGAATTATGGTGAGTTAATTTTAGTACTAGTTGGAAGTATGTTCTTTGTAGCGTTAATTATGAATCCAATTATTGTATTCTTTATGATTAAAGAAAATCCATATCCATTAGTATTCCGTTGTTTGAAAGATAGTGGAATTACAGCTTTCTTCACTCGTAGTTCAGCAGCAAATATTCCAGTAAATATGGAATTATGTAGAGATTTAGGATTAGATGAAGATAGCTATTCAGTATCAATTCCTTTAGGAGCAACCATTAATATGGCGGGTGCAGCAATTACAATTACAGTATTATCATTAGCAGCCGTTAATACTTTAGGAATTCAAGTAGACTTCTTAACAGCTTTAGTGTTAAGTGTATTATCAACAGTAGCAGCATGTGGTGCTTCTGGGGTAACAGGTGGATCATTATTATTAATTCCTGTTGCATGTAGTTTATTCGGAATTTCAAATGATATTGCGATGCAAGTTGTTGGGGTTGGATTTATTATTGGGGTATTACAAGATTCTTGTGAAACTGCCTTAAATTCATCAACAGATGTTTTATTTACAGCAGCAGCAGAATTCCGTCAATGGAAAAAAGAAGGACGAGTAATTAACGTTAGTCCTGAATTAGCAGAATAACATTTCTAGGGAAGACTTTTTAGTCTTCCTTTTTTTGTGTTGACTTTTTTAAAATAAGAGGTATAATCAATTTATGAAGTTTACAAATGTAAATTTAAGAAAGGCGGTTTTTAAAATGATAAAAGAATTTAAAGTAGAAGGATTAAAATGTTCAGGTTGTGCGAAAGCTGTTGAAAATGCAGTAAGTGCTGTTTCCGGTGTTGAAAAAGCAAGTGTTAATTTCGAAGCTAAAAAGCTGACTGTAAAATTTCAACAAGATAAAGTAGAAGAACAAAAAATTATAGAAGCTGTATCCAAAGCAGGATATCAAGCTGAATTAGCATAATAGTAAGAAGGAGTTGTTAATCATGAAGAAAGAAGAATTTGCATTAGAAGGATTACAATGTGCCGGTTGTGTCAGTACGGTTGAAAAAGTTGTCCGAGATCTTCCAGGCGTTAAAGAAGCCAATGTGAATTTAGCGACTGAAAAAATGATGGTGCAATTTAATCCAAAGGAAGCAGATGTACAAAAAATTATGGAAACTGTTTCTCTAGCTGGATATCAGGCTATATTGATAAATGATGAAGAAGATGTGTTAGAAAAAACAGCAATTAAAAAAGAAAAACAATTACAATCACTTAAAGTAAGAGCATGGGTATCAGGTGTGTTTGCAATTGTATTACTTTATATTGCGATGGGTGAAATGATTGGACTTCCTCTTCCACAAATCTTACAGCCGATGGAACATCCAATTGTATTTTCTGTAACGCAATTGATTTTAGTAACTCCTATTTTATGGGTGGGTCGTAGTTATTTTGTGAATGGATTTAAGGCATTGATTAGAAAGCATCCGAATATGGATTCATTAGTTGCATTGGGAACGAGTGCTGCCATTTTATATAGTGTATGGAGTACGATTCGTATTTTTGCTGGAGAGTATCATTATGTGATGCACCTTTATGTAGAATCTGCAGCAGTCATTTTAGCGTTTATTACTGTAGGAAAATATTTTGAAACTTTAACAAAAGGAAGAACTTCTCAAGCGATTCAATCGTTAGTTGCTTTATCTCCAAAAGTAGCGACAGTCATTCGTGATGGAAAAGAAGTAGAAGTTCCAGTAGAGGAATTACAAATTGGAGAAGTAGTCTTCGTACGACCAGGTGAAAAAATTCCTGTGGATGGGGTTATTATTTCTGGAGAAAGCTTTGTTGATGAATCCATGATTACCGGCGAGAGTGTACCAGTCTTCAAAAAAGAAGGAAGCAAAGTAGTTGGAGCTACGTTGAATACAACCGGTTCATTCCAAGTTGAAGTGACCCAAGTTGGGAAAGATACAACCTTATCTCAAATTATTCGTTTAGTAGAAGAAGCGCAAGGATCTAAAGCACCAATCGCTGCCATTGCAGACCGTGTAGCCGGAATTTTTGTTCCAATCGTGATGGGATTATCTCTATTAGCAGGTCTTTATTGGGGATTGATTGGCGGAGAATCTGTTGAATTTGTCGTAACCGTAATGATTTCTGTGTTAGTCATTGCATGTCCATGTGCGTTAGGATTAGCCACTCCAACTGCTATTATGGTAGGAACAGGATTTGGTGCTAAAAGAGGAATTTTAATTAAAAGTAGTGCCGCTTTAGAAGAAGCTGGACATGTAGGTGTTGTTTTACTAGATAAAACAGGAACGATTACAAACGGTAAACCTAAAGTAGTCGATATTCAAGTATTCAATGATTATTCAAAAGCAGAAGTACTAAACGTAGCAGCATCAATTGAAAAACATTCGGAACATCCATTAGGAAAAGCCATCGTGGAAGAAGCTGAAAAACAAGAGTTTGATGTTTTACCAATTGAACAATTCCAATCTATTTCTGGTATGGGAATTCAAGGAACTGTAGATGGAAAAGAAGTGTTACTAGGAAATCATTTATTATTACAAAATCAAGGAATTGCGGTAAACGATTATAATGCTGTAATTGATGGAGTTGCTTCTCAGGGGCAAACAGCGATGTTCGTAGCCATTCAAAAACAAGTAGCTGGAATTATTGTAGTTGCGGATACGATTAAAGCAACTAGTAAAGAAGCAATCCAACAAATGAAAGCATTAGGGCTTCAAGTTAGAATGGTAACAGGAGATCATGAAAAAACAGCCAAAGCAATTGCGAATGAAGTAGGAATTGAGACAGTATATAGTCAAGTATTACCAAATGAAAAAGCAAGTGTTGTCCAACAATTATTAGACGAAGGCTATCAAGTAGCCATGGTAGGAGATGGCATTAATGATGCACCTGCACTTGCCAAAGCAACAGTCGGAATTGCGATTGGATCTGGAGTAGATGTTGCCATTGAAACTGCCGATATGGTCATGATGCAAGATGATTTAAGATTAGTGGCTAAAACGATTCAATTAAGCAAAATGACAATGATGACGATTAAAGAAAACTTATTCTGGGCATTTATTTATAATGTAATTGGAATTCCAGTAGCGATGGGTGTCCTACATTTCTTTGGAGGTCCATTATTAAGTCCGATGATTGCAGGAGCTGCGATGAGTTTCAGTTCAGTCTCAGTGGTACTAAACGCATTGCGATTGAATCATAAATTATCGAAATTAGAAAAGTAAAAAAAGATGAAGCGAGCCCAAAAAGTCTAACTTTTGTGGCTCGCTTCAATTATTCATTTTTAAGGTTTATGTTTAATTTTTTTGTACACAAATTTTAAAAAAGCATATAGTAATGCTAGATAAAAACAAATAGTCGATAGATGAACAAATAATAAGAAAAAATCAGGTAAGAAGTAATATATAAGTAGTACTGTTCCTACGCCGAAAATAGTACCGTAAAACAAATAATTACCAAATAAAAACTTACTCATTTTGACTCATCTCCACTCACATTAGGTGTCTAGTTTTCCTTATCTTATCTATATTCTAAAATATCATTTCAGAAAAAAATAGACTTATATTTCAGAAAAAGTTAATGTATAATTTAATTTTGTAAGGGCTTTATAAAAGATGTACACGCTAAATAATCTCAAACCAAAAAAGTCTGTCTCAGGAGAAATTCTCCTAGGACAGACTTTTGTTCTATTCTGAAATAATCAATGATGATTAGTCTTCTAAGTTTACATTGTGGTAAACTTTTTGAACATCTTCATTATCTTCCAAAGCGTTAATCATACGTTCAAATAAACGTAAGTCATCGCCTGTTAATGTTACTTCTGATTGAGGAATCATTTCGATTTCAGATACTGTGAATTCAGAAATGCCTAATCCTTCTAATGCTGTACGAACAGTGTTGAAGTCGTTTGGTTCAGCATAAACGATTGCTTGGTCGTCTTCTTGTACAACGTCACGAACGTCTACTTCTGCTTCCATTAATTGTTCTAATAATTCGTCTGCATCTTTGTTTGCGATACCGAAGATTGCTGTATGGTCAAATAAATAAGTTACAGAACCTGGTGCACCCATGTTTCCTCCGTTCTTGCTATAAGCAGCACGAACGTCTGCAGCAGTACGGTTTACGTTATTTGTTAGTGCGTCTACGATAATCATAGAACCGTTAGGACCGAATCCTTCATAACGTAATTCTTGGTAATCGCCATCGCCGCCACCTTTAGCTTTTTCAATTGCACGTTCGATAATATGACGAGGTACATTATAAGTTTTCGCACGGTCAATTACGAATTTTAATTTTTGGTTAGAATGTGGATCTGGTTCACCTTGTTTTGCTGCTACATAGATCTCAATTCCGAATTTTGCATAAATTTTACTGTTGTTAGCATCGAGTTTAGTTTTCTTTTCTACGATGTTAGCCCATTTACGTCCCATTTTCTCACTCACTTTCTAAAAATATCTATAAGACATTTTTCATTATACAGATGGAAGCTAGGTTTGTTAAGTATTTTCTATTCAGAAATGCATTTTACAAGAAATTTTTTCTAAAAATGGTACACTATAAGAGAGGTGAGTTTATGAAAAATATTAAAGTAATCTATTTAGAAAGCGAAACTTGTGGGGTTTGTCATGCATTACAGCCACGAGTGGAAGAAGTTACAGAACAAGAAGGAATAGCATTAGAAGTCATTAATGTAACGCAGCATCCTGAAGTGGCTAGTCAGTATCAAGTGCTAACAGTTCCGGTTGCGATTGTTTTTGTAGGAGAGAGAGAATTTGCCCGTCAAGGGAGATTTATTGATATGGAATTGTTCGAAAAACAACTGCAACAAGCAAAAGAATTTGCTCAAATGGAAGACTATCCTTCGTAATTTTAGAAATAGTTTTCATTCTTTAAATTTAAGCATTTCATAATAATTATTCAGTTGTATTTAAAAAGGAAAGTGCTATAATGATGGCAACGAATGGGGGTGGTCTTTTGTATGTAGACTTACTATTACTGTTAGTAGCTGTCATTGGTGTTTTCATTTCTTTGTTCTCCAAATGGAACCTACTCGGTAGTGTGATAACAGTAATAAGTTTTGCAACCTACAGTTTCCTTCATCCATACTGGAATTTCTTCGTCATTATCCTATTTGTATTTGGTTTCCTATTTTTAGGATTTGAAGTGTTAATTCCGGGAATTGGGTCTTTAGGAGTGTTAGGGACAGTATTTGTATTAGGAGGGATGTACTGGGCAAACCAGGCTGTCATGGATTTAATCGTTTTAATCTTAATGTCACTATTATTGGCAATAGTCTTGTTAGTTTTATTGGTAAAAAGGGGAAATCATTTTTCTCATAAGAAAGGATTAGTATTACTTTCTTCTCTAAAAAAATCAAAAGGCTATTCAACCTCAAAAGTATATGACGATTTAGTCAATAAAACAGGGAAAACATTGACGGTATTACGTCCAAGCGGAAAGGCTGAACTAGACGGTGAAATCGTTGATGTTGTTAGTACGGGATTTGTCATTCCAGAAGATACAATGATACAAGTTGTCAAAGTAGAAGGAAGTAAAATCGTCGTACAAGTTTTGGAGAACAATAATAAGTAGGAGGAAGTAAAATGTTAGAAAGAGGTTTATTAAATAACCCAACAGGAGTCATTGGACTCATTGTGATACTATTTCTAATTTTAACAGTAGTTATGTTATTTTTTAGATTTGTACCGATTGGGTTATGGATCACAGCTTATTTTTCTGATGTAAAAATTGGAGTGGGCACATTAGTGGGGATGAGATTACGTCGAGTAGCTCCTCAATATATTGTGCGTCCAATGATTAAAGCAACAAAAGCAGGATTAAAAATCGATATTAATGAATTAGAAGCCCATTATTTAGCTGGTGGGAATGTCAATGTAGTCATTGATGCGTTAATTGCAGCGCAACGTGCGAATATTGACTTAGAATTTGAACAAGCGGCTGCCATTGATTTAGCAGGTCGAAATGTATTTGAAGCCGTTCAAGTATCTGTAAATCCAAAAGTAATTGAAACGCCAGTTATTGCAGGGGTTGCGATGGATGGGATTGAAGTTCAAGCAAAAGCAAAAGTGACGGTACGTGCCAATATTGAACGTTTAGTTGGGGGTGCTGGTGAAGAAACCATTATTGCCCGTGTTGGTGAAGGGATTGTTACCACAGTTGGTTCAGCAGCTCATCATAAATTAGTTTTAGAAAATCCAGATTCTATTTCCCAAACTATTTTGAGAAAAGGATTGGATGCAGGTACAGCGTATGAAATTCTATCCATTGATATCGCGGATGTTGATGTCGGTAGAAATATCGGAGCAAAATTACAAGCAGAACAAGCAGAAGCAGATAAGAAAATTGCACAAGCAAAAGCTGAAGAACGTCGTTCTCTTGCCGTAGCGCAAGAACAAGAAATGTTAGCAGAAGTACAACGCATGCGTGCAAAAGTTGTAGAAGCTGAATCGCAAATTCCATTAGCAATGGCAGAAGCTCTTCGTAATGGAAAACTTGGAGTCATGGACTACTATCAATTGAAAAATATTCAATCAGATACAGATATGAGAGAAGCGATTAGCAAATCTTCTGTTGAGAGTGAATCATGAATATTGTAATCTTTCTCTTGTATATATTGATCCTTGTGATCATGTCTGCTGCTAGTTATCTTAATTTAAAAATGAAAAGTAAAGAAAATGGATTTAACCAACTGCACGATTGGCTGAATCATTCTTTTCAAGAAAAAACCGTTTCGCCTAAACGTCATCATCCCAAAAATCAAAAAGTGGTAGATGTTGTCGTAGAAGAAATGCCGGAAACAAAAGCGACATTATCTCATACAGAGAAAATGAGACAACAATTTTTTAAGATAGTACAAGTGTTTCGACAATTTTCACCAGAGGACTATTCTTTATCCGTATTTGATAAGGAACTCATTCAAAGAGTGTCGATTATTTCTTCAGAAGAAATTGATACGATGAGAAGAAGTGCTATATTAATTCATACTGAAAAATTAAAACGATTATATTTAAATAATCCAAATTTACCAGAAGAATTATTAGAACATCTTCGAACTTTTGTAGAAGAAATGGAAGTAATCCAATTACAGGAAGAAGAAGTTCAACATATGGGTTCAAAAGGTGAATTAGTGGTAGAATCCGTAAAAAGTGCAACAAACTATACAAAGAAAAATCGAGTATTGAAATATCACTTACAATGGAAAAAAGCGATTATCGCAAGTGAAGTGTTATCGAAACCAAAAAGTATGCGATAAAAAGCGTAGAAAGAAGGTTAGGCAGAAATGCTTAGCCTTTTTATTTTGTGTTACAATATGCCTAGTAGAGAGGTGAATATCATGTTAGAACAAGAAATGATTTCTCAGTTAAAAATAAAACAAGGGAATAATTTAACATTAACACAAGAAGAATTAGAATGGTTATGGGAGAATATAGGAAATCCAAATCCAGAAATCCGAGATGACTTAGTCTTTAATTTACTTGGACAATTTATTTTTGAACAACTGATAACAAAAGAACAATTACGATGGATCATCGAAAAAGTGAATGTCACAAATCCTTTGGAGTATAGAATCAAAGAATTCGGTAGTGCAACAGCGTATCGTTCATTCTCAGCGCTTGTAATGGGAATGATTTTACAAGTTGATGGGGATAAAACAAGTGGATATGATTCTTGTTTAACAACTTTAGAGAGAACGAGTTGGATCCAAAATGGAATTCATTATTTAAACAGAGAAAAAGACAGAACGGGATATGATGAAAAGTTAGGATGGGTACACGCATTTGCTCATGGAGCAGATTTATTAGGAACCATTATTTCTCATCCGACTTGTACCCAAGAATATGTAGTAGAAGTATTAGAAGTCATTAGTGATATTTTTCAAAAAAGTAAACAACTATTTATGGATGAAGAAGAGAAAAGATTAGGATTAGCCATCTTTTTTGGAATAGAGTCTGGAAATCTTTCTCAAAAACTGTTGAGTGAATGGATTAAAAAACAAAGATTTGAAGAATTAGATGGAAGCCGTGAAAGTTATCATCGTTTAGCAATGTATAAAAGTTTTTTAGCGACAATCTATTTTAAAATGGAATCATTAAACCTCTGGAAAAATTCTTTAAAAGATGAGATGATGATGATTCTCCAAGAATATTAAAAAAACCACCGACACAATGGTCGGTGGAAAAAAGGATTTTGAAATATTTAACTTGGGAGGATAATATTTCTTATTTGGGAATGACTAAAGTATAGAGTGAAATTTTGAAAATAATATGAACTCTATAATAAGAAATTAAGAAGAATTGTGAAAAAATAAAACAGAAAAAACATTTCTCCGTAGCAAAAGTAATATAAGCTTTCAGCTTATATTACAGGGGAAAATCGAGACCAAGGCTCGATTTTTAGCCATGAGACAGCTTTGCTGGCTGCTGGCGACCTTGCTACGGCTAGAAATGTTTTTTCTGTTTTATTGTAGTTATTTTACGCTTATTATTTATTTGTACAAGCAACGAAACTTTCTCTTAGTGTATCTTCTGGTAAGTTTTTACCGATAAACACTAAAGTCGACTTACGCTCTGTATCATTCCAATCACGTCCACGAGAAATATCAAAACTCATTTGAACCCCTTGGAAAATGATTTGGTAATCTAAACCTTCTACGCTTAAAATCCCTTTATAACGATATAATTCAGGTCCATAAATATAAACTAATTCATTCAACCATTCGTTAATATGAGCTAAAACAAGAGGTTTCTCTGTTTCAATGACAAATGAATTAATACCACTGTGGTGGTGATGTTTGTGATGATGATGTCCATGATGGTGATGATCATGGTCGTGATGATGTTCTTCATCGTGATGGTGGTCGTGATCGTGTTCCCCATGGGCGTGAGCATGTCCACATTCTTCACAGTGTTCTTCATCGTGATGATGGTGATCATGATCATGTTCTCCATGCGCATGAGTATGACCACAAGCTTCACAATATTCTTCTTCAGAATTTTCTTGCATTTCTAAAATTTTCTTTTCAGAAGCATAGAATAATTCAAGTCCAAACATATCTTTCATTTCTACTGGACGAGCATCTAAATCTTGAATTTCTGCAAAAGGATTGATAGAACGAACTTCGTTAATCACTTTTGTATAAATTGTATCGTCTACTAAACTATGTTTAGACATAAAGATTTTATCTGCAAAACCAACTTGTTTTGCTGGTTCAGTTTGATGAGTGGTTTGATATAAGAAATTTTTTGAATCGACAACTGTTAAAACAGCGTCTAAAATAAAATGTTCATTTAAAAATGGTACATTGATAAATGTTTGAGCAATTGGTGCAGGATCTGCTAAGCCAGTTGTTTCAAATAATACACGATCTACTTTAATACCGTTTTGTTCTTTGACCATTAAAATAGATTTTAACATGTCTGCAATGTCTGTACGAAGAGTACAACATAAGCAGCCATTATCCATTTGATAAATTTCTTCTTCTACATCTAATACAAATTGATGGTCAACACCAATTTCTCCAAATTCGTTAATAACTACGGCAATATGTTCGCCGTGTTTTTCTTTTAATACTTTGTTAATGAGCGTTGTTTTACCTGCTCCTAAAAATCCGCTGACAATGGTTACTGGAATTTTACTACTCATCATGATTTCCCCCATTCATGTAATTAAATCGGCATAATTA
>ERZ773203.1906-NODE-1906-length-10119-cov-27.870330_pt1 | contig 10119 bp, 10 predicted proteins | sample MGYA00580529_ERZ773203 | MGnify/ENA primary metagenome ERZ773203 (study PRJEB29015, sample SAMEA2738176) | human oral metagenome | biome: human oral; feature: human-associated habitat; material: saliva | place: China | collected 2177 ...
CCTAAAAGGCGGCCGGATGCCTGATTAATCAGGTATCCAAGGGGGATTAAGGGGGTATTTGAGTCGAATCAGGAGTGATTTGGGATGAAAACAGCCGAAAATCTTTGTTTAGGTTTCGGCTGTCGGGGGGGGGAAGGAATTTTGCAAAGGTCTCAGTCTATTCATCTTCCCCTCTCTATCAAAAAGTTTGATAAACGATGAAATAAAAAAAGGTGAGCAAAAATGCTCACCTTCTAAACTAATATTTTGTAATTATCCGCATACTTTTTCCAAGTGTGCTTGGTAGTCTACTAAATATTGTTCTACTTGTGGATTTTTAATCACATCGTTACATCAGCTTAATTGCTATTCACAGTTACTGGGCTAGTGATATCTGCTGCCCTACTCTTCCGTTGGCATTTGTTTGTTCTTCCTATTTAACGGTATTGATAAACTGCTAAGGTACTTATCTCAAAGAAGTTGAAGGTACATGAGTATCGTAATAAGTTCCCTACTCTCTACTCTACTCTACTACTCAATAATTAAGTGGTAGTGTCACAGTAAAAAAGCAGCCAAGTTTCTCTTAAAACCTATTGATTTCATACTAAAAATTGGAGTACTATGAGCACACTCTCTTGAGTATCATTAATTCTCATTTGACATACAGGAACAAAACAGCGGAATTTAAGGAAATTAATTTATATTATGTTAAATTCATAATAGCAGCATTTTAGCCTGCTAACTCCTGTTTCGCTCAGTAGTACAATCACTTACGAAATTCAAAAGTAAAAGGCCGTCTGAAAGGTTTTTCAGACGGCCTTTTTGTTTATATCCCCCCAGCCTTACAAATCCCTTGTTGTTAAATCCCCGTTTTTTTTTTTCAATTTCATCCAGCATTCTTTTGGTTGTAATAACAAAACGGTTGTAGTGCAGCCTGTTCTTTTCATCATGATACTGAACAGAACGTGGACTTTGAGGCCGTCTGAAACGATTTCGTTACGGATTCTACCCCATGCTTCGTATTTGGCTGTCCATACGGCTTCGCCTTTTGCATTATGTGCAGCAATCGGCGTGCCCAGATGGTCAATGATCAATTAATCATATGATCCTAAGCCTACGAATTTCTTAAGAATTTAGCTAATTTAATGTAGTGATCAAAAGAGTTATTGCAGCTTGCTTTGCATCATAAGTGAAACTTAAATAATCCCATACGATATTCGAATTCTTAAATTCTAATTTCATTGGGTTGATAAGCTCATAACTTGAAGCCAAAATAGGATATTTCTTAATAAACCTACGAACAATCTTCGAATTAAGTATAGTATTATCTAAATAAACATAATCTTTAAATATGATATAAATATCAATTTTATAAGAGATAACGATTATTATATTTGCTTTTTCACTTAGGTATGTAATGTCCCTATCAAATACATAGCTGTTTCTAGAAAATGTAAAAAACTCCTTTAATTTATTTAGAAATTTTTCCGTAAAATCAATGGCTATATTATTATCTATCGTAATTCTTTTATGATTCATAGATACTTGTAAGTTATTCATATCATTTTCCATAATTAATCAATTTAGAGGCCTTCTGAGACAGTTTCTTGACGGATTCTACCCCATACTTCGTATTCGGCCATCCATGCGGGATTGGTTTCGGGAGCGTAACTGTACGGCTCAGTGGATGCCCAAAATGTCTTTACTTCATGCGATACAATATTTTTAACTGAAAAGGCCGTCTGAAAAGAAGGCAAGCTTTTCAGACGGCCTTGATATTTTGCATTTTTAATCCAATCTACTTTTTACTCAGCATCCTTAAGATTAAACTTATGCCCGAATACCATGGTAAATGAATATGTACTCATCATCTTTTTTATGAATAGAACCTTCTAATGTGAGGTCAGTTTCTTCAGTATCTGCATATAAACAACTTTCGACCCCTATAATTTCTTCAGTATTATTCATTTTATATATTTCAAATATTGGTCTGTTATCATTTTGCGCAGTTAACGCAATTTCTTTAGGTGCTAATGATAATTTTTTATCTGAAATATTTTCATAATCTAATTCTTCCAAAATTTCATCATACACATTTTTATTAAGCTGAAATTTAATTTCAAGCTGTTTAAAATCTCTTTGATTCAATAAATTTAAAAATTCTTCTATAAGATCAAAAAAATTCTCTTTTATTTGGAATGTAAACATATTTATTTCCTTCTACTTGGACCACAGCATAGGTGTAATTGTCTTCGCTACCGTCAGGATGAAAGTGAGTGCTTTACTTGAGCAGATCGGTATGTTCAAGCAGTCTGCCTTCTACATCATACAGGTAGGGTTCCCTCATGCCGTCTACTTGAACAACAGCCTCGGGAGAACACATCCTATTAGTTTATTAAAGTTTTAATTCTTCAAAATGGCTGTTTATCAAAATATCTGAAGCAGAAGATAAATCCATTAATGCTTCATTAATTATACAATCTTCTAAATTTTCTGTAGAACTTGAGTAGTAAACAGTTGTTGCCAAATTTACAAAGTATCTTTCACCACTTATAGATATAATTTTATCGTCATCCGTAATAAAATAAATACCTTTCCCTTCAAGATAAATTATATGATTTTTTCTTAAATCTACAGTCCACTCTTCAACTAATTTATTCACACATGCATTTTCAATATACAATTCAAAATAATGGCTATAAGAAAAATCTATACCAGCTTTAATAAATAAATTTTTTCCAAAGAATTTAGACTCAAAATCAGCCCAAAATTCATCTTGAAATTTCTTATTTACTTCTTTTATAAAATTTTTAAATTCAATCATTTAATTACTACTGATGGCAGCTTGATATGCGTCATATCTGCTGCTTTATTAGCTAGTGGATTGATATTAGCTGTTTTAAAAATTTATTTGGATACCAATTACCTAATGCATCGCCATATTCCCATCCGTACCCTTGTTTTGTATTACACCTGTAACATACGATTATTTATATCTCAATACATATACTTTTAAATTTCTAATCATTTTCAATATAGATATAACAACTAAACCATTTCCCAGATTGAATAAAACATAAATCATTTAATTCATGTGAAAACGGAGTACCATACTTGGTAAGTAATAAATTATATTCTTGTAACAAAGAAAAAGTATCTTCAGATATTGAAATAGTAAAACAACTATCAGTTATATTAAATTCATCCTCATCATTTGGATTTAGAAAAATCTGCAATAACAAATGATATTCTCTTTTTTTCTTTGTTAGACAAACATTTGTACTCCAATAATTTCTATTTTTATTTAAAACAAAAATTATTTCTTGCAAATGAATAGCCTTGATATGCCAATAGATGGTATCACGCCTAATTTCTAGATTCATAATTTCCTCTTAACAACAACAGTCTAATGGAACATGTATATTTTTCACTACATTGAAGTGAATACTACTTCCTTTCGGTTGCAAAAACTCAAAATGCACATGTGGCGTATTTGGTATTACTGGTTTTCCCATACCATGAGTACCTAGATAATCATCAGGTTTTATTCTAAATTGCCTATTTCCATCTATGCTTCTCCATTTGCCGGGAGCAATTTTCACAAAATTATCTCCAAGAAATTTACGCCTTTCTTCTGCTATTTTACTTCTACAGATTTTTCTTCTCCATTCACTTAAATTTTGTGTACTTTTATTGGTTCTATCCTTACCTGACAAAACATTTTGACTTCTTCCTATTGAGCGATATTTTAGCCCCAGTGGATCGACCCATAACGTCGGATTTGGCGCATACTCAAACAGATTCATTCCGCCCATCAACCCAATCGGATCCTGACTCACAAACCGCCCGATTTCAGGGTCGTAATACCGGAAACGGTTGTAGTGCAGCCCGCTTTCTCCGTCATAATACTGACCTTGGAAGCGGAACGGGATATTGACTTTGAGGCCGTCTGAAACGGTTTCGTTACGGATTCTGCCCCATGCTTCGTATTCCGCTGTCCATACGGCTTCGCCTTTTGCATTGTGCGCGGCAATCGGCGTGCCAAGATGGTCGAGTTGGTAATAAACCAATTCGGGCTGCGCTTTGGACTGCCCTTGGGGTTCTGGCGAGATTTTCAGCAGCAGATCGGTTTCGGGGTTGTAGCTGTACGGTTTGGCGGACGCCCGAATGTCTTTACTTCATGGCGATCCAATACTTTTAACTGAAAAGGTCGTCTGAAAGAGGGCAAGCTTTTCAGACGACCTTTTCAACCCCCCCCCATACACATGAATTAAAATTTCAAACGGGGTACAGTTTTCTCATCATTTATTCATTATATTAGATTTTGAATTCAATAAATCCTTACTTCCGTATTGATATTCACAGTAAAAGTCTAAAGAGTTACTGACATTATATCAATGAAATAATTTTAGTCTTCTTATATTAAGAAAACAATTAGCATTCAGATGTAAGCATACTCAAAAAATCTTTAAAATTATTTGAAACGCATTCTATATTTTCAAAATATTGAATTCCACTTTCCTCTGCCTCAAAATCATGAAACCAATAAAATATTTTAGAGGCATACTCGCCTTTTATACCAATTAAAATTAAATCTCCACCTCCTGCAGATGCAATAGGTAACATTGATGATGGATATCTATCATTGTACATATTTAAATGCCACTCAATAGATTCTTCTAATTTAGGATTATTAAACAATCCAAAAAAGAAATTTAAAACCCTACCATCTAAAAAACAACTATCATCTGGTATTCCTCCATTATGTTTTTCTAAAAATTCCTTATATTCATCTGGTAATAATAAATTATGCTCATTTTCAAATTTTAAAATATCATCACATGAAGCTGTTTGATGGGCATTTAAAAATAGATACCTTTTGATAGCTTTCTTACTTAACTGACCTTCATTACTCTCTAAATCTTTAATTTCTTCTTCTGACTTACCAAATTTTAAAATTTCAACCATTTATATACTCCATAAATTAATATTAACGTTTTCTTGTTCCACATACCGCAGCACCACCAGTATGTTTAATTGCATCATGGAGATCATATGGAATCAACTGAATTTTTCCATTTTTTTCTGTATGATGCCAAATGTATCTCTTGCCATCTATTATCATATTTCCTTTATCCTTATAATTATTACTATTACCAAATGCTATCCTATTTGCTTGACTAAAATCCTTACTATCTGAAATGAATCCTCCGGGTAAATTAACTGTTCTTATTGCATATCTGGAAAAATCTGGAAATCCCATCATATTAAAAGGAACCCCATGTTGATATTTTGATGATAATCCTGGGTATTTTTTTAAAATATTTTGATTAACATCTTTCATGGTCATAGTTTTACCTGCAAAACATGAATTTATAGGGAATTTACCATTTATTTTTTGGGGAGCACTAGGACCATGTCGAACTGCAAAACTAGATTTTGATGCTAATCCAAATGGATCAACCCATTCTATTGGATTAGAAGCATAAATATAAACATTTATCCCGCCCATCAACCCAATCGGATCCTGACTTACAAACCGCCCGATTGCAGGATCGTAATACCGGAAACGGTTGTAGTGCAGCCCGCTTTCTTCATCGTAATACTGTCCTTGGAAACGGAACGGGATGTTGGCTTTGAGGCCGTCTGAAACGGTTTCGTTACGGATCCTGCCCCATGCTTCGTATTCCGCCGTCCATACGGCTTCGCCTTTTGCATTGTGTGCGGCAATCGGCGTACCGAGATGGTCGAGTTGGTAATAAACCAATTCAGGCTGCGCTTCGGACTGCTCTTGGGGTTCGGGCGGGATTTTCAGCAGCGGATCGGTTTCAGGGTCGTAGCTGTACGGTTCGGCGGGTTTGTCTTCCCGCTCTATGCCTATCGGCGAGGCCGTCTGAAATTGCGCCAGCGGTTCGAACGTACCGGGTTCGAACAGGTAATGGGTATTTTGTCCGTTTGTGCTTTCGATGGCAAGGGTGTCTTCCTGCCAGTGGTAAACGGTGGTTTCTCCGTTGCGGATTTTGGCGGTACGCCTGCCTAATGGGTCGTAGCGGTATTCGGTACTGCCGTTGCGGTTTTCTATTTTAACGAGTTGGTTGTAGCCGTTCCAATGGTAGTCTGTGGTTTCGCCATTGCGGGTTTTGCGGATCAGGTTACCGCGTTGGTCGTAGTCGTAGTGTACGCCTGCGTACTCTTTAAGCAGGTTGCCCCAGACTTTGTTTAGGGATGGTTTTTCTTGGTTGTTTGTTTGGTCTGTATGATCTTGTTTGTTGCCGCTTAGGTCGAGACGGTTGTCGGCGGGGTCGAAGGCAAAGGTTTCGCTAAAGTCGGGCGTGACGGCGGCAATCAGTCTGCCGATGGGATCGTAGCGGTATTGGGTTTGCCCTCCTCTGCTTTGGATGTGGGTCAGTTGTCCGGCGGCATCGTAGCCGTATTCGTGCCGGCTGCGGTTGTGGATTTGCTGCAGGATTCTGCCCATGGGGTCGTATTGTGTTTCTTGGCGGATATGTTTGCCAAAGGTGCGTTCGGTTTCGCGGTGTAGTTTGTCGCGTTCGAAGGCGGCTATTTCGTTACGGTTGAGGGTGATACCGTGCAGGTGGCCGCTGCCATAGTGGAGATAACCGATACGCTGCCCGTCGGGACGGATGGTTTCGGTACGGTTGCCCAATGCGTCGTAACGGTGATGCCAGACGTGGCTTCGGGCTGTGCCGTCCAGACTGTCGTGGCGGTATTCCCTGATAAGGTTGCCGAGTTTGTCGTAGAAGTATTGGTGGCGGCTACTCTTGTGTATTATGCAAAAGGCCGTCTGAAAACCCGATATTATTTCAGACGACCTTTTTATCGTTTCGTTTATATTTTATTTTTGAAGCTCTTCCAATTCTTTTTCGCTGAAACGGACTTTGCCTTTGTCTTCACGCTTGAGTAGTCTCCAAACTGTATCTTCCCGGAAAATAGGATTACCGTTCTTATCCCTCTTCGCACTGACTTGTCCGGCAGGCAGAAGCTCTCCCTGCTTGATTTGGATCTCATGCCCAATGAAATTGTTGATGCCGTATCTTCCTGAAAAAGGGGCGGGTGTGCCTGCATTAAGAAGCAGAGGCAAGTTACCGCTTCGATCTTGATCCTGCTCACGTTTGAGTTTTTGCTCCCGAGCCCAATCCACCATATCTTTAGGATAATAGGGATATTGGCGCAATTCGGTATCATCCAAATCATCAAGATAAACGATGGCAGCGGCTTCGAAAGCCCAGTAACCGCAAAATCCGTTCTGCTCGGGGTCAAGATGGGTCTGGTATTCAAGGTCACTCATGCCGACCATTTCGTGATACCAGTCTTTGAGGTAGGCATTGAGAGATTCCAGTTGTTCTTCTTTTGTTTCACCGCGGATAGCATCTGAAATCAAAATAGCATGGTCACCCATTTGGACATAACCCGTATCGGGGCGGTCTTTGAAACGGTAGTAGAAGAAATCCTCAATGGTTGTATCAGGCTCAAGCTCATCTTCTGCATTAGCAAGAATGACTTCAAGCAGGCGAGGAAGCAAGTCTTCACGTTGGAGGAGGTAGCAGACGGAAATCAGACCGAGAACCTTCATGTAGTTGTCGGAATCATTCCACACAAATGGACCAGTATAATAACCATGCTCGGCCAATTCTTTTTTATGCTCTTTCCAAAACTGTGTCGATGTTTCCAAAATATGAATAATATCATCTAGAATAGATGGTAGATTTGAAATAGGTTCGCCTGCAGTGTAATTTAAACGCAAAAATCGCCAATCATCATTAACTTTTAGATAAATTAAATATTTTAAATCTGTCTGTTTCTCTTGCCACTTATCTATCCAAAATTGTAGGTTTGATGCACGCATCCCTATTTCGTATTTCCACTTTTCCTCTGTTAAAAAATGTTGTCTGCGTTTCTTATGGAAAGGGATTTGTTCGGTTTCATTCATATTGTACTCCTGATTGTTAAATCTGCTGTTTTCGTTTTTTGCTCGAGCCTTTTGAATTTCTTGCTGACTTGGTTATCCTTGTTTTTACCCATGCCTCAATATCTTCATCCGTAAAAATACGACCAGGCCGATGCTCGATATGCTCCATCATGATGCGGGGAAGATGCTGTCCCTTTTCAGTCTGCGCCATTGCTTCTATGATTTTGGTGTATGCTGCGACATGGGCTACAATATCATTAATACCAAAAAAGACGACTCGGCGAGAGTAATGTCCTAAGACTTGTTTATGTCTTCCATCCAATCGTTGATTACACCAATAAACACTCATCTGCACCTGATGCTGATTATTCTGTGTTCGCCGCTCCGTTTTATCCCGACCATCAGTCAGCAACTCACCAAGCGAACGTGTAAGGGCGGTAGCGCTTGCCTTTGCTTCTAAAATACAGTACGGCTTACCGCCGATTTTACCGTTGACCTTCCACAGAGAATCAATTCCTTTAGGGTTGGCCGAAGGTTGGTGAAGTTGGTATAGCCTGCCTTCAAAATTCATTTTATAGCAGCTTCCCTCTGCCGTCCCTCCATGATCGTGTCGCGCTTTACCACCGACTTGTTCCAGCATCCAGTAGTCTGCCATATGTTCGCCAATAAGACCTGTGATTTTGTTACTTATCTGCTCTACAGCACCTTTAGTCTTCTGCACCGCTACAGCCCTCCCGCCGGAATTAGTAGCGGTATTTTGGACGAGCTTATCATCATTCTGCCCTTTGGTCATTTTTGGATGACGGTCGTGGCGAACATTGTCGTTTTTATATGGTTTCGAATTAGAAGTTATTTTTGATTGCGTAGATGAGGCATTTTTCTCGCTGTGTTTACGTTTGTTGCCTACTTGTTGATTGGCATTATGAACAGCATGAGGACGGCCGTTTTTATTATGGTTTGTATGGTTTGCCGCACCATTGACGGCAGCCATGACAAGATTGGCATGTTCACCCAAAAGTGTTTGCATAAAGTATCTAATACTTTCTGCGCCTTCTCTTATGGCTTTAGCTAATATCTGTTTGAATTTTTGTGCGGGAGCAATTTGTTCCCGTGCCGTTTTAATCAGCCAGGCAGGAAAGTTAAATCGGGTATGCGTCCATTTCCAGTCAGCAACGGGTTTAAAGGTTATATACCCTCGCGATATGGTTTGTAACATTTCAATATAGGCAGTCAGAAGGATATTACACTTTGTAATGGCAATGTTCGCCCATTGTGTCCATTGTGCCGTGTTTCTGACATAGGAACGTATTTTGCTTATGACTGCCCCATGTTCTCCTTTTAATGCTCTTTCTAGCATTTTAATGCCATTTTGTACACCTTTGCTCCCCTTGCTTTGTTTCCAGATTGGCTTGAGTACTCCTTTAAATACACTGCCTAATTCGGGTATCCAACCAAAGGCGGTAAATGCCAAATCGGCATAATCATCTTGACTCAACTGCCAGTTTTTTTGATTAAAACGAACAATTAAGGCAATAGTATCTTGTGCGTCTAAAACCTGATCCACTCCTGGAATGATTCCGACAACACCCCTCAATAAAATAGCAATGGAGTGTTGTTGTTTATTATCCTGAAATTCACCTAAAATCAGCGTCTTTAAAAAATCAATCATATCTTGAGATGAAGGTATAGCCATCATTCTTTTCCTTTATTATTGTCTTGCAACCAAAACAACTGTATTTCCTCTTCTGTATAACGGGATTCAACTCGTTTTTCTTCGGGTTCTTTATAAATCCATTCTCTCGCATCCTCACCAAATAAGATGTGGAATCTACCTTCGGGAGCATCTTCGATGTGGGCGTATCCGTTTTCATCTAATATTCCAGAAATAATTGTTCCATCTTCAAAGTAAGCTTCAAATGGTGCATTAACTACGGGCATCAAGTCATCGTAGTGGTAATACACATCCACTCCCTTGTTTTTGGTAAAACGTGGCAGCGGATGTTTAAGCATTTCAGCCCCATTTACCACCAACGGTGCCCTCACCCGCACCACCTTCGGACTTCCGATCTCAACTTCCCCATTGCTCAACTTGATATACGCCCCTTTGCAGGTAATCAGAATCTCTTCCTTCGCCGCAATGGTGACTTTCCCTGCACTGCTGGTTAACGCTGCGTCCTTTAAGGCATTCAGCTGCAATTCGTCATTCTGTG
>ERZ773203.1908-NODE-1908-length-10118-cov-2.221206_pt1 | contig 10118 bp, 6 predicted proteins | sample MGYA00580529_ERZ773203 | MGnify/ENA primary metagenome ERZ773203 (study PRJEB29015, sample SAMEA2738176) | human oral metagenome | biome: human oral; feature: human-associated habitat; material: saliva | place: China | collected 2177 ...
GCTTTTAGATGGTTTTAAATCCACATTATCCCCTTTAGTTACTACGGTTTGCATTACAGCTACATTATATTTACCTGGCAGTCGAAAGTCCCCTATCAGGTAATCTAAAAATCTATCTCCCGTATAGAGCTGTGCAAGAGTAGGTGCTTTTGAGGTAAGCCCTACCCCACCTCTCAGGCTTATATTTTTATACTTATACGAAGCATTAAACCTTGGTGATAGGGTTTTTATACTGTTCTGAATATCCAATCTGAGCCCCGCATTTAAACTTAATGATGAGTACTCACCTATATCTTTCCTCAAATTATCCTGTAAGTAGGCAGAGTACTGCACACTTGCGGGTACATTTTTAGAGTAGTCATAGTCCCTATACCCCATATTGCTCGCAGCATTAGATATCCCTACAATTGCCGAATTGGTAGTACCAAACCTCCCTCTACCGATATTATCACCAAAGATAAAAGCTCCACCAGCAGATATATTATGCCTCCATTTATTCCTCAATTCTATGAGTTTATACATCTCTACATTCATATTGAGGTTAATCGGTATGCCTTCTACATTCCTCTCAGTCATAAAGGTTACGGGAGTATAAGGTGCATAATACACCGAATTCTCCATAGCGGTACCGTAAGGTCTCCCTCCTAAATTGACAAACTGCTTATCTATATTCTTCTGCTTATCGTAGCTGAATCTCGCATTTGCAGAGAGTCCATCTATCCATCGGTCTTTAAACTTCATCATAAAATTATCAGAGAGAACAATGCCCACCTTTGATGCTTTTACATACCTCGCCTTATAGTCGTCTGGGTCAGTTTTACCTTCATCCAGATTCTTTGCATACTGGAAATTGATTTTATTCCTTACAGTCTTATCTCTACTACTCATCTCCCAAAGTATTTTACCTACAATTCTTTTATAGTCAGTAAGGTTATTCCTCGGGTTAGGATTCGCATCCATATAGTTGATAAGAAAATTAATAGCATCTCCTTTTTTATTAATCTGAAAACCTTTGGTAACATCTACCTGATAAGTTCCCCTTTGCAATGAAGCATTTATTTGAAGAGGTTTTTTGCCCGATTTCGTCTCCACGATAATGAGCCCTGTCGTAAGATCTCCATATTTTGCATCTGGAATCCCCTGCACTACTTTTATATTTTCTATATCTCCTACGGTTATCTCTCTGAGGTCTGCCCCATAGTTTGGTAAGGATGGAGTGGGTATATCCGTTCTGGAAGAAAGTCCTCTGTACACCGCCGAATATGGCGAATTGTACTGCTGCATATTCTCATTATTAGAAACTGCCAATCCATCTACGAGTACAGATACCCCTGCAGCTTTATTCCCATAGGAATCGTTATTTCTATTATTAAGGCTTTGGCCACTACCAGTTCGGAAGACTACATTCTTAAACTCATTATTGTTAAGTGGCTTTATAAACTGACCTGGGAGCTGTGTAAGCACATCTGCGATAGAAAAGGACTGATTATTTTTTATCGCTTCTTCCTTTATGTCTATTTCTGAAAATCTACGCCTTTTTGCTGTAAGTTGCACTTCCTTTATGTATATCGTAGCTGGGCTAAGGAGTACTTCCATATTCTCCTCTGCTCTCTGCTTTATTTCGGTATAGCCCGAAAGAATAAATACCAGCTCTTTATGCCCTTTTAAATCTATTTTAAAGCTCCCGTTAGCATCTGTCAGTGTCCAAGAATCTGTACCTTCTGGGCTAATCTTTACATTTTGCAAACTCTTGCCCGTCTCTTTATCCAGCACCACTCCCTGTACTACCTGTGCATAAGACAACCCCATCAATAACAAAAATCCAAAGAATAAAATCTTTCTTCTCTTCATTGCCAATAAAATATTAGCGCAAATTTATTTAAAATTAATTTAGATTATTCACCTTGCTTAAAATTTAATTTTGGTATGAGAGTACAGACTTCCGCCCTTTGAAATAAGAAACTTATGATTAATTTATAGATAGATACCTACTGCCTATTGCTTACTGCCTACTGCATATAACTTGCTACCTAAACCGAGATACATAAGAAGAACACCGATAAAATAGCAAAGAATATCTAACCAAGAAAATGAATTTCCAATGACAATATACATTATACTCCCTTCTTTAAAGCCGAGTAGAGTAGCCAGTTTGAAATACTGAGCAACCTCTACCAACACAGAAAACAGGAATATATAAATAAGAAGTACGCCCTTGTTTTTTATATTAAAAAAGCTGAGAATAGCGGTGTAGAGGAGCATTACAACCAATACATCGCCTATATAGGCTCTGAGGAGAAATATGTCTTTCCAAATAGTAGCGATACAAACCTCTATACCGAAAATGATTAGGCTAAGAAGCCCATATCTCAGATTAAATCTCATCTCTCTTTGCTTTTAAAGGCGCAATTTTAAGAATATTTAAACATCTTTTAATAGATATCTTTTAGTTTTTTATACTTTTGTTCAAAATAATTTTTAAAAAGAATGTCTCAAAACCGAACGAAGACCACAAGCAAAACGGGAATAAAAAATAACCCTAAAATAATGAATGCTTGGGCAGCCTATGATTGGGCAAATTCTGTTTATTCATTAGTAATCACCTCTACCATCTTCCCAATTTACTACTCACTACTCACAACCAAAGGCTATAAAAAAGAATTTATAGAGAGTACCCAGCAGTGGATAAAAGTTCCTGAGAGATATTTCCTTAAAATCTTTGGAGAGGCTTATCACCCAGATGCCGTTTATGGCTATTCGCTCACGGCATCATTTATTATTGTGGTGCTGCTGTCTCCGTTCCTCTCTTCGCTGGCTGATACTATTGGAAATAAGAAATCTTTCCTCCAATTCTTCTGTTATCTTGGGGCTACATCGTGTATGGGCTTAGCGATTTTTACGGGGATGAATACCGTTTTCCTCGGGTTGCTGTTCAGTATTACAGCGAGTGTTGGCTTTTGGGGAAGTTTGGTTTTCTACAACTCATTCTTGCCAGATATTGCTTCGCCCGACAGGCAAGACGCCCTCTCTGCAAGAGGATATGTATACGGCTATGTAGGCTCTGTTGTATTAGTAATCATCTGCCTTTTACTGATAAAAGTAGCCGCACAAACCGCTGAAGAATCCAAGCTATACACAAGGGTGAGCTTCCTGCTTACGGGTGCGTGGTGGTTTGGCTTCTCTCAGTACACCTTTAAGCACCTGCCACAGTTTGGGAGCGTGAAGGACAATCTTCCGAAAGATTTAGTACTGCTCAACTATACCAATATCTTTAAGAAACACGCCAAGCAGGGAGGCTTTTTCACTGTTTTAATGGATAATATTCGTTTTTATATCGATATTGGTAAGCAGAGTTTTAAAGAACTGTTCAAAGTACAAAAGCAGCTCTTTGAGGATAGAAACTTGAAGTTCTTCCTTTCGAGTTTTTTCTTTTACAGCGTAGGTATGCAGACGATCTTCCTGATGGCAACCCTCTTCGGAAGCAATGAAATCAACTTAGAACAAGGGAAGCTCATCGCTACTTTGCTCATCATACAGATAGAGGCGATTATCGGTGCCATAGTCTTCTCCAAACTCTCCCAGAGGATAGGAAATAAAAATGTTATCTCTATTACGGTAATACTTTGGATTGTTGCGTGCCTCGGTTCGTATCTCCTGAACAAAGAAAACCCAAATGTAGAGTACCAGTTCTACGGCATTGCGGGGATTATTGGCTTAGTAATGGGCGGTTTGCAGGCGCTCTCCCGCTCTACCTACTCCAAACTGCTACCAGAGAACTCTATGGACAATACTACTTTCTTCGGGTTCTATGATGTATTGGAGAAACTCGCGATTATCTTCGGTACCTTTATCTTCTCAGCGCTAATAGACCATTTTAATAATATGAGATACGCCGCCTTGTCTATGAGCTTCTTCTTTTTCATAGGTTTGGTGCTGATTAGGTTCATCAAGGCGAAAAAAAGTTAAACCTTAAAACTTAAAATACTATGGAGCATTCACACGAAGGGCATTGCCACCACTCAGTAAGCAGTCTGGATGCTATAAACCGAGCTTTTTATATAGGCATCGGGCTGAATCTTTTGTATACAATTGTGGAATATGGCGTAGGGTTCAGCATTAATTCTCTGGCGCTTATCTCGGATGCCAGCCACAACCTTAGCGATGTTGCGAGCCTCATCATCTCCCTGCTGGGAATGAAGCTGGCACAAAAAGCTGCAAGCCGTACCTATACCTATGGATATAAGAAAGCCTCTATTTTGGCTTCGCTCATCAATGCTATTCTGTTGGTGTTTATTGTTGCGAATATCTGTATAGAAGCTGTGGAAAGACTAAGCCTTCCGCCCAATGTAAAGGGTTTGGATATTAGTATAACCGCATTTGTAGGGGTGATGATCAACTCGATTTCTGCATTTCTGTTTTATAAAGGTCAGAAGCAAGATATCAATATCAAAGGGGCCTTCCTTCATCTAATGGTAGATGCTTTGGTTTCCGTAGGGGTGATTATCTCTGGTGTCATTATCTCACTAACGGGTTGGAATGCAGCCGATATTTTCATCAGCTTTGTAATAGCAGCGGTGATATTAATCTCCACTTGGCACTTGCTTACTGAAAGCCTGAAACTTATATTAGACGGAGTGCCTGCCGACATCAATACAAAGGAAATACAGCAGGCAATAGAGCAACACCCGATGATTGACAGTCTGCACCACCTCCACATCTGGGCAATGAGCAGCTCTCAGAATGCCCTCACTGCACATATTGTCTTAGCACAGGAAATAAGCCTTGCCGATACCGAACAAATAAAAAAAGAACTACGGCACACATTAGCCCACAAAAACATACACCACTCCACCTTTGAAATGGAAGTAAAAGGCTGCCACTGCAAACAAGAGGAGTGCGATTAGAGAAGTTTGATTTAATGAAAGGCTTTACGGTTAAATATCTAATAGTAGATAAGTACTAACAAAAAAAATAGAGACTCTTATATTAAAAAAAGAAATCTCTATTTTCGTAATTCTATGAACATCAAAAAATCTTTAAACAGCTTATTGCTTTATAAATTTCAGATGAAGGGCTCCTTTTGGAGTTTCTATACTTAGGATATAAATTCCATTAGATAACTCAGATACATCATAATTCTGCTGTGGAGCAAATGATTTTAAAAGTCTGGCATTGATATCAAAAACTTTAATTTTTGAACTCTGTGGCAACCCTTTCAGTGAGAAACTGCTCTTTACAGAGTTTGGATAGATAAGTATATCTGATGACTTTAAATCAGTGATTTCTGTAGCAAGACTTGGGTCTCCCTCCACAATGAAACCACCTCTGGCACTTGGTGCTTTTTCGGTAATATCAAAAGCTAAACGGTCTATCACTTCCACTTTTATAATTCCAGCATTTACTTTGAGCTTTGCCGAGCCTACTTCTATTGTACCGATATTGATGTTTGGCAATGTAATTTCATAATGCCCATTATTCTCAACCTCCCCTGCAAGAGTGTATTTAAAAGTTTGTCCCCAATCATCAGAAAGGAGTATTCTCACTTTGGAATCCGCACCAAAAACCGCCTCATCTACCTCCCAATTGAGGTTGATTTTCTCGCCTCCTTTATACTTTTTCTTTATTGCGGTAGTGATTTTAAATGGTTTGCCTTCTATGACTTTTACGGTAGTCTGTGCAAGGTCAAAATTCGTAATAAAATGGTTCTGAGTACTCATTTTAGGGTCGCTCGCAGCAAGCCAGAAACTAAACTCTCCCGTAGTATCCTGAGGCGGTTGGCTGTCATAGATAGCTCCACCCCTCAAATTGGTATCATATTCTCGTTGAAAACTAACAGGATTGGTCTGAGTGGGCTTATATGCCTTATAAATACTTATAGATGGGGAATTTAAAAGACGAACATCCCTCTGCTGAGCCGAGTAGCTGAGGGCATCTCCATCCGCATCGGTAGCAGGAATATAGAATTGAAAAAAAGTATTTTTCGGAATGATATATTCGGTTTTGAGCTTGGATTTATCAATTACAGGAGGGGTATTGGTAAGCTGCTCACCATAAGGAATATTAGGAAAATTGGCATCTCCTCTCACCTGAGTCCTCTTTTTGTCAATATAGTAAGGAAGAGTTGTGATTCTCTCCCTCATTCTCTGGATACTGGATAGAGAGAAGAAATTACGAGGTGCTCCATAGCTCATCACAGATTGTCCGCGACCTGGCTCTGTTTTTTCGGAGTCACTCTGCACCACTTGAGTAGAAAAAGTATGCCTCCCTCCGAAGAGATGCCCAATTTCGTGGGCTATCGTTTCCTTAGAATAGTTACTCACAACAGCCGCTGCCTTGCCACTATCGTAAGCACCAAAGATATACGCAAGCCCTACGATACCCGTACGGCTAAAACCCGAGAGCCAAAGCCCAGAATCAAAGTTCTTATCTCCGATAAGCGCACCTATATTGCGAGTTGCATAGCTAATGATATATTCTGGTGTATGATAATCATAAACCATCTCATTTGCAGCATCTTTTATGATGAGTTTTTCATCATTTATCAACTCAAAACGAATACCCAAGTCTCTCATATAGACTTCATTGAGAAAAGCTTCGGTCTGCGCCCAGAAATCCTTGACTTTTTGTACATCCGAATTAAAATAATAATCTGAATAGCGGTTATATGCCACTGCAATAGCAAGCCTGTAAACCCTAAGAATCTCAGTATTTTTAATTTGAGGAGCTTCACTGCCTTCAGAAACAGTATCAAGGTAACGCTTAGCAGACTCACTCTGGTGAATGAGCTCATCTGTACCGCACTGCCCTTCCTCAGAATGATTCTCTTCAGTATAATGAAGCTCACCATTATCAGTATTGATAAAGTACTCCTTTCCATTGTATGACAGGTTCCCAGAAACTGCGTTTGGGCGAATAGAAAGCGTACCGATAAGATTTCCATTGGAATAGCCTACAAAAGTTCGGATGCCCTCACGAGAGAAGGCGGTTTCTCTCTCCTGCCATTGGATAGTCAGCGGGTTACCTGGCAATGGAACCGCCCAACTTATCGCTTCTGAACGATGGAATAATCTCACAATATCCCTTACCTTCTGTGCGCAAAGATTCTGTACAAGTCCTAATAAAAGCAGTACAAAAAATGTCTTTTTTATATTCATTACTCTATTTATTTTTTGATGATTTTAAATGTATGTAAAATGTTATCAGCCTCTACATTAACGATATAAACTCCCGCTGGCAAGTCTGATACAATATACCTCTGCATCTTACCAAAAGATTTGAATTGCTTACCTGAAAGGTCATAGATTTTCAGATTAAAATCTCCCTCTACACCTTCTACTACAAAGGAATCTTTAACGGGATTTGGGTAAATTCTAAGAGATTTTACTTCCACTTCATCAGTTGAAAGCCCAGCATCATCAGGGTCTATAGTGAATGTCTGTACATATCGGTTTACATTACCTGAACGGTCTTCTGCAAGCCAAACATACTTCTTCTGCTTCTTGCCATTAAGCTCACCAGCTTCCCAGCCTTGGGAAACTTTAACTGCCCCATCGCAATTATCAACAGCTGTAAGCCCTTGCTGAGCGGGAATATCGGCTTCTGTCTTTACTATTTGGTCTTTTGGATAGTCTGACAACTCAGGCGGTGTAGTATCTTGTACCAATATCACTTGTGAATGAGCCACAGGAGATACTTTATCAGCAGAAGCATACCACGAGCGGATGAGTTTATAATTTCCATTCCACAAATCAATCTTTTCCTCTGTAAATTCTATTTTAGTAGATTCATCTCCACCTGTTACCTCTAACTTTGGCACTTCTGGAAGCTGGCTATCCTTATATTGAAGGTGAATATCCTTAGGCAAGTCTCCGACAAATTTTAATCTATCTTTTTCTATATAAATATACTGAGTAAAGCTGTTTTTATTACCGCAATTATCAGTTGCTTCCCACTTACGAAGAATATAATGGAGGTGATTTTCCTCTTTATAATCAATATTTGGGATATTATTCCCCGTACCACTACAAGATGAAGTAGCAGTAACCTCTGCTTTTGGAGGAATCTCATTTTTTTTAACCGTAATTACAGGCTCTGGAAGATTTTTAAAAACGATTTTTGGTTCATAAACCTCCTTTGGGCTGGGCTCTTTCAGACTTCTTCGGGTATAAAGCGCATAGGCAATATGGTCTATCACTTCTACCTTGAAAATCCCTTCCACCTTATGTTTCGTTCTTTCTGACCCCCAGCTCCAATCCTTTCCTGCCTTTCTTATTCCTGCTGGTAGGCTTACTTTATACTCACCATTATTGGGAACTTCATCTGCTAAGACATACTTATAGGTTTTTCCATAGTCATCTGAGAAAAGTATACGAACTTTAGTATCATTCCCAAAGATATTTCTGTCTACATCCCATTTAATGGTAATAGTATCCCCTTCTTCCATATTTGAAAGTGGCATTACCGAAGTTATTTTAAAGGGAGTACCATCTACTATATTCAGATTCACTTTTTCTATATCATACTGAGTAGCGTGTGGCTGCTGATGAGCTTTCCTCCCACCATCGCTTACCCCCAACCAAAAGGTATACACTCCTCTATCCGATGGCTCTGGTGAAGAATAAGGCACTTTCTGAATTTCATACTCATCTTCTCCATCATCATTTCCAGGATTAGTCAATACCCTCTCATACTTAGCTTCATATTTAACTGTATTATCCTTAGACGGGCTGTAAGCAATGAAATTTGCCTCCCCTGGCTGGTCTATATCCGCCTGATGAGCCATATACAGCAGTGCATCATCCTCTGGGTCGGTAGCATCTATCCTAAATTGGAAGAAAGTATCGGGTGGGATTTTGTACTCTGGCTGTAGTTTTGCACGATTAATCAATGGCGGTCGGTTATTGGTATTAATTCCATAAAAAGGTATCGCGGCCGACTTCTCACCTACCCAATGTTTATGTTCTTCATCGGAATAATAACCTGGATTATAAAATACCCTCTCCTTTATTTTCGATGCACTGACCAATGAGAAGAATACATCATCATCCTTAAAACCATATCCCATTATAGAAGTTCCACTAAGGGGCTCTGTACTGTAAGTTATAGGGCCATTACTAAATGTATGATTTGAGCCAAACAAATGTCCTACCTCGTGTGCCAGCGTATAATTGTTATTAGAGACCAATGCACTCCCTTTGGTGCTTTTATTATAAAAGCCTCCCAGCGTTGCAATACCCAATACCCCTTTTGCAGGCTCGGTAACCATCACTCCTACTTCATAATTATTCTCACCGATTAAGCCATTAATCTTTTGGGTAGAATTGGAGATAATATAATAAAGATTTGTAGTATTAAACAGCTCTTTGTCTTTGGTATCTATAATAAGTCTATCATCATTAATCACCTTAAACTTCATCGCAAGGTCTCTCATATAAAGTTCATTAAGCACCACCTCTGCCGATGCCTAGTAACCTCTAACCCTCGCCTTATTAAAGCCAAATGTTCGAGAAAAATAGCTGTAATCAATCGTAATAGCCAATCGATAAACCCTAAGCACAGGGTCTGTATAAACAAATTTTTGCTTCTTATAATCTACTCTCGAAAAGCTCTTTTCTTCAGCGCTATCAGACGCACAAAAGTTCCCAGAGCAAGTTCCACAATTCATATCTGCACCTGAGGTACTAATCACAACTTTCCCCTGTCGAGTATCAATATGATAAGCCTTTCCTACCCACTGAATACTTCCAGAAATATCATTTCTCTGCACCGACAATGCCCCTACCAATTGTTCATTATAGTATCCTACAAAAGTTCGGATTCCTTCCACTGCAAATGAGCTTTCACGCTCATACCATTTTACAGGTACCGATTCATTTCTATCTGTTTGCACCGCCCATTCCACCTGTTTTTTCTGTGAAAATAACGGCAAAATGCTTTTAACAGACTGCTGAGCTTGTAAAATTTGCATAAAAGCCAATAATACAAGTCCCAAAAAAGAATTTAAGAACTTCATAAGCTGAATTTTTAAGAATCTTATTATTAGTTTTTCTGATGAATATTAAAAAATGGCGACAAAGTTAAGATAATTTAATTTAACCTCTCTCTGCTACCTAAGTACA
>ERZ773203.1911-NODE-1911-length-10113-cov-2.914695_pt1 | contig 10113 bp, 6 predicted proteins | sample MGYA00580529_ERZ773203 | MGnify/ENA primary metagenome ERZ773203 (study PRJEB29015, sample SAMEA2738176) | human oral metagenome | biome: human oral; feature: human-associated habitat; material: saliva | place: China | collected 2177 ...
CCACGTCGGTCTACACCTGGCGCGACGGCACGACGGAGGTCACCCCAACCCAGTCGCACGAGGGACGCTTCTCCTTCCCCGCCGCACTGTCTGGCCGCACGCTCACTTGCGAGGTAACAAACGCGGCCTACCCGAAGCTCACCCTCACGTACGACGTGACGCTCACCGCGCCCACGGCCAACGTGCTCCTCGTCGCCAACGATGCCCGTCCGACGGTGCACTCCGAGCGCGGACTGCTCATCGTCACCTCCGAACGCCCCCTGACGGCGCGTGTGTACACCTTGACGGGCGTGCAAGTCGGCACGCTCCGCGTCCAGCGTGGCGAAGCCAGTCTGGCGCTCCCGCCCGGCCTCTATATCGTCTCCCTGAGCGATGGCACGGCGCGCAAGGTGGTGGTGGAGTGACTCCGCCCCTTATGGATAGACAAGAGAAAGCCCCGACATACGTCCTTGTATGCCGGGGCTTTTCATAGGTTCGAGCTGTCCTCGCGAAGGTTAGGCTGCTTTATCTGGATCGATGACGCGCCATATAAAGGCCGCCAATGCTGCACCGACGAACGGGCCGACGATGAAGATCCACAGGTTAGCCAGTGCCGATCCGCCTTGGAAGAGCGCCGGGCCGATGGAACGTGCCGGGTTGACGGACGTACCCGTATAACGGATGCAGACGAGGTGGACAAGCACGAGCGACAGGCCAATGGCCAGGCCAGCAAAGCCCGACGTGGCGCCGTTCGTCCGAGCCGTTGCGCCCAGCACAACCAGCACAAAGACACAGGTAAAGAAGATCTCGGCCAGCAGTCCGCTCGTGACCGAAATACCGCCTTGGAGATCGTTAGCGCCCGTGCCGCCTGCAAGCGACTCGGTGCCCGACGTCAGCAGCCACAACACACACGCACCGATGATGGCACCAATGACCTGAAACAGCATGTACATGCCCGCGTCCTTGGCGCTTATCCGTCGGCTGAGGAGCATGCCCAGCGTAATGGCCGGGTTGATGTGGCACCCCGAGATGCCGCCAATGGTGTAGGCCATCGCTACCACGGAGAGGCCGAACGCCAGTGCCGTACCGAGGACTGTGCCTGCGTTGGCCGTGTCGGCACAGTCGGACGAACAATTCAGGCTGACAGCCACGCCGCAGCCCATCAAGACCAGCACCATCGTGCCGATCATCTCAGCTAAATACTTCTTCATAATAGGAAAACAGTTAATGGTTTTGAATCGCGGCAAAGGTAAGGGGCCTTATCCTGTCTTCCCGGATTTAACACCCTACTTTTGCCCGCACAAAAACCAGAACCCAAATTATATGCTTACGTTTTTTCTATTCTTCGTCTTCGTCGTTGTCTTCCTCGTTGTGATGCTCGGCACGTCTGTGTTACGGATCATCCGGGCGCTCTTCTTCGGCGGTCGTGGTCCCTATAGCGCGGGCAATCCGTATGCCTCGGGCGGTACATCCGCTGGTGGCGCCTCAGACACCTCGTCGCGGTCGTACTCGTCTCGCACCTTTATTGAGGAAGACGAAACGGTGCCTCACCGGAAGAAAGTCTTTGCCGACGATGAAGGCGAATACGTCGATTATGAGGAGATACGCTGATGCAGCGCCCTGTAGTCTTCGTACGAAGAACATGCGACCTTCTGCATACATCAAAATGAAGAAAACAGTGCTTGCGGAACTTCCGCAAGCGCCAAAACGTTCTCTTTTTGATTTGCGGAACTTCCGCAAACGCCAAAACGTTCTCTTTTTGATTTGCGGGAGTCCCGCAAGGGCCAAAGCGTTCTCTTTTTGATTTGCGGAACTTCCGCAAGCGCCAAAACATTCTCTTTTCGATTTGCGGGAATCCCGCAAACGCCAAAACGTTCTTTTTTCGATTTGCGGAACTTCCGCAAGCATTTCCAAAAACACTTTGGCCATCGCGTGGCTCCCGTAGAGACTCTCGGCGGGCTTTATCTTATTATCGGACTCACGCGTAGTTCTAATCGCCATAGATGAGCAGAAGGCTTGGAGGTGGCTGCGGTTTTTGATGTGGTTGTCCGAGAAATACACCTCTCGATAGACCCTGAAATCAAATTAATTCGCTGCGTGTACTTTTGCGCCCTTGGAAAAGAGAAGATTTCAAGTGATACGGAAACATGAACCCTCTGCTACTCATGGCCCATTGGGGCGTTGGAGAAGTGCTTCTTGCGATAGCCATTTTGGCTTTGCTTTTCGGAGATCGACAGACGTGGGAGGTACTCAAACGTTTGGCGCAGACCCTACGGACACGACTGCGTTCGTGTCGGCCGAAAACGACACACCACCGATCGGCATGATACGGCTATCGCTAACCGATGACTCGCTTCAGTCTTATTCCCCACACGATTTGCTATTACATCTACCCCTTCTATTTTGATATGAAAGAGATAAAGAAAAACGTCGGACACTTCGCTGCCAATGGGGCGGGGTCTCATCGCAAATCCGGCGACCCCACGAACCGCAAGCTGCACCTTCCGTCTCGCGGTCGACAGCGCTTCATTGCCGCCATATGGATCACCGCAGGAAGTATAGCGGCACTCGTGTTCATCATCTTCTTTGCCATCTCGCAAGGATGGATTGGCTATGTGCCGGCTGTGGAGCAGCTCGAAAATCCGATAGATCGCTATGCTACGCAACTCATTTCGGCCGACGGAAAGAGTCTCGGGAGCTTTTCCTACAGTCAGGACAACCGATTTTATGCCAGCTATCAAGATCTGTCCCCCGATTTGGTTCAGGCGCTCATAGCCACGGAGGACGTGCGCTTCACGGATCACAGCGGAATCGATGTCCGTGGACTCTTCAGGGCCATTGTGAAACGCGGATTGATGGGCCAACGTAGCGGCGGTGGCGGTAGTACCATCACGCAGCAGTTGGCCAAACAGCTGTACTCCCCCAGCGTCGAAAGTTTGACCGAGCGACTCCTCCAGAAGCCCATTGAGTGGGTCATTGCCGTCCGTTTGGAGCGCTACTATACCAAAGAGGAAATCATCAATATGTACCTCAACAAGTTTGACTTTCTTCATAACGCAGTCGGAATACGGTCCGCTGCGCAGTCCTACTTTGGGAAAACTCCGGCTACGCTGACTACCGAGGAGGCCGCGATGCTGATCGGTATGTGCAAAAACCCTTCCTACTATAACCCGATTCGTTATCCCGAGCGCACCTTGGAACGCCGCAACACCGTCTTCCGCCAAATGGTCAAGGCCGGGTTTATGACCGAGGCCCGCTGCGAAGAATTGAGCGCCAAGCCGATTGTCTTACACTATACACAACTCGATCATACGGACGGTATAGCACCCTATTTCCGCGAATATCTCCGTGTCACGATGATGGCTAAAAAGCCCGAGCGTAGCGATTATTCCAAATGGCAGCAGCAGAAATATTTGGACGACTCTCTGGCTTGGGAAACGAACCCCCTTTATGGCTGGTGCAACAAAAATCGAAAGGCCAACGGCGACCCCTATAATTTATATACCGACGGACTGAAGGTATACACCACCATCGACTCCCGCATGCAGCAATACGCCGAAGAAGCCATTGCCGAACACCTCGGGAAGCATCTTCAGCCTGCTTTTTTCCGTGAGAAACGTCGGAAACCCTATGCGCCTTTTTCAGAAGATATTACCGAGAAGCAGCGGAAGGATATTCTCGATCGAGCCATGAAGCAGAGCGATCGTTACCGCGCACTCAAACAAGCCGGATACTCCGAGAAGAAGATCCGGGAGAACTTCAACGAAAAAGTAGAGATGCAGGTCTTCACCTGGAAGGGAATTGTCGACACGACGATGTCGCCGATAGACTCCATCATCTATTGCAAAAGTTTATTGCGCACCGCCTTTATGGCCATGGACGTTCGTACGGGGCAAGTCAAGGCCTACGTAGGCGGCATCAACTTCGATAAATTCAGATACGACATGGTGACTACCGGGCGCCGTCAAATCGGATCCACCATGAAGCCCTACCTCTATTCATTGGCCATGATTGAAGGTTTTACGCCTTGCGATCAGCTTTTACATGTCCAACCCGTTCTTTATGACGAAGGCGGAAACGCGTGGATACCTCGAAACCCCGGCGCACGCCGTATAGGAGAGATGGTAACTGTCCAATGGGGGTTACAAGTATCCTCCAACTGGGTCACGGCCTATCTGATGAAACAACTTTCGCCCTACAGTCTGGTTCGATTGCTCCGTTCCTATGGCATGCATAGCCACATCGATCCCGTGGTCTCTATTTGCTTGGGTACGCCGGACATCTCAGTGAGTGAAATGGTCAGTGGTTACAGCGTTTTCGCCAATAAAGGCATTCGTGTAGAGCCGCTTTATGTGACACGCATTGAGGACTCCTTCGGAAATACCATCGCCACGTTCGCTCCGCAGGTCAATGAGGTTTTACCTGAAGAAGCGGCTTACAAGATGCTATACATGTTGCGCAGTGTGGTCGATGGCGGTACAGCAGGGCGTGTGCGATACGGCTATGATATTACCGCGCAAATGGGAGGCAAGACGGGAACCACTCAAAATAACTCCGACGGTTGGTATATGGGCTTCACGCCCTCCTTAGTAGCCGGTTGTTGGGTGGGCGGGGAAGATCGATCGATCCACTTTGACAAAATGGACGAAGGACAGGGTGCCGCAATGGCTTTACCTATCTATGGCCTCTTCATGAAGAAGGTCTATGCCGACAAGAAGCTCGGTTACTCACAATCGGAGACCTTCGATGTACCCAAAGAGTACGCCAACCCCTGTCGCGGATACGTCCCGATGGAGTCCGACTACTCCAATCACACCGGGATCGACGATCTATTCAATTAGAGACTCGAGATTAAGTTCTAAGACAGCCCCGAAAGGTCTCCAGTCCATCCGACTGGAGGCCTTTTGTTTTCAGACATGAATGAAGCCTTATTTGACTGTCTAATGAGACCTTCTTTTCTTTCCTTGAGAAAAGAAAAGAAGCAAAAGAAACTCAAGCCCTCTTCCGAGGGCGGGGAAGTTTTTCCGGGTACCTCGAGAATAGCTGAAGGTCTTGAATCTCTCAAATTATTGGATTCCAAATTTGTGCGGTCTCGAATGGCTCCTCGATAGGATATGTAGAGGGACGTATACTATACGCCCCTACTATCTACCGGAATAAAAACATTCCTCTCCTCAAAAAATCTGCGTTTGATACAGTTCCCTTTTGTCTTCTATTGTCCGGTGAGTCGATGGATGAAATTCCGTATATGATGGAAGCCTTTTTGTCAAGGATATTTTCAGGTCGTATCTTTGTAATCGTTTTTTAATCCATATTCACATGAACAGAAAAGATCATTACACAAGTCATCGAACGAAACAAGGCAGTTGGCGAAAGCTGTTGCCTGCCATTGGCCTGGTTGTCGCCCTTTCGATGCAAGCCGAAGGTGCCGGAGCGGCGATCGTAGGCAGTGCAGCCAGTCGTGCACCGGAAAAGGCGACGCTAACACAACATCAAAAACGTACCGTGGTCGGAACGGTTATCGACGAAACAGGCGAACCGGTCATCGGGGCCAACATCCTCGTGAAGGGAACAGCTACGGGCACAACGACAGACCTCGACGGACATTTTTCGATCGAAGCCGAGGGCTCGCAGGTCACGTTAGTCATCTCTTACATAGGTTACAAGCGTTTGGAGGTGTCGGCTACGGCGGGGCAACCCGTTAAGGTACGTCTGGAGCCGGAAGATAACGTGATGGACGAAGTTGTCGTCACGGGTTATGGTACATTCAAAAAGTCAGCCTATGCTGGATCGGCTTCGAATGTGAAAGCCGATAAAATGCAGGATGTTCCAGCCGTCTCGTTCAAGGATTTGTTGCAAGGAAACGCTTCAGGCGTGCAGTTTTCCTCCTCTTCCGGTCAGCCGGGAGCCGCCTCGACACTCAAGATCCGTGGCATGGGATCGTTCAACGCCAGCAATGCGCCGCTTTATGTCATCGACGGCGTGCCCGTACGGTCGGGATCGATCAATAGTCTCAGCTCGCGTGCAGGGCTCGACATCATGTCCACCTTAAATAGCTCCGACATCGAAAGCATTACCATCATTAAGGATGCAGCTGCGGCTTCGCTTTACGGATCGCGTGCGGCCAACGGTGTGGTGCTGATTACCACCAAACGAGGCAAGTCCGGAAAGCCTGCCTTCTCCTTCAAGGCCGATTTTGGTAGTTCAGACTTTGCGATGGAGTATCGCCCGATCATGGGCGGAGAAGAACGTCGCCAATATATCTACGACGGACTCGTGGCGGGCCAAATGAAACGCGGAAAGTCCGAAAGTGTGGCGCGAGCGTATGCCGATAAACGCATCAACAACTTCGCGCCCATTCCGTGGAGCGGCTATACGGACTGGGATGACGTATTGTTCCGCAAAGGCAGTCACAGCAGCTACGAAGCCTCGATCACGGGCGGATCGGACAAGTTCAAATACTATTCATCTCTCTCTTACCTCAAGCAAGAGGGTATCGCCTACAATTCAGGTCTGGAACGTATCAGCGGACGCCTTAATGTGGATTATCAGGCCACGGATCGCTTGAAATTGGGCGTAAATATGTTGCTGGCCACCGTAAATCAAGAAGTGAACAGCGAGGGAACGTCTTATGTTTCACCTTTCTACACATCGCGCAATGCCGTTGTGCCTTCAGATCCGGTTTACAACAAAGACGGCAGTTGGAACCGCAACATGATTCGTATCGGCGACCGCAATCCGGCCCAGTCGGCAGCTTACGACTATCAACGCGAATACGTTACGCGTACTTTCAATACGCTCTTTGCCGAATATGAATTCATTCGTGACCTCAAGTTTCGCTCCACCTTCAGTTATGATTACGTGAACACGAAGGGAAAAGACTGGAGTGACCCACGCACGGCCGAGGGACAGGACAAAAATGGTATCATGGATAAGCGCTACAGCGAATTGAGTAAAATGACTTGGGCAAACCAGTTGAGCTATCGGACGACCCTATCGGACAATCATCACCTCGATGCGCTCGTCGGATATGAGGTTGACGATCAATATAGTGACTATTTGCTCGGAATAGCCAGTAATTTCGCTACACCACAGAAAAACGAGATCAGTAACGGTATGAAAACCGAAGCCGTAGGCGGAAGTAATACGCGATCGCGGATGGTGTCTTACATCTCTCGCTTAAATTATGATTATCGCAATCGCTACTACTTAGGAGGTAGTTTCCGCACCGACGGAAGCTCTCGCTTCCACCGCAATAGCCGTTGGGGCAGCTTCTGGTCCCTCTCAGGCGCTTGGCGGGCCATCGAGGAATCGTTTATGGAACCTACAAAAGGCTGGTTGTCCGATTTGAAGCTCCGCGCGTCGTATGGCGTGAACGGAACACTTCCTTCGGATCTCTATGGCTATATGGGACTTAGCGACCTCACGAATGGCTATTTAGAGCAACCTGGAATCATTCGGTCACGGCTCCCGAACATCGATTTGCAGTGGGAGACGAACCACAACCTCAATCTGGGTCTCGATCTGGGCCTCTGGAATCGCATTAATGTGACGCTGGAATATTATGTCCGTACGACGAAGAATCTACTCATGGATCGCCCGATTTCGATGACTACGGGATTTTCGAGCTACCTGATGAACATCGGCGAGGTGAAAAATCAAGGCGTGGAGTTAGAAATTGGTTCGACGAACGTGCAGACGAAAGACTTTACCTGGACGACGAATTTCAACATCTCGCATAACCGCAACGAGATTGTCAAACTCGACGGATTGCAGACTGAGATCATCGGCGGATATCAAATTCACCAAGTCGGAAAGCCTTACCGTACCTTCTATATGATTGAATTTGCTGGCATTAACCCTGAAACGGGTGCGCCACAGTTCTATACGAACGAACGGGATGCTAATGGCAACTATAAGAAGGATATTACCGAAGATGTAAGCAAGGCAAACGCTGCGGTGCTCGATAAATACGCTGATCCGGCCGTGATAGGCGGTTTGAGCAACTCGATTCGTTACAAATGGTTTGACCTGAGTTGTATGTTCTCCTATCAGTTTGGCGGATATGCCTACGACGTATGGGCGCAGAAGACGGAACACGGCGGAAACGACATGCGGGCTAACGTGCCGACCTATTATCGAAACAGTTGGCGGAAGCCGGGCGACGCGACCAGCTATGAGCTTTTCTATGAGAACCCCGCGGTAGCCATGAACAAGATTTCGACTTCCAGGCGCCTGCACAGCACTGACTTCATCCGTCTAAAAACGCTCACCTTGGGCTTCACGCTACCCAAGAGCTGGGTGAAGGCTGCGCATCTCGAAAATGTACGTCTTTATGCTTCTGCCAACAACCTCTGGACGTGGGCCGCATACGATTATTATGATCCCGAAGCCACCGAAAGCGGTTCGGCAACGTGGGGAACGCCTCCGCTCAAAACCGTCATCTTTGGCTTAAACATGAACTTCTAATCTCAAAAAAATGATCGAATCATGAATCGCTTGAAATATATCACCCTCTTTTTGGTTGCCGTCCTGATCTCCTCGTGCGGCAACGATTGGCTCGACGTGGAGCCCTCGACATCCATACAGACCGAAAGCGGTGTCAAGTCGCTGAAGGAAGTGGAGTTTTCTCTCAACGGCATTTACAGCACGATGCAAAGTGCCGATGCTTATTCCGGCCGACTCGTTTATTACGCTGACGTGACCGGCGATGACATGCAGGCCGTGAGTTCGACCAAGCGAACGGCCAATTACTATCGCTTCAATTTCACGAAAGACAACGGTCCGTCCAGTCATTGGGCTTACCTCTACAACATCATTCAGAATTGCAACGTAGTGTTGGCCAGCCTCGATCGCATCACCGCAAACGACGCTGAGAAGGCTTATCGCAACGATTTGCGAGGTCAGGCGCTCGCCATCCGCGGCATGGCGCTCTTTGACCTGACCCGGATATTCGGATACCCCTATACGAAAGACGGCGGGGCCTCGATGGGTGTCCCCATCATCGAAACCGTTTCCGGCACGGAGGATAAGCCCTCCCGCAGCTCCGTGGCCGAATGCTACACGCACATCATAGCCGACCTGAAGTCCGCTTCCGAACTCCTCGGGGAGAAGTTCAACAAGGGGAAGTTCAATAAGTGGGCCGCCCTGACGTTGCTGAGTCGCGTGTACCTCTATAAAGGCGAAAATGCGGAGGCGCTGAAAGCCGCCAAGTCCGCCATCGAAGGCGCGGAGAAGAACGGGTATGCCCTCTGGTCCAATAAGGCCTATCCGACGGCTTGGGGAGCAGACGCGTCGTCCGCAGATCAAGGCGAAGTGCTGTTCGAGATCGTCAATCTCACCACCGACTCGCCCGGCAAGGAGAGCATGGGTTACCTGAACTCCAAAGACGGATACGACGACATGTGCATCACTGCCTCGTTCTATCGTTTGCTCAAGGAGAACCCCCGCGATGTACGTCTGAAGCTCCTGAGTTTCGACGGCAAGCAGTACGCGTATGTCAATAAGTATCAGCCGCAACCGGGAGAGAATATTGCCGATGCCAATATACCCCTATTGCGTCTGTCGGAAGCCTATCTAAATGCAGCTGAGGCCGAAGTCAAGACAGGCGACAACGCCACAGCCGTGACTTACCTCGATGCCATTGTTCATCGAGCAGATCCCGACTCTACGGTAAAGGGAAAAACCTTGACTTTGGCCAATGTACTCAATGAGCGACGCAAAGAATTGGTTGCAGAAGGACATCGCATGTATGATGTGATGCGTAATGGACTCTCGATCAAACGTGAAGACGTCGAGGAGAGCGCGATCAGTCGCACCCGCCACGACACGCCTTACATGGAGTACGATCGCACGTTCTACATGATTGTCCTGCCAATCCCCAAGGGCGAGATCGACGCCAATCCCAACATCAAGCAAAACCCCGGCTATTGATTCGCCGTCGTTTAGCAGTTCCAAAAGGTCTCCAGTCCCTCCGGCTGGAGACCTTTTATTTTCTGACATTCCTATAATGTAGGGGCGTATTGAATACGCCCTCCAGACGCCGCCGGAGGCGGCGAATGATTTTTTTTGTGCCTTGGCGTGTCTCTTCGTTTCCTTTGGAAACGTTCGGAGGGCGTATGCGATACGCCCCTA